>Ga0314772_1001568_pt1 | contig 9858 bp, 7 predicted proteins | sample MetaGCBIW2018_FD_204520 | JGI IMG/M metagenome (GOLD analysis project Ga0314772, IMG submission 204520) | Cryopeg brine microbial communities from Beaufort Sea near Barrow, Alaska, United States - CBIW 2018 | ecosystem: Environmental > Aquatic > Marine > Coastal | place: USA: Alaska | collected... | reverse complement strand
TTGGGTTTGTGGTGACTTGTTGCAATGTTTTTCCTTTATCCAAATTGTCTGGTGAAACAATCCATATATCCGTGTTGGAATTCCCATCCGCATTGTCGGTCCTGTTGCTTACAAAGGCGATGGATTTCCCATCAGGGCTCCAAACCGGACTTTTATCGTCAAAGTCTCCTGAAGTTATTTGAACGGGAATGGTGTCTCCAGGCGTTAAAACATAAAGGTGTGTTCTGTAACGATCGAGATAGCCCTCATAATCCCTTTTAAATTGTAAACGATCAATAACAACCGGTTTTACCTTTTTGTCATCTTCCTTATCCGCTGTTAATTCTTCAGGTTTTGGGTCCTTTAAAAGCAATAAAAGCCTTTTTCCGTCAGGAGCCCATTCATAACCTACCACCCCTTGTTTAATTTTAGTCAATTGTTCTGCATCTCCGCCATTTCTGTTAAGTGTCATTACCTGTGCTTTGTCATCTGGTGCTTTGTCTTCAGGTTTCTTTGCAAGAAAAGACAAGTATTTGTTATCGGGACTCCAACGAGGTTCACTTGCCGTATAGGAATCCTTTGAAGTCATTGGGATGGCCCCTCCTCCTTGAACGGGAATCATCCATAGTTGTGTTTCGGCTTTGTCTTTTTTTAGATTGGCTTCCGACGTGGTATAAGCAACCCATTTTCCGTCTGGACTAATTTGAGGATTGCTGACCGATTTTAACTTCATTAATTCATCAATGCCAATCGGCTTTTTTGTTTCTTGTGAATAGCCTTCAAAATAAATTGAAAACAGAAGAATAATGGAGAAAAATTTTAGAATTTTAGAATTCATGATGGTCGATTTTTTGATTTAAAATTAAACGGTAATGTTTTTTTATTAAAATTTCATATATAAAGACAATTTTAATAAAATTAAATTGATTTAGTTCAATAAACCTATATTTCTTTACTGATTAAACGAATACATGCAAGTACAACAAATTTTGTCGTGCTCTTGTAATAGTTTTGGGGTATTAAAATTCAAAACCATGAAGAGATTGGAATTTGTGAGTAAATTTTCTGATGAACAAAGTTGTAAGGAGTATTTCAGGGATATTAGGATGAAAGAATAGAATCCTTGATCAAGGATTCCCTGAATCCAAAAGCTATTGTATTCTCCGATAAGATTACAAGCTACTTTTATATTATAAATTATAGGGAAGCTCATTTAGCGGAGAAATGAACTAAGCAAACAACGACTGTAATGCTGAAATGGGTACATATTATACTATTAGTAATGCAAAAAGAAACTTTTTGGGAGTATATCATAAAAATATTGGTGAGGATCTATAGGGAAGCGAGGTTGATTTTTGGGAAAGAAGTTATAATAAAGGAGCCAATTTTTTAGGGTCTTGTAAAAGTCCGGATCTAACTTGAAAAATTATAAAGCTAGTGATTAAGGAAAAAACCTTCTTCATTTGATTTTTCCTTATTATTAAGAATTCCCAGATAAATCTTTTAAAACAAATTTAAGGTTGTCGACGATATCACCACTCCTGACCTGACGCTGTATTCAAACTCGTTTGGGAGCAGAAAATTAAAAGGAATATTAAAATTCCGTTGAGAAATCTTTTCTTCTCCCCAGGGAGCAAAATACAGCACTCTACCGCATTACCTCCTTATATTAAAGGCACATCGAAGGAGAAAAATCCTGAAGCATTTGCTCTGACATAGTCTGCCAAAACATTATTGATATACAGTTCTACCTCCAGTCGGTTTCTGTATAATCGCTTAACACATAAGTTCCCAACGATTTTCTCATATAGGTGGAATAATTTGTTAATTGCACTCCTACAATGGAATTAAAAATTGAACCCATTGAATTGTTATTAATCTTCCCAAGCGTTACCTGAGGTAAAAACCAACTCTGCCTATTTACATAGCACCAGCGGTAAAACTTATTTCGCGATGCAAATTCCTTATTAAATTTATTAAAAAACTATTAATATTAATGAACAGCGAATAAATATCAAAAATATAGATTAACCTTCAAAAAGCATAATAAATCGATGAAATACACAAATAATTTATAATTAAAAAAAATTAACAGGGTTTTTCATATAAAATGCATTTAATGATAGTATTTTTGAAAACTTAGATTTCGATATATACCGGTTTGATTTAACCAAATCTATGTATGAATTCTTGTTTGGAAAGAATTCAATAAAAGGATCATTCCGGTAAATAAAGCCAAAACATGATTGGATGATTTTTAATCTTCGTCCTTCATGATTTTGTTGGAATTCCAAAATGGAAATCGGCTAGTTTTAACCAACCTATATTACCGACCCCCCTATTTATTGATTAAACGCTTTAACCTAAAAAATTATGCCCCACGAGCACCAATTTAGCCAAGTCTTTCAACTTATACCTGCTCCCGGTGTATTATTGCTGCCAGATGCTCCAAAATTCACTATTGCCGCAGTAAATAATGCCTATTTGGAAGCAGTGAATTTCAATGAGGAAGATCATATATCAAATGGTGATATAAATTTAAGGGACTCTTTAGAGAAGGTAATCGCGAAAAAAGACTCGCATAAAATACCCCTCCAAAAATACAACATCCCCATTGGTGGAACTTCAAAATTTAAAGTCAATTATTTCAAAATTCAGAACATTCCGATAAAAGATGATAACAACAACATCAGCCTTATTTTACATTCGGTAGAAGATGTAACTGATAAAAAAAATCTGGATGTCGCTTTACAAATTGAAAGACAGCGGTTTCAGGATCTTTACTTACAGACTCCTTACTGCATGGGGATTTTAAAGGGGCCTGATCATGTGTATGAAATGGCAAACCCACCTTATTTAAAATTAATAGGCAAAAAGGATATTATTGGAAAATCCATCAAAGCAATACGGCCGGAAGCTGCAGATCAAGAAGCAATTGAAATCCTGGACCGGGTTTATAAAACAGGTGTAGCTTTTTCAGCGAATGAAAAGCTTATGAAATTGGATAAGGAGGCTGATGGAAAAATTATTGAGCTGTATCAGGATATACTTTATCAGCCACATAAAGATAATTATGGCAAGATAGACGGCATTTCTTTCTTTCTTATAGATGTAACCGAAAAGGTAGGATCCCGGAAAAAAATAGAGGAAAGTGAAAAACGGTATCGTGAACTAATACAAAATTTACCCGTGGCTACCTATTCCTGTGATGCTGAAGGACACATATTATTATATAACAACGCGGCAGCCGCATTATGGGGCAGAGAACCTAAAATTGGAAAAGATAAGTGGTGTGGATCCTGGAAGCTTTACAATAAGAACGGTAATCCTCTTCCGCTGGATATGTGCCCAATGGCCATAGCACTAAAGGAAGGCAGGGCAATAACCGATCAGGAAATAATTGTAGAACGCCCCAATGGGGATAAGCTAAATGTAGTGCCGTACACTGTTCCTTTTACGGATTCATCGGGCCGGATTACAGGTGCTGCTAAAATGTTGATTGATATTACCGAAAGCAAAAAGGCAGAACAGATACTTAAGCAAAGTGAAAAAAAATACCGCCAGATCGTGGAAACTGCACAAGAAGGTATCTGGTTAGTAGATGAAGATAACAAAACAACATTTGTCAATAATAAGTTCTGCGAAATTCTGGGTTATTCCCGGGCAGAAATGATTGGAAAAGGAATTTTTACTCTAATGGATGCCAAAGGGAAAGATATTGTAGAAAAATTACTTCTCAGGAAAAAAGACATCTATACCAGGCAGAGTAGATTTAAATTTTTCTCCAAATCAGGAAAGGAAATCTGGACCCGTATTTCTTCAAATCCTCTTTTTGATGAAGCGGGTATTTACAAAGGTAGCCTGGCTATGCTTACCGATATTACAGAAAGCCAAAAAGCAGATGAAAACCTCAGAAAATTAAATAAAGAGCTCGATTTTCAAAACGGGGAAAAAAAAGAAAGGGCAGCAGAGTTAACTATTGCAAACAAAGAACTCGCCCATCAAAACAAGGAGAAAGAAATCCGGGCTGCGGAATTAACTCTTTCAAATAAGGAATTGGAAAAAACAAATACAGAACTTGACCGCTTTGTTTATAGCGTCTCCCACGATTTACGCTCCCCTCTTACCTCCATTCTCGGGCTTATTTCTTTTATTGAAGAAGACAGCAGGGAACCGGATACCCTTAAACAAGTGAAGATGATCCGCGCCAGCATTCACCGTCTTGACGGATTCATTAAAAATATACTTAGTTACTCACAAAATAACCGTACCAGCCTGGAAATGGTAAAAATCCCTATCAAGAAAACCATACATGAAATTGTAGATTCCGTATGTAACATCAAAGGTGCAGAAGGAATTTCTTTTCAGGTTGACATTGACGAGAAACACCCATTTTATTCAGATTGGCAACGATTTCATACCATCCTGGAAAATCTTATTTCCAATGCCATTAAATACCATACGAAAGAGGTTTCGGGAAGGTATTTAAAACTAACCGGCACATCAGACAACGAAAAGCTAAAACTCAGTATCTCCGATAATGGAATAGGAATAGAGGCTGCACATCACGATAAAATATTTGATATGTTTTATCGCCTGCCTGGCACAACAGCAGGGTCCGGTTTTGGGTTGTATATTGTAAAGGAAACGCTTGAAAAATTGCACGGAACCATTGAAATTCAGTCTGAAAAAGGAGTGGGAACTACCTTTATGATTTCACTAAAAAATTTAAAAGAATGAAAGAGGAACAATCACCCAGATTTGAAAGTGTCATGATAATTGACGACAACCTCATAGACCTCTATATTTCATCACGAATGATCACTAAAAACAATTTTGGAAAAAAAGTATTACAGTATTCCTCTGCTATCGAGGCATTAAAATACTTGCAGGAAAATCAGGAAAACATTTCCCAGTTGCCGGAATTTATTTTTGTGGATATTTACATGCCCGGAATGTCCGGATTTGAATTTATGAAAGAGTATGATAAACTGTCAACCCAATTAAAAAAATTATGCAGGATCTTCATCATTTCCTCATCCATAGACGAGCAAGACCTGATTTGCGTAAACAACGATAAAAATATTGTGGCTATGAAGCAAAAACCCATTACAAAAGAATTCCTGAACGATCTTAAAATAAGCTAAAGACCCTATTCTAATTTATTTTTCGTGAAAATGAAAAATTGATAAAGAAAGAATTCAACATTGAACCAACCATCAAGTCAGTTCTGATCCATAATTTATTCCCGTATATTAAAGGCACATCGAAGGAGAAAAATCCTGAAGTATCTGCTCTGATATAGTCGCCAAAACATTATTGATATACAGTTCTACCGTCCAGTCGGGTTCTGTATAATCGCTTAATACATAAGTTCCAAAACATTTTCTTATAAAGGTGGGAGAATTTGTTAATTGCACCCCTACAATGGGGTTAAAAATTGAACCGATTGAATTGTTATTAATCTTCCCAAGCGTTACCTGAGGTAAAAACCGAATCTCCCTAATTACATAGCGCCAGCGGTAATTAAAGAATTGTTCGTTACTAATAGAATTGTGTTTTCCGTTTTTGATTATTTTATTCAGTTGCTATTTTTCTGTTTACTTCTATCATCAGTACTTTCCAGGAAACCGTATCAATATTTTTGAACACGTGCTCGCTTCCTTTAAAGACAGCGCTTGTTCCGGCAATGAGTTCGCCATCATGTTTGGTGCCGTCTTTTTCAATGATTTCCGTTTTACCCCCTTCCAGTACATACGAAATATAATGAGGGTGACGATGTAGCTTGGAGGTCTGACCGGGCTGATAAGTGGCCATGATCACTCGAATAGTATTGGAATCAGCCAAAACCTGATAAATGGAAGGTTCAACTAAAGCTGCATCTTTGGCCCCATCATAAGGCATCCCGGCTTCATTGGGACGAAGAATGTGAAAAAGGATGCCTTTTAATGTTGTAGTTACTATATTTTTTGAAATGTTGCTGCCGGCAGGTCTTATATAAGCCTGGCCTTTTTTGAATTAAGAAATGCTTTTACTGCCGTCCGCTCTCGTATATTCAATAGTGCCCGGTTCAAGCACATACAATACGTTTTCAGGGAATACGTGCATTGGAACGGAATCTCCCGCTTTAAAGGTTACTTCAAAACAGCGAAGTCCTAAGGTGTCGGATTTTAATTTAAAAATATCTGGGGCAAGTTGTTTCAAGTTCATATTCATTTCTTTTGCTTCTTTTTTTTCAGTTGCCTGTTTCGACCTGTCATTAGAATTACAACTGATGATAATAACCAGCATACCTGATAAGATCACACGAATCGTTAATTTTATTTATTTATTTAATTCCTACTCATTTAGCCTTTCGGTTCCGCCCCGTTTTTTTGAGTGGTCGCTGGTCCCCACTTTTTTTGTCTCCGAAAATGTCATAAAGCGTCACGTTGAATTGTCGGTGGTTCTCTTGTCTTTTTCATACTGTTGTGTCGTTTTTTAAACTTGCCTACAAGTGACAGGCTTTGCGTTCGGGCGATTTTCAAAGCTTAAAACTACCTAAACTTAATAAATTTACATATAAGTTTATATCCACGTATTCGCTCAAAAGTGAGCCTGACGCAAAGCCCGTGTTATGGGCAGGTTTGATTCAGTATTTTAAAACTTTAGCAGATAAATCGGACGAATAGTCAATATATCCTTTTCGTCCGATAGATTTTATTTAATTTAAAGCTCTAAAGCTTTTTAAAATTCGGGGAAAATCAATGAGAATATCAGCTGCTAGGAGAACGATAGCTAACAGATATTTTCGTTGCTTTGTCAACTTCTTCTGGATTAACCAGAATTGTAGTAGAAATAGATACTAAGCCAGTGGAGTTGATATTTAATGAAACTGCAGTGGCTACTGTCGTATCAGGCACTTCTGCAATTACATAAACATCCGTGTCGCCAAAGGCATAATAAAAAGCTTCCATTTTTCCGCCTAAGTCATTAATCATTTTTTCAATGGCTTGCTTTCTCTTGGTACCACCAACCTTGAGCAATCCCTTTATTCCTTCTGAAGTATAAGATGCTTTAATTAAAATCTTTATCATTTTAGTTTAGTTTTCCTACTCATTTGGCTTTTCGGTTACACCCCGTTTTTTTAGCGGGTTCTGGACTCCACTTTTTTATTTCAAATATGATAATAAAACTATTCGATGTATATTTTCTTAAACTTGTCCATATCGTTCTCACGCCTCAACCTGATTGCAAACATTTGAAAACGAGTGTTTTATGCTATACTAAAATACGATAAAAAACGGTAACTCCAACGAACTTGTAAATAGTTTGAGACGTGTGTTGTGCGTTCGTTTTTAATTTGCCAAAAGTTTTTTTAGTTCTTTTTCTATCGGCAATATCATTTATTTTAGCTCCTCATTTAGGTTACTCTCTATCTTCTGGTAAAGGTGAAATCATTATATGTGCTCTATGTGTTCCGGGATTCATAATCCAAGGATGGTTTTTAGCTATTGGGGTTTTTGGCAAACCAGTAGATTCTGATGTGGCCCAAGGCAAATATATTACATAGCGCAGTTGAGCACCCTCTACTTTTGAGGATTCTGGGTCATACACCGTTTTTGCCCCGTAGTAGATGTGCAAAGTCAATCCAGGAGTTATTTTAATTTGACCTGATTTCATTTCGGCTTCACGGATAGCAAAAATTTCTTGTTCAGTCTTTCCTTCTGCTCTCAAGGCCCTTCCTCTTGCCATAAAGGGTTCAAGGTCCTTGTGATAACATGCTGCATTAAATCCATCCTGATTAGGATTATCTGCCAGAACAATAAATTCATTATCTCCTTCTTTCAGCGTCACAAATTCACCAGCCATATTATATCCAATAACTTTACAACTCGATCTGCTTTCTACGGGAGCGGCCATTAATGCTGTTGCAATTAAAGCTTCATCAGTATCAATAGTCTTTAATTGTTTCTTGACATCATTTGATGTACTGTCTATTACAGTTTCTGTTATAGAGGATTCCTGTATTGCGTTTTTAGTTTTGTCTGATGAATTACAAGAAATCAAAGTTACTGTAAAAACAATTGCTGTAATAATACGTTTCATTTTTTGACGAATTTTCATAAAGAATTTTATCATTAGAGATTAGTTTCTCTAAATATATGATTTTAAATTAAATAGGTGGGTTTCTTAATAATGAAGCACAACTTGTTATATCAAGAGCAATGTAATCCTTTATCCCAAATTGTTGCGGGATAACCGCATCTTTTCATAGGTCATGGTCTCGAAATATTGGGGATTTGATTAATTACCGACATCAAAATTATGTTCCACAAGGGCTTTTTGACGTGTTTACAAGAACGCTTGGTCGTGCAGGTGACACTTTTACCACAAGAACAATAAAGATCACAGAACAAGGGTTATTTTACTTTGTAAACAAAATAAAATTAGATCTAAATTTATGTGAATAGGATTTGAAGTGGAGAACACTTCCCAAAATATTATGGGGAGTTATTATGCCCCTAAAAAAGAAAAGCCCCGTAAACAGTACGTTTACGGGGCTTTAAGCGGAGAAAGAGGAACTAACCAAATTTCAAAAAACCAGCTATACAAAGGGCTTGGGAAGACCCCGAAAACCATTGACACCGAATTTGACACCTTTAACATACTTTAACATAAATGAACCCCCAATTCTTGTCTTTTCAAGACAAATAATATGATACAAATACTTTCATTTATAACAAACTATTATCAATAATTTTGTTTTATATTTTATTCTTCTTTCAGTTTAAGGATCATTTTATCGATTGTATCTTTCTTATATAATTTACCTTTCTTGACCAAAGCATTAATTTTACTGATATTTTCGATATTATCTAATGGATTTTTATCTAAAAGAACCAAATCGGCAACTTTTCCAATATCAACACTTCCATAATAATCCTCCAATTCAAAGAATTTTGGGCCATTTATAACAGAAGTTACCAGGGCCTGTTGTGGGGTTAGCCCAGCCTTCACAAAACTTAAAAGTTCTTCATGTAACGATTCCCCCGGATACACAAACGAATTGAATGCTCCACAATCTGACCCAGCTACGATTTTCACGCCTGCGTCATACATGGGTACCATCATTTCTAAAGTTAGTTGTCCCAATTTTTTTCTCGAATTGTCCCCTTTTGACTGCGCCATTTTCGCGTTTTCAATTCTACCTTTATAAGACTGCTGAATTCCCTTTCCTATATATGGCAATAATGAATCCTTACTATGATCAACATCTAAAAGCTCTGAAAGTGTTTTACCAATATAATATGTCGGTGTAATAAATACATTATTATCACTCATTTTCGAAAAGACCTTATTAGCAAGTTGTGGATCATAGCTTGCTAAAATTTGATCCATCATTCCATAACCAATATTTAATTTAGTAAGACTATCAGCTAAAGGCGAACAGGCTTTTAAAGTATAGTACATATGCTCTGTGCCATCGAGGCCATAATCAATAGCTTCCATAAGATCGGCGGAAAGAGGCATATGTCCAGTTGTTCTCATTCCTCGTTTTTCTGCGGCCTGAATAATACCATAATAGGCATCCTTAGAAAGGCTCCCATCATACATTTTTACATAATCAACACCTATTAGCTGGAGTGAATCCAAGGCTTTTTCAATATCTTTTGAATTAACCACCTTTATTGATCCCGGCCAGGTAGGCTCGGAACCATCCAGTTTTGGACCTGAAGTAAAAATTGTTGGTCCGTCCAGAGTACCATTTTGTATTTTATCTCTCCAGAGCATTACACTAGGGGTTATGTCACCACCTGCATCGCGAACCGAGGTAATTCCATAGGCCAAAAATAACGGGAGAAGATTCCTATTTTCCTCAATAAGAGAATCGCCTCC
>Ga0314772_1001561_pt1 | contig 9914 bp, 10 predicted proteins | sample MetaGCBIW2018_FD_204520 | JGI IMG/M metagenome (GOLD analysis project Ga0314772, IMG submission 204520) | Cryopeg brine microbial communities from Beaufort Sea near Barrow, Alaska, United States - CBIW 2018 | ecosystem: Environmental > Aquatic > Marine > Coastal | place: USA: Alaska | collected... | reverse complement strand
ATTGGTTTGCATCACTTTTTGGTCAAATTCATCATCAGAAAGCCGCATTAATTCTTCTCCTGTAATGGACATATCCCCATCTTTAAAATCTATCTGATTGGCAATGGACAAGGTTGTTAATTCGTTATCCCCGGTTATAATTTTAATCTTTATCCCGGCCTCATAAAGTTGTTTGAAAGTTGTACTGATGTTTTCTTTGGGAGGATCGTAAAACCCGAGCAATCCCAAAAATTTGAATTTAAATGCTTCCTGATTTTCTGGGAAGTTCTCACCCTCAAATTTGGACAGCCCTACTCCCAATACCCGTAAACCTTCGGCTGCAAGCTGATATACGGCTTTTTGGACCTCTTTTTTTTCTCCAGAAGTTAAATTGGAATGTTCTATAATTGCTTCAGGAGCACCTTTTACCGCGATGATCCGGTTACCCTCTTCATTTACAAAAATGTGGGTCATCATAGGCGGTTTCCCGGCTAACGGATACTCATGAATCATCTTATAATCCGGGCGCTCATCTTTTTCTACAACATTTTCATAGATCTCGTGCAAGGCTTTTTCCATGGGATTAAAAGGCACACACTCACTGGCCCACATAGCAGTAGAAATAATATGAATAAATTCTGGGGAGTTCCAGCTATTTTTCTCTCCTATGGAATTCGTCTTAAAACTGTAAATTTTAAAAAGTTCCATTTTGTTTTGCGTAATGGTCCCTGTCTTATCTGTACATAAAACGGTAGTCGCGCCCAAAGTTTCAATGGTTTGTGTTTGTTTTACAATTATTCCCAATTTCATCAGGCGGTAGGCTCCCAATGCCATAAAGGTGGCAAAGGCAACCGGGATTTCTTCCGGAAGCACGGACATTGCAATGGTTAGCCCTTTCAATAAACTATCCAACAGATTATTTGAATTGTAAAAACTAATACCCCAAATAATGAGATAAATCACAAAACCCCAAAGGGCCATTTGTTTTACAAACCGGCTAATTTGATCCTGCAGGGGCGATTTTAATTTTTGTATCTCACCCAAAGAAGTGTCAATTTTACCCAATTTTGTATTCCTACCTACCTGTGCTACGCGAAATACGCATTGTCCCGATACCACCGCTGTGCCCCGAAAAACAGTATTATCTTCGGTTTCCAAGGTGCTTTTATTTACACTAAAGGCTTCTCCGGTCAAAATGGATTCATTTACAGAAAAATCGTTGAGTTGAAGGACAACCCCATCTGCGGTAATCAATTCCCCCTCCTGAGCCACTACAATATCTCCAACCACAATTTCCTCGGAAGGAATTTCAACAGATTGATTGTTTCGTATTACCGTGGAAAGGGTTTGTGTATATTCTTTCAATGCATTTAAAGCTTTCCTGCTCCGGGCATTTTGAAAAAATGAAATTGCCGATATGATTATAATGGCTCCCAGTAAAAACAAGCCTTCACTGAATTCTCTCAGCAGAAAATAAATAGTAGAAGTGGCAAACAATAACAAGAACATGGGCTCCAGGACAATCTCTTTCAAGCTAACCCAGAAATAACCGGAATTTTGGTCTTCAATTGAATTAGGCCCGTTCTTTTCCCGGGAAATAATAACTTCAGCCTCTGTAAGACCTTTAAAATTAAATGGGTTACTCTTCATAGTTTTCCCGGAGGTGTAAATATTCTTAAATGCTACTTAATTGCCATCTTTTTAACCTGGGTAAATTCATACTTATTTGTTCCACTTCCCCCATGGTAATTTCATTATGAAATGCAGCCATTTTCATGAGTTTTACCTGCAGCCCACGCAAGCTGAGGGCATAATCCAAAAAACACCCCGTTTTGATAACAGTTTGTGCAATAATCATCATTTTTGGAATTATCCCGATTGGTTCCCTTGTTTTCTTCAAAAATAGGAAAGCCACAACTTTGACATAAATTTGGTTTCATATGTAGGTATTAATTGCTTTTTATTGGTCATATGTAATTCGCATATCATCATTGGTGTTTTCCTCGGGTTTCAGTTATGCTCATTTCATAAGCAAAGTTCTAGAGAATGGATTTTAATTTTGACAGCATGATAAGTTCCGATTTGTTTTTACCTGCAAAGGAGCTCGCAATTGCATCGGATGTTTTCAAAATCAGTTTATTAATATTGCTGTTAAAAAGTTTTTCGTGTTCCTTCTTAAAATCACTGAATTCCTTAAAAGCAAGGAACGCATCCGGTTGATTTTCCTCCAGCCAATCAAAAATAATTTCGATTTGATATGCAGTATCAGTGCCAAATTCGTCCTGGTAACCATCAATAGAAACCCATTCCTTTTCTACAATGTTTTTTAAAGTATCGATTTCCTCCTTTTTCACTACTTTATCGGAAGCCGCTACGGAATAAAATAATTTTCCCAGATTCTGATAAAATTTCTGGGCAAATCCAGGGTTTGTTGAGTTATTCATTTTACTAAAAATTACATAATATAAAATTAAAGGTAGATGGAAGGAGCAAGAAATAATATGACATATATCACCTTTTTAGGCAATTAATGATCAAAAAATGTTCAACATTTTCAAAATAATTACTTAAAAAATGATCCTGACAGCCTAAAACAGACGGTTTTACTGATAAAATCCTGAAATATATTTTAAAGATTTTTTAATAAATAATCTAGGTTATTTAATATGGTAAGTCGTATATTTAGATTACCAATAAGATTAGTTTTTATTGTCCCCACCACGCCCCCACACAAAATTTTATTTTCGGCAATAATTGTATTGCTATCTCTATCCCCCCACAGGATTTCAATTTCATATAGGAAAAACCTAACCCTAACCTGTAAGAAAATTTTAATACTTATTCCTTTGGAATACGATGTTTTGACTAATCTTTTAATTGGTGAAATATGAAAACTGTACTGCTCATAGAAGACGATTTGACCTTATTGGCTAATACCAAAGAACTATTGGAATTATACGATTATAAGGTATGGTATGCCGAAAACGGGGAAATTGGGGTGAACCTGGCCTTACAAACCAATCCGGACATTATAATTTGTGATATTATGATGCCTGTATTGAATGGATATGAAGTTTTTGAGAAATTAAATAAAAACAAAGCAACCAGTTGTATCCCTTTTATATTTTTGTCTTGTAAAACTGAAATCAATGATGTTAGAAAAGGCATGAACCTTGGTGCGGATGATTATGTTACAAAACCATTTAATATTCAAGATCTTATCAATACTATTGAAAGTAGACTGGCTAAACATGCCATTTTGAATCACAACACCCCAAAGAAATTATGTCCTGTTCCGGAACCTTCAAAGATCAATTCTCTGGATCAATTGCGTGAATTCTTTAAAAAAACCGGAGAAATCGAAGAATTTGATAAACACGAGGTGATTTATAGGGAAAGAAAAAATGCCGATTTCATTTATTTTGTTGAGAAAGGCCTTTTAAAAACCCATCGAATGGATGAATTTGGAAAGGAACTTATTACCGGAATTTATAAAAAGGGGGAGTTTCTAGGGTTTTATTCCTTTAAAAAATTGTCATCTTACCCTGAAACCACTACCGCCCTGGAGAACGGATTTTTATATAGGCTTTCCACTAAACGATTTCAGGAAATATTGTCTGGAAGCCATCAGCTCACTTTAGAACTGGCACAATTACAATCTGAAAATCTTGCGGTTTTAAGATCTCATTTACTGGAAATGGCATATGGATCTGTACTAAAAAAAACTACCAATACCATTTTAAAATTTGTGGATGGAACCCAAAACAATCTTTTGGAAGCTATCAAGATTTCAAGGAGTGATCTCGCGAGTATCGCCGGGATTTCAACAGAAAGTTTAATTAGAAGTCTCTCTCTACTGAAAAAGGAAAAATTGATAGATATTGAAGGAAGAAATATAAAAATATTAAACCTTCAGGAATTATATCACATTAGATGAGTTTTATTTATTTACCAGTAAAACTGCCGTTTAAAAGATTTTTTTAGTAATAATATTATTATTTTTTCTTGATATTTATCATTCTTTTATTCTGATTTATATATTATTTTAGTAATGTTAAAACTGACCAAGTAATTACTTTAGGTTTGGTTTAAGACATAAATTTTTAATTTTTCGTAAAAGTTTAGGACTATTAGATTGGATTTTGTGGAATTTAATTGATTTTATAAAATAGGAACCTAAAACCTGCTGTTAAAGGAAGCCTTAAACAAGAAAATTTTTCAAAACTGAATTTTGAATAGATTAAAATATTAAACTGGTAAAAAAGTTTTCACAGTGAAAAATTATTAATTAAAATCCTTTTAAGTCATGAAAAAAATCATTCTTGGTTTATTTGTTTTTGGATTAACCATCCAATCTTTTGCTCAGATTGTAGAATTACCCGAGGTTGAAATAATTGCTGTAAATTATAAATACCTGGATAATGTAGGAGAACCCGAAGCTGCTGAATCTGTTAAATTACTTCAAAGGGAAGTAGCTGCTTTTGATCTAAAAAATTCGGAATATTATGAGGATCAATATGACGATTACTTTATATCCTTTTATATTCCACAAGGAAAAATCCTTGCCTCTTACGATAAAGAGGGAAATATTTTACGAACTGTGGAAAAATATAAAAATATTGCCCTTCCACGTGCTGTTGCAGAATCTGTCGTGAAAAATTATACCGGATGGACTATTTCAGAAAATGCTTATTTGGTTAATTACCACGATAAAAAAGGGGTGACCAAAAAAGAGTATAAGATTTTATTAGAAAAAGATAGTAGGCGTATGCGGGTAAAAACCGATGAAAATGGAAATATCCTTTAAAAATGTAATCACATAAGGAGTTGCATTAAGAGCGGTTGCTTAATACTATTTTGCACACATTTTAATATTAAAAAATTAGCATTTGGTTTTTCATTACAGTTAGGAATGGAAGATCAAATTGAGAAGATGTCAAAGGCAACATTCAACCGGATGTACAAATTTTACATTCATTTGTAAGATCCCTGTTATCCAATTAAGGTTTTGTGATGCGCTTAATATCTTCTTAAGAAACAGGAGGCTTCGGCTTCCTGTTTCAATTTTCAGTAAATCTCACCTTCCTTGTGTTAATTTTTAAAAAAATATAATAGTCTGATATTTATCATTTTAAATGGTTTGTCAATGCATTAATTTAATTCATATCGAAAAAATATTAATCTTTAAAACCTACAATTATGACTTTAGTAAAATTTAAAAATCCAATTACTCCAATCCTTAGGGAGCCATCCATTTTACAAGACCCGTTCTTTTCAGATTTTATGAATACACGAAGAAGTCTTTTTAATTTAAACCGAATTTTTAACCGGGATATCGAATCTGGTATCGAAATTAATCCCTCGATAAACGTAAAGGACAACAAGGACAATTATGAAATTAAAATGGCAGCTCCCGGGCTTACCAAAGATGATTTTCATATCACAATAGAAGACGGAGTTTTGACAGTTTCTGCTGAAAAAGAAGAAAAATCAGAAGAAAAACAAGAAGGTTACCTATGTAAGGAATTCAGCTATAACACCTTTTCACGGTCCATGATTTTACCTGAAATGGTAGATGAAAATAAGGAGGTAAAAGCACAATACAAGGATGGAATTTTAAAATTGATGCTTCACAAAAAGCCAGAGGCAAAACCTAAATTGGCCAAAACCGTGAAAGTATCATAAAAAATTTGCTTGAAATTTAAATGAAAACGTTCGGCATATAGCCTCCTGATAGAGGTAATATGCCGAATCATATTTTTTTAAAATAGGGATAATACTTAAAAACAATCCGAATATGAAAGGGCCTTCAAAGGATGTCTAAAATGATATAAGTCATAGTTTTCAGATTTCTATTAATATAACTTTAAAAGACCCAATCCCTTAGGGATAAAAAAAACATTATTATTCCAACAGTTTTTGCGGGCAAATTATTTAATGCGATAAAATTGTCATTGAATAATCAACTGTATATCATATAAAAATCAGGTAAATCAGTTTTAATAATTAAACAATGATAAAAATACTGCTACCCACAGATTTTTCAGAGAATGCTTACAATGCCATAAAATATGCGGTTGAGCTTTTTGAAAATGAGGAATCCAATTTTTACTTATTAAACACCTATACCCCGGTGCTCTATGACACTGAATACATTATCTACAGTCCATCTCCCATTAGCCTGCACGAAATTTACAGAAATAAATCCCTTAAAGGCCTGGAAAAAATAAAAAGGCAAATAAATAAGGATTTACCCAATTCCAAACACAAATGGGAACTGGTATCTTCATTTAATATGTTAAGCGACGAAATAAAGATTCAAGTAAAGGAAAAGGAAATTGACCTGGTGGTTATGGGAACTCAGGGCGCAACCGGGGCCAAGATGATCTTATTTGGAAGCCACACAGTTCATGCCATTAAAAAGGCGAGTTGCCCGCTGCTTGCAATTCCTTCCGGTTTTAAATTTAAAACCTTAAAGAACATTCTTTTCCCAACAGATTATGACCTGAAGTTTGCTGATAAATATTTAAATTTTTTAAAAATACTTATTGAGAAACACGCTTCAATAATTCATGTTGTAAACGTTTATTTTGGAATTCCCCTTGATACGGAGCAGGAAAAATCTAAAAAATTCCTAGATGATTATTTTAAAAATATACAACATGAATTCTATAAAATCGAAAAGAGCAGCGTGCCAGAAGGCATTGATGAATTTCAAAATAAGAATCCAGTAGATTTATTGGTAATGATCAGCAATAAACATTCTTTTTTTGAAAATCTTCTTTTCAGGCCAGTAATAAATGAAATAGGATTTCAGATTAAAATTCCATTTTTAGTTATTCCATCAGGAAAATTTAATTCATAAAAAATGAAAAACATCTTAGTCCCAACCGATTTTTCTTTTATGCTTTGAATGCTTTAAATTATGACCTAAGCCTTTTTGAAGAAGACAAGTGCACATTTTATTTGTTAAATACATTCCAACAAAAGGAAATATCTAACCTCAAATCCCGAATATTTTGATGCACGATCCAATAGTTCAAGCGCTATAACTTTTTTTTAGATTCCTGATAATTATCATTTTAATTAATCTGATATGTTTTTAAATTTAGAATGGATAAAAGAAATATGTTATGTTGGATTCTGCCAAAAAAGAGTTTAGTAAAAAAACCAGGGGAAAGTATTTATCCGAGATCTCAAAATGGGGAAACTCCTTAATGATTGTATCTGAAGAAATAAAATTTCTTGGTAAGCTTTTAAGTACCGGAATTTTTGAGCCAAATATTCCCAACCTTTATGAAAGGCTTCAACAATATTCCAATAAACTTCAGGATCTAAAAAACGAAGAAATACTTTTGGAGAAGGAAATTGAAAAACATAAAACAGGTTTTGCCAAAGAATTGGAGGAAAATGAGGAGCAGAAGGATTCGGTAATTAAAAGAACACATATCCAATTAAGGAAAAATATTAATGCATTTTTAAAAAATAATTCCGGGCTAAAACTGGAAATATTCAATTTCACAGGAAACATCTTAAAGAAAAGCAGATAAGATGAGAAATATTTTTTTTCAGGTAATTAAATAAAAATAAATTCAATATGGAAACTTCAGGCCAAAATTATAAGTATGTTGAATGGAAAAGTGCAGAAGAAATGCATTTTTCTTCAAACCAATGGATATCTGAATTAAATTTCATTAAAGATGAACATCATTTCTTTGAGGATATGCTCAAGGAATATACCCTGCCAATTATAGAATCGAATTTGCTCTCTAAAGTTAAAGATTTGATAGATCGTATAACAAAATACAAACAAAAGTCAGAGACACTTTTAAATAAAATAACAGAACACAGAAATGGTTTGCAAGTAATGGTTGATGGTATCAACCAACTTGAAGAAGAAAATAGATATAAAAAAGAACACAGGAAATTATTGGTTGATGTAAATCAATTTTCACTCGAGTATAATGATTTTAAAAAGGAAATTTTTGAAACAATAGCACGAGCTTTAAAACAACAAAAGCAAAAACGATTGTTAAGTTGAAATATTAAATAGGTTAAAATCTGTTTTGCTCATGTTTCTTTCAAAATAAAGGTTTGGCAGTTTCATATCCGTAGGAAAATAATGTATATTAGTTGGAGTTTTATACTCCGGATTAGGCTTGATTCTTTGTAATTTTTTTGAGAAAGATCGGAAACTTATAAATAATTGAAAAATGATTGATAAATATTTCTTCACCATGTCTGCCATAGCTCCAAACCATGAATCTCCAAATGAAAAAAGCATTGAAGAACTTCAATTGGATACTATTAAATGGGATGTATTAATTCAAACCTGTACTCAGGAAATTCATTTTCTGGAACAATTTTTATCTGCTGATATCTTTCAATCCGACATCCCGGATCTTTATGAAAATTTAAATCGTTTTTCGGAAGAACTGGAGGATTTTAAAATAGAAAAAATAGATTTGCAAACAGCTCTTCTCCATCATAAAAATGATTTAAACGGGATGAGGGAATGTGAGGATATAAGCTGTGATTTATTTTATCATTCCCAGCACCAAAATCTTTTAAAAAATATTCAGGAACATCTTTCAAAATTTCAAGATTTGAAATTGCGCATATACAAGTTCAGTGACCATGCCCTTTTGAAGAATGACCTCCGGGAGGATTTGGTGTGATTTTAATATCCAATGTTCCTTATGGAATACCTGAGAAAATTCGGGAGATTGCATCAATGCATTTGAATCTGTTTATTTATCCTTTTTAGACAATCTGGGAGGCTTCTCATCGTTTTTTTTAACCCGAAGGATGATTTCTGTATACAGGAATACTACTGGGCTCCACAGGCCTTATTAAAGGCAATAACAGTTGTCTTTTTTATTTTAATAAACCGGTTTTACCTCAAAAAGAATTTAAGAACCAAACCAGCATATATAATATTTAAAAGGTTAAATTTTCTTAGGGTGATATTTATCATTCTTTTTAACCCCTAGTAGGTTTAAATTAGTTGAAATTAAATATTCAGGGACTTATAGTCTGGTTAATAAATATAGAAATTAGGTTTCCTACAACTGTAAGAAGTGGGAAGTCGAATTGAGAAGATGTCAAAGGTAATATTCAACCGGATATTCAAATCTTAGCATTGTCTAAGATCACTGTTATTCCAATAAAGGTTTTATAATGCACTTGATATCTTCTTAAGAAACAGGAGGCTTTGGCTTCCTGTTTCTGTTTTTTAATAGAATGTTCTCCTAATAAACAACTTCTCAAAAATTTAGTAAACCAGGAAAACTCAAAAGTGTTAAACTTTCAATTCCTGATATTTATCATTTTTTCTACTCTCAAAACAGCTTAAATTAGTAAAACTTAAAATGATTTGTTATCTATTTTAAGCTGATAAAAAATATTGATATTTGATTTTTCAAAACCGTTAGGAATTGAAGAGTCAAATTGAGAAGATGTCAAAGGACTTTTTAGCCGGGTATACAAATTTTGCTTTAAGTGGTAAGATTGTTGGTATCCATCAAAAGTTGAGAAGTGAACTTAATATCTTCTTAAGAATCAGGAGGCTTAGGCTTCCTGATTCTGTTTTTTTATAACATTTTCTTTAAATCGAAAATTTATTAACCAGGGAAATTAAAAAATGTTAAACTTTCAATTCCTGATATTTATCATTTATTTTACTCTCAAAACGGCTTAAATTAGTAAAACTTAAAATAATCTGGCACATATTTTAAGCTGATAAAAAATATTGATATTTGATTTTTCACAACCGTTAGGAGTGGGAAATTGAATTGAGAAGATGTCAAAGCCACTTTTTTAACCGGGTACACAAATTTTGCATTCAGTTGTAAGATTGCTGGTATCCATCAAAAGTTGAGAAGTGAACTTAATATCTTCTTAAGAAACAGGAGGCTTTTGGCTTCCTGTTTCTG
>Ga0314772_1001558_pt1 | contig 9917 bp, 10 predicted proteins | sample MetaGCBIW2018_FD_204520 | JGI IMG/M metagenome (GOLD analysis project Ga0314772, IMG submission 204520) | Cryopeg brine microbial communities from Beaufort Sea near Barrow, Alaska, United States - CBIW 2018 | ecosystem: Environmental > Aquatic > Marine > Coastal | place: USA: Alaska | collected... | reverse complement strand
CCCTTGTCCCTGCTCGAGCTACCTCGTAGGTGCTCTCGTCGAGAGTGAGGTCACCAACTTCAATCACGGGATCTGCGTCCCCGGCGATCGTGAGAGCAGAACGGCGCAGGAGTGCGCGAAGTCTCGCCACGAGCTCTTCGAGACTGAACGGCTTAGTTACATAGTCGTCACCGCCAACCGTGAGGCCTGCAATGCGATCATCCACTGAGTCCTTCGCAGTGAGAAAGAGAATGGGTGTTTGGATACCGTCGGCGCGTAGTCGAGTGAGTACCGCAAGCCCGTCGAGTCCCGGCATCATGATGTCGAGCACAACGACGTCGGGACGAAACTCGCGGATAGTAGCTAGCGCTTGAGGTCCGTCAGAGGCGAGCCGCACATCCCAGCCCTCATAGCGAAGCGCCATGGACAGTAGGTCGGTGAGCGAATCTTCGTCGTCGACGACCACCGCGCGGATGGCGGTGCCATCGGCGCGACTCAACCGCGGTTGCGCTTGAACCGCAGGGAGGTGGTGTGACTGATTCATACCCTCTAGTTATTCGGAGGTTTCTATGAATCGTCTGTGCGTGAGCTCCAGCGCGCAATTGGATCAGCCGATCGATCACTCAAGGCTCACTCTCAGGTTGACCATAGCGAGCTGATAGACACCGCTCCTACCTTTACCTCGACCACCCGCATCGCTCGAGGAGTCCCATGTTCGGAACGTACCTATATCGAGAACTCAGCAACCGACGCAAACAGACCACCATCATCGCTGTGGGAATGGCACTCGCCATCGCTCTGGTGATGATTGTGAGCGGTGTCGCTGCTGGTGTGCGAGACGCCCAAGCGAGCGTGCTCGCATCGATCTACGGTGTCGGAACCGATATCACCGTCACTCAAGAACCAGAACAACTAGCCGAAGGTGAGCCAGGCCAGCAGCAACCTCGTTTCCAGTTCGGTGCTGACGATGGTGCAACCACAGACGGCACCACCGAGCTCGCCCAATCTCGACTCACAAGCGGTGCGGGAAGTACCACCTTTGATGCGGATGCACTCTCCACGGCAGCCGGCCTCGACAACGTTGCCGCTGCCACCGCCACTCTCTCGCTCAACAACGTGAGTTTCACCGGTGAGATCCCCACTCGGGGAGCAGCAGCGCCGGGCGCTGAAGCCGGAGCAGAGCCTGGCGCAGCACAGGCGGCACCCGGCGGCCCCGATGGTGCCGGCGGCAGCGCTTTCAGCGTCGAGACCTTCACCGTCACTGGCATCGATGTCGCCGGCGAAAGCGTCGGCCCTCTCACCTCGGTCGAACTTGTCGACGGTCGCATCTTTGAGACCAGCGATTCAAACGGCAACGTCGTGATCCTCGACTCCGGGTACGCCGCCACGAGCGCGCTCAGCGTAGGCGACACCGTCGAGATTGGTGGCGAAGACTTCGAAATCATCGGAACCGTCACTTCGACTTCATCAGAGGCGACGACGGCATCCAACACCTACATCCCTCTCGATACTGCCCAGCGCGTATCAGGACTAGACGGCCAGATTTCAACTGTCTACGTACAGGCGGCATCATCAACCGAGATCGCATCGGTGCAGGCGTCGCTGCAGAGTGCGCTGCCGGATTCCTCGGTCAAGACTCAAGAAGATCTTGCGTCGAGCGTCTCAGGTTCGCTTTCTACCGCCTCCAATCTTGTGGGAACGCTCGGTACATGGCTGTCGATCATCGTGCTTGCTGCAGCATTCTTGATCTCTGTGTTGCTCACCACTTCTGGTGTTGCTCGACGGACTCGTGAGTTTGGAACCCTGAAAGCAATTGGGTGGAGCAATGGAGCAGTCGTCCGCCAGGTCGCGGGCGAGTCTCTTGTGCAGGGTGCGATCGGTGGCGTCATTGGTGTTGCGATTGGCCTGCTTGGCATTCTCGCGATCAACCTTGCGGCTCCCGTGTTAAGCGCGAACGCCGCAACCACCGCGGCCGTAGGGCCCGGCGCCGGTGGTGGCCCAGGAGGCGGTGGTCGGTTCGGAGATGCCACAGCTACTGCTGCAGCGACGACAGACATCGTCCTTCAGATTCCGGTCACTTTCGGGATTATCGGCGTCGCCGTCGCGCTAGCGATTCTCGGTGGCCTGATTGCGGGCGCGTTCGGCGGGTGGCGTGCAGCCAAGCTTCGGCCTGCTGAAGCTCTCCGCAGCGTCGCTTAAGCCCACGGTTTTTTTACGACAACAAGGAGATTCTCCATGTATGAACTCACCAACCTCACTAAGACATACGAAACCAAACGCGGGACCGTCAGCGCGCTGAACAACGTCAGCCTCAGCATCCCGACAGGACAAATGGTTGCCATTCAGGGGCCGACGGGTGGCGGAAAGTCGACACTGCTGCAAATGCTCGGCGCTCTTGAACGCCCCACGAGCGGCACGGTAGTGCTCAGTGACAATCTGCTTTCAGGCATGCCGGATGCTCGGCTCGCGGACATCCGTGCCCGCACGATCGGCTTTGTGTTCCAGGGCTTCAACCTCATCCCCACCCTCACCGCGCAAGAGAATGTCGAGACAGCGTTAGCTCCTCTCGGGCTTTCCAGTGCGGAGCGCACTCGACGAGCCACCGAGGCTCTCGACACCGTTGGACTCAGCGAACGGCTCACCCATCATCCGGCCGAACTTTCCGGCGGTCAGCAGCAGCGAGTGGCAATCGCACGCGCTCTCGTGAAGGAGCCATCGGTGCTGCTCGCTGATGAGCCGACGGGAAACCTCGACGAGCAGACCCGTGACGAAATTATGGACTTGCTTGAGGGTCTGTGGCGCGACCAAGGACTCACCCTGATCATCGTTACGCACGACTCTGCGGTGGCGAAGCGGGCAGAGCGACGGCTCCACCTGAAGCACGGATCGGTCACTGAGAAGAAGTAGCGCGAGACAGTGCACTGTACTGGCGGGCGGCGCGGACGATCGTTACCGCGTCGCCCCCGGAACCAGCCAGCGGTCGCCGCGTGCACGCAGTCCCAAAGTAACGGCACGGGCACCGATATACCCCAACCCAAACGCAAACCAGAGTGACACTAGCGCGGGAATGGCGGTGAGGTCAGCGGCCTCGACCCACCACAGCAATGGCAGATAGACAGCAAGGTTGATGATCCCGGTAAGCGCGAGATAGCGCGCATCCCCCGCCCCGATCAATACTCCGTCGAGCACAAAGACGAATCCGGCAACGGGGATTCCGAGAGCGAGCACCGGCAGTAGTGCGGCCAACCCGGTGCGAACTTCCGGCTCAGAACTGAAGATGTAGCCGGCCCACGGTGACGAGACTGCGACCAGGACGCCCAAGATAACTCCGCTGCCGACACCCAACTCGATGAGCCTGCGGGTGATCGCCCGTGCACGAGGAATGTCGCTTGCGCCGAGTTCCTTGCCGATCATCGCCTGCCCGGCAATAGCAAGTGCGTCGAGAACGAACGCGAGAGTTGCAAAAATAGTGAGGGCAATCTGCACTGTCGCAAGTTCGGGCACCCCAAATCCGGTCGCAACGACGATTGTCGCGAGCATCGCCGCGCGCAACGAGGCCGTGCGCAGCAACAGCCACGCCCCCGCATGACTGGCTGCACGCATCCCCCGCAGGTGTGGCCGCACACTGGCGCTCTCGCGCCGAGCAATGACGAGCAGCATCACGATGTAGGCAATTGCCATCGCCCAGCTTGCGACGACGGTACCGATTGCTGAACCTGCGAGCCCCCAGCCGAACCCGTAAATGAACAGCACGTTGAGGAACGCGTTGGCGACGAAACCCGCCACGGCAACGATGAGAGGGGTCCTGGTGTCTTGAAGCCCCCGCAGAAGTCCGGATGCGGCGAACGTAATGAGCATCGCCGGCAGCCCGATGATGGAGATCGCGAGGTATTGGTTGGCGTAGTCAACGATGCTGGCGTCTGGCGAAAAGAGGCTGATCAACCAGGGCGTTGCTGGGATGCCAACGACGACGAGGAGCACGCCTAGGACGATAGCCAACCAGACTCCGTCGAAACCTGCGGCTACCGCACGCGCACGGTTGCCGACCCCCAACCACCGCGCGACGGCGGGAGTTGTTGAGTAGGCCAGAAAGATCAGAAGGCCGACCGCTGTTTGCAATACGGCGCTCGCGACGCTGAGTCCACCTAGTTGCGCGCTGCCAAGATGACCGACAAGTGCGGTGTCCGTGAGCAGAAAGATCGGCTCTGCAACGAGGGCACCCAGCGCGGGTACCGCCAGTCGCCGGATGTCGCGATCAAGGGGAGAATGTAGCACGCTCACTGTTGGCTAGTCAGCCGAACGCGGCGACGTACTGGGTTTCTTTGCGGCTGGTTTCTTTGCGGCTGGTTTCTTTGCGGCTGGTTTCTTTGCAGCGGGTTTCTTTGCAGCGGGTTTCTGTGCAGCGGGAGCTTTCGGTGTGGAGGTTTTCGCCGCAGCGGGCTTCGCGGCAGCCGGCTTCGCGGCAGCACTTGTCGCTGGCTTCTTCGCGGGAGCTCGCTTTTTCGCAGGCGCGTTCTTTGTCGCTGGGGCCTTCTTTGTGTCGGCCACCGTCGATGCCGCAGGGGCCTTCTTCACCACAGGCGCGACCACAGTTTGCTGTACCGAAGCGTCCGAGGTCGCAGCGTCCGCAGCGGAGGCATCTTCCACCAGAACGTCTGCTGCTGGAACATCGTCCGAAGAGGCATCCAGATCATTCGCAGCAACTGCAACTGCATCTGATTCAGCATCAGCGGCTCGGCGTTCGCGTCGCTCACGCACTTGCCCGATGATTGTCGGGATGAGCAATGCCAGCAGCAGAACGACGGCGGCAGCAGAAATCAGCACGACCGATTGCACGGAGCCTCGGTCGGGCTGAGGATCAGGTTCAACAATTTCTAGCTCGCGCTCCGTAAGAATTGACTGATATTCGCGAAGTGTCGTCTCGGCTTCAATGCCGCTAGTGCCACGCACGAGTGGAGTGATTACGTCATCGTTGAGGCTAAACCATGCCATCGTTTCTGGCTCATGCACCAGGGTTGCTTCGGCGTCGACTTCGTCGAGAGCAAGAGCGGTTCCCGCACTGTGAATGAAGTCGATCATCTCTGGTTCCACGGTGGCCGGATCGATGCCAATCATGGCAACACCGACCGGTTCTTCCCCGATCAGTACGGGAACTTTCCAGCGATTGACATACTGAACAGGAATCTCTGTTTCCTCGCCCGAGCGAAAGGAATCAGACCACAAGAAGATGCGATCGATCTCGCCGAGATCGAGGCCGTCTGAGAAATCGAGTCCGTCTCCACGCGCGTCGACACCGAAGTATTCTTCGAGCTCGGCAAGCAGTCCGTCGTCGGATTTCGCGAATTCGACGATGTCTGGGGGAATTGATCCAACGGATGCCGCGGCCCCCGCCGCGGGAACGACTGTCAGCATCGCGACCAATGCCGCTGCCGCCACAATGGACCACCGGCGACGGAATATCGGGGGTGAAGTCGTATTGGTTTGGCCAGCTCGCATTTGGCTAGTCTGCCAGTACACGACCACATCCGATGTCATGACGCGTAACCGAGCCACAGTTGTGGGCTGAGAATCCGAGTTTCTGCGCGGTAAGTGCGCCCCAGGTCCAGACACGCGAGACAATGGTGGGGTGACCATGCAACCAGAACTCGATTTGTGGGAGCCGGTCGCGCCAAATCATCGCGACCGAGTCGTCGCCCACTCGGAGGATCGGGTTGCGTGGCTTCGCGCGCGAAGCCGCGGCGTGACGGCGACGGATGCTGCCCGCCTCGCCACCGAGGGATCGTTGCGTGGAGTTGTCGAGAGCAAGCTTCTCGGCTCCGGATTCACCGGCAATGCGTTCACGGATCACGGGCGACTGCGGGAACCCGAGATCGCGCGGTGGGTGCTTGAGGAGCACGGCATCCAGTCGAGTTCTGCGCTCTATCACGCTCACGATCAGCCCTTGCATCTTGCGACCCCCGACGGTGTTGCAATCATTGAGGGTGCCGTTGTGCTGTCGGAAATTAAGACGACGCACAAAGCGTGGCGCAGCATCCCGCGGTCATATCTTCGTCAAGTGTGGTGGCAGCAGTACGTCTTAGGTGCTGACCGAACGCTTGTGGTGTGGGAGCAGCACAACGACTTTGTTCCGGTGGATGCTGAACCGAAATGTTTATGGGTCGAGCGAGATGAAGACCAGATTCACGCTCTCGTTGGTCTCGCCGATCGCCTGCTCGATCTGATGCGGCGCTCGAGCTAGCGGACAGGCTTCTGCCACAGTTTGCGGGAAGCAATTATGGTGCCGATCATGATGAGCCACGCGATGGCGATCGTGGTCGCCACAAACTCGAGCCTGCTGCCGAGAACAACCTGAAAGCGGAAGAGTGAGAAGAGCCCGCCTGTTCCCGCGATGACGGCGACAGCAATGGCTGTGACGAGTGACATGCGCGCAAGCACCCGATGCTCGCGAGCAAATGAGGTTTGGATCATCGCCCAGCAGGCAGCGGCGAACGCGATTACGGCAGCCAACGTGTGGGTGAAATCCTGAAGAGTGAAACTGGGTCCATAGGGCAATGGGCACCCCGAAGTGCACGTCACTTGGGAGGCGAGAAAAAAGAATCCGGACCCCACCCAGAGCGATACCGCCGGTGAGCCGATGGCAAGTAGTGGCGGCCAGGCGCGGACTCCACGCGCTGCCCACGCGACGGCAGAACCTCCACCGACGATCAGTAAGAGCGCAATCTCAAACGTCACAGCTGTTGGTTCGCCTTGCGCGCCGAGTTCGCTGACGTAGACCTCCCGAGTAACGGCGAACCGCGACATCCAAATGAGCAGAAGGGCAACGCCAACAGCTATGCTGCCGACAACGGCGGCATAGCCTTCGAGGGCATCAAGAGATATGCGCTGCGGCGTGACTGTCGTCATCGCCGAGACGCTTTCGGGGGAAGTGCGCGGAATGCGAGCATCGCAGAATTCTAGAGCATCGCGCTGGTGAGAGCGCTAGGAGTTTGCGCCGAACACCAGCTCACGAACGTAGTCGTCTTCCCAGCGCTCACCGACACGAAACTTCTTAGTGCCAGCCAAGCGGAAGCCCATCTTCTCGTAGAAGCGATTCGCACGAACGTTTTCTTGATTGACGCCGAGCCACACGGCCGCAAATTCCTGTTTGCGCGCCTGCTCGATGCCTGTGCTGACCAAGGCCGGCGCTACTCCAGCGCCATGGAAACCGCTGAGTACGTAGCACTTGCTCAACTCAATTGTGGGCCGCACGGTGAGTGCGGTTACGACATCCGGATCACTGGGTTCGGTGCTGTCAAACAATACGTAGCCTGCTGGTTGGCCCTCGACTTCGCCGATCAGAATCGCACGCTTCGGATCGTTGAGGTAGCTGTGGAACGATTCAACAGAAAGATGCTCGGCGATGAATTCGGCGATCGCCTCGGGAGTCGTCCCCGGAGGACATGCGAGTGCGAACGTAGCCCGTGCGAGCTCGTGAAGCAGCTCAGCGTCGGCACTGACAGCGCGGCGCACAGTGGTCGTCACGGTGAACTCCTCTGTGAACTCCTCGGGGATGCAAAAACGGGGGCCGGCATACACCGACCCCCGTTAATTCACACTGTATTAGATCGAGTTGACGTCGACCGGAATTGCAGGACCGAAGGTCGTGGAAACCGTAGCCTTCGTGATGTAGCGGCCCTTCGAGGAGCTTGGCTTGGCGCGAACAACTTCTTCGAGCGCTGCCTTGATGTTCTCGTCGAGCTGCTCAGCGGTGAATCCAGCCTTGCCAACAATGAAGTGCACGTTGGAGTGCTTGTCGACACGGAATTCGATCTTTCCGCCCTTGATGTCAGAAACAGCCTTAGCGGTATCTGGCGTAACCGTTCCGGTCTTCGGGTTCGGCATGAGGCCACGCGGGCCAAGAACCTTACCCAAACGACCAACCTGGCCCATGAGCTCAGGGGTCGATACGGCTGCGTCGAAGCTGGTGTAACCAGCGGCAACCTTCTCGATGAGCTCTGCGCCACCGACCTCGTCAGCGCCAGCGGCGATAGCTGCCTCAGCAGCAGGGCCGGTTGCGAAAACGATAACGCGAGCAGTCTTACCCGTGCCGTGAGGCAGGATAACGGTGCCACGAACCATCTGGTCAGCCTTGCGAGGGTCTACGCCCAAGCGAAGAGCAACCTCAATGGTGGAGTCAAACTTCTTAGAGCTCGTCTCGCGAGCAACCGTGACAGCCTCGGTGGGCGTGTAGAACTTGCCCTCTTCGAGCTTGTCTGCGGCGGCCTTGTATGCCTTGGAATTCTTGGACATTATGCCTCCACCGTGATTCCCATCGAACGAGCAGTGCCCGCGATGATCTTCATTGCGCCGTCGATGTCGTTGGCGTTGAGGTCAGCCATCTTCTGCTCGGCGATCGTACGAACCTGGTCTTTAGTGAGCTGTGCAACCTTGACGGTGTGCGGGGTGCCCGATCCCTTGGGAACTCCAGCAGCCTTCTTGATGAGCTCTGCTGCCGGCGGGGTCTTGAGGACGAACGTGAATGAACGGTCCTCGTACACGGTGATCTCTACCGGGATAACGTTTCCACGCTGTGCCTCGGTAGCGGCGTTGTACGCCTTGCAGAACTCCATGATGTTAACGCCGTGCTGACCAAGCGCAGGCCCGATGGGCGGTGCAGGGTTAGCGGCGCCAGCTTGGATCTGAAGCTTAATCAGACCTGTAACCTTCTTTTTCGGTGCCATTGTGTTTCCTTTACTGTACGAACTGACCCGTGTGGCCAGCTCTCCCACACCCCAACGGGGCGTGGTGGTTTTTTAGGGGCGTTAGCCCTTAAAGCTTGGTGACCTGGTCGAAGCTGAGCTCGACCGGAGTCTCACGCTCGAAGAGGGAAACCAGAACGATGAGCTTTCCACTCTCCGCCTTGATCTCGCTGATCGAACCAGGCAGGCCCGCGAACGAACCTTCCTTGATGGTGATGGTCTCGCCAATTTCGAAGTCGATTTCGGCGGGAATGGAGCGCGCAGCGGTCTTGCCCTTAGTGGACGAGCCCTTGGTTGCTGGCGCTTCAACAATTTCAACGAGGCTCTTGAGCATGTTGAAAGCTTCTTCGAAGCGCAGCGGAACCGGGTTGTGGGCGTTGCCGACGAAGCCGGTAACACCAGGAGTGTGGCGAACAACCGACCAGCTGTCCTCGTTGAGGTCCATGCGAACCAAAACGTAGCCGGGGATGCGAACACGGTTCACGAGCTTGCGCTGGCCGTTTTTGATCTCAACAACATCTTCCATCGGAACCTCGACCTGGAAGACGTAATCTTCCATAGCCATCGATACCTTGCGGTTCTCAATGTTGTGCTTGACGCGCTTCTCGAAACCGGCGTAGGAGTGAATGACGTACCACTTGCCTGGCTGCAGACGCAGATCCATGCGGAACTCGGCGTAAGGGTCGACCTCTGCTTCGTCAGCGTCTGCTTCGGCGTCCGGTGTCTTGGAGCCCTCCGCCTCAGCGTCATCCGACGCTTCGCCGTCAGTGGCCTCAACGGATGCATCAGCATCGGTTGGAGTGTGAACGTCAAGGGCGCTGTCTACCGCAGCATCCGCTTCGGGGTCGATTGCGGCATCCAGAGCTTCGAGGAGTCCAGCAAGGTCGGCGTCGACATCGGTCGAGCTGGCTTCAACGTGCATTGCCCGGTGCTCGGCGGAGTCTTCAGAAAGCTCTGCCTCAGCCAGGGTGTTACCCGTCTGCGCCTCATCCTCCTCGGAGGACTGCTCTGCTGCCGTAGCGAGCTCGGAGTCTTCGCGGTGGTTCTCAGACACTAAATCTCTTTTCGTTGCTCTGCAGTTCGGCGATGGCCGCTGCGATTAGTGAGGGGGCTTAGATCGCCAATTCGGGGTTGCCGAACAAGAAGTTCACCAACGCGCTAAACCCGAAATCGAGTCCCGAAACGATACCCATCATGATG
>Ga0314772_1001555_pt1 | contig 9937 bp, 8 predicted proteins | sample MetaGCBIW2018_FD_204520 | JGI IMG/M metagenome (GOLD analysis project Ga0314772, IMG submission 204520) | Cryopeg brine microbial communities from Beaufort Sea near Barrow, Alaska, United States - CBIW 2018 | ecosystem: Environmental > Aquatic > Marine > Coastal | place: USA: Alaska | collected... | reverse complement strand
CAACTTTTTGAATTTCGGCGCTTTAACACCCACTCAATTGCTCTAAACGCACTTTGTTTCCAAAAAATAAATTGAAATAATCGATTTTACCTGATTTATGGGGACAGAATTTTCAAGTTGGGTTAAGCGATCAAAGCGACGTGAGATTGCCAATCCATCATTCGTCAAATCAATGATTGAATCTGCGCCAAGAGTTACTATTTTGATCAGGTGTAGAGAATACCAACCTAAATGCAAGGCTAGGAATTTCCTCATGATAAAATAAAAAATTAATCAATGAGGTAGAATCTGTCAGACTACGAATGGAGTACTGAGAAAAGCACATCGTAAATGGATGCAGCGTCAGGAGAAAAAAGAGTCCAATTTTCGCTCGAATAATTCGCAGTAGACCTTATTGTAAAATACGCTTGATCCTTAGTGCTAACTCATTAGTGATGAATGGTTTTGGAATAAAATCAGCTACTCCCAGATTAAAAGCTTCAAGTAGGATCTGCTCCTCCTCACCGAGCGAACTGAGTACAATTATTGGCACGTTCGGTTTAGTTTTTCTAGCATACTGGATGATTTCAATTCCATTTTTAAAAGGAATCATCACATCGGTAATAATCAAATCTGGATCTTCTTGATCAATAGCCGAAATCCCTGCATTTCCATCTTTTACAAGAAAAGTTTCCTATCCGTCCTTCTTTAGACGAAACTGGACTTGAAATCAATAAATCATCCTCTATAATTAGAATTTTTTTTATTCGGTATTTGGGTGATTAAGTGCTTAAAGATAGTGCCATCACCTTAAAAGAAATTCGCATAAACCAACCAAATAAAAAGAGAATTCAATTGTCGATTTTGTACTTATCAAAAGTGTAGTTCAAGCCATTATTTTTGCCATTTATCAAATTATAGGCGGTCAAAAAAAAAATCAGCGGGATAATAATACGGCATTTGTTAGCTTGCTTATGAGTTAATTCTTGAAAAAAAGGTGTTTTCTCACATCCCCATTTACAATCTATTTACTAAAATTTAATTTTAATTCAACTTAATTCAGTCCAACTCACATGAACAAAAAGCTACTCACAGCAGGTGCAATTTGCCTCGGACTTGCCGGTTGGTTTTCTTCCGGAGTTTCCCTTGCTCAAAGCGATCCCTCAGGTATGAAGCGGGTCACAGGTACCTTTGCAATAACAAATGCAACCATCTTCAAAGCACCCGGCAAGCAAGGGGAAAAATCTACTATATTAATTAACAACGGGGTGATCCAAGGTATCGGCCCCAACCTTACTTTACCCAAAGAAGCAAGATTAATCGTAGGCGATTCTCTATTTATCTATCCAGGTTTTATCGCTGGAGCGAGTGATGCTGGCATTACCAAACCAAAAGATCCTGAGAAGCCTGAAGATTTTGTGTCTTCCAATCCACCTGATGAGATTGCAGGGATCACTCCATGGCGGTCTGCCTTAGACCAATTCTCAATAGGTGATTCAAAAGTAGATGACATTAGAAAAATTGGTTTTACTATCATCCAATTACAACCTGACGGCAATATGATCGCCGGCAAAACTGCGGTAGTAGCACTAGGATCAAAGAATTCCACCAACATTCTTGGTGAAAATGAGGCGTTGAAAGCAAGCTTCAAAGGTGCCAGAGGAATGTATCCAGGTACAGCAGTTGGTGTCATGGCGAAGTTTCGTGATATATATCATAATACGAAGCTGACCGATCAGAGAACAGCAACTTTTGCCTCCAACTCTGGGATCAACAGACCTGAAATCACTCCTACTTATAGAGCGATGCATGAAGTTGTGACTGGAGACATCCCAGTGATGTTTTCTGCCAGCTCAGACCTTGAAGTAAGAAGAGCAATAAGTCTTCAGAAAGAATTGGGTTTTAAATTGATTTTGACTGATTTGCAGGATTATGACAATGTTATTGATCTAATCAAATCTTCGGGAGCAAAGGTTTTAATCAAACTGGAGGTTCCAGACGATAAGGCGATCAAAAATAAAATGAAAGATGCCACCCAGGAGGCAAAAGCATTGCAAGAGAGAGTTAAAGCTGCCTATGAAATGACGTTGGCGCAGCCTTCAAAATTGGAAAAAGCAGGAATTCTGTTTGCATTTACTTTGGTGGAAGTGAAATCAGAAGATGTCATGAAAGCGCTTAGATTATTCAAAGAACACGGATTATCTCAACAAGCTACACTTGCTGCTCTTACCACAAATGCAGCGTCTATTTTGGGAATATCAAGGTATTCCGGCGACTTAGAAAAAGGTAAAATGGCCAACCTTATCATCAGCACAGACTCAATTTTTAAGGAAGATGCGCAGATCAAACATGTGATGGTGGATGGTTACCTATTTGACTATGAGACTAAATCCAAGAAAAAATCAGATTCTAAAAATGACTCCTCAGACGATGTTAAAATCGAAGGAAGTTGGGAGTATACCTCTGAGACTCCAGCTGGTGCTTCGGGAGGAGTAATTGTAATCAGTAAAGATGGAAGTTCATATTCAGGAACAGTTTCCTACGATGATCCATCAGGATCGGGAAAAGCTTCCTCGACATTAAGCAACATCGAGTTGGATGGTAATCAGCTTACCTTTTCTTTTGAGGTAAATGCCGGCGGAGACAATATCACCGTTGATGTATCTGCTGAGATAGAAGGGGAATCACTGGAAGGGTCCATGACTATTGGTGAATTTGGCTCCTTTCCTATCAATGGCACTTATACTCCATCCTCAATCGCAACTAAGTAAAAAAATGAAGAAATCAACATATTTTCTAGCTGCACTACTTGGTCTAAGCATTCAACTTGCTTCGGCGCAGGTAAAGAAAGGCAGTGTATTGATAAAGAATGCTACGGTATTGACTGTCACTAACGGGACCTTAGAAAACTCTGATGTCCTTGTACAAGATGGTATAATTAAAAAAGTAGGGAAAGACATCACAGCTCCAAAAGACGTTGAAACTATTGATGCCACCGGGAAATTCGTAATGCCCGGCATTATTGACGCTCACTCTCACGTTGCATTGGATGTCGTGAATGAAGCTACTGCTCCAATAGTAGCAGAAGTACACATGAAAGATATGGTAGATCCATATGCGATTGGTCTTTATAGAGCGTTGGCTGGAGGTGTGACCACTTCGCACGCTATGCACGGTTCTGCCAATGTAATCGGTGGACAAAATGTAACGCTCAAACATAGATGGGGTCTTACCAATCCAGAAGATATCATCATGCAGGATGCTCCCCGAACTATCAAATTCGCCTTGGGAGAAAACCCAACTCGAGTTCACGGTAGAGGAAGTGGGGTTCAACCACGAACCAGAATGGGCGTAGAAGCTATTTTGCGAAATGGATTTAATGAAGCGGTGCGCTACAAGAAATCTTGGGAAGACTTCACCAAATCTTCTTCGCAAAAAGGAAGTACTGCGCTACCTCCAGTATACAATGAGCGTCTTCAGACCTTGTCTGACATTATTGACGGCAAGGTTATCATTCATTGCCACTCCTACCGCGCAGATGAGATCTATATGCTCATTCAGGTGGCCAAAGATTTCGGGATCAGTAAGCTTGTTTTCCAACATGCCAACGAGGGTTTCAAAGTTGCACCAGAGATCGCCAAGTACACTATGGGTGCTTCTGTATTCGCAGATTGGTGGGCCTATAAGTTTGAGGTTTATTACTCTACTGCTTTTAATGCAGCCATATTAATGGATAATGGCGCCATCACTTCCATCAACTCTGATGATGCAGAACTGATCCGCCATTTGTATCACGAAGCTGCCAAGACGCAGCGCTATGGAGGAATGACAGACGATCAGGCATTGTCAATGATCACTATCAATCCAGCAAAGCAACTTGGTATTGATGGTAAAGTAGGATCGATCGAGGAAGGTAAAAATGCAGATTTAGTAATCTTTAGCGAGCATCCGCTTTCTTCCTATACCGTACCTCAAATGACCTTTATTGACGGAATCAAATACTTTGACATCACTGATAAAAAAGATGACCAAAGAATTAAAGTGAGCCCGACTGAAATGGTGGAACCTGTGATGATCAGCGATGGGAAAGTAAATCGTTGCATGCAGGACACCGAAGGGCTATATGAGACTGCAAATGCACTTTTCAACTTACACTATTAATCACCTGAAAAAAAGAAGACATGAAAAGACTAAATAAAACCTTTTTCGCCTTCCTTCTTGCTTGCCTGCCGATAATGGCAATGGCGCAGATTGACGGTGAGATTATAAAACCAAGGACTGGCAAATTCCTTTTGAAAAATGCAACGGTAGTTACCATCACCAAAGGAGTGTTGAAAAACACTTCTGTATTGATTGAAGGTGGGATAATCAAAGAAGTAGGTGCTAATGTATCCGAAGATGGTGCTGAAGTAATTGACTGCTCTGGATTATTTATTTATCCAGGCATGATTGACGGTGGCACCAGATTAGGCTTGGTGGAAGTGAGTTCGGTAGCCGAGACCGTGGACTACGCAGAGATCGGCAACGTAACCCCAAATATGCAGGCGCTTACGGCTGTGAATCCAAATTCGGTGGCAATTCCGGTGACCAGAGTTTCTGGAGTTACTACCGTGTTGACCGTGCCTTCTGCAGGCCTATTTCCAGGAACAGCCGCGTTGATTAATTTGAATGGCTACACGCCAGATCAGATGTATGCAGGCTTCAAAGCGATAGCAATGAACTTTCCAAGCTCTGGAAGGAAAGGTAGATATGACCGTAGATCCGATGAAGACATCAAAAAAGCGAGTGAAAAATCGCTGAAAGAAGCCGATGAAATCTGGGAGAATGCCAAGAATTACAATACCCTAAAGCAAAACGGAGCTACGTTGGAATATTATCCAGAAATGGAACAATTGGCGAAAGCGGTGTCCGGAGAACTTCCTTTATTAATAGAGGTGAATGCTGCCTCAGACATTCAACAGGCTATTAAATGGGTAGCAGATAAAAATGTGAAAGTAATTTTTGCAGGAGTTGCTGAAGGCTGGAGAGTCGCTGATGAGATTGCAGAAGCAGGCATTCCAGTAATTACAGGACCTATACAAGAACTTCCTACAAGAGATTCGGATCGATACGACACCCCTTATGGCAATGCCGGTAAAATGGCAAAAGCTGGAGTGAAAGTGGCAATTAGAACTAATGGCCAGGAGAACGTTAGAAATCTTCCTTTCCATGCAGCATTTGCAGCTGCCTATGGATTGGGTAAAGAAGAGGCTTGGAAAGCAGTAACCATCAATCCAGCCGAGATTTTCGGTCTTCAAGATCAATACGGATCTGTTGAAGTTGGAAAGATGGCAAACCTTATCGTAGCCACAGGCGATCCATTTGAGACGAGGTCCAAAATCATGAATGTGTTTATCGAAGGATATAAAATCCCACTCTCCAACCGTCAGATTAGATTGTATCAAGAGTTTGACCAAAGAAATCCAGGATTAGAATTATCCAAATAATCTATTTTATCTCTGATTTCAACCACACGAAAAATCTTATATAAGGTGATTCGTGTGGTTTTCTTTATTTTGCTCCAATTATGAAAAGAATACAACTTCCAATTTTAGCATTCCTGCTTTTAGTCATTTATTCCTGCGATCAAAAGGACGACAGTGACTTGGTAAATAGCTCCATTGAGTCCATGAGAGCGGAGGTAGCTCCAGACAAAAGAATTGCTTTATGGGATATCAACTTTGAAAATGACAGCCTAAAAGGTGAGACCAATCTCCCTGATGCCCTAGGTGAGCTTATTGACGAGCTAAACACCAAAAAAGTGGAATTTACCAATGCTGTTAGGGTTCTTCCCGACTCTGAAATTGGCACTAAATCCAAAGGACTCATCACTATCTCTGTGGCCAACATCCGAAGTAATCCTAAACATTCAGCCGAATTGGCGACACAGGCATTGATGGGAACTCCAATGAATGTGTTGAAGAAAGAGGGTGGTTGGTACTTAGTACAGACTCCTGATAGCTATTTGGCATGGGTTGATGCTGCTGGTATTCATCTCATGACGGAGGAAGAATTAGAGCATTGGTATCGAGAACCAAAAGTGGTGTTCACCAAGTTGATCGGGTACGTCTGGAAATCAACTGAAGATTCCGAAATAGTATCAGACCTGGTGGCGGGGGATATTTTGACCATTCAAGAGGAAACCAAAAACCAGTTAAAAGTGTCCCTTCCTGATGGAAGAAGCGGTTGGGTGAAAATCGACGAAGTACAAGACTGGCAGAGCTGGATTGCTTCAAGAAGTACTTCATCTGAAAATCTAATTTCTACTGCCAAGCAAATGATGGGAACTCCTTATCTCTGGGGAGGCACCTCCATCAAAGGTGTTGATTGCAGTGGATTCACCAAGACGATCTATTTTTTGAATGGACAGATAATTCCTAGAGATGCCTCTCAGCAGGTAAATGAAGGCGAACTGGTAGATGCCGACAAAAACTGGGATAAGCTGGAAGTTGGAGATTTACTTTTCTTTGGAGAAAAAGCAACCGAGCATAATAAAGAGAGAGTAGTCCATGTAGGGATGTGGATTGGTAATGGAGAATTTATCCATTCCAGAGGAAGAGTGAGAATCTCCAGCTTTGATCCAGAAAACCCTAATTACGATGAGTATGAATTAGGAAGGTATTTACGTACCAAACGTATTATTAATGTACCTTCTGAGCATGTTTTATCAGTTTCAAAACTTATTTCAACCGACCAACCATGATAAAAAAAATATTAATTATTTTCCTCCCATTAGTTGCTGGATTAGCTACGGGTGTTCAAGCACAACAGCTCGACGGATTTTTTCCAAAGGATTATGCAAAGGAAAAATCCATTGAGACTGACTATTTAAATGCAGTTCAATTTGATCGATTCAAGGATCATTTGAAAGAGCTCACCAAAGCACCACACATCACCGGAACTCCAGAGAATGAAGCGGTAGCGACCTATATGACCAAAGTGATGCAAGACGCTGGAATGGAGGTCACCTCCTATCCGTACGATGTCTATCTCCCAAACCATCCCGGAGAATCACTTCTACAAATTATTTCTGCAGAGACTATGACACTTTCGCAGCAGGAAGGTCCAATAGAAGGAGATGAGTTTTCTACAGACCAGAGACTTTACAAAGGCTTCAATGCCTACTCCGGTTCTGGTGATGTGACTGCCGAAGTCGTATATGCCAATTACGGAGTGAAGGCTGATTTCGAGAAATTAGCTGAAATGGGAATTGACCTCAAAGGTAAAGTGGTGATCGCAAGATATGGTGGCAATTTCCGTGGATTCAAAGCCAAATTTGCAGAGCAATATGGGGCTGCAGCGTTGATCATATACACTGATCCTAAAGATTCTGGAGATGGCAAAGGTGGCGTATATCCTGATGGCCCATTTTTCAATGAAACTACCATTCAACGAGGTTCTTTGTTGACATTGGACTATACGGGCGATCCATTAACTCCATTCGAACCGGCTTTGCCTAGGGATGGTGAAAAAAAAGTAAAACGCCTTGATCCTAAGGATGTAGCATTTCATACCATTCCTGTATCTCCTATCGGATATGGCGCTGCAAGTGAGATTTTGAGCAGAATGAAAGGCGAAGCTGTTCCTGAGGACTGGCAAGGCGGGTTAGATTTTGGCTACAAAATCACCGGAGGCACTGACCTTAAAGTGAGAGTAAAAGTCGATCAACCGGTTGATTTCATTCGTGCAAACGACGTAATCGGGAAATTTGTCGGAAGTGAATTTCCTGACGAATGGATCATTTTAGGAAGTCACTATGATGCTTGGAGTTTCGGTGCAACTGACCCTAATTCAGGTACGGCAATGATGCTAACTTTAGCCGAGGCAATTGGTGATTTGGTGGAAAAAGGAGAAGCGCCAAAGCGCTCTATCCTAATTGGACACTGGGATGCTGAAGAGCAAGGAGTGATTGGTTCTACCGAATGGGTGGAGCAATTTAAAGACGAATTGGGAGCGAAAGCGGTCATCTATATGAATTTTGATGGCGCAGTGTCAGGTAGGAATTTTGGAGTTTCCTCTGCTCCTACTTTGAAGAAACTAATAATTGATGCTGCCAAAGAAGTTCAGTATCCTGATAGCGCTAAGACTGTTTATCAAGTATGGGCTGGAGATAAATCTGAACCAAGCATTGGAAACCTTGGTGGAGGATCTGACCACATCGCTTTCTACATGTATGCAGGTGTGCCGAGTATGAATGGCAGTTCCCATGGTCCTACAGCCTACCACTCCAACTACGACAACTTCAATTATTACAGCAAGTTTGTAGACCCAACGTTCAAAATGGGCGGTACAGTAGCTTCAGTGATTGGAATCCTTACGTTGCGTCTGGCCAATGCAAGTGTAATACCTTATGACGTCCCTAGATATGCGGAGGATTTAAAAGGTCATTTTATCCAAGCGGTGAAAAATGTACAGACCATAGATCCAGACTTCACAGCGTTTGATCAGGTGAATTCTGCTATAGATAAACTTGAAGCTAGCTCTGCCAAATACCAAATGGCTATTGATGCGGCTTTGAAATCGGATAAAATAGGATCAAAAGAAATTAAAAGTTTGAATGAGCAACTTATTGCACTAGAGAAAAGCTGGTTAGATCCAAAGGGAATGTATTTTGGAAGCTGGTACAAGTCACTGTATGTGAGCACTGATCCATTTAGTGGTTATGCGTCTTGGATTTTGCCCGGCATCAAATATGAAGTGGAAATCAACTCTACAGATAGATTAGAAGAATGGGATTCTCGTTACTCAAAAGCAATAGTGGATTTGGGTAAGAAAGTCGACAAAATGACTAAGAGTCTGAAATGAGAACTTAGATATTAGAATCAAGAAAGAACTTAGACTTTAGAATCAAGAAAGGGCTTGGAATAATTTCTAAGCCCTTTTCTACTTTTAAGGGACACGTTCACAGATAAATCCAAGTGTAAATACATTTCGCTCTTGAAGTTATTTTTTATAAATTCAATTTTGGAAAATGAGGATATCCGCTGGAAACAGCGTTTAGATAATTTAAAAAAGCTTTTGCACATTTGGATAAGGCAATGCTCCAAGGTGATTTTAATGAATTAGAAAGGCAAGGACTCATCAAATCCTTTGAATATACTTACGAACTAGCATGGAATACCATGAGAGATTTTCTTATTCAAAAAGGAAATGCGGATCTGATGGGTTCGAAAGATACTATTAAACTAGCCTTTCAATTGAAAGGCTAGTAGAAGACGAAAATGTCTGGATGGAAATGGTGAAAAGTAGAAATCTAACCAGCCACACCTATACTATGGAAACCGCAAGTTTCGTAGAGAATGACATAGAAAGAAAATATTACCAAGCTTTCAAAAATTAATCGAAAGATTAGAGTCAGAAATTTAATTGAATTCAAATGATCAACGATTTATTAGCCTAAGAAATCGGTATTTCATATGCTAACTTGAAGGAGATCAGAGATTTTGCAAAAAAATATCCAACTATTGAGAAGGTAGTCCTTTATGGCTCACGAGCAAAAGGCAATTACAAGCCAGGGAGTGATTTGGACTTAATATTGATTGGTGACCAATTGAAATTTAAAAATCAGTTGAATTTCTCAGGTGATCTAGATGATAGTTATCAACCTTACTTTTTTGATGTAGCGATATGGAGTTATATAAAAAATGAATCACTGCTTGAACATGTTAAAAGAGTGGGAAAAGTGATTTATGATAAATTAGCTAGCTATCAACAAAAATGAAAGGACTTTGGTTAATTTCTAAGCCCTTTCTTATTTCAATTGAGTGCCACGAGAATGTTTTCGATATATATTTTATATGTGTATCCGCACTATTGCACGTAGGGATAAATTCCCGCAATAATTAGGCGATCAAACAGATTCTCACCAAAATATCTTCGATTCAGCTTATAGACAAACTCGTTGAGATAATTCTGAAGG
>Ga0314772_1001549_pt1 | contig 9969 bp, 8 predicted proteins | sample MetaGCBIW2018_FD_204520 | JGI IMG/M metagenome (GOLD analysis project Ga0314772, IMG submission 204520) | Cryopeg brine microbial communities from Beaufort Sea near Barrow, Alaska, United States - CBIW 2018 | ecosystem: Environmental > Aquatic > Marine > Coastal | place: USA: Alaska | collected... | reverse complement strand
TTTCCAGAGCGTCTTGCAGGGCTTTTTTCAGGCTGGCCAGCTCTTCCTGAAACAAGTCCTCGTTGCTTGCGGTTATATCCCGCGGGTTCTCAGCCACGGCAACCAGGCTGAGGGTAGGTTTAAGCTCTTGAAACATGGTGATGGTTTGTGCTAACGCCAGTTTGGCGTTGCGCGAGCCATCGTAGGCGATCATTATTTTCATAGCGGGTTTCCCGGCGAATTTATCGGCACCGTTACAGGCGTTGCGGTGGTCCATGACTGTATTAGCCCATACTTAACAGCCGCTTATAATTGATGTATATCAACGTTCATGACACCTACCCCACCAGAGAAATCAAGACTCTATCCCCCTGCGCCTGTTGCCGCGCAAAAGCCTACCCCACAGCCCCCCAGCAGGAGGTACCCCCGATGCCCCGGCCCAAATAGTCATGGTTTTGGTAACATCTGAAGATGGCAAAAAATATTTTTAAATAAGGCCTCTGCGTGCAAAACAACCGTTTTCAACCGCATCATCAAACGCTAGAAATACCGCTTGAGCCGGAGCTCGCACCAAAAACGTCGGCAACCCTTTTGGGTGCCTTGGCGCTTATGCTTTGCGGAATCAGCGGATTAATATTGGAAAACCGATTACACCTGCAGGCCAACACCCTCAGCCTGTTGTTGGCGCTGGCTGTTTTGGCAGGTTCTGGGTTACGTTTGGCGTTCGGAATAAACGCGGACCGACGAGCAATGCCCGCGAATGTCATAGGCGAAACAGCGGGCAGCAACGGTGCCGGAACACCTTGCATTCAGCAAAGCCGTCTGATGTGGCGTTTTGCAGTGTCTTATAGCGGCGTGTCTGCCAGTTTTATTGTTCTTACGTTGTGGCTGCCGCACTTTCTGGCTGAGGTGTATCAGCTTGATGTTGGCCACGCAACGCTTACCAATTTGCTTTGGGTAATACCCGCAGCGCTATTTCATGCCCCGGCTATAAAGCTGGCACGGCGATTCGGCGCGCGGCGAATGATGTACCACAGCCTGACCGGCATATTGATCGTGACGTTTATGCTCAGCTACCCGCCCACTCACTATCAGGTTCATGGCATCAACCGCGAGATTCCCTTTAACTTGAGCCTCGGTCTGCCACTTTTTTCAACGCTGATGATTGCCTTGGGCTTATTTCTTGCCCTTGGCCAGGCGGCGCTGTTTAGCCAGATGCCCCAACACTATCCCCATAAAGCAAACACGGTGGCCGCCACACTCACGATGGCCGGAGCCATTCTTGCCGCCCCGATGTTACTGGCATTCGCCACCGTCAGTGATATAACCGGCGTCTGGCAAACCAGCTTCATGCTGCTGTTTGCGCTGGCGCTGCTCACGCTGCTGCGCATGCACCTGGCCATTCGTTGTGCCGAACGCAAAGAGTGGGCTAGCGCCGCAGAATCTGCCGACCTTCCGGTGCTCTTTCGCGGCCGTTAAAAAACCGTAGAACTCTATCGCAACCCTCGCCCAAGAACACCTGCGTTGCCTAACGGAACCCCTGACACAGGGCCATTCAGAAGGGCCTAAAAGCTTGGAACTCGACCAAATGCTCGCCGTGGCGTTAAAAGCAAGTTAACGAGCCTTTATTGATTCTGCAAATATAAAGCATTATCATTTAGATTAATGCTGCAAGCCCGTACCCGCACAACGGCTTTGGGGCCGCCCGACCACCACGGGTCAACACAAGGGAAACCGTCCAGAATGCTCTACTCCGATCACCCTGCTACCAAGCGGCTGCTGTCAGTCGTTCTCTGCTCTGTCTTGCCCGGCATGGCCGTCGCGCAATCTGCCTCGACAAACCAGACACAGGCAACCAACGAGCTGTCCCCTATCGTTGTCACCGCCACCCGCAACAAGAGCCTAGCCGGCGAGACGCCCCAGAAGGTGACCATTATCACCCGCGAGGAGATCGAGCAGCAGCTGGCTATTACCCAAGACCCAAGCCAAGTGCTAAGTAACCTAATCCCATCCTACTCGCCGAGTCGCCAGAAGCTCAACAACACCGGCGAGACCTTCCGCGGCCGTTCGGTGCTGTTCCTGCTCGACGGCGTGCCACAATCCAACCCGCTCCGGGACGGCGGTCGCGACAGTTACACCATCGACCTCTCCATGGTCGAGCGCATCGAGGTAATCCACGGCGCCAGCGCCGAGCACGGCCTGGGCGCCACCGGCGGCATCATCAACTATGTCACCAAGCGCGCCAAGGCAGGCACTATCAACCAGCACGCCGGGATCAGCCTGACCAGCGGCGGCGACTTCGAGTCCGAGGGCTTCGGCCACAAGCTGGACTACCGCATCAGCGGCCAGAGTGGCAACTGGGACTACCTGGCCGCCGCCAGCAGCCAGAAACGCGGGGTCTTCTTCGACGGCAACGACGAGGTCGTGGGCACCGCCTACCATGGCGAGCTTCAGAACTCCTCCAGCTATGATTTCTTCGGCAAACTCGGCTACTGGATCGATGATAACCAGAACCTCGAGTTCTCCGTCAACCATTTCGACCTCGACATCGACGACGACTACGTGCCGGTGTCCGGCGATCGGGATGCGGGCATCCCCACCACGGCCCGCAAGGGCAACCCGGACGGCGAGCCCGGCTACAACAAGGCGACCAAGGCCCAGCTGTCCTACTCCCACGGTGACTGGTTCGGCAACGAGCTGGATGCCCAGCTCTATACCCAGCGCTTCCGCGCCCAGTTTGGTGCTACTGGCCTCAGCTCCTTCCCCTACCAGGACGAGAACGGCGAGACGCGATTTGACCAAACCCGCAACGAATCCGACAAGATCGGCGGCAAGTTCACCCTGAGCCGCGACGGTCTGCTCGACGATCGCCTCAAGCTGACCACCGGCCTCGACCTGCTGCATGACGAGACCCAGCAGGTGCTGGTGAAGACCGGCCGCAACTATGTGCCCGAGACCCAGTTCCGCAACTATGCCGCCTTTCTCCAGGCCGATTACGACCTGACCGATTCGCTGAGCCTGCATGCCGGAGCCCGCCAGGAGCATGCCGTGCTAAACGTCGACGATTACTCGACCGTGGACCGCAGCACCAGCGTCGAGAACGACCTGGTATCAGTGACCGGCGGCAACCCCGACTTCGACGAGACGCTGTTCAACGCCGGCCTGGTCTATCAGGTCTCCGACTGGGCCCAGCTCTACGCCAACTACTCGGAAGGCTTCGGCATGCCCGACGTCGGACGGGTACTGCGTGGGGTCAAGACCGTCGGCCAGTCCGTCGACACCCTGATAGACCTCTCTCCCATCGTCACCGACAACCGCGAGATCGGCGCGCGCTTCGACTGGGATCGCTATAGCCTCGAGCTGAGCTACTACGAGTCCAACTCCGACCTCGGCCAGCGCATCGAGCCCGATGCCCAAGGCAGCTACCGGGTCAAGCGCGAGAAGACCGAGATCCAGGGCTATGAGATCACAGGCGAGGCCCGCCCGAGCGATGCCCATCGCCTGCGGCTGACCTACACAGACGCCGAGGGCGAGTCCGACTCCGACGGCGACGGCCAGGTCGACACCAAGCTGACAGGCCGCGACATCGCCCCGGAGACCCTGAAGCTCGGCTGGAGCGCGGCCTGGACCGAGAAGCTGTCCACGCACCTGCAGTACAGCCGCTACTTCGACCGCAGCTTCGACGATCCGGATCTTGAGTTCAACGGCTACGGCCTGATCGATGCCTCCCTGGCCTTTCGCCTGCCGGTGGGTCGCGCCAGCTTAGGCATCGAGAACCTCACCGATAAGGACTACTTCACCTACTATTCGCAGTCGTTCCCCCAGTCGTCCGCGCTGGAAGACGACCTGTACTTCAAGGGCCGCGGTCGCACCCTCACGTTGGGCTACCAAGTCGACTTCTGAGGCGAAGCGACCGAGCGATCCGTCTTATTGAGCGGCGCCAGCCTGGCGCCTGCCATGCTCCACGACGGGAGTATCCATGACAAAAGCTGTCGAGCATGACCATGCCGCTAACCGACTACCTGGCCGACCGCTTCGGCCGCAAGCGTATATATCGGCTGGGCCTGTGGTGCACCAGAGCCGGGCTGCTGGTCGGCCTGGCGCTGGGGCCCAGCGCTCTCGCCGCGAATGCGCCCCAGAGCGGGCGCAGCGTCGCCAATGCCTTCGGTGACACCCATATCTCCGCCCCCCCGCAGCGGGTCGTCACCCTCTACCAGGGGGCGACGGACAGCGCGGTAGCGCTCGGCATCACCCCAGTGGGCGTCGTTGACTCCTGGCTGGAGAAACCCATGTATCGCTATCTGCGCGAGGCTCTGGCCGGCGTCGAGCACGTCGGCCTGGAGACCCAGCCCAACCTGGAGAAGGTGGCCTGGCTGGCCCCCGACCTGATCGTGGCCACGCGCTTTCGTCACGAGCGGGTTCGGCCGCTGTTGGAGCAAATAGCCTCCACGGTGGTCACCGGCACCGTCTTCGACTTCAAGGCCAGCCTGACGCTGATGGCGCAGGCCACCGGCCGCGAGGCCCGGGCCCGAGCATTGATACGGCAGTGGGACGACCGGGTGGCCGATTTTCGCCGGCAGATCGCCGACACTTTGGGCGATGATTGGCCGCAGAAGGCCGCCGTGGTGCGCTTTAAGAGCGACCATGTGCGTCTTTACTCCACGGGGTTCGCCGGCTCGATCCTCGATGAGCTGGGCTACGAGCAGCCGGGCGCCGTAGATGACCAGGGCTGGGGAATGAAGCTGACGAGTGAGGAGAACATTCCCGTCCTGAACGCCGACGTTATTTTCGTGCTGCTGGAGCCGGACGACCCCGCCATCGCTCGGAACTATCGACACTGGGCCTCTCACCCCCTCTGGCAGCGACTGGATGCCGTGCAGGATGACCGCGTCTTCGAGGTGGATGCGGTGACCTGGATCATGGGCGGCGGCATCCTGGCCGCCAACGCGATGCTCGATAGCCTCTATGTCCACTACGGACTGGATAACCCCAACAGGCTTTCGATGCCTACGCCGGCCATGCGGGCTTGCGACGCCGATATCACCAAAGTGCCCAAGCCCCGCGACGAGGGGGCCGCCGCATGCTGATTGGCCGTTTTTACCGGGGCCTGGGACTGCTGCTGGGTCTGATTCTGGTCGCCGCGGCTTTCGTGGCAAGCGTCATTCTGGGCACTACCGAAATCGCCTGGCCCACTTTTTTCGAGGCGCTTACTCACTACGACCCCAGCCGGGTCGCGCATATCATCCTGTTCACGGAGCGCCTGCCGCGGGCGGTCATCGCCACCCTGGTCGGCGCAAGCCTGGCCATAGCCGGCGCCCTGATGCAGACCATTACCGGCAACCCTCTGGCCTCGCCGAGCATACTGGGGATCAATGCCGGAGCTATGTTTTTCGTGGTGATCGCGGTCTCTCTATTGCCCCTCCATACCCCCGCCGACTACGTTTGGGCAGCGTTGCTGGGAGCCCTGGTAGCGGCCTGCCTGGTGGTGCTACTGAGTCGCGGCCGTCATGGGGAGCTGGCGCCGCTGCGAGTGGTGTTGGCGGGGGTAGCCGTCACCGCCATGTTCGTCTCGTTCAGCCAGGGCCTGCTTATCATCGACCGCCAGAGCTTCGAGAGCGTGCTGTACTGGCTGGCCGGTTCCGTCTCCGGCCGTGAGCTGTCGCAGGTGGTGCCATTGCTGCCGCTCTTCGGTGGCGCCCTGCTGCTGTGTGCCCTGCTCGTCAGGCACGCCAATGCCCTGTTGCTGGGCGATGACATAGTCAAGGGCCTGGGCATGCGCGTCGGCACCATTAAGCTGTTGCTAGGCCTGGTGGTGATCCTGCTGGCTGGTAGTTCGGTGGCGCTGGCAGGCATGATCGGCTTCGTTGGCCTAATTGTGCCGCATATGGCGAGAGAGATTTTCGGCGTCGACCACCGCTGGCTGCTGCCGGCCTGCGCCCTTCTGGGAGCGGGCCTGCTGCTGCTGGCTGATGTGGCCTCGCGCTTCCTGATGGCCCCACAGGATGTGCCAGTGGGTGTGATGACCGCGCTGATCGGCACGCCTTTTTTCATCCATCTCGCGCGTAGGAAACCGGCCTGACCATGACCCGCCCCTTGACTCTGACCCCTTCGATCGACGCCACCGTCGCTGCCGGCCGGGCGCGCTACACGAGCCTCTTGGGCCTGCTAGGGTTGGTATTACTGTCCAGCATGGGCCTGTCGCTTAGCCTCGGCAGCTTTCCCACCTCGTTCCCGGAAATCCTGCACGCATTGGCGACACCGCAGGACAGCGATATCGCCTTTATCGTCTGGGAGCTGCGTCTGCCGCGCCTCCTGCTGGCCGTGCTGGTGGGCGCGGCCCTGGCCGTGGCCGGTGCCATCCTCCAAGGTATGGTGCGCAACCCGCTGGCCTCCCCCGATGTGATCGGCATCACCAGCGGCGCCGCCTTGGCCGCCGTGACCTTCCTGGCGTTGTTCGGCACCACTCTGAGCATCCATTGGCTGCCGGCCGCCGCGCTGATCGGTGCACTGTTTGCTGCCCTGCTACTGTTCCTGCTGGCGTGGAAGGGGGGTGTTGCTCCCTCGCGCCTGGTGCTGGTCGGCATCGGGCTGTCCGCCGCCATGGGCGCCCTGACCACTCTGTTGATCGTGATCAGCGACGATGCCGTTGCTATGACCGCCTACGTATGGCTAACCGGTAGCCTCTACGCCGCTCAGTGGCAGGACGTGTTGGGCATGCTGCCCTGGGTGCTGGTGGCGGTACCGTTGTGTTTGGCCTATGCACGGCATATAGATGCCATGGCGCTCGGTGACGCAGTGGCCCAGGGGCTCGGCGTGAACCTGTTGCGCAGCCGGCTGGTAATGGTGGCCTGCAGCGTGGCCCTGGCGGGCGCAGCCGTGGCCTTCGCCGGAGGGCTCAGCTTCGTGGGCCTGATCGCTCCGCATATCGCTTCCCGCCTGGTGGGCCGAGGATTCGCCCGGCTGGTACCCGCCGCCGCCCTGGTGGGTGCACTGATCGTGCTCTACGCCGACCTGCTCGGCCGGGTGGCCTTTCTCCCCAAAGACCTCCCCGCCGGCATTTTCGTCTCGGGGGTGGGCGCGCCCTTCTTCGTTTTTCTGCTGCATCGTACCCGCCACTAGGCGCTCCAAACACTTATGACACAGGGCACCGGAAACAAGGCGAAGAGACGCCCTTTACTATGGGTAAGGCGTAAGGCGGAGAGCATCCTATGCTGATTAAGGCGATTTCAAATATTGATAATGAGAACGTTTTACCTTAGGGTTCTTAGTCTCATATACTCACTAACGAGCCAGCCCATGCCCCCGACACCCGCCAAGCCGCCTCGACTGACGGGCAAAGCCCTGCGTGCCGGTTACAACTCCCAGCATGTGCTAAACGGCGTCGATTTTGCGGTAGACGAGGGCAAGCTGACGGTACTGCTCGGCCCAAACGGTAGCGGAAAGTCAACACTGCTGAAGACACTGGCGCGCACCCTGGTGCCCAGCGCCGGACGCGTCTGTCTCGATGGCAAAGACATCCACCGCCGCAGTACACGCGAGGTGGCACAGCGTCTGGGTATCTTGCCGCAGGGCCCTTCCGCACCGGAGGGCCTGACGGTCAGGCAACTGGTCGGTATGGGGCGCTTTCCCCACCAGCGATGGTGGCGACAGGATGCCGAGCAGGATGCGCGCGCCATTCGCGAGGCAATGGTCTACGCCGATGTCACTGACTTTGCCGAGCGCAGTGTCGACGCGCTCTCCGGTGGACAGCGCCAGCGCTGCTGGATCGCTATGATCCTGGCTCAGGACACAGATTTGATCCTGCTCGACGAGCCGACGACCTTTCTCGATCTGAAGGTCCAGGTGGACCTCCTGGAGCTACTGGTTCTGCTCGCTCACGACAAGGGACGCACACTGCTGGTGGTACTACACGACCTCAATCTGGCCGCGGCCTATGCCGACATTCTGGTAATGATGCGCCAGGGCCGTATCGAACATAGCGGGCCACCGGAAACGATCTTTACTAGCGCCCATCTCAAGCAAGTCTTCGACCTTGATGCGCATGTCATTCGCGATCCGCATACTCAGCGCCTGCTCTGCGTGCCCAGCCTGACGGGTACCACGCCGATTTCCCAGGTGGTGTCCGGGATCGCGCATGGCGGATCCCGTCCCGTTACCACGATGAGTCGCCGATGACCGCCGCCCCAAGAAAGTTCTGTTCCATCGAAAGCGCCGAGATCGGCGACCCGCTAGTGGGCACTGGCGCGCATGCCACACGCAACCTGCTGATCAGCTGGCCGCGGGCCAAGTGGCTGCGCAACCTCCGCCAGGCCAGTGATATGCCGGAAGAGGTGCTCGACCTGCTCAACGCCATCGCCGACGACGGCCGTCGGGTGAATCTGATACATCGCCAGGAACAGCCAACTCATCACCATCGGTTGGTACTAATGCCGGAGGGTCGGACATACGACGTAGCGAGGGAAGAACTGGCCGAGCTACTGCACGCCTTCGACGATGGGAAATCAGTCGAACGCTGGCGAGCCGGCAGCGTCGAGGGATCGCTGATTCTTTGCTGCACCCACGGCAAGAAGGACAAGTGCTGCGCCAAGTTCGGTTACCGCAGCTACAAGGCGCTGGCCAGCGCCGCGCAGCAGTGTGCTTACCCCTTCGATGTCTGGGAGAGTTCCCACCTGGGTGGCTGTCGGCTCGCCGCCAGCGTCATGGTCTTCCCTGCGCGACGCAAGTACGGTCGCCTCACTACCGACGACGTGCCTCGCCTGTTACAGGCCGAGGCCGAGGATCGCCCCTACCTGCCCTGCTACCGCGGCGACTCGCAACTGACGCCCGCCGAGCAGTGCGCCCAGGTGGCGGCGCTTCAGTGGCTCGCGGCCCGCGGCAACACCGCCCGGGTTTGGGTCGAGGACGCACTGACCGATGCGGATGGCTCTCGCCTGCGGCTGCCAGTCCGCTGGCAGGCCGGTGACCAGCAGGGCCAGCTGGTGGTGAGCTGCCTTGAGAGCGAGCTGATACGTCACGACACCTGTGCCGACTACCAGCGCGACGGCGCCCAGCCCAGCCGTGTCTGGCGCGCCATTCAAATCGACTGATGATCTAGCCTCTCGGGTCGCGCCTCTAGCGCTCCTGAGTGACAATACCTTCATGCGACGAGAGCCACCATGACCCTGAATTCACTACTGCACTGATGTCCTCTGTCAGATCCGCGTGAACTTTCGCAACGTCATTCAGAATATCGCCTGCCCCAGTCAGGATCATTTTTTCTATCACCGGCCGAAACTCCAGGGGTAGACAATTCAGCAAGCTAAAAGCTCTTTGGCCCGTTGCGAAGCTAAATTCCCTGCCGGAGCCCTGCTGGTAACAGATTCGCCTGTGTTCTCACAACAGATTGCGAACAGATAATAGGCTGGGCAAGAATGGGGTGCGCCCCGGGCACAAAGGACAGCCCGCAGCGCGACCCAAACGCGTTAGGAGAACAGTATTGGCTTGGCGGTCGCCAAGTAAAATATTGCGGCTATCTGAACCAGTGCAAGCACCGCTGCCACGATGCGTGCGCGCTTATCAACGCTGACTTTTAAAGCGAACAGCCCGGCTATTATATAACCCACCAGCAAGATTATTTTGGCCGTTAACCAGCCATGGACTAACGGCATCCACGGCGTTACAAACACCAGGCTGATAGCGCTGGCCAGCAGCACCGTGTCGTTAGCGTGGGGAATCCAACGCAAGGGCGTTTGTCGCCAACCGGGGCGGCCCACGGCATCCATCAGCAAGCGGAGTGCGAAAAGCGTCACCGTCAGATACGCGGTAAGCATGTGTATGCTTTTTAAAGTCATGTACACGGGGAGGGTTCCTTGATTTCGATGAAATTGATTATAAACCGCGCAAAATAGTCTCTCTCGGCCCAAATCGAAGGGCAAAAGCGCGACGACAAAAACGACATTGTACGCAGACTACTCCTATGCGGGTATGTCATTTGAACTGGCCTTCCTTTAA
>Ga0314772_1001548_pt1 | contig 9970 bp, 9 predicted proteins | sample MetaGCBIW2018_FD_204520 | JGI IMG/M metagenome (GOLD analysis project Ga0314772, IMG submission 204520) | Cryopeg brine microbial communities from Beaufort Sea near Barrow, Alaska, United States - CBIW 2018 | ecosystem: Environmental > Aquatic > Marine > Coastal | place: USA: Alaska | collected... | reverse complement strand
TCCGTTGCATCGAATGAGTGTCGTAACCCATATCGATACCGGAGGTCCTCACCTTTTTAGCTCACGCCACGCACACAACCTCCGTGGGAACAACAGCTAGCTGCGCACAATTAGTTGTCGACTAGTCGACGAACTGAACCTCTTTCCAGAAGGTCACATAGTTGGAGAAGTCCTTGCCGACGCGCTCTGCAGCGCCGGGCAGGATGTTGGGGTAGCTAAAAGCGCGGTCCTGGAACTTCTGGCCCTCGGCGCTGACAACGAAGTACTGGCAGTCACCCTTCCACGGGCAGTGGTACGGAGTGGGGCTCTTCTCGAGCAGTTCGTGGTTCACGCTGGCCGGCGGAAAGTACCAGTTGCCCTCAATCTTGAGCAGATCTTCCTTGGGTGCTTCTGCGATCACGGTGTCGCCAATAACTGCCTTCATACGTTCCTCCATTGAGTCGGTGATTGTTCACTCCAACGCCGGAGGAGTAGGCGTCATTCCCGAAGGACCGCAAAACTGGCTGAAGCATTGCTGAGGATGGCGGCATCTAACGTTTCGCGGCCTGCAGCGTTCGCATGCTGTTGACCGGCAACAGACGCCGACAATAAGTGGTTGTGGGCGGGCTTCAATCCAGCGAAGGCGGCAACAGCGGATGCCGACTCTGGCGAAATGTAGTCAACCCCGGCATCCGCGAGCGCGTCGATGATCGCGCCGGCAGCGAGGAGATCGTCGACCGTGAACCCGCCATCCGAGTCGCCTGCCGCGATGACCGCAACGGTGAACCTGTCACCCTTGAGTTCTTGTTGCGCGATGACCCACTCTGCGACGGCTGTAGCGGCTCCGGTTCCTGCGGCGAGAATCGAGAACGGCCCTGGCAGCTCTGGCACGGGCGTTGAACCGTCGGCGAGAGCATCCGCCCACACAACAACGTCGGCACCGGGGCTCAGCTCGAGCGCACGCTGGCGGCCAAAGCCGAAGCGAACTTGGTACTGAGGTTGATTGCGTGGATCGTTCACTACTCGAGGCTAAAGCCAGACCCGGCCGCACGGCTGCTGGGTTACCGAATATGACATTTGTGACCAGCACGCAGCACGCGGCTATCGTCACGTCGCTTCGGGGGAGGTGCCATTGTGACTTCTACGGCGCGTACCCGGCCTCGCAGCTCACGTAGATTCCCCCGATTACTGGATAACTGATGCAGACGGGGGGCACACTGAAGTATGCGCATTCTGCTCAAGCTTGAACTCGATTGCGATCCCGACGATGCGTGGCGTGCGATTCGCAGCCCCGAAATTTTTCAGGAAGTTTTGTACCCTCTCTCCCAATTCAGGTCGCTGGAGGTTGGCGGTTTCACTGAACAGTGGCAGCCGGGCGAGCACCCAGTTAAGGTGCTGATGATGGGAAAGTTCTTGGTTGGCCAGCAGGTCATTCGAGTCTCGTTCGACGAAGACGAACCCGGCACTCGGATCATGCGCGACACCGGTCGCGGCCTGAGCGGTCTCCTCGCCGTCATCACTCAGTGGGACCATTCCATGGCAATTAGTGCCGGCTCGGATGGAAAAACCCTGTACCACGACCAGCTCACGTTTAGCGCTGGCGCACTGAGCATCCTGCTGTGGCCGCTGTATTGGGCATTCTGGCAATGGCGGGCAGCGGCACTGAAACGACTAGCACCCACTTGGCGTTTGGGCTCAAAACGGCGGACTAATCTGAGCCTCTAGATCGAGTTGTGCGCTGTCAGTTCTGGACTGACCCGCAGATTCGTGCGCGCGAAAGGAGCACGGAATGCCCCGACTGCGACAAAGCAATACTGCCGGGCGCGGGTACCGTCGCGTGCGCTCCGGTCGAGGGTTCAGCTATCGCGATGCGAGCGGATCACTCATTACAGACACCGAACTTAAGTCTCGGTTCGGAACGCTAGTCATTCCTCCGGCCTGGACCGACGTCTGGATTTGTCCGTACGAGAATGGGCACGTTCAAGCGACCGGCATCGATGACGCGGGTCGCCGACAGTACATTTACCATCCGGTTTGGCGCGAACGTCAGGATCGCGTGAAGTTCGAGCGTGCTCTCGAACTTGCCGCGGTGCTCCCCGGTGCCCGATCCGTCGTCACACGCACCCTGCGCACCAGCGATGACCCCCGCCTGCGCACCTTGGCCGCAGCGTTCCGGATGCTCGACACGGGGTCATTGCGCATCGGCAGTGAGCGCTATGCGGAAGAACATGGCAGCCACGGTCTCTCCACCCTGCTGTGCAGCCATGTAACGGTCACCAAGGACCGCGTGCAGTTGCGCTTTCCGGCCAAGAGCGGCCAGCAGTGGGAGAGCGAAATTGTGGATGCCGACCTCGCCGAGTTCCTGCGACGTCGACTGCGGAGTGCACCAGACGCCCCAGTGTTGTCGTGGCGCGACGGTCGCGAGTTGCGCTCGCTGAGTGCATCAGAGATTAACGACTACGTGCGCGAACGCACGGGTGGTGAGTTCACGGCAAAAGACTTTCGCACGCTGCGCGGCACGGTGGCCGCGGCGTCGAGCTTGGCGGTGAGCGGCCCCCAGAGCAGCGCGCGGGCGCGTTCCCGTGCAATTCGAGCGGCAATGGAAAGCGCCGCCGAGGTACTCGGCAACACCCCAGCGATCGCGAGAAAAAGCTATGTCGACCCGCGCATTGTCGATCTCTACTCCGCTGGCGAGACGATCGACCCGCAGCGCCTTGCCTCGGCTGAAGCTGAAGTGCGACGGTTGCTCGCGCGCGACCGGTAGATTGTGCGCGGACCCGCAGCGTGGGCCGTCCGCTTTCCACAGAGTTGACTATCGGTTCAGCGGGTTAGCCTGAGCCTATGACCGCTCTTGAGGTAGCCGGCTGGCGCCGACGCAACTTTGCTCTCTACTCGGCTGTTCGTGCGAATCCGGATGCCGCGAGCGCCCACGCCGACTGGCGTGCGGGTCGAGATGAGATGTTTGCCTCGCATCCAGCCAGTCCGTTGTTGCCTGAGGACCTGCGCGAATTTAGCGGGCTGCCGATTGAGGCATACGATCCCGCGTGGCGCTTCGAGGCATCCATTGTTCCCGGCACGGGTCTTTCAGAAGCAGAACGCCGCATGAATGTCGAAACGGGAACGGATGGCGTGGTGCCGTTCGACCTGCTTGGCACTGTCGAGATCGACCAGATTGGCACTCTCGATGTCTGGCGTCTGGCATCGTACGGCGGCGGGATTTTCATTCCAGTGAAGGATGCGCTCTCGCGCGTTGCTGGCGGAACCTACGGTGGTGGCCGCTACCTCATCGACACCGTGAAGGGAGCCGACCTCGGAGCGGGCAGCACCCCCGAATCGCTCGTGCTCGACTTCAACTTTGCCTACAACCCCTCCTGCGCGTATGACCCAGCCTGGGCGTGCCCGCTGGCGCAAGCAGGGAACACTCTGGCTGGGCAAGTGCCGGTAGGCGAGCGCTATGGGGCCTCTGCCTGATAGGCTCTAGTTACTTGCGAAACAATTACGTTTCCCTGCGTCGTAGAACGCTTCCCTCTTCTCGTCCACGTCAATCAGAAACGTGTGGCTCGTAGATAACTTTCTCCGGCGAACTGGAGTTATCCGCGCCGAACGAAAGTTCGAGATCTGACCTGTGTACCGCATCCGTGCGAAGCACCTGATTGGGTCGGTGCAGATCTGTGTGGGCTTGGCCCGTGCGCCTCCGGTGTACCGCCCATCTGTTACTTATGCCTGAAAGGCACCACTACTTTGACTGAACAAACTTTTAGCTCGCTTGGCGTGCCCGCCCCGCTCGTTGCTGCACTCGCAGCCGACGGCAAGACCACGCCATTCCCCATCCAACTCGATACCCTTCCTGACACGCTCGCTGGACGCGACGTGCTCGGCCGCGGTAAGACTGGCTCGGGTAAGACCCTTGCCTTCTCGCTGCCGATGGTTGCCCGCCTCGGCGGAAAGCTCTCCGGCGGCAAGCGCCGCTCGGGTCGCCCGCTTGGCCTCGTACTCGCACCGACTCGCGAGCTCGCCACCCAGATTTCCGCCGTCATCGAGCCCCTCGCGGCCGCCTACGGCCTCAACACCACCACAATCTTCGGTGGGGTTAGCCAGAACCGTCAGGTTGCTGCCCTCAAGGCCGGCGTTGACATTGTTGTGGCCTGCCCCGGCCGCCTCGAAGACCTCATCAAGCAGGGCTTCGTCAGCCTCGACGCCGTCGAGATCACTGTGCTTGACGAGGCCGACCACATGGCCGACCTTGGCTTCTTGCCGGTGGTGACTCGCCTCCTCGACAAGACCCCGACCAACGGACAGCGCCTGCTGTTCAGCGCCACCCTCGACAACGGTGTTGACAAGCTGGTTCGCCGCTTCCTGCACAACGAGGTTCTGCACTCGGTTGACGAAGCGACCTCGCACGTCTCCGCCATGACGCACCACGTGTTCGAAGTTGACGGTGTTGAGTCGAAGCGTGTACTCGTTGAGAAGCTTGCTTCCGGTAGCGGACGCCGCCTGCTCTTCATGCGCACAAAGCACCACGCCAAGAAGTTGGCCCGCCAGCTCGTCGACGCCGGAATTCCCGCTGTTGACCTGCACGGAAACCTCTCGCAGGTTGCCCGTGACCGCAACCTCGCCGCATTCTCCGCCGGAGACGTCAAGGTGCTTGTCGCCACTGACGTTGCAGCGCGCGGCGTGCACGTAGACAACATTGAGCTGGTCATCCACGTTGACCCGCCAGCCGAGCACAAGGCATACCTGCACCGCAGTGGCCGTACTGCTCGCGCCGGTGAAGAGGGCGACGTCGTGACGATCGTTCTTCCGACCCAGCGCAAAGATACTGCAACGCTGCTGCGTAAGGCCGCCATTGCGGTGACCCCGCAGTTTGTGAACGCATCCTCGGATGCCGTAGCCACGCTTGTTGGCCCGGTTGCCGAATATGTGAAGCCTGCGCCTCGCGCAGCAGTTCCTGCTCGTGGCCAGTCACAGGGCGGACGCTCGCAGGGTGCAAACGCCCAGCGCAAGCGTGTTCGTCGTGACGGCGAAGGCGGCGGCCGTGACGGTGGCCGTGACGGTGCTCGCGAGGGTGCCCGCGGTGGCGCTCGTGGCGGACAGAACCGTGACGGACAGTCGCGTGGCGCAAACTCTCGTGGTGGCCAGCAGCGCAATGCGCAGCAGGGTTCCGGTCGCGGCGGCGCAGTAGTCGCCGGTGCGGGTGCAGGCGAGCAGCGTTCGAACCACCAGCCCAAGCAGCACTCCGAAGCTCCCGCGCGTGCTCGCGGTGGCAACGGTCGCGCACAGGCCGGCAGCGGTCCCGTTCGTGTAGGCCAGGTTGTGCGACCCAACCGTCGTGCATCCAGCAGCGGGCGCTAACCGCTAGCAACACAGCTTTACCGTCGAGGGCGGCGAGTTTCTCCCAGCAATGCTGGGCAGGGATTCGTCGCCCTTCGGCGTTTAAGGGGTGCTGGCTACGGCTTGCGCGGCTCGTACTGGCGCTGGCGCGAGCGCAAGTGCGAGCGCGACATCACGGAAATTCAGGAGATTGCCTTCCGCCGTGTGATTACCCGCCGATACACGCCGGGTTTTCCGGTCATCCGCTCTAGGCAGCGCCACCACCCGGCCGCGTTTTCCTGAATTTCCGAAATTGCCACAGGGATGGATCACGCGGCGGGAGCTGGTGAGAGGCTAGGGCAGAACGCCGACGGAGGCGAGAGCTGCGCGCAGGAGTGCGCCTCGGCCACCCTCCATGTCGGAGGTGACCGCTTCGGATGCCGCCTCGGCCGGCCGCAACCAGGTGAGTTCGAGCGCATCCTGGCGCGGTTCACACGTGCCGGTTACGGGAACGACGTAGGCCATCGACACGGCGTGTTGGCGGGGATCCGTGAATTGGCTGTCGCTTGGCCACGGAAAGTATTCGGCAACCATGAACGGGGTCGGGTTTGCCGGGAGCAGAGGGAAAGCCATCGGGCCCAGATCTTTTTCCAAATGACGGAACAGTGCATCGCGCAACGTCTCGCCAAACATGACCCGACCGGAGACGAGGGTGCGAGTGATCTCACCGTCGTTGCCGCGCACCAAGGTGCCGACTTCGGTGACGCGACCCAGCCCATCCACTCGCACGGGAACAGCCTCAACATAGATCAGCGGCAGTCGCCTGCGAGTCTCCGCAAGTTCTTCATCTGAAAGCCAAGACGAGTTGGGGTCTGGTGTGCCGACGGAGCTCATGCTCCATTGTCACCCATGGTTTGCGTTTGCGCGTGTGCGGCGGGCAAGGAAACGCCAACAAACGTCTCGTGGGCCTTTCCGCTCAGCCGAGGAGGTCTTTCATCTTCTTGGCAATGAGTTCGGTTGCCCGGCGCGGGGAGAACCGGGAGTACCGGTCCATGAATTTGGCGTCACTGCCAACAAGGACACGGAAGGCGCCCTTCTCGAGGCCGTCAATGATCTGTTGTCCCGCATCCGCTGGGCTCGTGGTCTTGTACTCCTTGCCCGCGTCGGCATCCCGCATTTCTGGCATTTCCACGCCGGAGTTTGCGGTGATGTTCGTGCCAACTCCCCCGGGGAACACAATCGTGACAGTGAGGTTCGTTCCCAAGCTCTCCGCATAGAGCGCCTCAGTGAACAGTTTCACTGCAGCCTTGCTCGCGCCGTAGGCGGCCTGGCCGGGAACGGGAAGAAATCCACCCATGCTCGACACGTTAAGAACTGCAGCCTCAGGTCGCTCCATGAGGTTGGGGAGGAATGCCTTCGTCATATTCACGACGCCCCAGAAGTTCACGTTGAACACCCGCTCAATGGCGTCAAAGTCGAGTTCTGTCAATTTCACGAACGGTTGGATGATCCCGGCAACGTTCAACACACCATCAATCTGTCCGTGGGCCTTGCTGACCTCACTTGGCAGGGCGAGCACCGCTTCGCGATCGGTCACGCTGAGGGTGTGGGTCGTCAACTTTCCGGACTCCGCACCGGCCAGCACCGCTGTTTCCGCTAACCCGGCCTCGTTCAGGTCGACCGCCGCCACGCGGGCACCACGGGCGAGCAGCCCGAGAACTACCTCTCGCCCTATCCCGTTACCGCCACCAGTGACGACGAAAACTTTACTTTTCACATCCATGCTTCGGCTCCTTCGCCTTCGGGCGTTCATGTGCAGTCTAGGGATCTGGCCACCGTGTCGTAAGTAGGCAGGAGCGTCCGGCAGGAGCGTCCGGCAGAAGCGTCCCACAGGAACCCCGATGACGGTCACAGTCGGAGACTCAGCCAGCGCCGCGTAGGATTTCTGAAATGCAGATTGATTCTTCAGCAGTGCTCTGGTCGGCCCCCGAACGTGAACGAGCCGGGCGACCGCTGCTCGTGCTCTTGCACGGCTACGGTTCGCATGAGGGTGATCTGTTTGCGATGGCGCCGGGGCTTCCGCTCGAACCGGTGATTGCGTCGCTGCGTGCCCCGATCCCCGAGAGTGGCGGGTTTTCGTGGTTTCCGATCGATCTCAGCGGCAGCGGCATCCAGGATGTTTCGAAAGTGGATGACGCCGCCAACGCCGTGCTCGACTGGCTTGATTCCCAGCAGTTCACGAGTGTCAGCCTCCTCGGCTTCTCGCAGGGTGCGGCGATGGCGCTGCAACTTTTGCGGCTCGCCCCGGAGCGTTTCCGCAGTGCTGTGGCGCTCTCGGGGTTTGTGGCCAGTGCCGAGCATCCGGGAGATGCGGCGCTCACGAGCATCCGTCCGCCAGTATTTTGGGGTCGCGGCACCGATGATCCGGTGATTCCGACGGCCGCTATCGCCCGCACTGAGGTGTGGCTTGCTGACCACGCGCGCGCCGAGTCGCACATCTATGAGGGGCTCGCGCATTCCATCTCCACTGATGAGTTGAATGATTTGGTGAGCTTTCTGCAGACGCACGCGCAGTGATGCGGTGACGTCTGGGAGCGGTAAAGCAGAGCTCACGGTAGCGCCGGTGGTGCGCTGTCGGCGGCAGCGACGAAGATAGAGCTATGAGCGATGTGCTCGGCAAGTTCTCGCCCGCCACCCGAGAGTGGTTTCAGGGCGCGTTCGATGCTGCCACCCCGGCGCAGTTGGGCGCGTGGGATGCGGTGTCGTCTGGGGCGCACGCGCTCGTTGTTGCCCCGACTGGTTCTGGCAAAACTCTGGCTGCCTTTTTGTGGGCGATTGACCAGTTGGCGTCGCGGCCGATCCCCGAGAATCCGAAGCAGCGCACTCGGGTGCTGTATATTTCCCCACTGAAAGCACTCGGTGTTGACGTCGAACGCAACCTACGGGCGCCTCTCGTCGGTGTTACCCAAACAGCTCGTCGGCTGGGGACTAGTCAGACAGACATCACGGTTGGTGTGCGATCGGGAGACACCACCCCGGCCGACCGGCGGCTGCTCGCTCGGCTCCCTCCCGACATCCTCATTACGACTCCCGAGTCGCTGTATTTGATGCTTACCTCGGCGGCCCGCGAGACGCTCAAGAACGTTGACACTGTCATCATCGACGAAGTGCACGCCGTTGCGGCGACCAAGCGCGGTGCGCACCTTGCGCTGTCGTTGGAGCGGTTGGATGCTCTGCTCGCGACCCCCGTGCAGCGCATCGGTCTCTCGGCCACCGTGCGTCCCATCGAGGAGGTAGCTCGCTTCTTGGGCGGTCGCGCGCCGGTGACGATCGTGCACCCGCCCTCGGCGAAGACGTTTGAGTTGAGCGTGATTGTTCCTGTGCCGGATATGACAATTCCGGGCGTTGTTGCGGCGAAGAACGGGCCGACTGTTGGTGCTGACCCTGACGGGTCGAGCACTCAAGGGTCGAGCACTGAGATGACTCCGGAGGCAACCGGTTCGCTGTGGCCGCACGTCGAAGAACGCATCGTGGATGCGATTCTCGACCACCGCTCCACGATCGTGTTTGCCAACTCCCGACGTCTGGCTGAACGACTCACGGCACGACTCAACGAGATTTATGACGAGCGGATGAGCGACGGCAGCGTTGACGGCACCGACGTCATTCTGCAATCGCAGGCCAGTGCGGATGCTGCAGCCTACGCCGCACCCCAGCAACCGTGGAAGCCGCCAGCCCAGATGATGGCGCAGGGCGGATCCACGATGGGCGCCGCCCCGCTGCTGGCCCGAGCCCACCACGGTTCGGTCAGCAAGGACCAGCGCGCAATCATCGAAGATGATCTGAAGACGGGCGTGCTGCGCTGCGTTGTTGCTACCAGCAGCCTCGAGCTCGGCATCGACATGGGCGCCGTCGATCTCGTGATTCAAGTGGAGTCGCCACCGTCTGTCGCGAGTGGGCTTCAGCGCATTGGGCGAGCCGGGCATCAGGTTGGAGAAATCTCTAAAGGGTTGCTGTTCCCGAAGCACCGCACCGACCTCATCCACACCTCGGTCGCTGTCGAGCGGATGCGCAGCGGCCAAATCGAAGCCCTCGCCGTGCCGACGAACCCGCTCGATGTGCTCGCGCAACAAACCGTCGCGGCCGTCGCGCTCGACGAGATCGACATTGAGGACTGGTTCGACACCGTGCGTCGCAGTGCGCCATTCTCGACCCTTCCGCGCAGCGCATTCGATGCGACCCTCGACCTGTTGAGCGGGCTGTACCCGAGCGACGAGTTCTCGGAACTGCGACCCCGCGTGGTGTGGGATCGCATCGCCGGCACGCTCGCGGGTCGCCCCGGAGCGCAACGATTGGCCGTCACCTCCGGCGGAACCATCCCCGACCGCGGCCTCTTCGGCGTCTTCATGATCGGCGGCGAAGCCAGAGCCCCCGGCCGTCGCGTCGGCGAACTCGACGAGGAGATGGTCTACGAATCCCGCGTCGGCGACGTCTTCGCTCTCGGCACCACCAGCTGGCGCATCGAAGACATCACCCACGACCAAGTGCTCGTCTCCCCCGCCTTCGGCCAACCCGGACGTGTGCCGTTCTGGAAAGGTGATGGCCTCGGCCGCCCGGCAGAGCTGGGCGAAGCTATCGGGGCGTTCACTAAAGAAATTGCTACGGCATCCGCTGACGATGC
>Ga0314772_1001547_pt1 | contig 9975 bp, 14 predicted proteins | sample MetaGCBIW2018_FD_204520 | JGI IMG/M metagenome (GOLD analysis project Ga0314772, IMG submission 204520) | Cryopeg brine microbial communities from Beaufort Sea near Barrow, Alaska, United States - CBIW 2018 | ecosystem: Environmental > Aquatic > Marine > Coastal | place: USA: Alaska | collected... | reverse complement strand
GTTGAAAGTTTTTTCATGTTTTTGATATCAGTACAAGACAGTCAGAAATAAGGGAATTCGAACCGACTACCTGAAGATGGTGCCCTCGGCAGGACTCGAACCTGCTACCTTCCCCTTAGGAGGGGGATTTTTGCCCTTAGTGATCAGTTACTTGTATTCGTAAGCAACTGAAAATAAACGATTGTTGTTTTTTTTGTTCGTCGTTGTTCGTTAAATCCCGCGCTTTCTGGTAACATATTGGTCACATATTTTTGATCTGTTACCGGAGTGTTACCCATGGCAAAGCGCGATCCTGCACCCAAGCTAACATCCATCACCGAGCCCGCCGCCGCAACGTTTGCGCGCGATGCAGTCGAGCGTGAAACTAAGTTCTGCACCATGCAGCCTGGGCTACACCTGATTAAATTGAAGCGTGGTTGTTCGTGGCGTTACCGCTATGAGGATGCAACCGGCACCCGCCGCACCGTCACCATTGGCAAGTTGTCGCAATTGTTACCAGAACATGCAGCCAAAAAAGTTATTGCATGGCTGGACGGTGAAGCCGACCCGCTGACTGAAAAGAAACAGCGCCGTGAGCAGGCTCTTAGCGAGGCAGAGCAGGCAGAACGCAGAACGCTACGCTACTACCTTGAAAACGATTACCGCAGTTACATGAAGTCGTGGAAGCCTCAGAACGCCAAGGCTAACGAGCAGCGGATCAACTTGTATTTTGCCGACTTGCTCGACAAGGATATGGCCACCATCACACGCCGGTACATCCTGAACACCTGGCAGCCCAACGAAAGTAAGGGCAGGGCACACGACACAATGAAGCGGGCCTTCGGATCACTTAAAACCCTATTGGCTCATGCAGTGCAAGATGAGGTACTTGGTTCGAGTCCCTTAGTGGGCATCAAACTAAAGCCACCTGCACATACCGAACAGGAAAAGCAGGAGAAAACCAAAGACGAGGACAAAAAGAACCGCCGACCTTTAACTGACCAAGAAATCAGCGGTCTTTTGGCTGGCCTTGATGCGTACGCCGAAGAGATCCGCAAGGGCAGGCGCAACAGTCGCAAGCATGGCAAGCCGCTTTTGACGGATCTTGATGCCTTCACTTATCCGCACTGGTTTATTCCGTTTACTCACCTGGCACTGCATACCGGATTGCGCACTGGCGATCTGCGCAGCCTGACGTGGGAGGAGCTAAACATTCAATTTAGCCGACTAATCAAAACCACCGAAAAAAGCAAAGTGGCGCAACGCCATGGCAAAAAACCGGCTGAAGTTGATCTGTTTTTGAACGACCGGATCAAAGCGATTATGGCTGACTGGTGGAAGGATCAGGGACGCCCTGCGGAAGGTCTGGTTTTCCCTTCACCACGTGGCGGTAAAATGCTGGATAGCATGGCCACTCGATCGCCATGGAAGCGAGTTAAAAAGCTGGGCGGTATAGACGAGGATCTGGTTTTCTACGCTTTTCGGCACCATTACATCAGCACAAGGCTAGCGGCTGGCGAGGCTCTGTTTACGGTTGCGCGTGAGGCTGGCCACAAGTCAGTGGCGATGATTGAGGAACACTACGGCCATGTGTGCGAGCAGCATCATAACAAGGCTGTAGACGTTGTGAGTGACGCCATTAAGCGAGCGACGGCCAAGAGGGCAGCGGTATGAGCGGAGTCTCAGACGAGTGGAAAAAAGAATTGGGTACGTTGTTTACAGATTCACTTTTCGGTGGTGATCCATTCAATGAAAAAAGCCCCAAACTGCAATACCTCAACGCCATTAGCGAGTGGATAAACTCAGGCGATAAGACCGCGCTGGTGAACTTGATGCAAAGCAGTATTGCACCGCCTTCTGAGGCACTAAAGGCAATTGCGCATATCCTCAATGATGGGGCGCGCGGAGTGACGACACGGCACCAAAGTTATACAGTCCTTATGGACAGGCTCAAGCGCCGAATTTGCTCAATATTGGCAAAAGAGGATTTATTGGCAAAAATAAAAGCCGGTACGTTTCAGAAGAAACAGGGAGAAAGTATAAATGAGCTAGTAGCGGATCGCGTCAATTCTGAGTTGCAGGGGAGGGGAGTTATCGCCACAAAGAAAACTGTGGAGGAGGACACCAAGGGGATGAGATCCCCCGCTGATTAGCTTTCTAATACGGGGGAAAACCTCTCGGAAGTAAGAGACATTATCGGTATCACCAATCATGAACAACATAGGTGATACCAATGCAACCGCAATCTGAACAAGCATTTCTTCGCCCCGCTGACGCTTGCCGCTATCTGGGCATGGGCAGAACCAAGCTAAACAACCTAGCCGAAACTGATGCCAGTTTCCCCCGCAAGATTCGAATCAGCCCGCGCTGTGTCGGCTGGACTGTGAAACAGCTAGATACATGGCTCGAAGCTAAAGAGCGTGAGGTGGCAGCATGAGCCACACCCCTGACACGATCAGTAATCACGCTGGCGACCTGTATCGCTTAGCCTTATATTGGGCAGCCCTGTCGGCGAACGTCCACCCCCAGGTAGTTCGGGATGCCGTGAAGGACGGCAGTCTGCCTGTCGTCACAATCGACGACTGTGAATACGTCACGCTGGCGGATCTGGTTAAGGTAGGGAGGGGCGCGCAATGAAAAATGCTCCGACCGTTTCCAGCCAGAGCACAAAAAATAATCAATTTATCGAAGCTCAGTATAACACCGAAAGCACCAAGGAGTTGCCCCTATCCGCAGCCGCACAACGCGCTCGGATTCTGGATTACCTGCAAACCCATCGTGTGCTGACAACGTTGCAAGCCCGACACTTGCTGAATGTTATGCACCCTGCCGCCCGCGTCATGGAATTGCGAAAGCATGGGTACAACATCATTTCCAACTGGCGCAAAGATGCTGACTCAGAAGGCCGGTTTCATCGTGTCGCTGAGTATTTGCTGATGCCAAGAGGTGACGTATGACCGCAATGCATCACACCATCTGGCTGAATAAGTCCGGTACGAAAAAAGCCGACAAGTGTCAGAGCTGGGCAGAGTTCTGCCAATGGCTGCAAGACTTGCCAGCGGCCATAGTAAAAGATGACTGCAAGCTGATTAAGCTGGCACGGTTTGGTGATTTACGCACCGACAAACATTGTTTGCGTCACAATGCCAACGTGTTGGAAGTCACCGGCATTGAAGGCGACTACGACAACGAAGAAATGACACCGGAACAGGCCATTGTGCTACTGGAAAGCCACAACCTGAAAGCAGTCATCGCCCCAACCTTTAGCGGCACACCTGACGCCCCTCGCTGGCGCGTTCTGACGCCCCTCAGCGCGCCGGTTAGTCCTGACGAGCGGTTACGGTACATCGAAGTTTTGAACGGCATGTTAGGCGGTGTGCTGGCCCATGAGAGCAAGACCCTTTCGCAATCCTATTACATCGGAGTGCCGGAAGGTGCGCCCTATAATTTGCTGCACACGTTTGACGATCCAGAGGAAGGCCACACGCTGGATGAACTGGATTCGATGGAAGGGATCAACCAGCACCGGCACACGCTCACAACCAAAGCGCAAAAGGAGGACGGCGGCAGCGGATCATTTTCTGATGGGTTTGACGACACCGACATAAACGACTGGATGGCTGCTATTTGCTCAGGCGATGAGGTGCATCCCAGCGTGGTAAAGGTTGCCGGTCGTCTGGTTGCAAAGGGCTGGGAGGATAACGATATACGTTTGTTTTTTGCACCCTATGCTGGCCGCGTTGAAACAGAGCGCGGAAGGGAGCGCGCCGACCTGCTCAGAGGCAAGGAACTGGATGAAGCTATTGCCAGCGCAAGGGCAAAAGGCTGGGCACCGCGTGAGTATGCGGAAATACTTTCTGATGCCCAAAATCTGACCAAAGCGTCAGACCCCGATGAAGTGAATAAGCTGGTTACTGAAACCATCCCGCTTACACCCATTCACAAGCGCAAGGTGCGGCAGGCTATTAAGACAGCCACGGGCACACCATTCGGCGTAATGGCTGAAGCGGAGCGTTTCAGCCTTGGTGACGAAGGCGGCACCGATGATTTACAGCTTGCCCGTTCATTAGTTGATGAGATAGGTCGTGACGACATTATGGCGGCTGACACGTTCGTCTGGCAGTGGCGGAATACTGGCGTCTGGCAGAAGCAGGAAGATCGAACGGTGAAGCAGTGGGTACAGCACCATCTGGCTGAAAATGCCGAGGACGTTACAAAGAGCATGGTGGATAGCGTGGCCGATCTATTCAGAACCGAAATATTCCGTCCCCATCATGCCTTCAATGTTGGGCCGTCTGAGTGCGTCAATACGTTGAACGGCGAACTGGTTTTGATGGATGGCCTGTGGCAACTGATGCCACACAATCGGGAATACTACCGAACAACCCAGATTCCAGTTGAGTATGACCCGAAGGCACAAGCGCCCCGATTCATTCAGTTTATGAGTGAAGTTTTTGTTGGTGATCCCGATGCCGGCGACAAGGCTCAGTCGTTGCTGGAAATGATGGGCTACACGTTGATGGCTCATTGTAGGCATGAGAAATTTATTATCATGGTCGGCACTGGGGCTAACGGTAAATCTGTTTTGCTGTCTGTTCTGGAGGCACTGGCAGGCGTTGATAACGTTGGCGGTGTGCAACCCTCACAGTTTGACCGATCGTTTCAGAGGGCGCACTTACACGGCAAGCTGGCCAACATCGTAACCGAGATAAAGCAGGGGGAAATGATTGATGATGCTAGCTTGAAAGGCATTGTCTCCGGCGAACCCACAACCGTTGAACACAAGTTCAAAGATCCGTTTGTGATGCGTCCCTTTTCAACCTGCTGGTTTGGTACGAATCATATGCCACACACGCGGGACTTTTCAGACGCGTTGTTTCGCCGTGCGCTCGTTGTGGAGTTCAACAACAAGTTCAAGCCGGAGATGGGTAATTGCGACCCGCAACTGAAAGACAAGTTGATGACGGAATTACCAGGGATCTTGAGCCTTGCCCTTGATGCATATTCAGATGCGTTGTCGTTTGGCTTTACGATGCCGGAAAGCTGCCAACTTGCACGTGAGCGTTGGAGGATGGAAGCGGATCAGGTAGCGCAGTTCGTTGATGATGATTGCGAGCACGTCAATGGCGGGAGAGTTGAGCCGCTGGTGTTGTTCAACGCCTATATGGACTGGGCAGAGGAAAACGGTATTCATAAGCGTTTGGCGCAAAGGTCGTTTGGTGATCGCCTAATCCTGCTGGGGTTTGAACGTAAGAAATCAGACGGCACGCGTTATATCACCGGCATAAAGTGCAAAAGAGCTGTGTATTTTAAAAGTTACTCATAGAAACAGGGGAAACAGGGACGGCAGGGACGCCTCTCCCGACATTCCGCAATGGAAAAAAAAGATATTATTGTATTTCAGTATGACCCTGATAATTACTTTTTTGGATATTGGGGAATGTAGGAATACGTGACCCTTCCGTCCCTGTTCACCCTGAAAGCATGAGAACCACACCATGAGCAGCAACCCCCGCACATTCCGCCAGCCAGTCCGCTTAATCGTAAGCGTAGAAGCCAACACCGTGGCCACCATCGACAAGTTGATGCACTCAGGCGGCAAACATGGCCACCGCAACCGCTCAGAGTTCGTTAGACGGGCTATTGAGCGTGAGCTGCAACAATGTATGGCTGATGATTTTCAGAACAGTACGCGCGCCTAGGGAGCGCCCCGCATGAAAGGTAACCCTAAGGCACTGTCATGGGACAGTATGCGCGCCTAGCAAGCGCCCTGTACCCTGCTGGCGGACACCCTAATTATGCGGGCACCCCGCTGGCGGCTGTGATGATTTTCGTACACGTTAGGCGCGCGCGTGGTGGTGATTTCCAGACCTTATAAAAAAAGGCACCCAAGCAGCCAAACAATCTGATGATTTCGCAGCACCGTAAAAGAGCCGGCCACGTTGTCGGTTTTTTTGTGTTTGATGCAATTTCCCGACTATAAAAACAGTTTTGGTTTGCTGGCCATAAATGCGCAGCGGACCAGTAAAGGATTTGCGCGTTGGTGTGAGTGAAAAAGAGACGTCAGACGACTACTTGGTGACACTGGGTGGAATGAGCTAAACTCCTTTTAATGTGCGGATTTTAGGCCTCGGGAGAAAAGAGGGCTGCAGATTCATGTGGAACGCCCTTTGCTGTAATCTCGCGGAACGCGGGCCAATCACTATTATATTTTCGTGCGTGCAGCTCAAGTGCTGCCCATAGTAAGGAGAATTTATGCCCTCAACTGAAGGAAAATCTTGTTCGATCTGCAACAAATGGTATCGCATGAGTGAGTACGACTATGGCAACAAGACTGGTCGTTCATACTGTCAGCAGTGCAACAAAGAAGAAAAAGCCGCATATTCTAGAGGTGGCAAAGAGGCTGCCACTGAGTATCGGGACAGTATTCGTAAAAATAATGGCCTTCTTTAGTTGCCACGCAGTAAACAAGGGAGGCGTCCATATTTGGACCTAACAGCTTCGTCGTCGCTGTTTCCGGAATTATATTCCGCCCGATTTTTCACCACCATCTCCATTGAAGGAAAGTTAGATGAAAGCTGTAATATTATTGTGCGCGGCAGCTATTTTCTTAACAGCCTGTGTGTCAAAGCCAACTAAAGAAATGCTCGAAGTTCGAGCTGTAAATAATACGGATAAATGTCAATTTATAAAAATGCAATATTTAGAGACTGCTCCATATAATACTTCAACCTATATTCAAAAATCCGTAGTAAGAAACAATGGCGACTCTTACAAAATGATCTCATCAACGCCGATATCAATTCTTTCTCAGAATGATGCAGTTGGCAGTAATTTTGAAATTTATAAATGTCGAAATAATGAAGGTGCGTAAGTTCGCTCCGGCCCTTTGGGCCTCCGCCGGACGTGTTTACGCACGCAGCTTAACTTCACGTTATGGGCTCAGTAGGGACTGAGGTATACAGGTAATCACTGAAGGAAACGCGAATATGAAATTTGTCTTTGGAGCTTTAACTGCAATAGCAATCTGCCTATCTTTTGCCGCACATGCGGGCGAGGGGTATGAGATAAAAGGTCGTTCAGGAGTGATGGTCTTCGTCGCCGTTGATAGCTCAGAAGCTGAAAACGAGGATGTATACCGGTTTGCTGTTGTCGATGCATGTGCTGGAAAGCCAATATGCCAAGTACATTATTGGGTCGGTAACGCGCCAAGTAGCTTTCCGCTGAGTGATGCCCAGGTAAATTCAAAGGTTGCGCACTGGCAACAGAATCTGAACACAGGTCTGCGGCGCTGGTTGGTTAATTGCGGTACCTCCAACCTGTTTTCAAACGGGCGTGAATGCATGTAGCCGTGCCTCGCTGCCCATAACGAATGCAGGCACGGCGATGCCCTTTCCATTGAGCCTTTGGCTCCATTCCAAGGGCGCGCATGCAGCAAGCGTTAAATGGCTGAAATCCTAGCAAGGAGTAGCTGGAGTTTATGAAAGGCAAAGTCACCCAATGGAAAGACGATAAGGGTTTTGGGTTCATCCAGCCCGATGATGGCTCTGAACAAGTTTTTTTCCATATATCCAGTGTCAAATCTGGCCTTCGTCGGCCTCGCACTGGCGACAGTGTGCTTTATGAGTCAATGCGTGATTCTCAAAAAAGGCTAAAAGCAAAAGGTGTCGTTATTGAGGGGGCTGTCGCTGAGGGTTCACACTCTACAAAAAATAAACTCCCTATCCGCACCGATCCGCCGCAGAAAAACTTCGTTGACTACATCTCTATTCTGGCTGTGGTCGCCTCGCTTGCTGTTGTTGGCTATGAATTTTATCGCACCAACTCAATAGAGAGCTCTTGGTTCTTTGGCGTTCCGGTCGTCATTGCGTTTTTCATTTTAAATCGTCAAAAAAAGCCAAAGGGTAAGTCTTTTTATTGTTCGCGTTGCCGGAAGGTAGCGGAGCATGACTCGCGCACAATTCAAGCCTGGAACAACGGGTTTATGAAGCTTTATTGTCGGCCTTGCCATCTGCAGTGGTTAAGCGACAACCCAAGGCAGAAGCATGTTCATACGCGAAACAGCGGCGGCGGTTGCCTTGGTGTTTTGGCCATCCTTTTGGTACTACCTGCTTTGGGTAGTTTAGGTTTATATCAATGGTTGACCTAAGCAGCCATTTAACAAGTCACGGAAGGTGGACGGCTTTCAGCCGCCGCTTCGTTCAGCGTTAAGCAGGTTGCCATGGAAGAAGAATTGAAGAAACTTCGAAGGCCCTATCCGCAGTTCAAAATAGAACTTCGGGTCTGTTCGGCGATTATACTTTTGCTGGTCTTCGGAGCAGTTGCCAGCATATCGTTTCAAAACTGGCAGCATTTCGAACGGTCCGGTTCATTAGTGGTGATTCTAGGTGTTTTCGTCGCTTGGCGAGACTTATCGGGAAAGATCGACGGGCAGAGAAGCCGCTTAATACAGGAATTTACTGCTCGATTAGAGAGACTTGAAGAACCTACTGGCGGGCTTATCCGTCAAGCAATGAACGCAGGTGAAGCCGATCAGGTCAAAAAAACGCAATCTGAGATAGATGGATCTCTCAAATTACTGAAAAAGCGCGTTCTGGCGCTAGAAGCATGTACGCTGGCACTTGGTACCCTTGTTTGGGGGTATGGGGCTTTAATTGGTCAGTTAATCTTTAAATTTGCTTAACAAGTGCAGGCAAGGGACGCTCCTGACGTTGTGCCCCTGCTGCAAGCGTTAAAACGAGGAGAACCGAATGAACTTGAATTCGTCGCCCACCAAATCGCAACTTGAGGCACTCATTGCAGCCTGTGACGACAGTGCTGGGCATCACGTTGTCTAGGTGGGTAACAACGGTAACGTTAATATTGATGCTGTTCCCCAGGGCTAACACCTATCGGTTTTGAGCAGTCTAAGCCGAGAAAGTTACACACATGTACAGGTGGGCATTAGCCATGATTCAGATCGCGATACTTGTTGTACTGGTGATAATCGCCTTGGTTCTTGCGCCTTGGCTGATTGGCGTTGCGGTGGCACTTGCTGTGGCCTATGGCGTCTACGTTGTGGTTATTGGTGCTATAGGCATAGTCGCTTTGTTGGTAGTGGTTTTTTGGGAAACAATGACTCGGCCAAAAACGGATGATGCACCAACGATAACTACCGGCGCTCGAATCAATTGCAAGCATTGCCAGGCTGAAATGCCGGATAACCTGCTGTTCTGCGATAATTGCCACAACAAACTCTGACGAGCAACCTAAACTAAACACACCCGCTACTTAAAGGGTTTGCTATGCCGGAAGGTTTCGGAGGTTGTGTCGTGTCTTTTGAATCCCGCTTATCTTCGAAAGTAAACAGCCGCCCTGACACCAGACAGGCCAAAAACTAAGACTCAGAAAAAAGCAACCGCTAGGCACTGCATGTGAGCAGTTTAAGAAATGGCAGTTCCGGTAACATATTGGTCACATATTTTTAAGGTGACATATTAAGGTCAGTTTTCTTGCAGCCGTTTTGTCTGTAAGTTATTGCATTATAACGAATAAAATGGTGCCCTCGGCAGGACTCGAACCTGCTACCTTCCCCTTAGGAGGGGGACGCTCTATCCAGATGAGCTACGAAGGCATAATGCCAAGAAGGGCGGTATGATAACGGGCTGAGGCGCGTGGCTCAAGGCCTTGCGCGGGTTGTTTATTCTTGGAAGCGGCGCGATTAATACTTTAATGACGGATTTGAAAGCGGATGTAAGGCTGAGTGTGATTGTGCCGGTATGGAATGAGGCTACTGCGATTGGGGCTTTGTTGCAGTCGCTGCAGTTGCTTCAGGCCCAAGGCCACGAGGTGATTGTGGCGGATGGCGGCAGCACCGATGGTACGCAAGACTTGGCCCGGCTTGTGTGTGACCAGTTGGTGAGTGCGGAGTTGGGTCGGTCGGCACAGATGAATGCCGGTGCTGCGGTTGCCCAGGGTGACGTGTTGTTATTTTTGCATGCGGATACGATGTTGCCT
>Ga0314772_1001543_pt1 | contig 9997 bp, 9 predicted proteins | sample MetaGCBIW2018_FD_204520 | JGI IMG/M metagenome (GOLD analysis project Ga0314772, IMG submission 204520) | Cryopeg brine microbial communities from Beaufort Sea near Barrow, Alaska, United States - CBIW 2018 | ecosystem: Environmental > Aquatic > Marine > Coastal | place: USA: Alaska | collected... | reverse complement strand
GGCCTTTGACTCCCGCTAATTTGAACAAACAAGGAATGAATATCAAATCGGTGATTCCAAAAGAAGGAGCAACAGGTTGGATTGACCGTTTGATGATTGTAAAAGATGCCAAAAACAAGCAATTGGCAGAACTTTGGTTGGATTATGTTTCTTCTCCAAAAGTGATGGCTCAAGTTGCTGAGTTTACTCAGTATTATGTTTCAAATCCTGAAGCAAACGCGCTTTTAACTCCAGAAACCCAAGAATTAATGGACGTGGCAAGTATGGACAGTATGTTCAAAACCTTGAATTTTTGGCAACCTGTTAAAAACAGAAAACGTTACAACGAAATTTGGAACGAAGTAAAAAACGAATAATATTTTTTGAATCCATTATTTCCTAGATGCTAAAACAAGAATTATTTACTGGTTTAAAAGTAGTTGAACTTGCTGGAGTTTTAGCTGGTCCGGCTGTTGGAATGTTCTTTGCCGAACTTGGAGCAACCGTTCTAAAAGTTGAAAATCCTTCAAGTAATGGAGATATTACTCGCAGTTGGCGTTTAGGAAAGGAAAATAAGAATACACAATCTGCCTATTATAGTAGTGTGAATTACAACAAAACTATTATTTGGGCAGATTTAAAAAAAGCCGATGATTTAGAAAGGGTATTAAAGCATATAGCTTCGGCAGATGTTGTGATTTCCAATTTCAAACCTTCGTCATCAAAACAATTTGGATTGGATGCGGTTGCTTTGCGCAAAAAATATCCAAAACTTATTTACGCACAAATTAGTGGTTATGGTATTGCCGATGAAACTCCAGCCTTTGATGTGGTGCTGCAAGCTGAAGCTGGCTTTATGTTCATCAACGGGGAAGCTGGCGGTGTGCCATTAAAAATGCCAATTGCATTGATAGATGTTTTGGCAGCGCATCAATTAAAAGAGGCGATTTTGGTTGCTTTATTGCAACGTTCCAAGACCGGTTTGGGAGCAACGGCACATATTTCACTTTATAACGCCGCGCTTTCGTCATTAGCAAATCAGGCGACAAATTATTTAATGGTCGGAGAAATTCCACAAAGAATGGGAAGTTTGCATCCGAATATTGCTCCTTATGGAGAAACGTTTTACACCAAGGATGGAAAAGCAATTGTGCTTGCCGTCGGGAATGACAAACAATTTGCATTGCTATGTAAATGTCTGAATTTAGAAAATATTGATGCTTTTAATTTGTTTAAAACCAATGCTTTGCGCGTTCAAAATCGTATAAAATTGGGTGAAATATTGGCAGAAGCATTTTCAAAATTTGATAGCGTAACACTATTGAAAGAATTGAAAAACAATAATGTTCCGTGTGGGGATATTCGTTCGATGGACGAAGTTCTGGATAACGAAACTGCACAAAAATTGATTTTATCAGAAACCCTGAAAGACGGCCAAATCACAAAACGAATGGCCACCGCAGTTTTTGATATTTATTAAAATTAGTAAAAGATCAAAATGAAAAAAGCAAACAAATACATCTTACTGACGCCACTTTTACTGTGGTTGTTCCTGTTTTTGGTATTGCCATATTGCTTTATTTTGGCACAAAGTGTTTTAACAACAGACCATTTTGGCAAAGTGATTTACCACTTTAATGTGGATTCGTACATCAAAATCTTTACCAATGCATTGTATTACGAAACCTTGATAAGAACCTTTATATATGCCGTAATCGTGGCCTTATCATGCATTCTATTGAGTTTGCCATTGGCCTATTTCATTGCATTCAAGGTGAAAAAAAACAAATCATTCTATTACACCTTAATCGTTCTGCCATTTTGGATGTCATACATTGTAAGGGCTTATGCTTGGAAAATTATTCTCGGAGAACAAGGAATTTTCAATTCATCACTAATGAATTTGGGAATAATCGAAAAACCCTTGCGCTTTGTTTTGTATTCTGATTTTTCTGTGATCCTGTGTTTGATTTATATCTTTTTGCCTTTCGTTTGTATTCCAATTTACACTTCGTTTGAGCAAATATCCAAATCATTAGTTGAAGCCAGCAAAGACTTGGGAGCCAATTCTTGGTCAACCTTTACCAAAGTTATTTTTCCTTTAATCTTACCTGGAGTAATCTCTGGAGGAACTTTGGCCTTGGTTCTAACCTTGGGGGATTTCCTTGCAGCCTCGCTGTTGGGTGGGCCAAACACTTTGTTTATCTCGAGTATAGTCCAAAATTTATTTGGCACATCCAATGATAAACCATTAGGCTCTGCTGTTGGAGTGGTATTGTTGGTTTTGGTTTTTCTGTTGTTGGAACTTTCATCACGTTATGAGAAAAAACACGAAACCCAATAATCATGAAAAAAATAAGATCCTTTATCATCTCGTTTTCGGCATTTTCAGTGTTGTGGTTTTTGTATTTCCCGATACTTATTATTATTTGGTTTTCATTCAATAAAGAGTCGGTGAGTTCCTTTCCCATCGAGCATTATTCTTTTGACTGGTACATAAAATTATCCCATAATGAATCGATGATACAAGCAGTTAAGATTAGTTTCTTTATTGCGATTTTAAGTACAATTGCTGCCTTGATTATTGGAATTCCATCTGCTTATGCTTTGCACAAATACAATTACTTTGGAAAAAATTTATTGCTAAAAATTATTTTATTACCCATAACCTTACCCGGTATCGTAACTGGTGTGGCAATGTTGAGCTTTTTTCCAATGCTGGGGATCCCGCTTTCGTTGAAGGCGGTTCTAATTGGTCACACTACCTTCTTGATAGCAATTATGATTACGCAAATCTTGGCTCGATTCAAAAAATTAGATCCGTATTTAGAAATGGCGGCTTCCGATTTGGGGGCAAGTCCATTGCGGGTATTTTTTAAAGTGATTTTGCCCAACATAAAAACGGCAATTATTGGGGCCGTTTTACTTTCATTGGTATTATCAATGGATGAAATTCCCATAACATTTTTCTTGATTTCAAGAGATAACACCCTGCCAATAGAGATTTATGGAATGATGCGTCGCGGTATTACGCCCGAAGTAAATGCGGTGGCAACATTGGTGTTTTTGCTCTCGTCGGCCGCTATTTTTATGTCGTTAAAATTTAATAAAGAAAATTAATAGAATGAGTAAATTAGAATTAAAAGCCATAAACAAATCATTCGGGAGTGCGCATATCGTCAATAATTTGGATTTACAAATTAATGACGGCGAATTCTTGACCATTTTGGGGCCAAGTGGATGCGGGAAAACGACCACTTTGCGAATGATTGCCGGTTTTGAAATACCAAACAGTGGCCAGGTTTTACTCAATAGTCAAGACATTACGAATCTTCCTCCTTATAAAAGGAATGTAAATACGATTTTTCAAAATTATGCTTTGTTTCCTCATTTGAATGTGGAAGAAAATATTGCTTTTGGTGTGCAGCAAATGAAAATGAGCAAAATGGAGATAAACAAACGTGTAGATGAAATGCTGGAATTGGTTCAAATGCAAGCTTTCAAGACTAGAAAACCTTATGAAATGTCCGGTGGACAACAACAAAGAGTTGCTATTGCCAGGGCGATTGCTCCCGATCCGGAAATTTTATTATTGGACGAACCCCTTGGCGCATTGGATTTGAAATTGAGAAAGCAAATGCAGTTTGAGCTAAAACAATTGCACAAAGATTTAAATAAAACCTTTGTTTATGTGACACACGATCAGGAAGAAGCCTTGACAATGTCAGATAGAATTGCGGTGATGAATCGTGGAGTTATAGAACAATTATCGGATAGTAAAACCTTGTATAATCATCCAGAAACTAAATTTGTTGCTGGTTTTATTGGTGAAGCCAACTTGATTCCCGTTAAAATTGAAAATAAATCCTCATTTACCTTCGAAGATAAAACCTTTGAATTTGAACATCAAAATGATAATAAAGAAGCTGTTTTGTTCATCAGGCCCGAAAATGTTTCTTTCGATTCAGAGACCGATATTGCTTTAACGGTAAGAATTGAAGACGTGATTTTCGTCGGGAATCACAGAAAATATAAATTGGTTACGGCTTCAGGCCAAAAAATTATCAAAACCGAAGATTCATCGTTGGCACTGACAAAAATTATAGGACAGTCGGTGACTATTTATTTATCGCCCAATTTAATTCAGATTTTTAATTCATAAAACAGAAATTATGTATAAAATGTACATCAACGGAGCATTTGTAGAATCCGTTTCCAAAAAAACAAGAAAAATACTAAATCCAGCAACAAAAGAGGTTATTGCATCCGTTCCGGAAGCACAAATCGAAGACGTTAATGCAGCTGTTGATGCTGCTAGAACAGCTTTTGATGGTGAAGAATGGAAGAGCAAAACGGGACAAGATCGCCAGAAAATATTGTTTTCAATCGCTGGAAAAATAAGGGAAAATTCCGAAACTTTGGTAAAATTGGAAGTTGAAAACAACGGAAAACCGGTACGTGAAGCCGAATTTGATATTGATGATGCCGCTTCTTGTTTTGAATTTTATGCAGGATTGGCCACTAAAATTAAAGGAGAAACGATGAATGTTCCTGCAAATTCTTTCAGTTATGTAACCCGTGAAGCCATTGGAGTTTGTGCGCAAATCATTCCGTGGAATTTCCCGTTTTTAATGTGTGCCTGGAAATTGGCACCGGCAATTGCTGCCGGAAATACGGTAGTTTTAAAACCATCGGAAGTGACGCCATTGTCGGCTTTATTTCTGGCTAAATTGATAAACGAGTTGGACATTCCAAAAGGAGTGATCAATATCGTGACTGGTGATGGACCAGTAGCTGGAAACGCTTTGGTCAGCAATACTAAAATTGATAAAATTGCCTTTACCGGAGGAACTTCAACAGGAAAAATCATCGGGAAAATTGCTGCCGAAAATCTAAAAAAAGTAACCTTGGAATTGGGCGGAAAAAATCCAGTTGTCATTTTTGATGATTGCAAAATGGATTTGGCTATCGATTGGGGATTGTTTGCAGCTTTCGCCAATAGTGGGCAAGTTTGTACCGCTGGTTCCCGAATTTTGATACAAGATACTATTTATGATGAATTTGTAAAACAATATGTTGAAAGAGCGAAAAGGATCAAAGTGGGTGATGGTGCCAATACCGAAAGTACTATGGGGCCAATCGTTTCTCAAAACCATTTTGATAAAGTAAAAGCCTATATCGAAGTGGGAAAAGGGGAAGCAACCTTGGCTTTTGGAGGAAACACGGATGACAGCAAAGGCTTTTTTATTGAGCCAACTATTTTTACAAACGTTACTCCAAATATGCGAATTGCCAGGGAAGAAATTTTTGGACCTGTGGTGGCATTGCTTAAATTTTCCACTGAAGAAGAGGCAATTGCAATGGCAAACGACACCGAGTACGGTTTGGGTTATGGATTGTTTACCCAGGATGTGACAAGAGTTCATCGTGTAATGCCAAAAATCCGGGCAGGAATTGGCTGGGTAAATTTTTATCATCCTACTTTCAACGAAATGCCTTGGGGAGGTTACAAACAATCTGGCATGGGAAGGGAATTGGGCTTGTATGGAATAGAAAATTATCTCGAAGTAAAACAAGTCAACATCAATTTAGATTCAGATCCAGAGGGTTGGTACTAAATTAATTTATGAATTACGAATGTCAAAAGTTTTAAAATCGACTTTAAGACTTTTGACATTCAGATTTTAAACAAAAACAAAAATGATGTTCAAATCAATAAATCCATTTTCTCAAGCAGTAATTGGAGAGCACGAAGTTTTGACCAATGCACAATTGAATCAAAAAATAAGATTGGCAGAAAGTGCTTTCAAGAATTGGCGTACTACATCTTTTCAGGAAAGAGCCGATAAAATGCAAAAGTTAGCTACTATTTTGCGAGCAAACAAGGATGAGTTAGGCTTGCTCATAACTAATGAAATGGGTAAAATCCTATCCGAAGGAATTGGTGAAGTAGAAAAATCAGCAGGGAACTGTGATTTTTATGCTGAGAATGCCGAAAAAATGCTAAAAGATGAGCATTATGATACCCCTTTTAAAAGTTTATCGGTTTATGATCCCATGGGTGCTGTTTTTGCGATCATGCCTTGGAATTATCCTTTTTGGCAAGTATTGCGTTATGCTGCACCCGCGATCATGGCGGGCAATGTAACCCTTTTGAAACATGCACCAAACGTTATTGGTTGTGCCAAAGCAATTGAAAATGCCTTTTTGGAAGCTGGTTTCCCAGAAGGGGTTTTCCAACAAATAACAATAGATATACCTCAAGTTGAGACGGTAATTGCTTCTGATATTGTATGTGGAGTCACCTTGACGGGAAGTGAAATGGCGGGGTCTTCTGTAGCTTCATTGGCTGGAAAACATATCAAAAAATCAGTTTTGGAATTGGGTGGTTCAGATGCTTTTATTGTTTTGGATGATGCCAATGTTGAAAAAGCAGCGACAGTTGCCACACAATCCAGAATGCTTAATGCGGGTCAAGCCTGTATTTGTGCCAAACGATTTATAGTTACCGAAAAAGTAGCCGATGAATTTGCAGGGCTGTTCGCTCAAAAAGTCAATGCATTGCAACAAGGAAATCCATTGCAGGGAGGAATCAATATGGGGCCATTGGCCCGTATGGATTTGGCTGAAAAATTGAGTTTTCAATTGGAAAAATCAGTACAGCAAGGCGCTAAAATAGTAGTAGGAGGAGATCGTGAAAACTGTAATTTTCAACCCACATTAATTGATTTTGTAGATTCCAATAATATCGCTTTCCAGGAAGAAACTTTTGGACCATTGGCCACGATCACACGTGCTAAGGATGAAAATGATGCTATTGCCATAGCTAATAACCATCGCTATGGTTTAGCTTCGGCAATTTGGACAGAAGATCGTGAAAGGGCTTATAAATTGGCCAGAAAAATTGAAGCAGGAAATGTTTTTGTGAATTCATTGGTGCGTTCTGATTCCCGGGTTCCTTTTGGAGGAATTAAAAAATCAGGTTATGGAAGGGAATTATCTGAAGTTGGAATCAAGGAATTCATGAACATGAAATCAATCATCATTGAGTAGTGATTTATAAAATCATTTTTAAACAATAATAGACAGAAGAACAAGGACAATAGTAACCAAAATCAAATTAAAAATTAAAATCAAATTTAACATGAAAAAAACAGTAATTATTTTAGCATTTATTTTCACGTGCAGTTCTTCATTTGCTCAAGAAACAGAAGTGACAGCTGATGAGGCCGCTCCCGCTAGTAAACTTGCAATTGGAGTTGATGTTGTTTCGGCCAATTTATGGAGAGGTATCAAACTTACCTCTAATAAAATGGCTTTTCAAGCTTATGTAGAGTATGCTTTTACAGATAAATTCACCTTTGGAGTTTGGGGTACCACCAACTTTACTCACGACGAAAAATCATATGATGAATTTGACTGGTATGCCTCATATCAAGTATCACCCGTAATTTCTCTTATGGTAAGTGATTATTATTATGACATACCAGGTTATAGTAGTAGTTATTTTAATTATGACAATACTTCAAATCAAGCAATTGATTTGTCCCTATTATTGGATTTTTCTGAAAAGGGAGTTCCAGTTGATTTTCAATGGAATACGATAATAGCAGGAAATGATTTCGATGAGAACGATGATAGAAATTATTCATCTTATTCTGAAATAGGGTATTCTCATTCCATAGAAAGTGCGGGAATTGACCTAAGAATGTTTGCCGGAGCTGTAATAGGGAAAAGTAATTATTATGTGACTGATGAATTTGTATTCACAAATGTGGGTCTAAACGTAGCTAAAGAAATTGTCTTTTCCGATAATTTCAGCTTGCCCGTTTTTGTGAGATATACCTATAATGACAACGGAAATCCAAATAGAAATTGGGATGGTACGGTTAATAGTTTCATCTCTGGCGGAATGTCTTTTACCATCAAATAAATTAAATTGGTTACGAATATTTGTTTGAAAAAAAACTCCAGATCACATGATCTGGAGTTTTTTTTATGCCTACTTGAGAAAGATTTGACAAAATATTTTTAATCTACCCTTGATTTGTTCTCTTAATAAAATAATATTCGAACATTTGTTATGCGTTATAATAATTTCAGTTTAATTTAATCGAATGATTTTTTTTACTTGAAGAAAATTATGGCAAAAAAGGGGGTTCCCGATAATGATTGGAATTTCAGAAATTTTGATCATCAGAAACTTTCACTAAATAACCTCCCCAATTATTCATCTATTTCCATATAGTTACTTGTTATTTAACCTATTTAATGGAAATTTTCATTAAATTCATTTGAAAAATTGCACCCAACTGATTTTTGATAGATATTTCAACACAATCCGCATCAATTAAATCACCGATATGAAAAAGGTTTTACTATTTGCAGGGGTGTCCGTTTTAGCAACTTCCTGCGGGAAATCCAAAGGAGAACGAATCAATGCATGATTTTAAGTCAGATTTAAACCAAGAAGCATTATTGTCCGAATATTTGGATAAGCTTTATACCGGGAAAGGAATTGATTTTAATAGGGTCTCTGATTTGAATAAACAACATCAAGGTATTGATATAATTATTCAAATTAAAGCAGATGAATATCTTATTGATGAAAAAGCACAACTGCATTATCTAAATAATGATTTGCCAACATTTACATTTGAATTATCATATTTTAAAAATAACCGATTAAAAAAGGGATGGCTTTTCGATGAAAAAAAACTTACACAATACTATTTTTTAATAACCGGTATATTTTTGAAGAAAGGAAAGACAAAGCTTTCAAACTCAAATGATATTGATAAAATAAAAATCACAAGTGTTAATAGAAATAAGCTAATCGAACATTTGTCTTCAATAAATTTAGATGAAGAAAAATTGATAGGGTATGACAAGGAACTGAGAAAAACCGATTCTTTTGGTAAGAATACAGTACCTGAATTGAACCCAGATTCAGAAGGCCTAATATACCTGACAGAGCAGTTAATCGAAAAACCGATGAACCTCCAATTAAGATTGGAATACTTGATCAAAACCAAAGTAGCCAAGAAATTTCACTATTTGGTATCGACATCGGTTACCAAGAAATAGCGGGTATTCCAGTGAAAAATGATATTTTGGATCTCAAGTAACAAACAACCAAACCGACAATCCCGATAGCTACCTTAGGTTTGCATGGGTCAATTAATATCGATATTATTGAAAACCAGTCAGCGATCGCGAAACAAAGTATCCAACAGGGCAAATAAAAAACTCAAAACACTTTTTCATATGGCAGCACTGTCTGCCATCAAAATGAAAGGTGAGTTCCGTGATTACTTTGAGCGGAAACTGGCCGAGGGTAAAAATAAAATGACCATAATAAATGCGGTAAGGGCAAAAATTATCAATCGTATTTTCGCATTGATCAGGGAAGATAGAAAATATGAAAAAAACTATATTTTTACCTTGCAGCATCCATAAGAATATCGGAAGCGTCCCTACTCCACGCTACTTGCATTAACCAAGACTGTTGGTATTAATTTGACAAAAATGAGAACTATCACTATAAAAAATACTACTTGTTTTATCTTAATGACCTTGACTCTAATAGCTTGTCATTCTCCAGCATATATATCAGGAAGATTGGAAGGCATAGGAAAGAAAGGCGTAAAAATTTATCTTATTGAACCTGAAGCTTTACGGGAGGTAGCTGCTTCTTTTTTTGGAAAAGTCATAGATTCTGCCGCAGTAAATGCTGATGGCAGCTTTGAGTTCCACAACTTGCCAAAGACCAAAGAACCTGTATTGTTGGAATTAGCCATACAGCTATCCGGAAAGGCTCCCAATTATTTACAAACCGATGATTCAATTGGGTCCAACTATATGCCAATTCTATGGCAATTGGGAGAGCCTCTGCAAATCACTGCCAAATTGGATGAATTTCAAAAAAGTTTTTCAATTGAACACCCTTCAGAAATTAATAAAGCTTTGTTAGACTTAAGGGATATCAAAGAGAAAGCTTTCCAAACCTATCTTGCGG
>Ga0314772_1001541_pt1 | contig 10003 bp, 8 predicted proteins | sample MetaGCBIW2018_FD_204520 | JGI IMG/M metagenome (GOLD analysis project Ga0314772, IMG submission 204520) | Cryopeg brine microbial communities from Beaufort Sea near Barrow, Alaska, United States - CBIW 2018 | ecosystem: Environmental > Aquatic > Marine > Coastal | place: USA: Alaska | collected... | reverse complement strand
GTCAAGGGTGACGTCGTCGATCGGGAACATCGCTGCGGTCGAACCGAATTCGGGGCTCATGTTTCCGATGGTCGCGCGGTTGGCGAGCGGCACTGCGCCAACTCCTTCGCCGTAGAACTCGACGAATTTGCCAACAACGCCGTGCTGGCGCAGCATCTGCGTAATCGTGAGAACAACGTCCGTTGCCGTGACACCGGCGGGGATCGATCCGCGAAGCTTGAAACCAACAACCTTGGGGATCAACATGGAGACGGGCTGTCCGAGCATTGCTGCCTCGGCCTCAATTCCGCCGACGCCCCACCCGAGCACACCAAGGCCATTGACCATCGTGGTGTGCGAGTCGGTGCCGACGAGAGTGTCGGGGAAGGCGCGGGTCTTGCCGTCTACTTCACGCGTGTAGGTAACACGAGCGAGATGCTCGATGTTGACCTGGTGAACGATTCCCGTTCCGGGAGGGACAACCTTGAAGTCGTCGAACGCGGTCTGTCCCCAGCGGAGGAACTGGTAGCGCTCACCGTTGCGCTCATATTCGAGCTCGACGTTGCGCTCGAGGGCGTCTTCGGAACCGAAGAGGTCTGCAATGACCGAGTGGTCGATGACAAGCTCTGCGGGAGCAAGTGGGTTGATCTTGGTGGGGTCACCGCCGAGTTCAGCGACTGCCTCACGCATCGTAGCGAGGTCAACGATGCACGGGACTCCGGTGAAGTCCTGCATGACAACACGTGAAGGCGTGAACTGGATCTCGGTGTCGGGATCCGCACTAGGAACCCACGAGCCGAGAGACTCGATCTGCGACTGAGTGACGTTCTTGCCGTCTTCGGTTCGCAGCTGGTTCTCGAGGAGAATCTTGAGACTGAATGGAAGTTTCTCGTAACCAGGCACCTTGTCGATGCGGAACACTTCGTAATCGGTTGATCCGACTGTGAGTGTGTCTTTCGACCCAAAACTATTGACTGTCGACACTGTCATCTCCCTTGCTACGGTTCTTCAATCCTTGCGCGGAGCGTGTGCTGCATCCAGCAAGGTAAGCCTAAGGCTGTATCGCGGCATCTGGGCTGCGACCGAGGTCAAAAGTATCTTGACGTCGAGATAAATATACACCATTGTCACCCCGAAGCGGGAATGCCACAGCGAAGAGAGGTGGCTACTTGGATGCGTCGCGCCCGTACACCGTGCGCATCAGCAACCAGGTGACCCAGAGCACTCCGGCGTAAAGCGGCACGCCCAAAAGCAACTTCATCGCGGCAAGAACCTGCGTTACCTCCGCAAAATACAGCGGAAGCTCAACGCCGAGGCGCACCGCAAACAAGCCAGCCCAGAGGATTGTCGCAATCAGGGCAACGCGAAATTTTGCCGTGTCTTCGCGCCAATCTCCAGCGGAGCTAACCAGGAGCGACACAATCACACCGACGAGGGGCCTCCGCGCGATGACGCTGATAATGATGGCGGTAAGGAGCACCGCATTGATGATGAAGCCAAGCACAAAGTTGTCCTCTGCGCGCCCCGTAATCAAGGCCAGACCTGCCGACAGCGCAACACCAACTACACCCACTAACGCTGAGGACACCGGCGTGCGCGTGACGAGACGCACAACGACGAAGCTCACTGCGACAATAACCGGCACAACAACCGAAATCACGAGCTGCTGAGTCACAGTGAAAATCACCAAGAAGCTCAAGCCAGGCAAGATCGACTCAACGAGCCCCCTGACTCCCCCCATTGCCGCAAGCAGCGCACCAGATGTCGGTGCTTCGCCTGGCGCGACGTGCCCGACAGCGGAGCGACGAGCAGCCGATGCCAACGCTTCGCGAACAGAAGGATCTACAGGCGCGTCGTTACCATTCGTGGAGTTCGAAGAGTCTTCGGGAGAACTCACGCCTCAGACGCCTTCTCGCCTGTTGCTGGCACATGGAGCGGAATCAGATCGCGTGGCGGCATCGGAGTGTTCCCTCGCACAACCACTATGGAGCGGAACAGGTCTTCGATCTTGGTTGCCGCGTCAGCACTCGTGAGCGCTTCACCGGCGATGACGCCGCGCAAGAACCACCGTGGGCCGTCGACTCCAACGAAACGCGCATTGCGCTTTTCGTCTGGCTTTCCGCCAGCAACAGGAATCTCGGCGATAACTTCCGGTCCAAACGTCCCATCGGAAATCTTTGTTGTGCCGCCCTGACTGTGCACTTGCTCAATAATCTGCTGACGAATTTCGTGCCAGAGACCGCTCGAGCGCGGTGCGGCAAACGGCTGAATTTGAAGCGACGAGCCTGCGTAGTCGAGCCCAACAGCAACGACGCGCTTGCTTGCCTCCTCGACCTCGAGGCGAAGATGAAGATCCTGTCGAGGCAAAATTTTCACGCCACCAAGGTCTACATACGGCCGGACTGCGTTAGCTTCGCTTTCGTCAAGCGGTCCTTCGGTCGCCCGATTCTCGGGTGCAGACTTGGGGTGTTCTTGGGGTTCAAGAGATTCGGTGTTGTCGCTCACGAAGTAGCTCCTTGTTGTGTTGAATCTGCGCGGTATCCAGTCGAGCCAAAGCCTGACTCACCGCGATGACTGCCGGGAAGGGTTGAAACCGGGATGAATCGAGCGCGGGACACCGGCATAACGATCAATTGCGCGATTCTATCCCCCGGTTCGATCTCGAAAGTGGATGTCGAGTCGGTGTTGAGCACCGTAACTCTTATCTCTCCACGGTATCCGGCATCCACCGTGCCCGGGCTGTTAACAATCGTGATGCCATGGCGTGCTGCGAGCCCGCTTCTCGGCACGACAAAAGCGACATATCCGTCGGGAAGCGCAATCGAGACGCCAGTGGCAATAGTCTCGCGCTCACCGGGAGCGAGCGAGTAGTGCCTGGCGGACCGCAAGTCTGCTCCGGCATCACCAGGATGGGCATATGCGGGAACGTGCTCGGAGGAAATAAGAACCTCTACGTTGTCAATCACGAGTCGAGGCTAGTGCAGAACTGGATGTAGGCCGAAACGCGGTCAACAAAATCAGTGTGTAATGGATGAGTGATTATCTATCGTGAACGCCTGTGGCCCACAGCATGGCTGTACATCAGCACAGCACTCGTCATTCCCGCAAGCATTCTGGTTTTTATGCCAATCAACATTTTTGTTGGGTTCGTCACCGCTGCGGTGCTGTATGGCGGGATCGTGCTGTTCCTTCTGTGGTCCGCGCCGACGATTGAGGTCGACGATTCGGAGCTTCGCGCTGGCAGAGCGCGACTACCGATTGCCCTTATCGGTGAGGTATCCGCTTTCGACGGTGCCGAAGCGACTCTAGAGCGCGGTCAACGCCTCGATGCGCGCGCCTGGCTTATGATCCGAGGCTGGGTTTCTCCGGTCGCAAAACTGGAGGTCTTCGATGAGGGCGACCCGACACCGTATTGGTTGTTGTCGAGTCGCACTCCCGAGTTGCTTGCTGAAGCGATCGCGCAGTCTAAGCTGCGCACTCCAGGCAAATAGCGCCGAGCTTGGTTGTGTGGTCTACCTGCGAGCGGTGCTTCACAAGGAAGCAGCTCACGCACGTAAATTCGTCAGCCTGAGGAGGCAGAACAACCACGTCGAGGTCGAGATCAGAAAGGTCTGCCCCTGCGAGTTCAAAGTTCGCCGGGTTGTCTGAATCGTCGACGTCAACCGAGCCCGACATTTTGTCAGGAACACGCTCTTTAAGGGCCTCGATCGACTCGGAGTCGTCGTCGGTCTTACGAGGTGCGTCGTAGTCGGTGGCCATGCCCATCCACTTCTGTTTTGCGTTGAATCACCGGAATCGGCGGGCACAGTCTCCATGAAAGCGAGCCGAATTGCAAACCGCCGATTCTGCATCACTGTGCAGCGCCTGTGACAACTGTTATCTGAGGCGTGTTATTCCCACGTTTTCGAACAATCCCGTGCGATCCTGAAGCAGAATCGTCAGGGCTGGAGAAGTTCACTATGGAAGACCTTCGGGTAGTCGAAGTACAAGACGGTGCACTGATCGTCTCAGGCACCAATGGAACGCGATACCGTCTCGCGGTAGACAGCGCGCTGCAGTCGCGTCTCCGGCAGAGCAGAGGACCGTCTGCAGCGGGCCCCAAACTCGCTCCTCGCGAAATTCAGGCACACATTCGATCGGGAATGTCGGCTGAAGATGTCGCCAGTGTTACCGGTGCCGATCTTGAATACATTCAGCGTTTCGAGGGCCCTGTCATGGCTGAGCGCGAATTCGTTGTCACGACGGCGCAAGCTGTTCCTGTTCATGTTGCTGGCGAGACTGACTCCCTCACTTCGTCGCGCACATTCGGCTCGGCTATCCGCGAGCGATTGCACGAGTTGAGCGCAGCGGATGAACGATGGGCTAGCTGGAAAGACCCCGAGTCCGGATGGATCGTCAAGCTTGCGTTTACCGCGAGCGACATTGCTCATGACGCCCGTTGGAAGTTCGATCCCAAACGTCAATCGTTGATCCCCCTCAACAACGAGGCCAAGACTTTGTCACAACAGGGCGAGCCAACGGGCGCTCTTATCCCCCGGCTTCGCGCCGTTGCATCAACAGACCATGCGGCGGATTCGACCCGCTTCGATAGCGGCGCATTTGATGTCGATGACCTCGACGACGAACCAGAACCAATTCGCCCCGCCGAGCTTCCCGTAATGCGCGACAGAAGCGCCGAAGCCGGAGTGGGCAACCAGACAGCGGATCTTCTCGATGCACTGCGTCGACGCCGCGGAGAACGCGAACCGGCAAGTTTCGATGCGGACGATGATGACTCCATCGCCAACGTGAGCTCGGAACCGTCAATGCGTCTGCTCGATCCTCCAACGGCTGCAGAGCGCCGCGAGGGTCCCGCTTCACCTCAGGCAACGGCGACACCCCAGGTGACTTCGCCCCAGCCGACGGCTAAGTCGCGCAAGCGTCGAGTCGCCATGCCTAGTTGGGATGACATCGTCTTCGGCACTAAGCCAGACGAGGATCCCGCTTAAGCACTGCGGGCAGGAACGGCCGCAGTTTTCTCACACACTAGTGAGCGAACGCACCAAATCTCAGCAGCGGTACACGCAATTCTTCATCAGACCACGAACCGTGTTGGCCCACCATTTGTCGGCCATGCTTGTCAGGTACGCGCGAGTCGTAGTATGCGATCGCCTTGCGTGCCGCGACGATGATGTCGCCGATGCGCGCTTCGACCTCGACATCAACATCACCGAACCAACCAGCACCAATCGCTTCTTCGCGGCTCAGCACCCACGCGCGCTGACCTTCAGATTCGCACCAACGCTGAAGCACGTTGGCTCGCTCCGCGCTACTCAGAGTCGGATCAAGATGCAGCTGGAGGCACCGCGGTTCCCCAGCGACGTGTCGCACACCGATCAATAGTTCTGGAGCGGTGTCAAAGAGAATGTGCGCGTGCGCTGGCACGTCAATCATTCCGTGGTCCGCGGTTACCAGTAGGCCTTGGTCAGCGCCGAGAGCGCCAAGCACACCAGTCAGCGCCGAATCGAGTGACTCAAGTGCGTGCGTCCATTGGGAAGACTGCCAGCCGTGAGCGTGACCAGCCATGTCGAGTTCTGGCGCGTAAACATACGTGATGGATGCCGCATCGCTCGTGCCAGCGACCGCAACAGCAACGCGCAATCTCTCGGCTAGCGAACCCGCCGCAACGTATCGAGCTCCACGCAACACCGCTCGTGTGAAGCCGGAGTCACGGTAGCGCGCGGCACCAACAGCCACAGCGGTATGGCCTCGGTCGACAGCGCGCTCAAAGAGTGTTGGCACTCGTTGCCAGGTTGCGGGATCGAGCAGGCCATCCCATCCAGACAGTTGATTCAGGACACGGTCATTGACGGTATCGAGCGCGCTATAGCCGACGAGGCCGTGTTGGCCCGCGCGAGCCCCCGTGGTCAGGCTCGCGATTGCCGATGCGGTCGTCGACGGAAATCCGGACTGAATTACCGCGTTCTTGGAGAACGCTGAGCTTAGGGCACGCGCGTGCCCTGCTCGAGCCTTGAGGCTATGCGCTCCAAGCCCGTCAACAAGGAGGACGACCGCGTGAGTTACTGCTGGCAAGCTCAGTCGGTTGGCCTCGCCTTCGATTGCCTGAAGTGAACTTGACAACACATCGGTAAGGTTCGCTGAGTCTGGGTTAAGCGCCGGTAACATTAGGGCAATCCTATGGCTACTCCCACTAAACCCACCTCAGACTCCCCTGCCGGCGAACGCATCGAAGACATCGATGTGACGACTGAAATGCAGGGGTCGTTTCTGGAGTACGCGTACTCCGTGATTTACTCGCGCGCACTTCCTGATGCGCGCGATGGACTCAAGCCTGTACAGCGCCGAATCCTGTACCAGATGAGCGAGATGGGACTTCGCCCTGAGAAGGGACACGTGAAGTCTTCGCGCGTTGTTGGCGATGTCATGGGAAAGCTGCACCCGCACGGTGACGCATCAATTTATGACGCGATGGTGCGATTGACTCAAAGCTTCATTCTGCGCGTGCCGCTCATTGACGGCCACGGCAACTTTGGTTCGCTGGATGACGGACCAGCCGCCCCGCGGTATACCGAAGCCCGCCTGCAGGCCTCCGCTATCGCGATGACAGACAACCTCGATGAGGACGTCGTCGACTTCATCCCTAACTACGACAACTCGACAACGCAGCCCGAAGTGCTTCCGGCAGCTTTCCCCAACCTGCTCGTCAACGGGGCAAGCGGCATCGCAGTAGGAATGGCCACGAACATGGCCCCGCACAACCTCATCGAGGTTGTGGGAGCCGCACGCTACCTGCTCTCTAACCCTGCTGCTTCTCTCGAAGAACTCATGCAGTTTGTGCCAGGCCCCGACCTGCCCACCGGTGGCACAATCATTGGACTCAGCGGGGTTAAAGATGCCTACGCTAACGGCCGCGGCGCTTTCAAGACCCGCGCACGAGTGGCCGTCGAGTCGATCACCGCGCGCAAAATGGGGCTCGTTGTTACCGAACTCCCGTACCTCGTTGGCCCTGAACGAGTTATCGAAAAAATCAAGGATGGCGTCAACGCCAAGAAGATCGTTGGCATATCTGACGTCACCGACCTCACCGACCGCAACCATGGTTTGCGACTCGTCATTGGCATCAAGACCGGATTCAGCCCGGATGCCGTTCTCGAGCAGTTGTACAGACTCACTCCCCTAGAAGACAGTTTCAGCATCAACGCGGTGACTCTCGTCGATGGCAGCCCGCAGACTTTGGGGCTCAAAGCACTCCTCGAGGTCTTCCTCAAGCACCGCCTTCAGGTGGTGACCAGACGCAGTACTTTCCGTCTGACAAAGCACCGCGAACGGCTGCACCTGGTTGAGGGGCTACTGGTAGCGATCGTCGATATCGACGAGGTCATTCAGGTCATTCGCCAGAGTGACGACAGCGATCAGGCTCGCACACGGCTGCGAAACGTCTTCGACTTGAGCGAGCTTCAAGCCGAGTACATCCTCGAGCTTCGGCTGCGTCGACTCACCAAGTTCAGCAGGATCGAACTGGAAGCGGAAGCCGACAAGCTTCGCGCCGAGATTGCTCGACTTGAAGCTCTGCTGTCAGACGACACACTGATTCGTGCTCTCGTCTCGGACGAGCTTGAAGAAGTTGCAAACAAATTTGGGACCCCGCGGCGCACTCTGCTGACCGAAGCCCCCGCATCCATCGCAACGACATCGCGTTCGGCCGCACGCAAGAACCTGCCGGTACTCGAAATCGCCGACGAACCGTGCGTCATCCTGCTGTCGACAACGGGGCGAATTATTCGTGTTGGTGTTGCTGATGGAGAGAACCTGCTTGCTGCTCCCCGTCGCTCCCAGCATGATGCGATCCGCTCGCGAGTGACGACCACGAGTCGAACCGAAGTCGGGGCGATCACCAATCGCGGTCGACTCATCCGCATGACCGCGGTGGATCTGCCCAGCGTTCCCGCGAGTTCGGTTCAATTGAGTGCCGGCGCCAAGATCAATGAATACCTCGCCATCGATAGCAAAGAAAAGGTTCTTGCTCTCGTTTCGCTGCAGAGCGAGCAGCCAATTGCGCTCGGCACACGGCTGGGCACCGTCAAACGAATTATTCCTGGCGTGTGGCCGTCAAAGCCCGACTTCGAGGTCATCGCCCTCAAAGACGGCGACGAGCTGGTGGGTGCTGGCCACAGCGGCGAGGAGTCTGCGTTGACTTTTGTCACGTCTGACACCCAATTGCTTCACTTTCCCGCCTCCGCAGTGCGCCCTCAGGGGTTGACCGCTGGCGGAATGGCAGGAATCCGTATGGATGCTGGCGCACACGTGATCTTCTTCGACGCCATCGCTGCCGGCGACGCTAGCGACGCTAACGATGCCGGAGCAGCAATCATCGCTGTCACCGTGTCAGGGTCAAGCGGAACAATCGCCGGAACCGACCCCGGGCGGGCCAAAATAAGTAGCTTCGAACAGTTCCCTGCCAAGGGACGCGGCACGGGAGGAGTACGCGCGCACTCGCTGCTCAAGGGCGAGGATGTACTGACGCTCGCATGGGTCGGAGCGGCCCCTGCAACCGCCGTAGCGCCCGACGGGGCAGTGCGGCAGCTACCGACCGAGTTGAGCAAGCGAGACGCTTCAGGCGCCCCGCTCGACAGCGTCATCGGCTCGATCGGCACAACCCCGTAACCCCGAGTTGCACGTGAGCCGCGAAGGCTAAACGTCGATTCGGTCGCGATCGAGTCCCTGGCCTTGGATGATGAACTCCTTGCGCGGTGCAACTTCGTTGCCCATCAGGAGTTCGAACACCGCTCCAGCACCTTCGGCATCCGAAATATTTACTCGGCGCAGCACGCGATTGTTGCGATCCATCGTCGTGCTCGCAAGCTGATCTGCGTCCATCTCCCCCAGGCCCTTATAGCGCTGAATGGGATCCTGATAGCGCTTGCCCGACTTTTTGATGGTCGCAAGCACTGTGTTTAGCTCTTTCTCTGAATACGTGTAAATGGTCTCATTCGGCTTTGACCCCGGGTTGATGACAACGACACGGTGCAGCGGCGGAACCGCGGCATACACACGCCCATCACGAATCATGTCTGGCATGTACCGGAAAAAGAGCGTCAGCAGTAGGGTGCGAATGTGTGCGCCGTCAACGTCGGCATCAGCCATGATGATGACTTTGCCGTAGCGTGCGGTGGACAGATCAAAGCTGCGCCCGGAGCCTGCCCCGATCACTTGGATGATCGAAGCGCACTCCGTATTGGAGAGCATGTCGCTAATCGACGCCTTCTGTACGTTAAGAATTTTGCCTCGAATGGGCAGAAGTGCCTGATATTCGCTATCGCGGCCCAGCTTGGCGGTGCCAAGAGCCGAGTCACCCTCCACGATAAATAGCTCACTGTTTGCGACATCGCTGGAGCGGCAGTCGACGAGCTTTGCCGGCAAGCTTGAGCTTTCGAGCGCATTCTTGCGTCGCTGCGTTTCTTTGTGCGCGCGAGCAGAGATGCGGGACTTCATCTCGGCGACAACCTTGTCGAGCACGAGTGCGGCCTGGGCCTTATCGTCACGTTTCGTCGACGAGTACTTTTCGGCCAATGATGCGGCAACAACTTTCGCAACGATTGAGCGAACAGCGGGAGTTCCGAGAATCTCCTTGGTCTGGCCCTCAAACTGTGGCTCGGGTAGGCGCACCGTGAGAACTACGGTGAGCCCGGCGAGTACATCGTCCTTGTCGAGCTTGTCGTTGCCCAGCTTGAGGCGGCGAGAATTCTTTTCGGTTTCGGTGCGCAGGAATTTGAGCAGGCTTTGCTCAAATCCGGCCATGTGCGTGCCGCCCTTGGGCGTTGCGATGATGTTGACGAAGCTTTTGATCACCGTGTCGTACCCGGTACCCCAGCGCAGCGCGACATCCACAACACAATCTCGGCTGACTTCGGTCGACACCATGTGACCGTTTTCTTGCAAAACGGGAACGTTTTCAGTGAAGCCCCCGGAGCCAGTGAGACGCCAAATGTCGGTAATGGGCGGGTCAGCAGCAAGATGCTCGACG
>Ga0314772_1001538_pt1 | contig 10010 bp, 11 predicted proteins | sample MetaGCBIW2018_FD_204520 | JGI IMG/M metagenome (GOLD analysis project Ga0314772, IMG submission 204520) | Cryopeg brine microbial communities from Beaufort Sea near Barrow, Alaska, United States - CBIW 2018 | ecosystem: Environmental > Aquatic > Marine > Coastal | place: USA: Alaska | collected... | reverse complement strand
TTTCTTGGCAGCAAACTCTGCCTGGGCGAAACTCGTTTGCATCATGACAGTCTCTGGCTATTCCTGCGGAGGAGCGACCATTTTACCAAACCGACAACGTGAGGGGAATAAATCAGTGTTTCCCTAGATTAGTACCACTGGCTCAATGAAAATACCAATGGCCTGATTCGCCAATACTTCCCGAAAGGGACTGACTTCCGAAAGGTGACCGATTCAGCACTGAGAAGAGTCGTTGCCAAGCTGAACAATCGCCCCAGAAAACGCTTGGGGTATCCGACACCGGCACAAGTGTTCCTGGGAGAATATTCAGGGACGCTGAAAACCGCGGGTGCTGCGCTTAATATTTGAATTCAGGATTACAATGATTTAATTAGCAAGAATGTTGCCATGTAAACGAAAACATCCTGTAGCACTAGCGACTATGGTGTTGTCCTTAGGGTCGTATAGTTCTGCCTCAGCAAAAAAAGTCTTTATGCCTCCACCCTTGCGGCGGCCTATAGCCCTAAGGTCGCCTTGGGTAGCCTTAGACATGTAATTCACAGTAAGAGATAAGGTTGTAGCACGGGCTTCAGAGCCATCGATATCGGGAAAATATCCACTGTAGCCGCATGCAACATCTAAAAGCGTGGCGATCACTCCACCATGCAAGGACCCTTGCGAGTTGAGGAATTGAGGTAGTATTTGAAATTCCCATAAACACTCACCTTCTTTCCAATCTACAATTTGTGCTCCAAGCATTTGGAGAAATGGGTTTTCAGGCATATTTATTCCCTAAAATATCTATATATTAGCATTATATATATTTTTAAATGCTCTTAAACTTCACTACATCAATTATGTTAGATTATTTTTTTGAGTATTGGTTAAGATAACGATACATTTCAGTATGGTCTGCACCTTCACCCAGTGACTCTTGGGCAGACTCCCATTGGTCTGCTATCTCTTTCAGGTTATCAAATGTAAGGTGAAGGTTTTGAGATAAATCAGCAGCAATACGGATATCTTTTGCCATAAGATCCAATGCAAAACCTGAGCCCCAGGTCTCTGAGAGAACAAATTGTTTCAATTTCTGATCAGTTGTGTTGTTACGCCCTGTAGAAACATTAAGAATGTCTACCATGACGTTTTGATCTAACCCAAATTCTTTACCAAGAATAATAGCTTCCATAGCGGCTACTGCACCGGCCCCAGAAACGTAATTATTCAAGGCTTTCATAGCATGACCAGAACCCAATAAGCCAGTTTGAAATGTTTTCCCTCCTACGGCATCAAAAATAGGCGCTACTGCTTTTACATCGTCCTCTTCACCACCTGCCATAATTGTTAAGGTTGAATCAATGGCCCTTTTTTGACCACCCGATACAGGAGCATCTACGAACCGATAACCTTTGGATTTCAATTCTTCACCCAGCCTCCTAGTATCAAGTGGAGCAGAAGAGCTCATATCTATAATTATTGCTGATTTTTTGAGCTTCTTAATAGCGCCCTCATCGCCTAGTAGTGCCTCACGCACTATAGCGCCGTTAGGGAGCATGGTAATGACAACTTCAGCACCCTCTGCAGCCTCAGTCGCTGATTCAGAAGCTTTCCCTCCTTTATAAACTAATTCTTCCCTAGCATTTAATGTTGGGTCATAGCCCATGACTTCAAATCCTGCCTTGACCAAATTTATTGCCATAGGCAATCCCATCTTTCCAAGCCCGATCACGGCAACTTTCGCTGTATTGTTGATAACGTTCATATGTTATTCCGTAGTGTGGTCAGTTTAATTCGTAATGGTTTCTGGCCCCATCAAGCTATAGGGAAGCCAAGTTGAAATAATAGGTACATAGGTAACTACTATCAAGAATAAAAACAAAACAGCTGCAAAGGGTAGGGCTGCTTTAACAACACGCAGCAAGCTCATGCCCGTAACACCTGAGGTAACAAATAAGTTAAGACCAATAGGTGGCGTTATCATGCCAATTTCCATATTTACGACCATCAATATCCCTAAGTGCACTGGGTCTATTCCTAACTGCATAGCAATTGGAAAAACTACAGGTGCAACAATCAGTAAAAGCCCAGAAGGCTCCATAAACTGACCACCAAGTAATAGCAAGATATTGACAACGATTAGGAAGGTAAACCAATTGAACCCCATGTCTAACATGATTCCAGTAATTGCTTGTGGAATACCTTCAGATGTTAGTACATGAGCAAAAAGAAGCGCATTGACAATGATGAACATTAACATCACGGTCGTTCTTGAAGCTTCTATTAACACTTTTCGCGTATCGTGATTGAACATAGCAGGTAAGAAGCTGCCGCCAATAAGCATCATGTTTCTGCCTACAACAGACAACCCTGCCATTAGACAGGTGGTAACAGAGCCCATGCCCTCCTTGCCGCGCCATAATATATAAGAAAATAACACGGTGATCGATAACACCCCACCTAAGAGGTTACGTGAGCTTAACGTATAGTGATTACCATTCATGCCCGATGTGAAAAAGAAGCTAATAACCAAGAACACGAAAAAGAATGATACTGCATATATAATTGCATTAAATCCTCTGCGTGCCTGAACAGTTTCGGTGGACGATAGCCAAGGCGTATTCTTGAGGGGGCCCATGTCGCGGTAGACAAAAGTGGCAATAAAAAAGGCATAAATCGCTGCAACTGCGGCTGCCTCAGTAGGTGTAAAAACACCACCATAAATTCCACCTAGTATAATTATTATCAGGAACAAACCTGGTGCTGCATCTTTGCCGCTCCTCAATATTTCTCCAAATCCACGCCATGGTTCATATGGGAGCTTTTTAATCCGCGCCATCACATAGATAGCCAGCATAAGCATTAAGCCAGCCAATATCCCTGGAATCACGCCAGCTAGAAACATCCGTCCGACAGAGACATTAGTTGCAGCTGAATAGACCACCATTGTGATTGAGGGCGGTATAAGAATACCTAGAGTACCAGCATTAGCAATGACGCCCGCAGCAAAATCCCGCGAATATCCAACTTTGCACATACCTGCAATCGCGATTGTGCCAATTGCTACGACAGTTGCTGGAGAAGATCCAGAAAGAGCAGCAAATAGCATACAAGCCAAGACCGAGGCCATAGCGAGGCCACCCCTGAAATGACCTACGGACGCAATGGCGAAGTTAATAAGCCTTCGAGCTACGCCCCCAGTAGACATAAAAGAAGAAGCGAGAACAAAGAATGGTATAGCTAGCAATGTATAATTTTGTGAAGCCGTAAATAATTGCATGGCTACTGAGGACATTGAGTCACTAGATGCAAAAGCAATTATCAGTACAGAGGATAGTCCTAGTGATATGCCAACCGGAACACCTAATAAAAGTAGAAAAAGTAGTAGAAAAAACAGAATGATGATTTCCATCGTTTAGTCCTTGGAATTTGCCCGATTTTCAGCTAAAAGATCCTCTCCTTCATGGCTCGCAATTATTAGCTCTCTACGCCCCATAACTATCTGTATTGTGGCTTCGAGTGCGCGGAATGCCAGCAACGCCAATCCAACTGGTAACATCATGTATGCGACCCAGCGGGGCACTCTCTCTGGAAAACCAAATGACTCTTGCAACCACAAGGGATATCGAAGATCCTGCAACCCAATTCCTGCGTTGAAGAAACGTAACCAATAACTTACTGCTCCTCCATCCGACTCAGAGCCGAAGATAGCAAGCCAATCGGCTGATATGAGTATTACTGCATAGAGAAGAGTGGCAAGCCCCCCCATAACGGCAGCTACCTTGAAAGCAGGCTTAGGAAGCAGTCGTATCACTGCATCTACACCAAGGTGTAAACCCGTTTTTATTCCGTAACTCATACCAAACAATATCATCCAGGAAAAAATAATCCGAACAAACTCGAGTCCACCTAACCAACTGGCGTTAAATCCATATCGTGCTATTACCTGGAAAAATGAGACCAGAGTGATAGTTGCTAGTAGTGTCGCAAGAATATTTTCCTCAATACGGAGAACAACCCCTGGGTAGCGACGCTCTGATAGAAACATAATTGCTATTAACGATATAAGTATTATATACAGCCATAAGCTATTAATGACATTGACTCCAAGGATTACTTAGTAATCCGAATATGATGGTTAAAAGGCTAGCCATAAATATGGCTAGCCTTTTAACTTTTTTAGATGTTGTTATTAGAATCTACCGCAGCCTCAATTATTTCAGCACCAATAGTATCTTCGAATTGATTCCAGACAGGTTTCATGGTGTCTACCCATTCTTGGCGTTGTTCAGAAGTTAATTCACGAACTGTGCCACCGGCCTCAATGATTTTCTGCTTGGCCTCTTCGTTTATGGCAGTTGACCGAATGTTATACTCCGCAGAGACTTCATCTACAATTTTTAGAAATTCTTCACGAGTTTCATTATCTAGGCTTTCTAAGAACTGGTTTGAAGTTACCATGAAGTAGGTCAAGAACTGATGGTTCGTTTCCGTAATGCCATCCTGTACTTCAAAAAACTTCTGACTATAGATGTTCGACCAGGTGTTTTCTTGGCCATCCACAACTCCAGTTTGGAGAGCGCCATATACTTCCTTAAAAGCTAGTGTTTGAGGTGTTGCATTTAGTTCCTTAATCAAGCTTTTTGTGACATCTGACGTCGTTACACGAAATTTCAAACCTTCAGCATCAGATGGGTGAATCAAAGGTTTGTTAGCTGAAAATCCGCGCATTCCGTTATAAACGTAGGCAAGCCCAGAGATACCACTTCCTTGCATGGAGTTAAGAATTTCTTGGCCTACTTCGCTTTTTGTAAATGCATCAACTGCCTCTGTTCCTTCAAAGAGGAATGGCAGATTGAAAACCTCTAGCTCTTGTGTATAGGGGCCAAACTTTCCTGCATCGGGGGCTGCTAGCTGCACATCACCTAAAATAAGAGCTTCGATGACCTTGTCATCGTCATAAAGCGTCGAGTTTGGATAGACTTCAATACACAGCTGCCCATCCATTTCTTTATTTACCCGTTCTGCAAGGGCTGCTGCCATCTCGCCCTTTGGATGCCCAGAAGATGCAGTCACATGGCTGAACTTGGCAACAGTTTCATTCTCATCACAGTTGGCGTGAGCATAGACAGGAAAGAAGGTTGCGGCTGTGAGTGCCGTAGCGATAATTTTTTTCATTGTTTTTATCCATATAATCAAATGTTTAGGTCTTTATTAAAGCATTTTCCAGTAAATTTATTTACGTAGAGCATATTAGCTCACGCTTAATCTTCATACAATCATACAATAGTTTCAAGGCGTAAATTACTTGAGCTATTTGGGCTTCTGTTGTCACGCGCTCCCAGCAATGACTTCATAGGCAGCTACGCTGTCACCTTCAACTATTATCTGTTTTCGTTCCGGAGTTGCGTAAACCGCTGAAGGTTCCCACCCATCGGAGCGTAGCGACGCGGGGATTTCATTGTCACTCCGAAGCTGTGGTGCCCGTCAACTTTGCTTGTCGTTTTCGCATGGATTCACCCCTGAGATTGATCTTGTAGGCGTTGTGAACCAGCCGATCCAGAATGGCATCCGCCAGAGTGGCGTCACCGATGACGTCATGCCATTCGTCGATAGGGAGTTGGCTGGTGGCGATGGTGGAGCGACGGCCGTAACGGTCTTCCAGCACTTCCAGCAAGTCTCTTCGGTTCTCTGCGCTCAGTTTCATGAGCCCCCAATCGTCCAGGATCAGTACATCGACTTTGGCGAGATTTGCTAGCAGTTTGGGGTACTGGCCGTCTCCTTTGGCGATGGTCAGTTCTCGTAGCAGCCGAGTCAGACGAACGTACTGCGCGGTGTAGCCTTCCCGACAGGCTTTGTGCGCCAGGGCACAGGCTAACCAGGTTTTGCCAACGCCGGTGGGGCCGGTGACGAGCACATTCAGGTGTTCCTTCACCCATTGGCAGCTTGCCAGGGATTGGATTAATCCCTTATCCAGGCCGCCGCAATCTGTCGGTTGCTCAGCCCTCGCTCCCATTTGAGACGAAGGACTTCTTTGATCTTACGCATGGATAACCTCTTCGCAGGCATCTGGTCTTCTCCGGATGAAAAGACTCAGAGTACCGTTAAGTTATCCCGCGCCGGACGGTTTCGATGGGGTGAGTCAGGCAGCCTGCCGGGGTGGCAGCGTTGCCGTGGAATCAGTGGCAGCTTTCGCGTGGAATGGGTGGCAGGCTTCGTCTGGAATCAGTGGCAACCTTGGTCTGGAATACGCACCGAAGTGCCGCATCAGCGGCTGTTATGGCTCAAGGCCCTGCTCGGCTGAGGCCGTTGGTTGCCATGATGTTGCCAAAGCCCAGCGTTTACAGGGGCGCATCAAGCAGGTGCTGCGAGGTCAATCTTATTAATTTGCTAAGGGGTTTAGCGGCGGGAAAATGGGCATAAATGTGTAATTTTTTAGTATATTACTATTGATTTTCGTCCTATGCTAACGACTATGCTTCTGATTTAGATTATTAATAATAAATTTATTATTTCTCCGTCAAGCTGCAGCTGCGTCATTTGATCTGTGTAATTCATTGACTTATGATCATACAATATGATTGTATTATCATAAGTGACAAAAAAGCCGGTAAACATTAGTAAAGGAGATGAAAGTGAGCGATTATACCAAGAGCCCAAGCGAGTGCGAGGCATCAGAAAAGTTTAAAAGGGGCCTTAAAACCCGAAAAGAAGTGCTTGGGAGTGAGTATGTAGATAACTCAGTAAATAATGCTACTGAATATAACTGGCCTATGCAGCAGTTGGTTACTGAGTATTGCTGGGATGAAATTTGGAACCGCCCAGGCCTGGACCGCAAATATCGGTCTATGTTGAATTTAGGAATGATTTCTGCACTTGGTCGCACCCACGAACTTAAATTGCATGTGCGTGGTGCAATTAATAATGGATTTACGAAAGAAGAAATTCGTGAGGTGTTTCTTCAGGTTGCTATCTACTGTGGTGTTCCTGCTGCAATAGATAGTTTCAGAGCCGCGCAAGAAGTATTTGAGGAAATGGGAATTTAAGTATCTTTTGAAAATACTTTAAAAGTGATTTTTATATTTATACTGATGGCGCCTGTGTAGGTCGGGCGTCATTTTTAGTATATAATATAAAGATAAGTGTTTTTATGTTATCTGTGATTTTTATGGATCTGCTCAAACGTACCCAGAGCGCTCCAGCTGGGGTTCATTAACCGAGTGTTGCACTTGCACTTGCACTTGCACTTGGAGATCGCCCTGTTTGGCTTACGAAAGAAATAAAAATTCTTAAACTAAGGTTGCAATAATTGTCGAATATGTAGAATAACAGCCTATTTTGTAATATTGTAATCAGGCTATTAACTGTCATAATTAAGAGAGCTCTGCATGGAGATTCAACACCGTTCAGCATCTTTGCGTTATCAGGTTCAAGATGCGTTACGTAAAGAGATTATCGCAGGTCGCTTAAAGCCAGGTGAGCGTTTAGTAGAGAAAATGTTGTGTGCAGAGCTAGGTGTGAGTAGAACGTCATTACGAGAAGCTTTAAGAGGTCTTGAAGCTGAAGGTTTGGTTGCACTGGTTCCTCATCGTGGGACTGTAGTTGCATCGGTTGAGTTGGATGTTGCTCGTCAAATCTATCAGGTTCGCGGTGTTCTCGAAGCGCAAGCTGTACGGAATTTTGTTATGCATGCCAAAGATAATGATATACGAGAGCTTCGCTCAACATTAGATGATCTATCTGATAAACTTCAAGAGATGGAAAACAGATCTATTGAAAGCTTCTCAGGATCAGAAGTTCTGAATGTAAAACGAAAGTTTTATTCTATCATCTTTGGTATTAAAGAGAATTCTATAGTCAGAGATCTACTTGAGATGTTAAATAATAGAATAAGCTTGCTAAGGGCCTTGTCTCTTGGTCGTCCTGGGCGCCTCAAAAACACTCTTTCAGAATTGACAGATATAGTTGAAGCTATAGAGCAACGTGATGAGAGGCGTGCAAGCACTGCAGCGTTATCTCATATTGATAGTGCTGAGAAAAATGTAATATCTTTACTTAATCAGCAAGAGGAATACTTGAAAGGCAAGAAGGCTTAGTATTACATAATAAATAAATTTTTCAGTACGGCTGATGAGTAGACAAGATTTAAGGCACCAGGAACGACATCGCAACAATCCCCAATGTGCCGCCTCAAGAAAGATGGTCTCAATCTTGTTATCATTTCACTTTACTGCGATAAACAGATGATATGCTGGCTTCCAATGATGAACCCGTTCAGGCATTTTGGCAGTTTATAATGCTGTCAGTCTACGAAGTCGCTCAACCCTCGGAACCAGTCAACCTGTTTCGGACAGCTACTCAAGAATTAATGTAGTTTCTCGTGCTGTGTGTTTTGCTCTTGCGAGTGTCGGAAAGTTCACGGCAGATGGCACTCCCAGTTTAGCCTCTTCCGGTGAAATCGGATTGATGGCCACGGATGTCGGCGGCATGTGGGCAACTGGCCGGCCGCACACAAAACGTTCAGGGTTTGCCTGATACCAGCTGTCCAGCGCTTGCTGCCGTGTAACAGCCAGTTCCTGATATCGACCGGTAAACACCTGTTCCGGGTAAGCGCCGCTAAATCGACCCACTTGCTTTCAGTCGATCTGCGGCACTTTTTTTGAAGCCCGCTCCAAGTCGACATTCCACGGTAGCAAGGCTTCCAGCTTTTCCAACGTGTCTGCTTCAGCAATGCGCTCCAGTACATACTGGATATAAGCGGAGGGTTCCAGGCCGTTGGCCTTAGCCGTTTCGACCAAGGAATTGCAGGTTGCGCTGGCACGGGCGCTCCGTGAGGTATCGGCGTAAGCGCCAGAAACGACCCTAGCAAACCCGGTGGTCACTTGCTCCTGCTTTGGAGAGTCGTCAGTCGGGGTTAGCTTCTGGCGCCAGTAAACAAATTGATGATAAACCAGCGACTGTTGCTTACAGTAAGCGCTGCCGGACACGCCGGAGGCTTGCCAGTCAGTCATATGCCGCTGCCAGGCGTGCGCTCGTTCGGTTGGGGTCATGCTGATTCCTCATGGAATGGGTGAGGAAGTCAGTGTGTGCAATCGGCGAGGCGGAATGTAGGTGCTGATTTATTGGCGCTTACGGTAAGAACAGCGCGTATTGGCTCGCCATCGTAAGCACCGTCCGCGATAAACATCTCAACTGGGCCGTCGATCTGATCCAGCAGGCACGGTAGCGCGGTCGGATCGCCAATGTCATCAGCGGTCAAATCGAAGCAGACGATCTGGCCGCTGACAAGATCAAGGCCAAGGTGCAACTTGCGCCATGAGCGCCGTTTGCGCTTGGTTTTATGCTTTTGCTCCAGCCATTCGCCTTCGCCGAAGATTTTTAACCCAGTGCTGTCCACGACCAGATGTACTGGTTCAGCGCTCTTGGGTGCAGTTTTGGGAGGCAAGCTCAGCCCATTGCCCCTGCGTGACATGGTCGTGAAATGCGGCACCGCGATCTCAACCCCCAGCAGTCCGGCGATTGATCGCATCAAGCCTTGAGTTTGTCGCAGTGGCTGCTTGAACACCATGCCAAAGGTCAGGCAAAGCTCAATCGCCAAGTCCGAATAGACCGCCTGACCACCTGGCGTCGTAAGGGGTGCCGCCGCCCACAAAGCGAGGGCCTCTTCGCTAATCCAAACCGTCAGATCACCGCGCCGCCGCAGGCTTTCGTCGTACTCGGCGCAGTTGGTCACCCGACGCTTTTGCTTCGGGATCTTGGCGCGACGATCAGCGTTGAATTTGTGCGGCATATACAGCATCCTCAAGAAGACAGGCAGCAACCGGTATCAGTGGAGCGGGGGTCCATGCAACAACGCCGGTCGATAGCACCGTCACAGAGACACCGGTTCACGCGCCGACGGACAGCCGCCTGCTCTGGGATGCGGTCCGCACCCAGGTGCGGCTGATGGAGCAAGCGCAAGAGCTGGCTGGGGAGACGCGACTGACTTGGCGTAACCACCGGCGCGTGGCCAAGAAGCGTGCCTATCAGATCCA
>Ga0314772_1001536_pt1 | contig 10037 bp, 9 predicted proteins | sample MetaGCBIW2018_FD_204520 | JGI IMG/M metagenome (GOLD analysis project Ga0314772, IMG submission 204520) | Cryopeg brine microbial communities from Beaufort Sea near Barrow, Alaska, United States - CBIW 2018 | ecosystem: Environmental > Aquatic > Marine > Coastal | place: USA: Alaska | collected... | reverse complement strand
TTCTGAGGCGATTAAAAAACTGAGGCCGTCCCGTGATCGAAATCGGTTAGTAGAGCCCTTCAGCAGACCTTATGCCGTCGGCTATGGCCTGCGTGGTGGCATCGTACGAATGCCGATAAAGCGGGAAGATTCAAGCAAAAACCCTGTCAAGAACTTTCGCAGTTTTTTTGAGCTGAATAGTTACTCTCCCCTTACGGCTTCACCTTTCCTTGACGCATAGTATTGAGAATGAGGGGGGGTGAGATCGCGTTTATGTCCATCATTGATGATTGAAATTTTGAATCGTAATTAATTGACGAAAAAATAGATGGGTATGTCTATCAGGCCGGTTTTTCCGATACGGTGTTGTTCGACGATAAGATCAGATTGATACTGCCCAGCGTTTGTGGTCATCGAGCTATACGATCATACCAACCTCATATAGTTCTGGACTCTGACTACCGGGATGGTAGGCGGGTGCTGCCACGCAACATGGGAGTAACCGGCAAAATGAGGTGCTCGGGCTGCATGTCCTCCTGTACCACCTGCTTCATAAGCAGTTCAGTAGCTTTTTGGATCATCATGTCGACTGGTTGCCTGACCGTGGTCAGGGAGTGGCTAGGCCAGGCCGCCATAGGCACGTCGTCGAAACCGATGATCGAGACGTCGCTTGGCACCTTGAGAGTGAATTCGTGACGCAGAATCTCCATAACGGCGATTGCCATCAGGTCATTGGCTGCAAAGATGGCATCAGGGGGCGTACGTGAGCTGAACAGACGGCGGGTCGCCTGACAGGCATCCTCGTAGCGATAGTTCCCGATCTCGATGGCCAGACAGTCTTGGTTCATAGAATGCAGCCCCTCAAGAAATCCTGCCTCTCGCTGCTGGTGTGTTGAGGAATCCGGCAGGCCACCTAGGAAGGCAATGCGTTGATGCCCCAGTGATGCCAGGTAGCGACCTGCCCAGTGGCCGCCCTGAATGTTGTCGCTGCCTACCTGACTAATACCGGCATAATCCACCGTACGGTTTATGATGACGACCGGTATGCCGAAGTCGTCCACCAGTCTGGCCTGTGTCTGGGTCATGGTGATGGCTAGCATCAAAACGCCCTCGACTTGGCTGCGAATGATGTTATCCAGAACAGCGTCGAAGTCGCCGCTAGGTGGGGCGAAAAACATCAGCAGGTGATATCCCTCTGCTTGAAAGAAGCGTGAGGTCTTCTCCAGCATAGAGCTGTAGAAAGGGTTTTCCAGGCTGTAGGTCACCACCGCTATGGTGCGACTGGAGCGGGTGATGAGCGAGCGGGCAATCGTGTTAGGGCGATAGGCCAGCTCGCGGGAGGCATCCATTACCTTTCTGCGAGTCTTTTCCGAGACCTTGGCGTTGAGGGAGAACGCGCGGCTGACGGCAGATTGCGAGACACCGGCCAAACGGGCGACATCGCGCGAGGTAACAGATTTTCTTTTCATCGATTCACTGTTCTCCGAGCCGAAAGGGTGGCTGTCTTTATGGTGGTGCGGGTTAAGTGCGCGCCAGTGAGCGGTATGAATCGATCCCTTTAACATACATACGGCTGTTGTCCAGCGCCGACTGCACTTCGTCTTCGGTCAGCTCTCTGACTACCTTGGCGGGGACGCCGACGATCAGAAAACGTGATCAGCGCCCGGCACCGATTATGCAGTGCTTACCGATTTCCGCGCCATGCTGACTCGGTAGCCAGGATGAATATTCACCACATAGCCATCCTGCAGGTTACTGCCTTTTCCCGCTGTGATCGGTTCATTGTCACCGCGCACTCTCGCACTTGGCAGACTGTAACACCGCAGGCCAGATAGATGCGACCGATCAACGTCACCCCATCCAAGACCATGGCATCAGGATCTATATAGGGCGCTTGCCCCTTGAATTGATAGACAGGTATGGACATGTCCCCTTAGAAGCCGACCTGATCAGCGCCTTTGAGTTGTAGCAGCTCGCGCGCTTCGTCAGGGGTCGCTACTTCGAAGGAGAGGCCCTCGAGAATCTCGCGAACCTTGGTCACCTGGCTGGCATTGCTCTCGGCAAGTTTGCCTGGCGCAAGCCATAGCGAGTCCTCGAGTCCAACGCGGACATGGCCGCCGATGGCTGCCGCCTGGGCAGCAATGCGCATCTGGTTACTGCCTGCACCCAGCACGGACCACTCATATTCATCGCCGAACAACCGGTTTGCGGTGCGGCGCATGTGCATTACGTCTTCGGGATGGGGGCCGATGCCGCCCAGAATGCCGAATACGCTCTGTATGAAGATGCGTCCCCCAATGATGTTTCGATCCATCAGGTGGCGCAGGCTGTAGAGGTGGCCAATATCGTAGCATTCGCATTCGAAGCGGGTACCGTTCTTGCCGCCGAGCGTCATGGCTGTCTCGATGTCAGCGAAGGTGTTTTTGAATACTAGGTCACGGCTGTTCTCGAGGTGAGTGCGCTCCCACTCGTGCTGGAAGTTGTCGTAGCGGTCGAGCATGGGAAACAGGCCGAAATTGATTGACCCCATGTTCATCGAAGCAAGTTCTGGCTTGAACTCCATGGCCGGACGCATACGTTCCTCCACGGTCATGTGTGGGCTACCGCCGGTGGTTAGGTTGATGATCGCATTGGTGGAGGACTTGATACGTGGCAAGAAGCGCTCGAAAACCGCAGGATCCTGAGTGGGCCGGCCATTCTTTGGGTCTCTCGCGTGCAAGTGCAGGATGGAGGCGCCTGCCTCGGCGGCAGCGATACCTGCTTCGGCGATCTCCTCCGGCGTGACCGGCAGGTGAGGTGACATGGAGGGGGTGTGTATAGCGCCTGTCACAGCACAGGTGATGATGACCTTGCGTTGGGTAGCCATGTAAATGTTTCTCCTGCTAGGGTTAGGAAGGGGAGATGCTGCGCTGATGTGCCATCAGCGCCATGAGGCGACGGTCGCGCCAGGCTTGCCGGTCGGCGAGGCCATCGCTTGGGAGACGCTCTCGGCGCTCCTTGTCGAGCGCGTTTAGCGTCGTGGTGTCCCAGGGGTTGTCGTCACCTCGCTGTTGATCGATGGCGTGGTAAAGTGGGCCGTAACGAGCGGCATAATCGATCACACCCGAGGGTGCATTGAGATCGATAGTCTCGAAGGGCCCCATGAAGGACCAGCGCAGTCCCAGCCCGTGCTTAACGGTCTTGTCGAGATCCTCGGCGGAAACGTATCCGTCACGGAACAAGCGCAGTGCCTCGTTGAGCAGGGCGCCCTGCAGACGGTTAAGGATGAAACCCTGGACCTCTTTGCGAACCAGGATCGGCACCTGCCCAGCCTGCTCCATGAGTAGCATTGTACTTTTCACAGCCGCCTCCGAGGTGTCCAGGGTGGGAGCGACCTCTACCAGCGGGATCAGGTAGGGCGGATTTACCGGATGCGCGACCAGGCAGCGTTCCGGGTGGCGCAGATGCGCGGTGAACTGCGAGGCGGCGATACCCGAGGTGGAGCTGGCCAGCACGGCGTCTTTGGCTGATACCGCCTCCAGGTCGGCGTAAATGCGCCGCTTGGACTCGACGTTCTCTGGCCCGCACTCCTGGATGTACTCGGCGCCTGCCATAGCGCGAGCCAAATCGTTCTCCGTCTGGATGAGGGACAGGGGGGCTTCCACGTCCTCGATTAGTCCGGCCTGCTGCAGATCGACGAGGGACTGGCGAATGGCTCCCCGAACTTTGTCCAGGGCACCAGCATCCACATCATAAAGAGACACGGAAATACCGGCCCTGGCGAAAACGATGGCCCAGGCGCGGCCGATCAGGCCGGCGCCGACGATGCCTATACGAGCTGTCATGATGTGACTCCTTTGCCGGTCACAGGGATTCGACGTTGGCGCAGACGCTCAACGCTTGACCCGAGATGTTGGCGCCCCCCGGCGCTGACAGGAACAGCGCCATAGCAGCGATGTCGTTGGGTTCCACCATACGTCGCAGGGAAATCTTGAAAAGATTTTCCTGCTCCATCTCGGCGTAGCTGATCTCGCGCTTGGCTGCGCGATCCTCGATGACCTTCTCAATGCGGGGCCCGCGCACGATACCGGGCAGAATAGCGTTGACACGCACCCCATCAGGGCCGAGCTCGCATGCTAGGCTCTTTGTCAGGCCGACGACGGCCCATTTGCTAGCCGCGTAGGGGGTGCGATAGGCAAAGCCTAGGCGGCCGGCGACCGAGGCCATGTTGATCATAAGTCCCTGGCTCTCGCGCAGAAGCGGAGCAGCCCGGTGGGCGATCCGGTACTGACCGTTGAGGTTGATGTCGATGGTGCTAGTCCAGGCCTCAGGACTGATCTCGTCGATCCCAGCGGTAGGGCCGGCAATGCCGGCATTATTGACAACCACGTCGAGCCCGCCCAAGGCGGTTGCATCTTGGAATAGCCGGTCGACGTCAGCTTCCAGGCTGACATTGGCTTCGGTGTAGGTGATGCCCTCGGGCAGGTCAGCTAGAGCCTGGGTGTCAATATCGCAGACATGCACTCGGGCACCTGCTTCCTGGAAGGCCTTAGCGATGGCCAGGCCGATGCCATTGGCCCCCGCGGTAATCAATACTCTGAGGCCGCGGCGTGGCGTTAGGCTTTCTAAAACGGTCATAAAACTCTCTCCTTGAATAGGCTTACAGTGAAGGTAGCCAAGTGGATAGGAAGGGCAGCAGACTGATGATCAGCAGATTGATGAGCACGATGCCTACGAAGGGCAGGACGGACCAAGTGAGGCGAGCGATACTAATATCGGCAATCTGTGATGCCACGAAGAGGTTGAGGCCGACCGGAGGGGTGAACATGCCCATGGCCAGGTTGACCACCATAATGATCCCGAAATGGACGGGGTCGAATCCGAAGCTGATCGCAATGGGCAACAGGATAGGTACGAAGATCAGGATCGCCGCGGCCGCCTCAATAAACATCCCTGCAAACAACAGCAGGAGATTAGCCAGGATGATGAACAGTAGTGGGCTGTCGATGTTCGAGATCGCGAATTGAGACACCATGTCAGGCACTCTCAGTCGCTGAAGGATGCGGCCATAAAGACCTGCAGCGCCGATGATGCTTAGCACGATAGCGCTGGTGACAGCCGATTGCTTGAGGATGCCGACCAGGCTGCTCAGTTTGATTTCCCTATAGATGACAAAGCCGATCAGGAAGGAGTAGGCCACTGCGATGACTGCGGCTTCAGTCGGTGTGAAGATGCCTCCGTAGATGCCGCCCAAGATAATGACTGGCATGAGGATTGCCAGGATTGCCTTGCGCCCGGCTCGCAGGACGTCCATCCAAGAACTCTTTTCGATACTTCCCCCCAAGCCGTTGGCCTTGGCGAAGAAGTAGGCAAAGATCAGCAGGGTCAGAGTGACTAAGATACCTGGCAGAATGCCTGCTATGAACATGTCCCCCACTGACACATTAGCGGCAATCCCGTAGAGAATCAGTGGGATGCTGGGCGGGATAATGACGCCGAGGGCGCCGGAAGCGGCCTGGTTGGCGGCGGTGTAGCCTCCAGGGTAACCCTTGGCCAGCATGGCGGGAATCAGGATGGAGCCGATGGCTGCGGTAGTGGCCGCGCCTGATCCTGAGATAGCCGCGAAGAAAAGCGAGGTGACGATGGCCACCATTGCTAGACCACCTGTCATGCTGCCAACGAGGGTGTTTGAGAAGTCAACCAGGCGCTGTGAAATGCCACCGCCCTGCATCAGGAAACCCGCAAGGATGAAGAAGGGAATCGCCATCAACGGGAAGGAGTTCACCGATGCGATAAGTTGTTGGGCGACGATCAGCATGGGTGAAAGATCCCCTTGCCAAACGGTAATAGCCGATGCCAGTCCGAGCGAGAAAGCAATGGGCACGCCGATGATGAACAGCGAAATCAGCAGCAGGAACAAAAGCAGAGCCATGGTTAGTTCACCTCCTGCTTGGGCTGGTTGGGAATGTCGAGTGCCTCATCAAGCAACAGCCCCAGGCTGTTGATCATGATGACAACGCCTCCCGCGGGAATGGCCATGTAAGGCCACATCATGGAAATTCGGGTGCTGGGTGCGGTCTGGCTGGCGACCCGAGCCATAAGGTCGTAGCCGTGCTTGATCATTATGAAGGCGAAGAGGGCGGAACACAGGATGATGGCAATCCGCAGCAGACGGGCTAGCTTTTTTCCGGCGTGTTCCAACAAGATGTCCACCGAGATTAGTGTGCCCTTACGATAGGCATATCCGGCGCCGAGGAAGGTCAACCAGAGCATTGAGAAGCGGGCTATTTCATCGGAGAAGAACAGCGGGCTGCCTACCACAAAACGAGCGAATACCTGCCAGAAGATGAGTAGAGTCATCACCAGCAAAAGCCCGGCTAGCATCAAGCCGATAAAACGGTTGAATTCATCGATGGCTCTGTGGGCCAGCAATAGAGAAGACTTCATGGCTGCCTCATGCTTCAGGAAGTCGCCCGCAGGAGGTAGTACTGCCTGCGGGCGTTGTGGGGGTTCAGTAATCGAAATTGATGGCAGCGTTAACCAGATCCTCACCGACGGTGGGTGACCAATCCTCAAGGACCGGTTTGACCGCTTCGCGGAAAGGGGCAAGATCGGGATGGGTCACGGTCATGCCCAATTCCTCGAGTTGCACAAGGTAACGTTGCTCCAGATCCTGACTAGCCTCACGCTGTACCGGCAAAGCAATATGGGCCGCTTCCATGAAGATCGCCTGATCTTCTTCGCTGAAAGAATTGAACAGATCCAGGCCCATCATCAGTGGCGCCGGCGAATAGACATGCTGTGTCATGTTCAGGTAGTCCTGAACTTCGTAAAAATTAACGTCATAGATGGTGGGCAAGGGATTTTCCTGACTGTCCATTACACCCTGCTGCAGCGCCGTGTAGACCTCGGTCCAGGCCATGGGTGTTGCGTTGGCACCCAGCGCTTCCCAGGTATCGACTTGGACGCGACTTTCCTGGGTGCGGTGGTTAATACCTTCCAGGTCGTTGGGATGTTCGATCGGTCGCACCGAGTTGGTCTCGTGACGAAAGCCATTTTCCATCCATGCCAGGATCTTAACGTTCATACCTTCCTCGGCCAGTTGGGCTAGCTGCTCTCCATATTCGCTGTCAAGAAAGGCATAGGCATGTTCGTGGTTCTCAAAGACGTAGGGCAGGTCAAAGAGCAAGAACTCGTCAACGAAGCCCCCCATCGGGCCGGTGGAGGAGATGCCAGCATCTATGATGCCGATGCCGATGCCCTCGACGACTTCGCGTTCGGCCCCCAATGCGTTGTCGTAGTGGGGCTCAATGGTCAGCCGGCCGTCTGATAGGCGTTCAAGTTCCTCGCCGAACTTGAGTACACCGACACCCTGCTGGGATTCGGGACCCAGCGGGAGGCTGACATTTATCACCCGCTCTGCCTGGGCTTGCGCAGTTGCTGAGAAGGCCAAGGCGATGGCACCGGCTAGAGCGGAAATAGTGAAAGTCTTAGCAGAGGGGCGCTTCATGCTGAACTCCTGGTGATGTTCTAGATCGTGTGCTGGTTGTGTTGTCATTGTTGAGTGGTGCATAGCACTGCGACGCGAAGGTCACAGTAACGTTGTAGTCGACAATGCATACGTACGCAATAATGGGTTTAACCACATGCCTTGTGTTTCTGATTAACTTATTGATATAAATATAAATATACTTTAGTTGTAAAATTGATTACGTATGCATGGATGGCCCCCGGTGTCAGGATAGTTGTGTGTGCCACAGCAATGCCGTCCGGTTTTACAGGAGTTGATCGGGCTGTATGAGAAGCTGTTGAAGTGATGGAGGAACCGACCCCCCGGAGTCTGCCTGCAGGGGGCTGGCTCCAAACCACCCCGGGCGGCATTGGCTGAAGACCGTTGTCGTAAGCATTGGGGGAAAAGGCTCACCCATGTGGTGTGTCAGGTAAGAGCCGAGAAGGCGAGTACAAGCGAACCATCGTTAAGGTGTCGAAATTGACAGACGATATCAAAACCGGGGGCCACAACTATCCCCGGGACAAGCTCATCGGGAACCGGTTTACTGGGTGGGCGGTATCCGGCATATAGAGATGGCGCGTCAGTCGATACGACGATGGCATTTGACCCTCCGACGTGAATTGTCGCTGGATCAGCTAGCCCAAGTGTTAGCTCCACGAGTACGAGGATGGATCGAAAATGAATGCACCTATATCGGCGGTGAAGATGTTAGCTCCACGAGTACGAGGATGGATCAACTATTATTGTCGTTTTAGAGGTTCTGAGTTCCAGCCTGTAGCGGATCACCTCGATCGCGCGATCATTCGATGGGCCATGCGGAAACACAAGCGCTTACGTGGTCGGAAGATGAGAGCAATCTCATGGCTGGCCAGCGTCAAGCGGAAACGCCCAACCCTGTTCGTGCATTGGAGTGGGCGTGGGGCGTTTTCGGTTGGAGCAATGGGAGCCCGGTGAGCTGAGAGGTTCACGCCGGGTTCTGAGAGCAGCTGAGGGGGCAGTTCCCTCGGCTGACTCACCCTTTTGAAATAATCAAGCGACAACTACGCTGACACATAGGGACATAGTCCTACAGCCCGAAGTTCTTCGCTATCTTCATGTAGGCCCCTGACTAATTTACATTTTATGACCATTCTTGGCTTGCCGAATTCTGGAAATGTTGCTAGTTTCCATGCCGCGAATTGAATCGCACAAAAACTATTAGGAGACAAAATGAAAGAGCTAACGAGCGCCCTGGTACCAGCCGTCTTGCAAGCGCTGATCGTATGCGTGCTGCGAGTATTTACAATTCCGTGGGCAATCTGGAAAGGGGCTGCGCTTCGTTTGGCAGAAATGCGCAACACCAGTAAATCACTCAGGCCGTCTTCCAGCACCGAGTTTCCAGTGTTCGAATGGCTCAAGACTTCCTGGGATGGGATCATTTTTTTATCCTGGTTCGTTGGTGTTGTGATGGCATGTATCCTGGGTGCTACTGCTTATAGAGGTGGGTTCGGCATTTTTCTGTCCACTATTGCATCTACCTACTTTAGTGTTATCGGCTTTTCCTTGGCGAAGGAGTTCCTGATTCTGGCGCTGTCGATCGCGCTCAATGTCGAGAAAATCTCGAAAAGGCCAGAGAGTTCTGCCGAGGTCTGAAAATTTAATCAACGTTGTAGTCATTGGCTGCACGCAGTTCCAGCTCCGCTTTTAAGAAGGACCCTTTGGGTTCTTTTTTTATTCCCCGTTAGTTGCCTCCCTTTCCGGCCTTGAAGAAGCTTGCAGACGTTCTCCTTACCGTACCGATTTCCCGGCGGTTTCTTCTTTTGAAACTTCGTGTTATAGTTTCCAAAAGGGAAACAAGGGAAGTCCGTGCACATAATTTCAAGAAAGCCGTTCAATGATGCAGCTAAGCATTTTCCCAACGATCAGGACGCCCTGGTGAATACCTACATCACGTTGCGAAATGGAAGATTTGAAACGCCTGATCAGCTGCGCCAGGTGTTCCCGTCTCTGGACAATTTCAAATACCGGGACAAATGGTGGGTTATCGACATTGGCGGTAACAATTTACGGCTGATTGCCTTCATTGAATTTCGCGATAATCGCATGTATGTGAAATACATCAGCAGCCACGCCGAATACGACCGGCTGACTGACAAATACCGTCGCAATAAGGAGTGAGGGTTATGTTATCGCCTGCTTTTGTTCAGATCAGAGAAGCCCTCGCTCAGGTACCTTTTGTGGCCCATATTGAGACTCAGAACGACTATGAGCGAGCATTGGAGCTGATGGATCAGTTGGTGGACGATTACGAAGCCAATAAACCGTTGATCGAGATTCTGGCGGTTAGCATCGAGCGCTGGGAGGGTCAGGCTACAGAGTTTTCCGATTTCAATGCCGCCGTCGCTGAAACGGACAGCGGTATTGCTGTACTGAAAACTCTGATGGCGCAACACGGCCTTGGGGTTGCTGATGTGCCAGAGTTGGGATCAAAGGGCAATGTGAGCAAAATTCTCAACGGTGCTGAAGGAAAAAAACTGACCCGTAAACACATGGAAGCCCTCGGTAGGCGTTTTGATGTGTCCCCGGC
>Ga0314772_1001535_pt1 | contig 10043 bp, 7 predicted proteins | sample MetaGCBIW2018_FD_204520 | JGI IMG/M metagenome (GOLD analysis project Ga0314772, IMG submission 204520) | Cryopeg brine microbial communities from Beaufort Sea near Barrow, Alaska, United States - CBIW 2018 | ecosystem: Environmental > Aquatic > Marine > Coastal | place: USA: Alaska | collected... | reverse complement strand
TGTGTCATCGCGGTGGGTTTTGTCACCGTGTTCGTCTTCCGCGGGGACTTCACGGTTGCCGCGATCCTGCTCGCCTTCGGGTTCATTGAGATTGGCGTAGGAATGTCGCAGACACTGTCGAATGACACGATTATCGGGTCAGTCCCTGCGGAGAAAGCGGGGGCGGCATCCGCCATTTCTGAGACCGCGTACGAGCTGGGAGCTGTGCTCGGCACCGCCGTGCTTGGCACCATGATCACTGCCTTCTATCGAGCCAATGTGACCGTTCCTAGTGGTTTGACTCCTGGCCAGTCCTCGGCCGCAGGTGAGACCATCAGTGGCGCAGCGGCGGTTGCCCAGGAGGTGCCGGCGGTAGTAGCCGAGGAACTGATGGGGTCCGCGCGGCAGGCATTCGACTCCGGCATCGGCTGGCTGAGTATTTCATGCGTGGTCTTATCGCTGGGCGCGGCAGCGATTGTCGTGATGGGCTTCAGTAAGAGGCACGCGCCAAGCGAGCAAGAATCTGCGCCGATGCGGGTGAGCGAATAGCGCTCTCGCCCGGATTTGGCGAAGGATCACGTGCGATGACCGGACTACGTCCACCCGTCCGATTAGGAAAGTGCTCCGCGGATTCGGTACTATAGGGCTCGCTCTTCGGAGCGCTCGGGTCGCGAGACCACGGGGCTGTGGCGCAGCTGGTAGCGCACCTGCATGGCATGCAGGGGGTCAGGGGTTCGAATCCCCTCAGCTCCACTGAACGACACAGAGCCGTCCTTCGGGGCGGCTTTCGTCGTATCCGGCGAGGAGCGCTCGCAGTTGAACCAACGCCACAGTTGCGTTGTCAGCTGCCGTCCCGCAGGTCGCGGAGGGTCTCATGGCGCAATTTAATGCGGTCGAACACCGCTACGCACTCGTCGCCGAGTGGCGTCTGGCTCATGAAGCCCACGTGCAGGGCATGCCATTGCTCGGCAGGTGAAACCTGCGTACGAAGTCCCATGACACGCCATTGGCTAAGGAGTGGAAGACCCACACGTTCTCGCTGAGCGTTGCGATGCGCAGGTAGACAGATGGCGCCGTGATGAGGGTCGAATTCACGGCGACTGAATACAAGCGCGTGACAACCGAGACCACCATGGCCTGTGACTGCGGGGAGTTCTCAAAACAAAGTTTGGTCCAGTGGTCCCGGTAGTGGCAGATGGTCAGGACGCTTGCGTCGAAGGTGGTGTCGCCACGCTCGGGGACCGGCTTGTGATTTTCTTCTACAATTCCCCACCGCCGTTATGATCGCGATAGCGTTCTTGCAGACCGGACCACGCGGCTTCAATCTGCGCCGCTTCCCAACGAACCCCGGCGTACTTAGGATCACCCCCGGCTAGAACACCCCAAGGAACACGACCATGACATCGCTGAGCACGCAGCTTCTCGCTCCCACGGCGGCGTCCCTCAGCAGACTCACCAGCGGTGGCACACGATCACATGGTCAGCGAGGTGTTCGGTGAAGATTGCATGGCGTTATCTGTTCGTGGTGGCCGCCCTGATCCTGACAACGGGATGTGCCGACCGTGCACTACCGGAACATCCTTTCGACCATGCGTTGATGAACGAGAACTCTCAGGCTGTGCCGGTGCCTAATCGGGGTGAGGTCGGACAGATCGTGGCGGGACTGGAGTCGGTCGGGTTCTTCTGTGCACAGGTGCGAGTCAACGACACCTCGGCCCAGGTGTGGTGCCAGGTGGCGGACGACTCAGACCCGAACGGGCACCCCGGCGCGGAGGATGTGGTCAACATGATCATTACTCGTGAAGGTGTGGTGCAGTACGCAGACATTGACGCCCCCGAATTAAAGAATCGTGATCTGGGGACACGACTCCGAGAGGTGTTGGAGGTCTCCTTCTGGTCCGTATGGCCTGACGACGCCTCCAAGGTTGATAAGGCCATCTCGGATGTCCAGCGGGAGCCGGACATGTTCTTCGGCCATGATGATGACCAGCCACAGGGCAAGACACTCAACACCAGCAACGCCCGCTACGTTGTGGCAGAAGGAGGATCCGGCATCCTATTGAGCCTGACCACCTCCGCTGTCCGAGATCACAGCTGGCCATACACAGGGGACGGCTACGCAACCACCACCCGGGCGGCCGAACCCGGCCTTCTTCTGGGCGGATTCGATTGCGGGAATCCCATGCGGTCTCTCTGCAAGCGTGGCCTGTACACCAACCAGCAGATCACATTCACGACAAACCGCGACCGGTTGCTTCCCGGCGATCCCGACCAGGTGCTCACTGTACAGATGTTCATTCCCGGGACCAGTGACCCTGCCGACCTTGAGGACCTGACCGCCGTTGGATTCCCTAACGGCTTGTCGTTCCTCACCGCCGCTGCCGCAGGCCCCGTTGAGGAGCAAATCATTGCGTCGCGACGCACCGGCAAGTCTTTTGTGGGCATCGAGGGGGGCGCCGTCGTCATCATCGACGCGCCACTGGATCCTCCCTCTGGTCTGACTGGACCGTACCCGGTCGACGTCACGTTCGGCATCAAACCCCTCGACCGCCCGTACCCAGAATGAGCACACCAGTAAAGAGAGGTACACGTGCAAGATGACGGCGGACCCAGGGGATTCGCGAGGTGACGTGCACCCCATAGCCGCTCACGTGCACCCCGGGTGGTACTGATACCGGCAGCCGTGACACCCCTGTCGGTGGCCCCGGCGGTAGCGGACCTGTGGATTTCCTGCCTTCATCGGGACCCATGAGGTGCAAGGCGTCGTTGACGCCAGTTACGCTACATTTGTGGAGCAAGCCAACAAACGTCACGACGACGGAGAAACCGTTGTGACCAAGCTACTGGGACCAGTGACTCTGCAAGCGTCCTCGTCGGTGGTGAGGTAGATCGTGTCGAACAGTGCGTGATTGAACCGGTGGTGGGGGCGAGGTTAGCCGTACGGGTTTTTGTACTCGAAACCGGGGACGGCGTCGGGGTTGATCGCAAGAACCTCGCCAGGCTGGATCGATTCATAGCCTTTGTGCCCGTTGAGAGACCCGATCAATCCGCCGTTGTAGATGCAGAAGCGATCACCGATCACACCCTCGACATCCCCGGCTGCAACCGTATAGGTTGCCATACGCCCCTGATCGTCGTAGCCGACCTCGCCTTCGGCAAACTTGCGCGGCACCATGTCGACGAGGTTCTCAGGCATAAGAACTTCAGTGATTGTCTTCCCCTCCACGCTGCCGATGTAGATATCTGCCGATCCGGTGCAGTCGCCTGGACCGCCGACCGGGATGCTCGTCCCGTAGCCCAGATAGACGTAGCCGTCCGGTAAACCGGCAGTTTTCGCATCAGCGGACATCGTCGCCGAGGGCCGATCGGAAGCTGCCGTCGCATGGGGCTGTGCGTCAGTAGCCTCCGGACTAGGTGATGTCGACGCCGTGGAAACTGACGGTTCGGGAACCATGAAGCACCCTGTAAGGACGGTTGTGATTGCGACAGCACCGATCGCCAGGTTTCGCAGCCTCATTGCCAACACACCACGCCTTTTCTATAGGTTCCAGAGCAGAAGACGTTACGCCGAATGTGGGACTGCTGCGCGTTGTGGTGACAGTTGTGGTTCAGGCCGCGAGTGTCGCAGTCGGTCCAATGGTGGGCGTTGTCAGCCCGTGGACTGTCCAGACTTGCTTAGCCACTCCCAACGAAATCATGCCGTGGATCCGGGACTGGTCGGCACGTTGCTTGGCACGCGAGTGTCGATGAAGGGCAGGTCCGTGCCCCTTCCGTGCCCTAGACGTGCCCCTCGGGGCATACGGTAGAGGGTGCAAGGGCTTACTAGTTTCTAGAAACTTGCAGGTAAGTGGTAGTTCCGCGCGTAGCCTTTGGGCACGGTGTCTGGATGGCATGCAGGGGGTCAGGGGCTCGAGTCCCCTCAACTCCACGTGCGAGCGAGGTGCGCGCAAGCCCGAGATCCAACGGTAATCAAACGCAAACGTCAGAATGAACGTTCGGAGGTCTGGCGAACATGCGGTTCTTGCGCTAATATGACATTGGCGTCAGAATTGGCTTCTTAAGAGGCGAAACATCTGACCATCACCGCTTATCTGACGAAAACATCAAGTCTGGAGGTCCTCGTGGCTCTCAAGAGGCGGTCACGCACCGCGGTAATCGACCTTGCTACGCAGCGCGGCCAACTCGCAGCCTTGGTGGCTGCCCGTCGGCAGGAACTTGGGCTCAGCCAAGTCGAATTGGGCGACCTCGCTGGGGTCTCATACCGCATCGTTCATAACGTGGAGTCCGGCCGCACGGAGACCTCGCTGGAACGGCTCTTGGCAATCCTCGACACGTTGGGACTTCACCTTGCGCTCGAACGCGGCGGCGCAGCTTCGGTGATCGCGGCCCCATCGCTGGCGCTCCACTACGGACTTGACTCCTCTGGCATCACAGGGAATGACCCCGACCAGGTGTCACTGTGACGGAGCCATCGAATAGGCGAGCGCTCGAGGACCTCAAGACCGTCACTCGCGCCGACGTCTACAAGGCGGGCGCCCTCGCCGGCCACCTCACCCGCAACGCCCACGGTGGGGTGGACTTCGCCTATACCCGCCAGTGGCGCGACTCCGGGGCGCACGCGATCGCGACCACCCTGCCAGTCACCCCTGAGCCCGTGGTCACGGCTGCGGGCGCGTTGCCGTCGTTTTTCGCGGGGCTCCTCCCCGAAGGCCGCAGGCTCGGTGCGCTGGTGCGGGAAGTCAAGACGTCCGCAGACGACGAACTCTCTCTGTTACTCGCGGTGGGCGGCAACACCGTGGGCGACGTGCAGGTGGTCGCTGACGGCGACGCGCCTGAGCGGACGCCCGCTCGCCTCCAGATTCCGTCCTTTGACCTGGTTCGCTTCGCGGAGGTTCTCGCTGACATGGACGTGCGCAGTGACCGCGCGGCGCTGCCTGGCGTCCAAGATAAGGTGAGCGCCAGGATGATCAGTCTGCCCGCAAGCGCAGCAGGAGCACAGGTCATCCTGAAGCTCAACCCGCGCGAATTCAAGCATCTAGTGGAGAACGAACACTTCTTCTTAGGCGCCGCGCGCGAGGCGGGCATCGTCCCAGCGGAGGCCGACCTGGTGCACGATGCGGTTGGGGTGCCGGGCCTTGCGGTCACCAGGTTCGATCGCGCGAGCGTGGCGGGGGAGAGCGTGTCGCTTGCCGTCGAAGACGGTTGCCAGGTGCTCGGCCGGTATCCGTCGGCCAAGTACGCGGTCACTACGGAGACCGTTTTGGCGCGTCTCGCATCCGTGTGTGAGGCGCCTGTGCCCGCTGCAGCGGAGTTCCTTGCACAGGCGTCCTTCGCCTATCTCACAGGGAACGGCGACGCCCACGCCAAGAACTTCTCGGTGGTGCAGGATATGTCCGGAAGGTGGCAACCGGCCCCCGCCTACGACCTGCCCAGTTCGCAACCCTACGGAGACACCACCATGGCGCTGTCGGTGGGTGGTAGCCGCGATGGCAACATCACGCGCAGCAGGTACCTGGCGCTCGCGGAGCACTTGGGGGTCCGTGCGCGCGCGGCGAGCGTGATCCTCGACCGGGTCGCCGCATCGGCCGATGTGTGGCTCGATGGGCTCGACGCTCTTCCCTTCGATCAAGGGAGCATCCGCAAACTCAAGCGGGTGATTGGCCACCGGCAGCAGCTGCTACGGCAAGGGTGAATGCGGCGCAGCTGGTAAGGCACCGGCATGGCAGCGGGAGGTCAGGGTTTCGCTTCCCAGTCACCTCTTACGCGTCGCGGTACGACTGCGCCAACAGGGCCATGCCCTCATCGATGCTTACCAGCGGCTCCCAGTCCAGAGCCTCGCGCGTCTCGCGTTGGTCGAACCAGTGCGCGGTGGAGAGCTGTTCGGCTAGGAACCGCGTCATGGGAGGTTCGTCCTGCCCCGGCCGCCACGCCCAGATCCGCTCCACGGCGCCGCCCGCCGCACGGGCGAGCCGTCCGGAGACATGCCACGACGGCGCAGGCACCCCGGCCGCGCGACACATCGCGCTCAGTAAATCGGCCACGGGGCGTGGTTCACCGTTCGTGACGACGAGGGCGCGACCGTGCGCCGACTCGGCGCGCTCGAGCGCCGCCGCCAGCGCATCGGCCGCATTGTCTATGTACGTCGAGTCGATGAGCGCCGCTCCCTTATCGAGCAGGGGAAGCCGATGCCGCCTGGCGCGGTCGACGACCCGCGCCACGAGCTGGGTATCGCCGGGGCCCCACACAATGTGGGGTCGGACGGCGAGGACCGCCAGGCTGGGGGAGTCGAAGGACAGCGCGAGCAGTTCGGCGGTGGCTTTGGTGCGGGCATACTCGCCGCGGGCGCCGTCGGGGTCCGCGGGCTCTGCGCCAACCCCCACGAGGGAGTGCCCCACGTGCGCGACCGAGGGCGACGAGACCTGCACGAAGCGGTACGCCCCCATCGCTCGGGCCGCCTGGAGCAGTTCCCGCGTGCCGTCGATGTTGACGCGCGCAAAATCGGCGGGATCGCCTGCCAGCGAGACCTTCGCCGCGAGGTGCACGACGGCGTCCTGTCCCTGCACCGCGGTACGCACCACCTCCGCGTCCGTGACACTGCCCGCGATATCCTTCACCCCCGGCACGCCGCTGGGGCGCCGCTGTAGCGTGGTGACGTCGTGACCGGCGTGCGCGATCCGCGCCGCGACGGCGCGGCCCAGGAACCCGCTCGCGCCCGTGACGAGGACCCTCATCTTGGGGCCGTCGCACGTTTTCCGGCCAGCAACCTCTCCGCCCACACGGCTAGCGCCGCACGGTCGATCTTGGAGTTGTGGCGCACGTCTGTCGGCAGTTCGGGTACCGCCAGCACCGCGGCGAGCGGTGTGGCGCAAGCGGCACGCACCTGCTGGGTGACGGCGGCATCGGCCAGTCCGGCGCGTCGCGTTCCCCGCTGTGTCTCGAGCACCGCGACGGCCTGCTGGACTCCCTGGGGGCCGACGCCGACGATCGCCGCCCGCCGCACGTCAGCGGCGCGCTCCACCTCCTGCTCCGGTCCGACCGGGGCGAGCGGGCCGGTCGGGGTAGTGAGCACATGCGCGAGCCGCCCCTCGATCCACAGTCGGCCCTCGGCGTCGAGATGGCCGACGTCTCCGGTGCGGTGCCAACGACCACCTGCGGGCGTGGCGCGAGTGGCCGCGAGGTCGGTGAGCCAGAGACGGTCGTAGCTGTCCTTGAGATGCGGCGCGCTCACCAGTACCTCCCCGAGCACCCCGCGGTCCTGGGACGGTTCGCCCACGGCGACGCCGCTAAGATCGAGAGCGCTGATACGCACCTGCGCGGCGTGCACGGGCTTCCCGACGCACACTCCCGCGTCGTCAGCGTCCGCGACGCTCAGGATCTCCTGAAGTGTGATGTCGGTGACCAGCAGGCACTCCGTCATCCCGTAGGGGGTGTGGGCGGTGGCATTGGGCATGAGCTCGGCCACGGAGCCCAGTACCTGGGCACTGACCGGGGCGCCGGTGGACAGTAACTGGGTGACGCTACGCAGCGTGACGCGGTCGCTCGCGGACAACTCGTGCGCGGTGTGGGCGACGTTGAGGATGGCGGCGGGCGAGAGGAACACGGTGGTGGCGCCCGATGCGGTCACGGCGTCTGCCACCGCGCGTGCGGTCAGGGTGCGGGGCGCGGAGACATCCATGTCCGGTGTCGCCGAGCGGGTGCCCAGAGCGGGCCCGAGCAGGGCAAAGGGCGCGAAGCCCGTCACGAGACCGGTCTCCGGGCGGAGGTCGAGCTCAGCGGTGAGCACGTCCCGCACGGCGGAGAGTTGGGCGTGGGTGTAGCGCACCCCCTTGGCGGGGCCGGTCGAGCCAGAGGTGAAGAGCACGGCGGCATCCGCGCCCGGTCCTGGGTGGGGCGCAAGTGTCATGCCCTCGGCGAGCGCGCGCTCACCGTCGCGCATGAGCGTGGGAAGGGAGGCGTTCACCCCCAACATCGCCGCCACGGGAGCGGGGAGGGCCTGTGTGGAGAATCGGCGTCCCGGCCAGCCGAGCGCACGGGCGGCCACGAGCCCGCGACGTTCCCCGATCACCACGTCGGACTGCGCACCCCGCACGGCCCGGGACAGTCCCGCAACCCCAAGTCCGGCATCGGCGACGACGACGACGGCCCCTATCCGCAGACACGCGTATACGCTCGCGGTGAGATTTGGACCTGGTGGGACGAGTAGGCTCACTCGGTCACCCGGCACGACGCCAGCGGCCGCCAGACCCGCCGCGAGGCGTTCGACGTTGCGCGCCAGCAGGCGCCAGCTCACGCGCACGGGTGTCTTGCCCGCCATGTCGACAACCGCTACGTCGGGATCCTGCGCGCGGTCCTCGAGGGCGGCGCCTAGAGGCCGGAAAGCGGCCTCAGACTCGGCAACGGGCTTGCCGCTCGCGTTCGGCACGGTGGCAGCGGTGCCAGCGGTGCCAGCGGTGCCACCGGCGACATCAGCGGCCGGCACAGCATCGGGCGAAGGTAGCCAGTCCAGCAGAGCGGATGCCCACGGAGCGTCCTCGGCCACGAGGTGACCGGCCCCCTCGAACCGGTGCACACGGGCGTGGGGCAGCCGATCGGTCAGGTCGTCGAGGTAGCGGTCGCTGAAGATGGGGTCGCGCGGACCCCAGAACAGGAGCGCCGGCACGTTGAGGCTACGCAGCCCCGCGGCGATCGCGTTGAGGGCGGGTGTGCTCGGGTGGCTTTTGCCGACGGGGATGTCGACAACGAAGTCACCGATCGCGCGTCGACGCGCGGCGCTGCGGTACGGCGCGCGATAGGCAGCCCGCACCGGCGCAGGCAGGGGCGGGTGAGCGAGCGCGAGCGTGGTCTCCAGGAACGCGGTGGTGGTGCGCGTTGCGGCGGGGAGCACGCCCGTGGCGCGGGCCAGCCGCAGCGGCGCCGGGATGCGCCGGGGACCCTGGTGCACGGCGGTATTCAGTAATGAGACGCCCACGAGTTGTTCCGGGTGTTCGAGCGCCCACCCGAGGCTGATGACGCCGCCCCAGTCGTGACCGAGTGTGACGACTGGCCCGCGGATCTCGAGGGCATCGGTGAGCGCGCCGAGATCGGCGATGCGCTGCGGAAGATCGCGCACCACGTTGGTGCGCTCGGAGAAGCCCATCTCGAGTTGGTCGACGGCAATGATGCGCCAGGCGGGACCGCCGGCCTCAGCCTGGGCGATACTCGCCGTCAGCAGGCTGCGCCACAAGTAGGACCAGGTGGGATTGCCGTGGACTGCGAGCACAGTGCCTGCGACCTGGTAGCCGCCGTCCGCGAGTGCTGGCCCTGTGTCCAGCACGTGCCAGGAGCGCAAACTAGTGGAGCCGCCCGCGTCGCTGGCCACGCCGGGCGCCCGCACCACCCGGCTCCATGCGGCGTCAAGGCCGGGCAGGGTGTCAAGCAGATGGGCGGGAATGCCGGCACCAATCACCAGAGAATCTCCATGAGCGCGGTGTTCAGCCCGGAACCCACGCCCATCAGTACTACCCGGTCGCCCGGTTTGAGGAAGTCTTGCTCAGCAGCCAGCGTGATCGGCAACGAGGCCGGGCCAACGTTACCGAGCAGTGGGTAGGTGGTCGGCACCTTGGCGGGATCGAGGTTGATGGCGTGGGTGATGGCGTCGGTGTGTGCCCGGGAGACTTGATGGGTCACGAAGCGGTCGGCCTGCGACCAGTGCCATTCGGGTTCGGCCTCGTTCCAGGCGGAGACCACGAGCTCGAGCCCACCCTTGAGCAGGCCGGCGGCGTCAGTGAACATGCCGTCTACGCTACCTACGCACAGTTCATGGAACTGCGTAGCGGCGCGCGTGACGCCTCCGAGCAAACGGTGGCTCTGGGGATGGTCTTCTGCAACGCCCAGCACTGTGGCTGCTGCACCCGAACCTAGGGTGAGAGTCGCGAACTCCTGCATGAACCGCTCGCGGTCCGGGTTCGTGTTCAGTAACCGTTCTATGGTGGCCGCGTGGATGTCTTCGGTATTCTCCGCTGCGACGATGAGGGCGTGACGAACATGCCCGGCCTCGATCATGCTACTGGCCAGACTCATGCCGT
>Ga0314772_1001530_pt1 | contig 10068 bp, 6 predicted proteins | sample MetaGCBIW2018_FD_204520 | JGI IMG/M metagenome (GOLD analysis project Ga0314772, IMG submission 204520) | Cryopeg brine microbial communities from Beaufort Sea near Barrow, Alaska, United States - CBIW 2018 | ecosystem: Environmental > Aquatic > Marine > Coastal | place: USA: Alaska | collected... | reverse complement strand
AAAAAGGAGACACTTTAAAATTCGGATTCGACAAGCCAAAAAATCAGTTTTATATAAATCGTAAAAAATCCGGGATCACAAGTTTTAACGACGACTTTGCAAATAAAGTTTCCACTGCCCCGCGGACTTCAAAATCGGAAAAGATATCAGTCCAAATCGTTCTGGACAAAACCTCCATTGAACTGTTTTTTGATAATGGAGAAACCGTAATGACAGAGATTTTCTTTCCTAACGCTCCCTTCGAAAGCTTCTCAGCGCACGCTGATAAAAATTTCAAAATTGAAAATGTGGAGATGAATCAATTAAAATTAAATTAAACTGAATCAATTTACAGCGTTGAGAAAGTGTAGAAAATAAATTAAAAGCCCAATTCTGAAGCCTGTCTGGAAACAAATTAAAAAATAAATGTCAATAAATCATTATTTTTAAGAAATGATTTTCAATCTCGCTGTTTAAAGATTATTTTAGCATAAAGTAATTTTTAAAAAATAAGAAAGATGAAAAAAGGATTTTTAATTGATATGGACGGGGTTATCTATGGGAATGATCTCTTAATTCCGGGTGCCGATAAATTTATAGAACAGCTCCAAAAGAGGAAGATACCTTTTCTTTTCATGACCAACAATAGCCAGCGCACACCTCTGGACACAGTTAATAAAGTGGCAAAAATGGGAATTAAGATAAAAGAGGAAAACGTGTACACCAGCGCAATGGCCACGGCTTCTTTCTTATCCTTTATGGAACCAAAGGGAACTGCTTATGTTTTGGGTGAAGGCGGACTTATAACCAGTTTATCCCAGGAAGGTTATATTCTGGTAAATAACAACCCCGATTTTGTAGTGGTGGGTGAAGGAAGGAATTTTACCCTGGAAATGGTAAATAATGCTGTTGATATGATCTTACATGGTGCCAAATTAATTGCCACCAATTTAGACCCATCGCCCAAAAAAATTGGCTGGAACAATCTTGGGATTAAAGCAATTGTGGCCATGATCGAGGAAGCAACAGGTAAAAAGGCTTTTTCAGTTGGAAAACCAAGTCCGGTGATGATGAGGGCCGCGAGAAAATACCTGGGCCTGGAAGCAGCGGAAACTATTATAATTGGCGACACCATGGATACAGATATTCTTGGGGGGATACAACTGGGCTATACCACTATTTTAACACTTTCGGGTGTTTCCAAAAAGGAAAACCTGGTTCATTTTGCCTTCAAACCCGATCTTATCGTAAAATCTGTGGCTGACATTGATTTGGAAGCAGCCTTATCCCTAAAATAGAAAAGGCTTATTTATTTGCTTTGATGCAACTTTTCCAGAGTTCTAAATTTTGGAAAAGTTCACTACCTGATTTAAAATAATTACAATGAAAATTAAAGCTGTTTGTTTTGGTGAGGTTTTATGGGATGTTTTCCCAGATAAAGCACGGATTGGCGGGGCGCCTTTAAATGTCGCTTCCCGGTTAAGTGCTACCGGGATCGAAACTGAAATGGTTAGCAGAATTGGTACAGACCAAAAAGGAAAAGAAATAGTCGCCTATCTGAAGAGCAATAATGTGGGTACTGAAAATATTGAGACTGACGCCACCTTTCCAACCGGAATGGTGAATGTCAGCTTAAGCAGCAGTGGTTCTGCCACTTATGAGATTGCTTATCCTTCAGCCTGGGATAAAATTGAAGTCTCGGGATCTTCCTTGAATTCGGTGAGCGAAGCTGATGTTTTTATATTCGGAAGCCTGGTTTGCCGGGATGAAATCAGCAGGAATACTTTATTTGACCTCCTTGAAGCTGCCAATTACAAGGTTTTTGACATCAACTTAAGGCCTCCTCATTACCAAAAGGAAGTACTACAACATTTAATGCAGAAAGCCGATTTCATAAAATTCAACGACGAGGAATTGTTTGAAATTGCAGTGATGTTGGGTTCCTCTTTTAATTCCTTAGAACAGAACCTCCTGTTTATTTCAGAAAAAACAAATACCAAATCCATCTGCGTTACAAAAGGCAGCCATGGAGCAGTTTTGCTTTCCGAAGGAAAATTGTATTATAACAGCGGTTATCAAATAAAGGTTAAAGATACCGTTGGTGCAGGCGATTCTTTTCTTGCGTCATTAATTGCAAAATTACTTACAAAGGAAAATCCGCAGAAAGCCCTGGACTATGCCTGTGCCGTTGGAGCTTTGGTAGCCAGCAGCGAAGGCGCCAATCCAAAGCTGGAAACTGAAGAAATCAAGAAATTCATGTTTCCCGAGTAAAAGAAGTTAGATGTTAGACAAGAGAAAAGAAAAAGTGAGTAGTGAGAAGTTGCTTGCAGTTTATGGTTTGTAGTTAAAAGTTGCTTCACCCCTATCTGCGGTTTCAATCTGCGGGAAAAAAGGAGACTTGGGAATAAAAAAAAGGCCCTTTTTGAAGTAGAAAGAAAAATCTTTGTTCTCCCTTTATGAGGGCCGGGGTAAACGGAAGGAAAGTGGAATTGCGCTTTCAAATCGATCCGACCTGGAATTTATTTTTTGAACGCTCTCCCACTCAATAATTAAATACCCACCTTTGGAAAAGTTTGTGGGTAATAGCAAAAACCCTGGTAAATTTCCAGAGCTTTCAAAAGTTTTAAGGGGGATTAAATTATCTAACTATTATTCTCTTGTGATAAGACTGGCCTTTATCGGTGGTCAATTTTCAATAATATTAAGACCGGGCTACCTTGTGGCACTTAAAGTTTCTAAAATCTTTTCTTCAAAACCCTGCAAGGCTCTTCGGGCATATTTTACTTTTTTGTTTGTTTTGAAATCATAGGAAACCTCCAGAAAATTCTTAAACGGCAAATGTGGCTGAATTTCCAAAGCATCGTTCTTTTTATAGGTAACTTTTATGGGAATATTTTCATAATACGTAAAATATTCCGGATGCGTAACTATGCCCAATGGAGAACAGTCAAAAGGAATAAAACCATGAACGCCAAAATAGCGCTCGTTCAATTCCATCCAAGGCTGCACAATGTTAAACAGCCATTTATCGGCTTCGTTGGTTAAATCCAAACTGGCCAAATCAATGTTTCCTATATGCGTGTAAGAACTCGGTTCATAACCCGCAAACTCCAACGGAATGACAGAATTCAGCAAAACATCCATGGATGCGGTGTCAAACTCATAATTATAATCAAAAACATTCAATTTTCCGTTTCCCGGATTAAAAGGCAAATTGGGCGTTCGTGCAGCGCAAATCACAATGCGTTCTATTTGCGGAATAATATCGGGATGATTTTTTACCAAAGTCGCCACATTGGTCATTGGCCCGAGCGCCAAAATAGTCAGTTTTTCTTTTTTCAACGCTTCGTATAAAGCGCGTGTTCCGTCATTTTCAGTGCCCAAATCATTGGCCAACGGCGAACCTTTGTAAACTGGAATATCTTCACCTTTGTTGTGCCAATTCAAAATTTTATGAATCACCTCATAACCATAATCCACATAAGTGATATTGCTGATACCAACAATTTTAATTTGCGGTTGCTTAAGCGCCATAATCAACGTAATGCCGTCATCAACTTCGCGCGCCTCCTTGTCGGGCATTCCAATCATAATATCGGTGTCAAACCAAACCTTGGTTTGCGCTTGCATTTGAAAAGCAAACAACAGTGAAAAAAGGAAAAATTTAAATTTCATATTTGTTCATTTTGTTATTAAAGTGTGCGCAAACCGCAAAAATTTTCCTTTTGTTTTCAAGTCCATTTTCAAAGGCAATTGCGCCAACCCAATCAATCTTCTCATAATTTCCGCGCCAATAAAACCATTCAAAACAGTTAAATCGAGTTCGCTGTAATAAAGGTATCTTTTTTGAACCAAGGCAAACAAAGTTTCTTCTTGTTGCGTTAAATACAAATGCGCCATCAAAACGCCTAAATCAAATTCCCTGGAACCATAAAAACAAAACTCAGGGTCAATAATTTTAATGCCGTTTTCGGTTTTCATCCAACTTCCCGGATAAAAATCGCCGTGCAAAAGATAGTTCCCGTTAGATAAATATAACGATCCCAAAACTTCAATTTTTTGTTTCAACTCGGCATCATTTTTATAAGGTGATGCCAATTCCTGCAATCCATCCTCAATGGTATTCAAGTCGAAACCGTTATTTTCCATAAAAGGATACAGAAAAATATGTTCGTGGTTTAGCTTTCGCAATTCCAAATTTGCCAATTCATCACCAATTACTGATTTCTGAAACTTATGGTGCAACCCGTTCAAATAATTCAATAATGAAAAAAGTTCTTCCGATTTTAGTTGATGCTGCAAATCATATAAAACAGTAAAATCATTAACTTTTCCCAAGTCTTCTAGAGCAATCACATTGTTTTTTTCATCTAAACCAATGAGTTTTGGCATATAGTTTTGAACCAATTTTTCTTCCGAAATCTTTTGATAAAAAGCGCCTTCGGTAAGCACGCGTTCAGCCGGTGCAGACACTTGCGGATATTTTTCAACATACCCGCGCGATTGTTTCACAATAAAGGTCCGTGCGCCCGTATCCACCCGCAACACATAATTCATATTGCCTTCGCCCGGTTTCAACAACGAAACAATTGTTTCCTCCAAACCAAGCCAACCTTGCTTTTTTAGATAATTGGCCAATTCTTTTGGCTCATTTGCATTGAGTATAAACATCTTATTTTTTCTTATTTTGAATGTTTGTGCTTAAAAAGCAGGCAGGCAAATTAAACTGTGATTTGCGATATTAAATATTAAATTTTACTTCATTTAGACTTTTCAATTTCTCCCTCTTTTCAACCTAAGGGTCTTAATTTCCCCTTCGTGGATTTGAGGGCTTTAAAACAAATAACGAACCCCAAATTGGAACTGCCTTGGCGGTGAGGCGTTGCGTTTCGTAAACAATCCGCTGGCTTTTGAACCGCCTTGAATCTGGTTGCTTTGCGTGGCATTGTTGCTGTAACCGCTCAAATTTTCAGCATTGAACATATTAAAAATATCGGCCCTCAATTCTATTTTATTGTTTTCAGAAATTTTAAATTGATGTTGTAAACCTACATCAAAAGTAGTACTCCAAGGCAAACGGTCGTTGTTCCTGCTTTCGCCCGGAAATCGATCGCTGTTTCCCTGATACGCATCACCAAAACCTGAACCGTCACCATTTAAATCGGTCGTCCCAAAACCTAAGGGAATCCGATTTATCGGCTGGCCGCTCTGCAACAATCCGGCTAAGGTAATGGTCGTTCCCGCAAACGGATAATAACTGTAAATTCCGTTGATATTGTGCGTTCTGTCGTTGATGGAATAACCCCATTCATTTCCGTAATTGTTACCGTCCATCGCCCTGAAATTTATGTCTTCCGTATCATTTTTTAAAGAAGACAAGGTGTAATTCAACCTATAGGAATAATTGTCGTTTCCTTTAGCTTTTTGGTAATTCATACTCAACGCATAATACCTCGATTTTCCTTTGGTTTCACTCACCACCACGTTTCTGGCAACACCTGTTAAGGTTTGTCCGTTAATAGTTGCTACACCATTTTCAATAGGAATCGGACGGGTTGCATCAGCTTCTTCGGGTGTTCTTACAATTACATTGTTAGGGTCAATGGTATATTCCGCAGCGCCATTTAAGTTTCTCAAACGGAATAAATTTTCACCGCGGTTATGCACCAAATCCACAAAAAACAATTTGTTTTCATCGGCTTGAACCTGATATCCTAAAGCAAATTGGTGCGAATACGGATTGTTGTATCCATTCGGATTTAAAATGCGCCTTTCGTTGGAAAAAGCGCCTTCGCGTTGACTTTGTAATTGGTCGCCGTTTGGACCTTGCAAATAACCTACATTGGATAAATTTGCCGAAATATTTCCGTTGAAAGTAATCGCGTCCAGATTGGTTTTGGAAGGCAAAATCCCCAAATCGATAAATTCCTGCAATTGTGATCTGTAATCTGCCGATGTGGTGTTTTGCTGCAGCGCATCGCTATAAAGCGCGTAGTTTATTTTATCATAAGCAATGCCGTAACCGCCACGTAAACTACTGATATTTGATAATTTATAATTAAAATTTAAGCGAGGCGCCAAATTGTTATAATCACCTTTATCGCTTCCGCCTTTTGATAAATTGTCATAATCATAACGCAATCCCAAAGTGATATTCAATTTGTCGGAAACCGACCATAAATCTTCTATGTAAGCTGAATAAATGTCTTGGTAAGCTCCAAAAGAAGCCGGACGCAATTCAACATTGTAATTGACAACAGTGGCATTTGAAGGAATATCATTGATGTTCAAACCGCTTCCGACACCGCTATTCCTGATGCTATCAATTTGCGGCTGATTTAATTTTACGGTATAATTCCCGTTTGGATTTCCGCCTCCAAACAATTCGTGGTCGCCTCTTATGAAATTAAGCCCAAATTTAAATGTATGATTGTCTGTATAATATTTGAATTTTTGTTGCACCTGAACCGTGTTTTCAATGGCCTTAAATAAATATCCCGGATGTCCCAAAATTGCCAAAGTTTCATCATTTGTGCCTAAAACCACTACCTGCGGCGAAATTTCGCTTAACGGATTTGCATAATCCCAGTTAAAACGGCTGTATTGCACATTGGTTTCGCCACTTATGCGCCCAAAATTATAGGAGTTTTTCATAGCCAACAAAATACTGTTTCGCTTTTGGGTATTTGCTGAAGACGGAAAAGCGACTCCGCCTTCCAATCCACCGCTCTGACGTTCAATATTAATAATTCCAACATTGGCACGAAGCGAACTTCTGATATTTTTGTTCCAAATCTGGTCAATTTTTGAGGAAAAATAATTAAACGTATTGTTGCCTCGAACGGTTTCCGCAATGCCCAACTCAGGCACATTCAACAAATTATCTTTCACATCGGTTGTGTGTTCAAAATTGAAATAATAAAAGGTTTTGTCTTTTACAAAAGCTCCTCCAACCCCGCCACCGGCCTGGTAACGCGCAAAACCGTTTTGTACCTGATTTCCTGACAAATCGCGTTGCGCAAAAGAAGAAGTGCCGTCAATAGAAGGCCCAGGCCTTGTAATAAAAAACAGTTCTCCCGTTAATATATTTGAACCCGAACGCGGTGTAATGTCAATAACCCCACTTCCTGTAAGTCCGTATTCTGCTGAAAAATTACTTGTTAAAACCGTAATGTCTTTCACAAAACCAGTAGGAATATTAAATTTTTGTCCGCCTAAAAAACGTTCATTGTTATCCAATCCATCAATTAAATAAGAAGTAAATAACGGATTTGCGCCGTTAATGCTCACATTTGGTGCTTCAGGGAAAAATCCCGTGGCTTGGGAAACATTTGGCAATCGGTACAAAACCCTTGTGATATCGCGACCTTCAACAGGAATTTCCTGAATTTCAGCTGCTTTCAATTCAAAAGAAACTTCAGCATCGCGACGGTTAATTTTTGCCGTTGAATTGGAAGTTACCACAACTTCATTTAATTGCTGGGCACTCGCTTTCTTCAAAACCAAGCTTACGTTCGGATTTTGATTAGACCGAATACTGATGATTTCAGAATTTTGGGCAGCATAATCTTCCGTTCCTTCAAATAATATTTGGTAGCCGTCAAGGGTGGGAATACTTCTAAAAGTGGCTTTTCCCTGACTGTTGGTGGATTGTTCCAGGCTTATATTACGTGTTGCATTTGTTAAAATTATCGTGAGGTTTGATATTGGTTTTTGAGTTTCAAAATTGATAACAGAAACGGTAAGGTCTTGTTGGGCTGCAACTATTGCGGAAACAAATAGCATTGCCCAAATAAAAAATTGCTTCATTCTGGCAACTATTTGGTTAAAAAATATTTGGAATAGGGTTTAAACGAAAATTTGCAAGAAAAAAGGAGAACCTTTATTGAAATTTAAGATATGGTTTTCATAAGAAAGGAAAGAATTTTCCTTATGATTTAAAGTTGACCTATGTTGAAGCAATGAAAGAATTTCATTCTTAAAAGAATCAGAAAACGATAATTTATGAACTGCTTTTTTAAAATCAAAAGAGTTATTGCAATCAGTTAAACGGGGAAGTAAGGCAATTGCTTGTTTGCTAAAAACGGCTTGCAATGTTTCAAACACAGAAGGAGTTTGCCAGGCAATTCCTGAAAATTCATCGGCATTAAAACCAGATTTGCTCAGGCCAATTAAATAAGCGCCGCCATGATCGTCGGCCCCAATTACCAAATCATTCGTTTGCAATTGCTTGCCGGCTTCCAGTAAATGATGTGATTTTAATTCAAGGCAATCATTTCCTATAACAATTACTCTTTGAAATCCTTTTGCAAATACGCTGTTGATGGCGTGGCTAATTTTTTCCCCAAAAGTATTGCCTACTTGAGAATTTTCATCGGAAATAAAATAAGGCAGCTTGGTTTTTTGAACGCTTCGCAAAACTTTTTCGTTCATTTTTTTCCACAGCAAAACATTTTGCTTTTTGTAAGAAACAATTGGTTTTGAAGCGCTTTCTGTTTTTTCGCTTTGGGCAAAAAGAAGTATGGCCGTTGTTGTGGAATCTTTCATACTGCAAAAGAAGTCGTAAAAATTGATTAACCTGACAACTAATTTCAACTCTTTTATCTTTAAGGTCACTACCGTCCGAAAATTGATATTTAAAAGTCTCTGAGAATCCCTTATTTTTGTTTTGATAAAAAAAATAACAAAAAACCAGTACTTCTCCAAATTATAAAGTTTTGGAAATTGGAAAAGATACTGGATAATAGCAAAAAAGCAAAAGCCTCAGTAAAATACCGAGACTTTTGAAAATTGGGTTGCTAATTAACTATTCTACTATAATTCGCTTGTCATAAGACTGACCTTTATCGGTGGTTAATTTCACGATGTAAATTCCGCTCATTAAATTTCTGCGTTGGAAATCCACATCATAATTTTGATAGGCTTTAACCTGGCCATTGTACAAAGTCTCTATCATTCTTCCGGAATAATCATACACCCGGAGGACCACATTGGCATCTTCTTTTAAACTAAATCTAACAGTAGAAAATGAAACCACAGGATTAGGAGAAGCTGCAAGGGTTTCCAGTATTTCAGGATTCATTTCCTGCATGATTATCGGGGTGGTTTTTACCAAAATTCCCTCCTGCTCTTTTCCGTTGCCTTTTGGTTTGTGGATCACGATGGAACCGCCGCCAATTACCGTTGATGCATCTGCATTTGTAGGCACATTAAATTCATTGTCATAAATTGGAGAACCACTAGGTGAAGTCGTACCATTAGGATAAACTACAATCCTAAATTTATCTTTACCATCACCACCTGCATCACCATCAATTACAGTTACTATGAAATAATGACTTCCTTTTCCATTAACAGTACCAATTCCTCTATAAGTTGCTTTCTTCTCTCCTGAAATTACTAACGACATATTTTCGTGCGAGGAACTCTGGAAATGAAAACTTCCTTCTTTGAATTGGAAATTGGTATTTCCATCAACTTCTGTTAAATTATTTTTACCAGTTTTATACTTGGCATTGAAACCAAAATTAGCCTTACCTGAAACTCCCATATATTGCACTCCGGGAATTATTTGCGAATTAATCCATCCGCCACCAGTAACAAAACCACCGTTTGGATCGTAAATTACCAAATATTGAGTTTGTATGGTTTCACTTGCGGTGTGTATAGTTACAGTTGAATTATTACAAGCGTCTGTAACAACAAGTTTAATGGTATAAACACCAGCTGGTATTTTTGGTTCTGTATTATTAAACTCAATAGTGGTACCAACAACATCTCCTGCTTTTGAATATTCATAAATCACACCATTACTACTAAAGTGCCACATTGCTGTTACAGAACTAACGTCAGCATAGATAGCGGTCAAAGGAACAGTAGTTTCAAATTGAACTGGATCTAGTGGCGCGTTTATGCTAATAATACTTGGATCAGTCGTGTCTTCAATAGTGAAGGTAGCTGTTGTTGTGTTGGTAAGACCACAGGCATCAGTCGCTGTAAATATTACGGAAGCTGAACCTGTTTCACCACATAAATCACTTAATCCAGTGTAGTCATTAGACCAGGTTACGCCGTTGGCATCACTTGCTA
>Ga0314772_1001529_pt1 | contig 10077 bp, 4 predicted proteins | sample MetaGCBIW2018_FD_204520 | JGI IMG/M metagenome (GOLD analysis project Ga0314772, IMG submission 204520) | Cryopeg brine microbial communities from Beaufort Sea near Barrow, Alaska, United States - CBIW 2018 | ecosystem: Environmental > Aquatic > Marine > Coastal | place: USA: Alaska | collected... | reverse complement strand
AACTGACAACATTGATGATTGCCGTGTCATCCTGAAGAGAGGAAGCCAAAGGAATCATTTGCGAACCAAATCGATCTAGCGGATCATCGCCGCGGTAACCGGCTTTGAAGTTTTTTAACTGGGTGACGAGATACCAGTCATTCTGTCCGACAAGGGCCGGAGCCCCAATAGACGCTTTACCCTCGCCGTTAACCCCGTGACAGGAAATACACGCCGCATAAAGAGTCTTGCCTGCGGCAATATCTCCCGACACCGTGGTGTTGGCTGGCACATACTCCCACTCACCGATCCACTCAATCAGATCCACAATACTGTCATCGGTCAGTTTCTCGGCCATTGGCCGCATTTCTGAGCCTTGAAAATCCTCGGTGTGAGTCCCTCGGATGCCACTTCTGAAGTGTTCTAACTGGCGCTGTAAATACCAATCTTCCATACCAGCCAACCGTGGCGCCTGAACACCTTCACTACCACCGCCATCGACACCATGACAGGTAGTACAATAATAATCGTCATAGTAGTCCTCCTCAGCCTGGCTATAGGCAGAACCGGCAATGCCCGCGACAAATAATGCGATCATTAGCAAAAAGTTGTATTGCATCGTGCTTATCTCCTTTGTCATGTTCACCAGCTCTCTATACCTTCGCCGCAACCAAGCTGCGCACGCGTTGATCCATATCAGCCAGCGCCCAATGAGCCGAGGCAATCGCACTTTCCTGCCACGCGCCGTGATAAGCCATCTGATCACCGATGAAATAGTGACGACCGTTGACTGGTTGCTGGAGTCGATCGAACCGGGTCTGTACCTCGTCCGTCCAACCACCGGACCCCCAGCGAGCCGAACATCCCAGCATGTGATTCATGCGGTGCCAAGCGATGGTGATTGGCTTCTCGACCATCTCGCGGTAATTTGGATGCAGCTTCTCCCCCTGAGCCAAAGCTGCCTCTATGCGCTCGGCCTGGGTCATCTTTGTAAACTGCATTCCACCACCAAAGTTATAAGCCGCCAGAATGACGCCCTTCTCTTTATGGATGCCGTGGGGTGGGTACCAGATTTGAGAAATTGGGGCATTGGTCCAACTAATACCACCGTATATCTCCTCGTCCTCCCAGAATCGCTTCTTGGCCTGAAACGCCGACTTGTAGGCTTCACCGCGCCGGATCGAACGCATAGAATCAAGATATTCCGCTGGATAGTTATTAGGGATTCCTGTCATTAAGTGGGCAGGGATGCAGTTAAAACAGTAGTCGGCAGCAATCGTCTCCCGCTTGCCATCGCGATCAAAAGCAACATCGACACCATCTTCACGAATCTGAAGGCTCGCAACGGGAGCCCTATAGATCACCTTATTTCCCAGTGCACGCGTGAATCCTTTGATGACCATGTCCATGCCGCCCACTGGCTGCATGAGCATAGGCCCCGTCTCACCCTCATTCGCGCTGAGACCGATACCGGCCAGCCGACTCTGCATCAACTTCTTAAAATCGACCATCTCTTTCTGGACACCGTGCTCAAGGAAGCCTCCACTTACATAACCCGCGCGGCTACTGCCTGTGTACTTCAAATCGCGACCAAGGTCACCAAACCGTTGGATCAAACCAAGAACAGTCTCTGACTCCGCGTCTGTAAATGGCTCCGAAAGTTGGGCACTGGTGTAGCACTTGGCGAACAGCTCAGCGAGAAACCCGCGTACATTAGTGGACAGTTCCGCATTGCGGATACGAGCACCTCCGAGCATCTTGTCGTCCTGCACGTAAGCCGTCTTGGATTCATTAATGAACATTTCGAGCTCAACACCAAGCTCTTTACAGTAGCGCAGTAGGTTGCGATGCGTGCTCGGTATTCGTGCTGCGCCAGCATTGAAGTACATATGAGGTTCTTTATCCCACTCACAGACCTGACGATTGCCGATCTCATCTACCACATCGCCAGAGCGTACGGTAAACACTCGCCCTCCTGCCCGATTGGACGCTTCGAGAACGGTACAATCATATCCAGCTTTTGTCAGCTCCCAAGCTGCGGTCAAACCGGATATTCCTGCCCCGAGAATGACTACCTTGCCTTTGCCCGATGGTGGTGGGGCAAGGGTAAGCTCATTCGCAGATGCGGAAACGGGCATGAGGCTCAAGGCTGAACCGAGTTGAATCAAAGCCCCGGTTCCGAATGTGGCACCTAGCAGATCCATGAATTCACGACGACTGACAGATTGTTTCATCTGTAAATTGACTCCTGATAATTGGTTCTTAGGTTAGCGAGGCTGATTATTGGCCTCCCCATACCTCAAGCTTTTCCATGATTGAAAAATTTAAGGGCGACTAAAAACTGAAACTGACCGTAGGTCTATTCAGTATAGCGCTTGACCAATAGCGAGCAATTTATGAGCCAGCTCTGGAAAAAATAATGTTTTTTTATGGCAATGAAGGTATTTCCTAAGAAAATCTCATAGCGGTCAATTAGATAGAAGGGAAGATATTAATTAATATTTAAAACACTTAGATTCAAATTTAATATTCTTAAACAATTTATGCTCATTCAATTTGGATAGAACAAAAAATAATGATTAAAGATGGCGCACGAAAATATTATTTGCACCAAAATTGATTGAAATTATATAGAAATAGGAGCCCCCTAGACGGAGACTTTCTTTATTGGAATTTTCTGAGATGATCACCTCAGAAGGCCACAATAAAAAACCACGACTAGCTAAAAATCAGATAGTTTCGATACTCAATGAACTGGATGCGAGGACGAAGGGACTATTCTGTGATGAATAGCTTGTTCATACGCGTAGCCTAAGCGGAATAGCACTGGCTCACTAAACGGACGTCCTAAAAACTCGATTGAGATCGGCAATCTTTCACTGTTAATCCCCGCTTGCACTACAAGAGCAGGCAGACCAGTGGAAGCGCTAACCGGATTGTCACGAGCTCCTCGATCACTTGTTCCCAGTAAAGGAGCCGCTAGACTTTTGAATGGATACACAAGCGCATCTAACTCATGCTTATCCATCAGCCCTACTAGTATCTGGGTCAGGTTCTCCCTATTCTTCAATCTAGCGAGATACGCTGCATAGCCCATAAAACTGTCCTTGAGACGATCCAACATCTGACCCGATGCCACTAGATCGTCCAGTGTCTCAAATGGTGGTGTGCCTTCGCAGCCCTCCACATAGACGCGAAAAGTTTCGACGAATTCTTCAGTGCTATGCCGCATCATTGGGAAAAATGACACTAGATCCATGCCTGTAGTAAGTCCGTCTATCACCAATGCACCCTCTTGACGTAAAACGTCAATTTCTAATTCAATCAAGCCATTTATTTCCTGAAACTGTTCACCTTCACGGAATAAATCTCGCAGCACACCTATACGCGCTCCTTGCAGTCCATCTTTGCGCAGGAAATCGGTATATGGTTGTTGCGGAATCCTTCCCAAGGAGCGGTGGGTAAACAGATCCGCCGCATCTAGCCCGCGCATATAGGTGGCAAGTACTGCCGCATCCCAGACCGGACCAGCTCGATCATGGGAATAAGAGATTGGTAGCAGACCGGTGCGACTGATTAACCCCTGGGTGGGCGCAAGTCCAACCAGACTGGCATTGGAGGAAGGACTTCGTATCGACGTATCTGTCTCGGTGCCAATGCCCAGCGCAGCCATTCCAGTGGTCACTGCCACCGCAGGGCCAGAACTGGAGCCACCCGGATTGCGCGACGGATCGTAAGGATTGAGTCCCTGACCACCCAAGGAACTTAATCCCATTGCGCCAAGGTTAAATTCATCCAAACTTCCTTTAGCTAATATTATCGCGCCAGCTTCTTTGACTTTTCGAATAATGGTTGCGTCACGCAAAGGGTACGTTCCAGCAAATGCGATAACACCCCCACTGGTGGGTGCATCGATAGTATCGATGGTATCTTTTACAACACTAGGAATTCCGTGTAGTGGCTAGCGCGGTCCACTTAGAGCACGCTCACGATCTAGCTCACGCGCGCGATCCAAGGCATTATCGGCAACAACAATGATCGCCTTAAGCGCCGGTCCATTTTCGTTGTAGGCATCAATTCGTTCTATGTAGCAGCGCATCAGTTCCTCCGACGTCAGCGCTCCGGACTCTAGGGCTTAATTTATGTCATTCACCGTGGCAGTACTCAAATCGAGCTGCTGTTGAGCGACCACGGTAAATGATGTAGCACCTAAGGCTAGTAGGCTAACTATGATCAGCCTCGTGTAAATGGCTATGACCATGTTTCTTTACTCCAGACAGCTATAATGTGCTGCCCTAGAGGGCAGACAAGCGGTGGATTTAAGGTGAACGTGGCCACACGATCGTGCCGGTTTTAAACACCATTTCGATATTGCGCGTATCGCGGATATTGCTCAACGGATCGCCGCTAACAATTACCAAATCGCCCATATAACCAATTTCAACTCGACCCAGTTGATCGCCTGCGCCTAAAGCCTCAGCTGCATCGCTGGTGGCCGAACGGAGTGATCGTGCTGGCGACAATCCCGCCTGCACATAGTGCTCGATCTCGGTATGTAGAACGTCTGCATGCGGGATAAAAGGCGAGTCGGTACCAGCGACAAAGCGGGCTCCGGCATCCGCTAGCCGTTTAAGAGTATCGAGCCTTGAGCTAATGTCACGCGTACCGTTGCCGCTAGACAGTGCCAAAGTTGGTGTGACCACCACTCCAGAGCGGGCAATGAGCTGGATTACATCATCATAGGTAATTCCCTGGTTTGAGATAAGCAGCGAGAAACCACGGCGACTTGTAGCGCCAAAGTGCTCTAGCATGTCAATGCCATTAGCCACCGCTGGATACAATTCATGAGAGGTCACTGGTATACCAGCCTCATGGGCGACACGAATCACTTCTCGCTGGGTCGGGTAGTCCTGACGAACATAACTTTTGTATAAGTCCAGTTCCAGTTCTGCCGACAGGCGAACGGTATTAGTAGCCGTGATCAGATTGCCTGCAGTCTCTGACACTCCGTACGAAACTCGGTTACCTTCGTTCAGAGAACCGCCGTTAAAGCTCCTAGGACCATAAATACGCCCTGCAGCCTCGGATTCTCGCCGCTCGACCGCATAGTATGGATCTTCGCCTGTCTCACGTACCGTGGTAATACCACTGCTTAGATAAATTTCTCCAAGCGCTTGACCCTGGGCATTGGAACGATGAGTATGGCTTTCGATAAGCCCTGGAATGACAACTTTGTCAGTGGCATCAATCAACGTGCCACGCACTGGAAGAGACCCCGCAGCACTTATCGAGCGAATTACGCCATTCTCCATCACAATATCCACATTGCGTAGATACTCTTCATCTACACCATTATAGACTCGACCAGCACGAAGCGTGTAGGACTGCTCAGGAAGATAACGTGACCACATTGGCTTTATATCCAACACCCGATTCTGCCCTGTAGCCCTTTCGTGAAGCATGATGCGGGATCCATCCATATAGATCAGCTTATTTCCATCAGCCGACCAACTTGGGTTTTCACCACGAGCTGCGATTAAGTTCGATTCACCTAAAAGGCCCTCACTATCCAGTTTAGCGAGCCAGAGTTGACCATCAATTCGGTAAACCATGTCACCATTGACTGACCAGGCCGGCCGATTAAACTGGCGACGACCTAGTGATCTGTCCTCGTGAGGTATTACCCAGTGCGACTCACCATTTCCTGAGGCCGATACCATGTAAATCGCGTTATATCCTTCACGAAATCGCGAATTCAAAGGCAAGCGTTTATAAATCGCAATCATGGTTCCGTCAGGCGACCAAGCCGGGCCGCTTGGGCCGAATGTAGGTTCAGAGACCGTCGTTACGTTGCCCGTGGCTACATCTGCAACATTGATCGTAGCTGTATCAAACACAGTACGAAAATCATTGCCTTCGATATCGGACAGATAAGCTAGGCGCGCACCATCAGGCGACCAGACGGGCGTATTCGTGCGCAGAGCTTGATCGGTGAGCTGACGACTCTGGCCACTGCCAACATCCATTAGCCAGATATTCGCTCTACCCGACTCATCAGAGACGTAGGCCAATTGTTGACCATCGGGCGACCAGCTCGGTGACAGTGCCACCCACTGATTATCAGTCATATTACGCAATTGCCCGGACATAAGATCGGCTACCCAGAGATCTCCCAGCGCTGTAAATGCTGCGTGGCTACCATCCGGTGACAACACAGGATCAATGATACCCAGCGCAGGGCGCTCACTGGTATCGGCCAGCGCATAACTGCGCCGAGTGTAGGGAGTACGATCAAGCACCACACGCGCTACAAAATCAACATCAGCTCCAGGCGTGCCATTGGCACCCACCGTTTTGACTTTACCATCAGCCGTGTAGAATACTACCCCGTCAGGACTAACAGTGGGGCGGAAAGGAAAGATGTCTCCTCCTTCAGCTACTGCGACCACACTCGTATCAGCAAGGTTCACACGTACGAGTTTGGTTTTCTGTCCATCTATGGCTACCGCGTACAGAGCATTACCGTCGGGCGACCACATTGGCGGCCCCAAAAGTTCGGCAGTGAAAATTGTGCGCAACTGATTGTCATCAAGATCGCGCACCATCAAACTATTTTCTGAACCATCCACTACGAAGGCAAGAGTCTGTCCATCAGGGGAGACCATTGGATAGACCGCATTTCCAGAACCGGAAAAGCGGGCAGTGCTTGGAATGACATAGCCAACCTCACTGGCGTCAACCAATTTGCGAGACTGGCGATCAGACAAGTCGAGAGCCCAGACACCATAGCCACCATCACTATCACTGGAATAGAAGAGCGTGTTTCCGTCTGGGCTAAAAGTCGGATAACGAGCATCGCGTACGCCATCGGTCAACTGCACCCGATTAGTTCCGTCAGCATTCATCATCCAGATCGAAAAGCTATCATCGGTATAAGCATAAAACGCCACAAAACGCCCATCCGGCGACCAGGCCGGCTCGTAGGCATCCATCTCTGGCGGAGTTAAGGCAATCGCATCGCCACCTTGACGCGGTATAGTCCACAAAACCCCCTGAACATTAATTATTACGGAGGATCCATCTGACGAAACTGCAGCCGCCATATTAGTACCCGCTTTCATCTCTACTTCAACCAACACACGATTCCGGTCATCGTCAACGCTTTGAGCGCTGGAGAAAGCAGACACAGTGCTAGCCAATACAGCAATACAGAAAATCCTCAAGATACGTAGCGCATTCAACATCTCGAGTGCTGCATACCAGTTAAATGTAAACCTCATCATGAACACCTCATAGGGAAGTACATAAACCCCCTGATACAAATACAGAACCTAAAAGGCTGACATTCGGTGAACGCCGAAAGTCAGCCCCGGACAAAAACCGAATGCCAGTTTTAGAAGGAGTGGTTTATATTAGCGTACACATAACGACCTATCGGTGAATGGATATTACCAAGATATCCAAAGCCACCCACTGCTAGTGGTGGCTCCTCATCGGTAAGGTTTCGGGCTCCAACTCTTAGCGTGGAAGAACCGAATCCCCAATCCTCAAGGAGGTATTGTCCATAGAGATTATGGGTAGTTAACGAGTCGACAATCCATGGATTGTTGTTCGCATCAACAGTGCCTGGTTGCTCAACATCTCCGATATACATCCCTTGATATCCGACTTGCCAATTTCTTAATGACCAAGTCACTGACATAGTCGACTTCCATTCCGGGTTGCCATCCTTACGAATCAAATCGGCCGCGCCTGAGACTCTCACCTGCTCATTCAAGGCACCACTAGCCACTGCGTCGGCCAATTCTCCGCGTTTGGCGTCTAACGATTGGTAAAATTTAGTTAGCTTGGTCGCTGTGAAGTTAACTCTAACACCGCCCCAATCGCCAAATTCGCCGTTGTACACGACACTTAAGTCAATCCCCGCTACTTCTAGTGGCACCAAATTATCAAATTTAGCATTAGTAAATTCGACACGACCGACTGGCGCAAGCCCAGTACCAGCATATGCGGCCACGTCAGCAGGAGTTGGTTCGTATCGTGTTACGGCTGGGTTGCTAGAACCTTGAAGCCTATAGAAATAATCCAAATCAAGTAAAGTTTGATCATCCACGGCGTTTACAATTCCTGTCTGCTCAATACTCCAACGGTCTAATGTAAAAACGAAACTTCCCCAATCTACTGGCAAGAATTGAGGCTCAAAGACTATGCCATAGTTGGTGCTTTCCGACTCTTCAGGCAACAAGTTCGGATTGCCAGATTTTTTACTCTGCACTCCGTAATTTTCCGTGCACTGTGAAAATGAACTAATACGCCCAGCACGCAGATCCGCCTCGCATCGATAGTTGTCACGTCGACCAAACGAACGATCGAGTGTTTGTTGATTAACAACATCCAGATTCGGCGCTTTAAAGCCCTCAGACCACGAACCACGTATACGCACCCCATCGACAACATCCCATGCCAAAGCCACTTTAGGCTTAACAATAGAGCCTACATCGCTATAGTCCTCGTAACGAGCTGCCGCTTGTAAATCTAGTGCACGCACCAAGGGAATATTCATGCTTTCATCAATCAGAGGTACAGCAAATTCCACAAATGACGAGAAGACATTTCGTTTACCTTTTACGTCTCTAGATGGACTGTGTCCAACCAAGCTACTATCCTGAACCACACCCAAGACATTCGTCCAAGGTATTGAAGTATCCTGGCGCGGATCACGGTTGTCCCAGTATTCGTGCTTACGGAGTTCGATACCACCGGCCATACCGACATCACCGGCTGGAACGGAGAAGATGTCCGATCGGGAAACCTTAAAATCCCATAACGTCAAAGCAGTGTTGTTCTCTCGCACAGCAACTATCGCCCAAGGATCTATCGCAGCACTGGAGTTATTAGAAGGAGGTAACGGATTACCCCAGTAGTTAACATCACCGCCTCCAAATGGGTTGTAGGCATTTGGAGTGTTAAGTGCCAAAGTGTTTTCAAGCAGATCATATGCGCCGTGTTCTTGGTTATCTTGGACATTCGCTTCGTTGTACAGAAGAGCTGTTTCCCAAGACCAATTTGAGGTCTCACCACGCAGCCCACCTAGTAACCTCAGCTGCTCATTATCCACCCACTGCTCACGGGGCCCAAAGTCAACCAAAGGATAGGTCAGAACACGAACTGGCAAGCCTTCAGCAGGAATGGTCAAGCCAGGCAACCGATTGGGTGAGCCAACTGGACCAAAAGGGTTGTAATAATTCGAAGCCGGCACCGCCACCCAGTTACCAAAAGGACTAGGTTGTGTGGACAAGCTGTTAGCTGTTGCTTTGTAATACCCTAGCTCACCAAAAAAACTTACCCGGTCGTTAATGTCATAATTAACAAAGGTGAAGGTGTTGTAACGTCGGGCATCGGACAAAAGATCAAAGCCAGGCATACGGTCGCTACGCAGCTCTCGACGGGAGTTTGGGTTAAGATTGCCCCCACTCAGACAAACTCCGTCTCCCAAGTCGTAAGTACAACTCGGCAGCGCGGGTGAGTTAGGTTGAGTAACGAAATTACCGCCGGCATCAGTAATGCCGGGGACCCCTCCAGCATATGGATTACCCGTTGTAGGATCCATTACCGTTCCTGCAAACCATCCACCACCTAGCCCCCTATTATCGAACGCTGCATTGTCCGCAAAAGACGTACCGGCTACTAATGGCCTCTTATCTGCTATTCGAGTAAAGCCAAAAGCGTCGGAACTCAAACTTTCCTTGTTTGTGACTCCTGCAAAGAAAGAGATATTGCCTCGTCCTTCCGCAAAATCACGACCTAGCAAAACATTTCCGGACCACTCAGCATATTCGGCATCGCCGTACTGGATAGACACCTCATTACCAACGAAATTGTCACGCAACACATTGTTTACCACGCCTGCCACAGCGTCGGACCCATACAGAGCCGCGGCCCCATCCTTAAGTATTTCCACCCGCTGAAGCCCAGCCACTGGTAACGCATTCACGTTGTAGCCGAACACTGGCGTCTCATTGTCCGTTTGAGCAGTAGGATGCTCTACAGTGCGTCGCCCATTCAAAAGCAGCAAAGTGTTGCCTTGTGCCAGACCGC
>Ga0314772_1001527_pt1 | contig 10081 bp, 7 predicted proteins | sample MetaGCBIW2018_FD_204520 | JGI IMG/M metagenome (GOLD analysis project Ga0314772, IMG submission 204520) | Cryopeg brine microbial communities from Beaufort Sea near Barrow, Alaska, United States - CBIW 2018 | ecosystem: Environmental > Aquatic > Marine > Coastal | place: USA: Alaska | collected... | reverse complement strand
TCCCCATTGCTGCCCGAGGATTACGATTGGGTTTATCAGGAAGTAAAAGCAGATTTGCTGTTGGCCTCTATCTCCGGCGGCACGGACATCGTCTCCTGTTTTGTCGGAGCGACACCGCTATTACCTGTGCGTCGAGGCGTGATCCAGTGCCGCATGCTGGGTATGGACGTGCAGGCGTTCAATGATGCTGGCGTGGCAGTCATTGGCGAGCGCGGGGAGCTGGTCTGCCGCCAGCCGGCGCCGTGCATGCCACTGGGTTTCTGGAAAGATGAAGACGGTAGCCGCTACCGTGCAGCCTACTTCGACCGGTTTCCCGGCGTTTGGGCCCATGGCGACTATATCGAATTTGACGCCGAGGGTGGCTGCATCATTCATGGCCGCAGCGATGCTACCCTGAACCCTGGTGGTGTGCGTATCGGTACAGCAGAGATCTATCGTCAGGTAGAAACGCTTGACGAAATTGCCGACAGTCTGGTGGTCGGTCAGGATTGGGAAGGTGACGTACGCGTCGTTTTGTTGGTTGTCATGAACGCAGATCAAGTGCTGGATGAGGTGCTGCTCAAGCGCATTCGTCAGCGCATTCGCGAACACGCCAGCCCCCGTCATGTGCCAGCGCGGATCATCCAGATCGATCAGGTGCCCTACACCCGCAGTGGCAAAAAAGTAGAGCTTGCTGTTGCGAAGCTGCTGCGTCATGAGGTGGTTACCAATCGGGAGGCGCTGGCCAACCCCGAGTCCCTCGACCAGATCGCTATGAATCAGCTGCTTTGGCAATAGCTTATTGTTCAACATTGTTGCGGATTTCCTGTGCCACAAACCCCTGTTTACGGTGCTGCAACAGGCTGTCGCTTACGCTGGCTTCCCTGTCAGTGGCTCAGGGTTCAGAATGAATTGCCCATTAAATTGCCTTGGAGCCAGATATGAAAGCTGTTGGATATCAGCAAGCCGGTGATGTGAACCGGTCAGACGCGCTGCTGGATATTGAGTTACCTCGTCCCGAGCCGGGCTCACGGGATCTGCTGGTCAAGGTGGCCGCTGTGTCAGTCAACCCGGTAGATGCCAAGATACGCCTTAGCCGCCCCCCGTTGACCGGTGCATTCGATGTGCTCGGCTGGGATGCGGTTGGTACGGTGGAGGCGACAGGTAACGAGGTTACTGCGTTCAAAACCGGTGATCGAGTGTTCTACGCTGGGGCCATTGATCGGCCTGGCAGCAACGCCGAATATCATCTGGTCGACGAGCGTATTGTTGGGCGTGCTCCGTCGAGTCTGAGTGACGCGCAGGCCGCCGCTATGCCATTGACCGCCATCACTGCGTGGGAACTGCTGTTTGAACGCCTAGGCATGATTGAAGGCGGCGGCACGGGGCAAACGCTGCTGGTGATTGGTGCTGCGGGCGGTGTGGGCTCAATCCTGGTACAGCTGGCGCGCCAGCTGACCAAGCTGACCGTGGTTGCTACGGCTTCACGACCGCAGAGCGTGCAGTGGATCAGTGATCTGGGCGCTCATCACGTGATTGATCACAGCCAGCCCATGCTGGCGCAATTGCAGGCCAAGGGCATAGAGCAGGTCGAGCTGGTGGCCTCGTTAACCCATACGGCAGAGCATTTTGACCAGTACGTGGAGTGCTTGGCGCCCCAAGGGAAACTGGGTCTGATTGATGATTTTGACAGTCTGGATATTCTCAAGCTCAAGCCCAAGAGTCTGTCATTGCACTGGGAGTTCATGTTTACCCGCAGCTTGCATCAGACGGAGGACATGATCGAACAGAGTCGATTGCTCAACCGGGTCGCTGAACTGGTCGACCAAGGCACCTTGCAAACCACCCTGGGTGAGCATTTTGGTACCATAAACGCGGCTAACTTGCTCAAGGCCCATCGCCTGCTGGAAAGCCACCAGTCACGCGGCAAGATCGTGCTGGAAGGCTTTTGACGTGCTGGGCGGCGGTGTGTCCTATGCTGACCGCCGCCCAGGGGCAGGTTAATCCCAGGCCGGCGCAAAATCCGGATCGGCAATTCGCTCACCGCGTTCCAAGGCGGCAATGGCTGCCACATCTTCTGAGCTGAGCTGAATATGGGCTGCGTCCAGGTTGGCCTGCTGATGGGCGCGTTTGGTTGAGGATGGAATCACCACATACCCGGACTGCAACAGCCAGGCAAGTGCCACCTGGGCCGGCGTGATCTGATGGGCGGTGGCAATGGCCTGCAGTACCGGGTCCTGCATCACCTTGCCCACGGCCAGCGGCATATAAGCAGTCAGCTGGATACCCTGCCCACGGGCGAATTCGGCGAGCTTGTGATTGTGCAGGAAGGGGTGGATCTCGACCTGATTGGTCGCGATGTTTTCCGCGCCGACCAGATCAATGGCCTGGGTCAGATGGCCGATGGTGAAATTGGATACCCCTATGGCGCGGGTCAGCCCCTGCTCGCGGGCCTCGAGCAACATCGGCAAATACTCTTCCATGGGCACCTTGTCTTCTGGCGAGGGCCAATGGATCAGGGTCATATCGACCTGATCGACACCGAGCTTGTGCAAGCTTTCCTGCAGGCTGGAAATCAGTTTTTCGGGCTTCAGGTTGGTGATCCAGATCTTGGTGGTGATGAAGAGCTCTTTACGCGCGATGCCGCTAGCAGCGATCGCCTGGCCAACTTCTTTCTCATTGTCATAAATCTGCGCAGTATCGATGTGGCGGTAGCCGAGCTCGAGCGCGGTGCTGACCGCATCAATGACCTCTTGACCCTTGAGGCGAAAAGTACCAAAACCCAATGGTGGAATCGTCATTCTGTTTCTCCCAATAGATGGCTGACATGGATATTCAACTACACCATAGACCAGTAGCACCCCGTTAAGAGTTCCCACGTAGAGATCCTTTATTTGACGAACGATGGGTACCCGGTTGGTAACAGGAAAAAAATATGCGTTCAGGCTGTACACTGTGGTCTGTCGTCGATGAGGAGTAACCGATGAGTACGCACCCCTTGCTGGGCACTCAGCTACCTATTATTCAGGCTCCCATGGCTGGTGTTCAGGATAGCAAACTGGCTTTGGCGGTATGCCGTGCGGGCGGTTTGGGCTCGATTCCGGCCGCCATGCTGAGCCCGGATGCCCTGCTCGCAGAACTGACCATCATGCGGGATCAGGCGGCTGGGCCCTGGAACGTGAACTTTTTCTGCCATACCTCGCCGCTGCCCGATGATCAGCGCGAAGCCGTCTGGCGTCAGGCGCTGGCACCCTATTATCAAGAGCTGGGGCTGGATATAGCCAACATCAGAAGTGGTGGCGGAAGACGCCCCTTCGATGCCGAAACGCTGGAGCTGCTGCGCGAATACAAGCCGCCAGTGGTCAGTTTCCATTTTGGCTTGCCGTCGATCGAACTGCTGCATGAACTAAAAAGCTGGGGCAGCAAGGTGATCTCCTCGGCAACCACAGTCGAGGAAGCGCTTTGGCTGCAAGCCCACGGTGCTGATGCAGTGATCGCCCAGGGTCTGGAGGCAGGTGGCCATCGGGGTATGTTTCTTACCGAGGATGTAACCAGTCAGGTCGGGACTTTCGCACTGTTACCGCAAATTATCAGCGCTGTGCGCATACCTGTGATCGCTGCTGGCGGTATAGCGGATGCCGCTGGTATACGAGCAGGGATGGCCCTTGGCGCGACGGCAGTTCAAATTGGTACCGCCTATCTGCTGTGTCCCGAGGCTGATACCAGGCCGGTGCATCGGGCGGCACTGCAGAGCGAAATAGCCTCGCACACGGCACTGACCAATCTGTTTTCCGGCCGACCGGCGCGGAGCATCGTCAATCGTGTTATGCGTGAGCTGGGTCCGATGAGTGCCTTGGCGCCAGCTTTCCCTCTGGCCGGAAACGCCATTACACCCTTACGCGGCGCGGCGGAAAAGCGCGAAAGCGGAGACTTTTCACCGCTGTGGGCTGGGCAGAACGTGCAGGGCTGTCAAACGATATCGGCTACCGAGCTGACCCTCACAATGATGGGCGCAGCCAACGCCTAGATTACTCAGGTGACCGGTAAGCCGACCCACTGACGCAGCTGGCTGAGTTGAATCGGATCATCATCAAGCCCTGTTTCCAGAGCCGCAATGCGCATGATCACCCGATCCTTGCGCAGGCTGCTCTGGGGTAATTTGAACAGAGCGCCGATCAACTCACGAATCAGGAACGGCAACTTCAAATTGATCTTGATGCGATTGCCGAACTCAGGCGCAAAACGCTGTAGCAGTGCATCCAGTTCAGAATCCTCAAGTTGCTGGCCATAGTTGAGGAAGTTCTGGATCGCGCAGAGCGTCGCCATTTCGCCAAGCCGGCAAAGACTGACGGCAGATCTGACTGGCCCGGCGTCCACCGACTGGTGATGCGCCAGGCGGGTCAACGCCTTTGCCAATGAGGTCTGCTGTTGCATCAGATGGTCGGCTTTTTCACGCAGTCGTGCATCAAATAATACCGGGCCGGTGCGTGCCAGGCGAACCGCAAGTTCTATGCTGCTGGCCAAGCCTAGCTGGCCAATAGCCTGCTCCGCGCTCAGGCAGTCAAAATCGTTTTCTGCCCTGTTATCGCTGTTGGCCTGACGGATCAGACCTGCCAGCAGCGCGGGCTGCAGCCGTGCCAGGCGGACGAGCTCCTGCTGAGTGCAATCGCTGCTCAAGGCAAGCACGGCCTGCTGATCTTCGGGTCGACTCCAGGGAACGAAGAGGGTTTGCCCAAGTCTTTGTTGCAAAAAGGTATGGATGTTGTCCATCCCGTCGAGCGTCGCTGCGATGGCAGCACCATCCTGATGGATCAAGCCGCTTAGACGTGTCAAGAGCTTCTCGACGGTAAAGGGCTTGGCGATAAAGTCAGTAATGCCAGCCTGTCGGGCAGCCATCACGGTCGCCCGATCAATGCTCGAGGTGATCAATATCCGTGGGCAATTCGGATTTTTTCTATGGGCTGCGCTGATCGCTTCCAGTCCGCTGGCATCGGGTAGATTCAGGTCGGACAGTAGCAGGTCCAGACCATTAGCCTTGATATGGTTTACAGCGGGACCTACGTGGCTGAATTGGCTTAGTTCAGCGTTGGGAGCCAGACTGCTGAGAACTTGCCTGAGCAATTCGGCAATCCATGGGTCGTCCTCAAGGATGACTATTTTCAATTGCCTGGCTCGTCGGAGCCAGGCATGGCGATTATCTGATTACGACCTTGCTGTTTGGCCTTGTAGAGCATCTTGTCGGCGCTTTCCAGCAGGCCATCTGCTTGCCAGTCAGGCGCCTGACTGAAGCTGATACCTGCGCTGAAGCTTGAATGAAACAGACCGGCATCGCTACTGAAAGGCAAAGCCTGGAAATCACTGCGGATACTGTCGAGAATGCGCCAGGCATCTGCCGGAAAACAATTTGGCAGTACGGCGACAAATTCTTCACCACCGTAGCGACCAAGGCGATCTACTTTGCGCAACCGCTGTCGTAGCAGGTTGGCCAGGCCGCGGATAACGTTATCACCCACCGCATGACCGTGACTGTCATTGACGTTCTTGAAATGGTCTATATCAATCATCGCTACACTGAGAGGCTGTTTATTGCGTATGGCGCGATCGGCCTCCAGGTCCAGCTGATCCTTGATATCGGCGTGTTTAAGGAGTCCGGTGAGGCTATCGCGCGCCAGGGCCTGGCTGACTCGACGAGCCCGCTGAGCGCGGGAGTAGACCGCAGTAAGCAGAGCGCTATCGCTGATTGGTTTGGTGATGAAGTCGTCCCCTGCCTTGATCAGCGCTGCCATTTGTTGCTGCACGTCGGTTTCTGCGGACAGGTAGATAATCGGCACGCGTAGCCACTCGTCATTCAGACGAATAATTTGCGCCAGCTCGGGACCGCTGTAGTCCGGCATATTGACGTCCATCATCACCACATCGGGTTGAAATCGGCGCATCTGCTCGAGTATCTGTTCGGGCGCTTCCAGTGTCTCGGCAAGCATGCCAAAACCAGCCAGGACTGCGGTAAAGCGGCGGGCCAGCTCGGCATCATCGTCTATTACCAGTACCCGGAAGGGCTCGCTCTGCTGCAAGCTGAAGCAGCCCTCCAGTCGATTCTCCAGGCCGGGCAGGTCAACCGGATGGGTAAAGAAGCCTTGGGCGCCGGCTCGCACGGCGTGCAGTTGCGCAGCAAAGCCGTCTTGATCGGATAGGGCAATCAGTGGCAGAGGCGCTGGCAGTTGGCTTTGCACCTGCTCTAAAGCGGCGCCCCATTGTGCATCCCATTGCGGCAGGCTCATGTCGACGACCAAGGCATCAGGTGTCTGTTCGGCCACAATACTCAGCATCGTATCGGCGTCACCGCAGATAATCGTGTGGTAACCAAAGCTCTCGAGGGTCTCACTGATACCCTGCAGTAACTGGCCGTCGGGCTCGACGATGGCGATACAGCGAGCTTCATTGTCGTCGTTGTCAAAGGCTCGCTGGGATGCGGTTGGCGGCATTGCCAATTGATTCAATTGGCTCGGCAGTACTTGTATGCCCGTCAATAACTCTTGGCGATCAGTGCTACTCAACACGTTGTTATCCATACAACGGGTGGCAATCAGCTCTAGCGCACGGGCCTGAGCGCCGAGCTCGGCAAAGCCGAATGTGCCTGCAGAGCCCGCGAGCTTATGCAGTTCGGCGCGCAATGGGGCAAGACTGACGGCGTTTGCCGCCGGTTGCACCAGCAATTCTTCGCTGCGAACACGCAAGCTTTGCAACTCAACCTGCAAGCGTGCTTTGAATGAACGGTTCAGCTCGGCGAGCTGGGCTTGAAGGTCAGCGCTAGCCATGGGACTGGCTCCAAATACCGCGTATCTGATCAGCCAGCGTCATGGGATCGAAGGGCTTGACGATCACCCCTGCGGCGGATAGCTGGTGGTATTCGGCTATTTCCTGGGACTGGACCTTGGCCGTCATGAAGACAACGGGCAGACTTGCTGCAAAGGCAGTGCGTCGTAACCTGGCCAGTGTTTCGGGTCCATCCATACCAGGCATCATGACATCCAGCAGAATCAGCTGGGGAGCAAAGGCCTCCAGATTCTCGAGCCCTTCAGTACCGGAAGCGCAGCTCATGACGGTAAAACCGCCAACGATTTCCAGTGCAACTCTCGCTACCTCCTGGATCGAGGGATCATCCTCGATATGCATGATGCGCTCCAGCTCTGACATGGTGCTCAACCCCCTCTTAGGACAGTGTCTGAAATCATTATGGCACGTATTAATAAGGCGGCGATCATCAGTGTACGGGACTATCCGTGGTGACCTGGGCCAGTGGCAGGCTGAACCAGAAGCGGGCGCCCTGGCCGGGAATCGATACCACGCCGGTCTCGCCGCCCATGCGTGCGATCAGTTCACGGGTAATACTCAGGCCCAGGCCGGTCCCACCGCTGCGGCGGCTGGCAGACTCGAGTTGGGAGAAACGCTGGAATAAACGGGGCTGATCTTTCTCGGCGATGCCGCTGCCCTGATCCACCACGTTGACCTGTATGCGGTCTGGCAGAAGTTCGACCTGAACCACTACCTTGGATGCCGCCGGGGAGAACTTGATGGCATTCGACAGGTAATTGTCCATAACCTGCAGAATCCGGTTGGCATCGATAATCACTTCATGATCGGCGGCGGGCTCATCCAGCTCCAGACTGACAGAGAACTCGGTAGCATAGCTCTGGTTGATCTCGCAGGCGCTGCGGATGATTGGCAACAGCGGTTGTACGCGGCTGATCAAGTGCATTTGCCCGGATTCCAGCCGCTCGATATCGAGTAGATCATTGATCATCTGATTCAGACGTTTGCTATTGAGCTGGGCTATTCCCAGCATTTTTTCTGCGGCCGCAGACAATGGGCCGGTAGTACCGCTCTGCACCAGACTGATGGCACCGCTGATCGAGGTCAGCGGTGTGCGCAGCTCGTGGCTCACTGACGCGACAAAATTGCGTTTGAGCAGGTCCATTTTGCGGCGCTCGGTTACATCGTGCATGACCACCACTGCGCCGATCAACTGTCCTTCTGGGGTAGACAGCTGGCCACCGTTTGCTTCGATAAAACGCGGCGGCTGGCCCGCCGCCTGAATACACATGCCGATGTTGCGTACCGTTTCGCCGCGTAAGGCCCGCAGCAGCGGTATGTGTTCTACCAGCATTGGCGTTGTGCCGTCGGCATCGAACAGGTGGTAGTAGCTGGCCCACTGGTCTGGCGCCAGGTCCATGATATTGCCGCCATGCCATTGCTGGGCGGTATTGTTGAACAAGGTCAGGGTGCCCTGGGCATCGCAGGCAACGACGCCCTCGACCACCGAATCCAGCAATTGTTGATTAATGGTTTGCTGTTCGGCCAGCTGCCGCTGACGCTCTTCATTGCTGCGGATTTCCTGCCGGAGCATCAGCAGCTGTTCGATCAGGCGGGCCAGGCTGATGAGGAGCTGGCGCTGACTGTTGTCAAGCTGCCTGGGGTTACTATCGATAACGCACAGGGTGCCGAGTCGGGTGCCTCCGGGGCTGCTGAGGGGCACGCCCGCGTAGAATCGAATATGCGGTTCGCCCAGTACCAAGGGGTTCTCGGCAAAGCGTGCGTCCTCCCGGGCGTCGCTTACCTCCATCAGCGCGTCACTCAGTATCGCGTGAGCACAGAACGCTGATCCAATGGGCGTCTCACATACGTCCAGCCCGACTTTGCTCTTGAACCACTGGCGACTGTCGTCGAGTAGTGAAATCAGCGCAATGGGCATACCCAGAATGCTGGCGGCAATAGCCGTTATATCGTCGAAAGCCTGCTCCGGCGCCGAGTCCATGATGTTCAGTTGCTGCAAGGCCTGCAGGCGCCTGGTCAACGCGAGATCCCGGTCATTCGGCTGTTTCATGCCTCGCGCTCCCCAATAAGTTGTGCTTTCAGCAAACACCAGAATCGGGAACCCTGGCCGGCGTCTGATTCAAAACCCAGCTCGGCTTGCATGTGTTCAGCCAGCTCCTTGCAGATCGCCAGTCCTAGACCGGTGCCGCCGCGCTGACGGGTATCGGTGGCGTCCGCCTGGGAAAATTTACTAAAGATTCGGCCATGAAAGTCGGGTGCTATCCCCAGACCCTTGTCCGTTACGTCAATGCGTACTCTGCCTTCTGCGTAGTGCGCATCGAGCCGCACGGTTTGACCCGAGTGGGAGAATTTGATCGCATTGGAGAGGAAGTTATTGAGTATCTGCCCCAGACGCAGAGCATCCACCGTAACCTGGACCGGGTCTACATGGCCCAGTTCCAGCGTTATCTGGAACTGCGCGGCGTAACTGCTGTTACTGTCCAGGGCCTTGAGTAAAAGAGGGGCGAGCGATTGTGATTGGAGGTTGAAGCGCATCTTGCCAGCCCCGAGCTTGTCCATGTCCAGCAGGTCGTTGATCAGTTTGTTCAGTTGCGTGCTGTTGCTATGGGCAATCTCAAGTAACTTGCGCATGCTCTCCGGCACCGCGCCCAGTACGCCGTTATTGATCAGCGCCAGGGACCCAGTGATCGAGGTAAGCGGCGTTCGTAATTCGTGACTGACGGTGGAAACGAACTGGCTTTTCAACTGGTCGATCCGTTGCTGTTCCGTGGCATCCCAGATAAAACCACTCAACCACAGCAGTTCGCCCTGGGCATTGTATTCGCCACGGCCCTTCTCCCTGACCCAGACCTCGTGGCCCTGGGCATGCACAACACGGTAGTTTGCTTCAAAAGCCTCTCGGCGCTGGATCTGCTCTCCGGCGGCATAGGTCAGGTGCAGGTCCTCGGGAAGCACAATACTGGCGTAGCTACGGATACGACTGTTGATAAAGTCTGATGCCGGGTAACCGGTAATGGTTTGTATCTCGTCACTCAGATACGACATGGTCCAGTCCCGGTCGTTACTGCAGCGGTACACGGCGCCTGGCAGGTTGCTGACCATAGCGCGAAAGCGGGACTCACTTTTCTGCAGCGCTCGGGTGGCTTGGACCAGGTCGGTGATATCGGTGGCGATACCGAGGAATCCGGTCAGTTCATTGTTTTCTTCGCGAATGCCGGTAACGTTCAGATTGACCAGACGATGGCTGCCGTCCTTGTGCACGTAAGTCCAG
>Ga0314772_1001516_pt1 | contig 10119 bp, 7 predicted proteins | sample MetaGCBIW2018_FD_204520 | JGI IMG/M metagenome (GOLD analysis project Ga0314772, IMG submission 204520) | Cryopeg brine microbial communities from Beaufort Sea near Barrow, Alaska, United States - CBIW 2018 | ecosystem: Environmental > Aquatic > Marine > Coastal | place: USA: Alaska | collected... | reverse complement strand
GTGCCGCCGCCCGTCGTCCCGCCGCCCGCGTTACCGCCTCCGTCGAGGACGAGAGTGGGAAATAAAGCCTGCGCAAGCGCCCGCGCGAAAACCTCGTCGATGCTTTCCGTACCGTCGAGACCCGCCACCGAGGGCGCAAGTTGCGGGGCGAGTGCGGCGCGGAAAGCCGACTGGTTGGGGTCAGTCCACAGTGGCTCAATGGTGACTGAGGCTGCCATGGTCGCGCCTGCCTGCGTGACGCGGCTCTGCACGCCGCTCACGGCGTCCGTTTGCGGTTTATCGACGGACACGACCGCGACCGAATGACCGGCCAGGGAAGTGCCGAGTAACTGCGGCGCCGTAGCGCCGACCCATTCGTCGCCATATTTGTTTGTGACGTTCGCGCGATCTGCGGCGAGTTCCGCGGTGGCGACCTGATCCTCAAGGGAGTCAACCTGCGTGCCCAGCGAGCCGATCAGTGCGGTCCGCAGCGGGCCTGAGCCCAGTACCAGCCCGATCGCTAGCGCAAACATTGCCACCACGGTGGGCATCACCCACGCGCGGCGGTCGCGCCTCACGACAGACCCAGCCAGACCGACACCGACGCCCACGCGGAAGACGCCCAAGCGCGGCCCCCAGGCGTCGCAGCCAGCGCGATACCGAGTGCAGCGAAGCCCGCAACCAGCAGCCCAAAAATCGTCCCCCACGAGTATCGATGGCGATAAACTTGCGCCAGAGTGCGCGCATCAATCAACGTGCCACCAGCCTGCAACCGAGTCAAAAACGTTCCTGCGTTGAGTTCGTTCGAGCCCTGCAGGAAGTCGATAAGCCGGCTCTCCATCCCCACGGTGACGATGACCGCGGCGCCCTGGGCGTGCGCGAGCAAAACTGCGAGGTCGCTGCTAGCGATGCCCGCGTCGGACGTAGTCCGCGACACTCCAAGTGCGTCAGCCCGCGTCATTCCGGCATCGGCGCCACTCGGATCGTGCACGACCACGGTCGACGCCGCTCGCATCGCGCGTTCGGATACCGACTCGACGTTGCCGATGATGATCTTTGCGGCGTACGCGTGCTCTATCGCGACATCTGCCGCGTCGCCAACGGCGATGATCACCGGCTTGCGTTCCCGCAGGTAGGTACGGATGTCACCGAGTTGTTCGGCGAAGAGCGTGCCGCCGGTGATCACCAGAACATGGCGGCCCTCGAGGTCTACATCCACCGGCGGAAGCCCGCGCGCGTCGAGGAGCAGCGCCGCATCCCGTTCCACGTAATCCATCGCGTTGGCGGTGAAGGCAGACAGTTGGACATGCATGTTTTGCGCGGCATCTTCAAGCGCCGAATCCAGCGCCTCGTCGGTCAGTTGAACACCTGTTGCGACCAGGGTGTCGCCGCGAAGAATGGCGTCACCCTCGATGCGAATGCGCGACCCGTCGCGAATGTTCATCACGTCAGCGCCTGCTCGGTCAATCACCGGGATCGACGCCTCCGCGAGGACCGTGGGACCGCCATTGGGGTAACGCCCAGATATGGATTCCTGGGCGTTGACGACCGCTGACGGCCGGCATGCAGCGATTTGGGATGCCGTGCGCTCATCCAGGTCGAGAACATCGATCACTGCGATGTCACCGCGGCGTAGGCGCCGGGTCAGCGACACAATCGAATGGTCGACTCGCGCGGTTCCGTTAAGCGGGGAATCACTGCCCGTGGACGCGCCCCTGCGTGAGGATTTGCTCATGGCATCATCGTGCCACGGCGGATGCCTCCAGCAGCTCAAGCGCGTGGGCGCGTGCCGTAGCCGAGTCTTCCTGGCCCGACAGCAGGCGCGCGATCTCCACTACTCGGTCCCCGTCAGCGACCTCAACCACGGAAGTGGTGGTCGTTGCCCCGTCAGTCGACTTTTGCACGACCACGTGAGTGTCGGCAAAGGCCGCGACCTGGGCGAGGTGAGTCACGACGATCACCTGATGCGTGCGCGCGAGCGCGGCGAGACGGTTGCCCACTGCGATGGCAGCGCGGCCCCCCACACCCGCATCCACCTCGTCGAATACGAAGGTGTGCCCTGGCGCTGCGGCACGCTCCGCAAGCGCCACCTCAATGGCCAGCATGATCCGGGACAGTTCCCCACCCGAAGCGGCCTCCGCAACAGGGCGCGGAGCCGTACCCGGATGAGCAGCTAAGGTCATCACCACCGAGTCAGCCCCCGACGGTCCCGGCTCCACGGGCTCAATGTCGATGGCAAAGCGAGCATCCGGCATTGCCAGTTGCCCCAGTTCGACGTTCACGGCGTCAGCGAGCTCCGCGGCAGCCGCCACGCGCCCCGCCGTGACGGTGGCGGCGGTGGCCAAGACCTTCGCGTGAGTCTGCTCAACAGCGGCGCGGCGTTGCGCGAGGGTCTCGTCCCAGGCATCGTCCGTCGCTACACGTTCGCGCGCATCGGCGGCGTATTCCAAGATTCCCGTCACGTCACGGCCAATGCGACGCCCTAATGTCGCGAGCGCGCTGCGGCGCGCGTTGAGCGCCTCAAGCCTTCCCGGATCCGCATCGAGCGCATCGACGTAATGCACGAGCTCGCTCGAAATGTCCGCAGCTGCGTAACTCATTTCCGTAAGCCGCTTTTCATACTCGGCAAGTACTGGATCGTGCCGTGCGGCTTCTGCGAGCGCTCGGCGTGCGGCCTCGATCGCTGCAACAAGCGACTTGTCATCCTCGTTGTCGATTGCCTGACCGGCCCGCGCTACACCTGCGCGCACGGACTCGGCATTTTCCAACACCATCGCCTCCGCAGCCAGCGCCTCGTCCTCCGCTGGTTGCGGCTCGACAGCGTCGATCGCGGCTAGGTCTTCCCGCAGCCGCGCGATGTCGGCACGCGCCTGGCTGGCGCCTGACTCCATGCGCTCGAGTTCTGTCCTTGCCTCGCCCCAAGCGAGCCACGCCAGGCGATACCCCTCGAGCACGCTTCTATGGGAGGGGCCCGCGTACTCGTCCAGCGTGGCGCGCTGGCGCGCGGCCGAGCGCAACCGTACCTGGTCGCTTTGTCCGTGTACCGTGACCAGCTCCGTCGCGATGTCCGCAAGTAGCGACTGGGGAGCCGTCCGGCCCGCGACTATCGCGCGCGAACGGGTAGTGGCGCCCACGGTACGCGCCACGATTACGGTGCCGTCATCCTCGACGTCCGCGCCCGCATCGGTGATCGCTACCCGCGCGCGCGAACCAGGCGGGACGTCTAGCACGGCTTGCGCGACGGCTTCGTCCGCTCCGGTGCGCACAGCGCTGGGTGTGGGCTTAGCTCCCAGGATCAGCCCAAGCCCGGTGAGCACCATCGTCTTGCCCGCACCGGTCTCGCCGGTGAGGACGGTTAACCCCGCGCCGAAGGTTACCCGCGCAGTTTGGATGACGCCAAGGTTGTTGATCGACAGTTCGTGGAGCACCGCTACCCATCCTCATCCGGGGGCAGGCTCGCGCGCGACGGGCGCTCCCCGCGCCAGCCGTTCGTAGGCAGTGAGAACTTCTTTACCAGCCGCTCTGTAAACGGCGCATCCGACATACGCGCGAGTAAAACTGTCGCGTTGGAGCGACGCACCTCGAGGCGGCCTCCCGGTGGGACGTCGATGCTACGTGAGCCGTCCAGGATCACGTGACCGGGAGACTCGGACCTATCCATGACCTCAACGGCAAAGTACGAGTCCGGGCCCACGACGAGCGGACGCGCAAAGAGCGCGTGGGCAGCGAGCGGTACAAATAGCAGCGCATCGACATTGGGCCACAGCACCGGGCCGCCCGCGGAGAACGCGTGAGCGGTAGAGCCAGTCGCGGTGGCGATGATGATGCCGTCGCAGCCGAACGTGGACAGCGGGCGGCCGTCGACCTCCACGGCAACCTCAAGCGTGGAGCGCAGGTTCACCCGCTCAAGCGTTGCCTCGTTAAGCGCCCATCCCTCGTGTCGCGTCCCATCGGGCTCGATGACGCTTACCTCTAGGGTGCGTCGCTCCTCAACGTCGTAGTCGCCAGCGGCGAGGCGCGCGGCGGCATGCGTGACATCCTCACGCTCGAGTTCGGCAAGGAACCCCACCCTGCCGAGATTCACGCCCAGCAGCGGAATCCGCGTGCCGTGCGTGATTTGGGCCGCGTGGAGCATCGTCCCGTCACCCCCAAGGACGATAGCGGCCTCGATGGGCTCGCTGACTCCACGCTCGAAGTCGAAACAAGTCTCGATACCCTCTGCGGCAAGTGCGCGTGCGACCACCTCGCCCGCCTCGACCGTCTCGGTCCGATGCGGGTTCACCACGATCAGGATTCGGCGTGTCATCACTATCCCTTCGCTACTTCTCGGGCGATCGCCGCAGCGGCGGCCTTGTTGTCTAGAACCGGCCGGTCTCGCGCGGGCACTTCGCGAATGACGTGCCCAGCGCTTCCCAAGCCAACGTCGTGCTGATCGGACTCGCCGTGTACTTTGATCTCGTTGAATCCGGCTTCCTCATTGTCGCCCGCATCACCGACATCCCTAGCGTGCCATGCCGACGCACCCCACACGAAGAATTCCACATTGCCATGTGGACCAGGTAGCTCGCTACGAGCCACGTGGTGAATGGATAGCCCTGCGGACCGCATGGCTGTTACCACCCCCGCCACAGCATCGGACCTATCGCCGTGGTCGGTGACCACTCCGTGTTTGCCGAGTCGTTGACGGCCCACTTCAAACTGCGGCTTGACCATCAGAACAAAGTCCGATGCTGTTGCCGTCGCGCGCACCAGTGCCGGAATCACCATCGTGAGGGAGATGAACGACAGATCCGCGACTATGAGTTCGGTATCTGGGCGCAGGCTCCCCCTCTCGAGGTCACGCACGTTCACGCCCTCAATCACAGTGACCCGGTCGTCGTCCCGAATTGACTGGGCGAGCTGGCCGTGGCCGACGTCAACAGCCGTGACATGTGCGATGGAACGCTCGAGTAAAACCTGCGTGAAGCCCCCGGTGGACGCTCCCGCGTCGACGGCGATACGTCCGCCGACGGACAACCCTAGGGGTGCGCATTCGTCAAGGGCGCCCAGCAACTTGTGGGCTGCTCGGGAAACGTAGTGATCGGGGGGTCCAATAATTTCAATTACCGCATCGTCACGCACGTTTAGCGAAGCCTTAGTGGCAGGGGTACCGTCGAGAAGAATCGTACCGGCGGCGATCAGGGTCTGCGCGTGCGTCCGGGAACGCGCCAATCCCCGTGCGACGACCGCGAGGTCGAGCCGCATAGAGTGCTTAGGAGTCCTCGCGAAGACGCGAGGCCAAGGCCTCTTGGACCTTATCGAAGAACTCCGCTTGCTCGTCGAGGTCGTCCGGCAACTCGGTGACCGCCCGAAGCGCTGCGCGCACCTCGGAGGGGTACTCTACCTGTCCCAGCGTCTGGCGGGAATCGTTGATGTTAGCCATGCTCAGAAGGCTACTCCCAGGTGGGGCAAGGTCTCAACCACGACTGTCTCCCCAGCATCGGCCGCCGCCCATGCAGCCACGCAGGCTGCTCGCACGCGATTGATGTCGGTTCCCTGCTCGACGACTAAATTCCCTTCCGTGACGCGCGCCCGCGCGTCTCCTACGCACCACCACCCGCCTGACATGGTCGGGGCAGGGTGGGCCTCCGCGAGGGAAGACAGATCCGTGCCGATGAAACTGGGGCGTTGGTCTGCGGGTGCCAGGAGCGCGTCACGCGCGTCGTTCACCCCTGTGAGCACCAGCAAACCGGGGATACCCGCCGCGCGCGCACCCTTCAGGTCGGTATCGAGGCGGTCGCCGATGGCGAGCGGGAACCGTGCATGAGTGCGCTGCGCCGCCATCAGAAACATTGCTGGTTCAGGCTTACCGGCCGCAAGAGGAGTGACACCCGTCGCAGCCGTAACTACCCCCACAAGTGATCCATTGCCGGGAGCCATCCCCCTGTTCGTGGGCAGCGTCATGTCAAGGTTGGTCGCGAAGAACCGCGCCCCTGCCTGAATGGCGTAAGCGGCCTCCGCGAACTCCTTCCAACCAATCTCAGGCGAGTAACCCTGTATTACGGCCGCGGGCGCGTCCTCAGCGCTGTCCACCACCACGTAACCAGCGGCGCTGACCGCCGTGCGCAATCCGTTACCCCCGATCACCAAGACCCGCGCGCCAGTGGCCACGTGCTCCGTGAGCATCAGCGCGCCCGCCTGGGCCGCAGTCATGACCTCATCCACTCGCGTGGGGATTCCAAGGCTCGTCAGGTGCCCTGACACTTCTTCGGGCTCGCGGCTAGCGTTGTTGGTCACGAACACCAACTGCATGCCGGCGCCTCGCGCAGCGGCCAGCGCCGGTGGCGCTGATGGAATCGCGTCTGGGCCCTTGTATGCGACGCCATCGAGGTCGACGAGCGCCACATCGAAGTGCACCTGCAGAGGGTCGGAAGTGCCGACTAGAGTCGCCTCAGGCATTGGGGTCATCCGCGGTCGGGGTCTCGTCTGGCCCGGCGGCGAAGTCTTCGCTCTCACTGGCTGCGGGCTCCTCTTCTGGTTCTGGGAGTTCCTCGACGTCGTAGAGAAATACCTCATCAGACCACGTGGGCTCGTCAGCGCCTTCGGCCGGGAGGGTCGCTTCGAGCTCATCGGCTTCCACATCGCGACCGAGCGCGCGCAGCACAGCAACCTTGGCCTCAGCGACACGCGCCTGTGCCCCCTTCTCCTTGGTCTGGATACGGCCCAAGGTCATCAGGGCGGCGTCCGAATTACCCATGTCCATTCGCGCTCCCGCGATCACTATCTGAAGCTCCACTGCGGTTACGGCGTCGAGCTCCTTAGCCTCCGGCTCTTGTGCCAGGGCAATGGCTCGCTCAGGCCTACCCAGTCCGCGCTCGCAGTCGGCCATCAGCGCAAGGTGTTCGCTGGAACCATTTAACCGACGCACCGTGCGAAACTCGCGGAGCGCGTCCGCGTAGCGACCGGATGCGTAAGCAGTCAAAGCGGCCGCTTCACGAACTATGTCGACGCGACCGCCGCGCGCTACCGCGACCTGAGCGTGTTGGTACGCGCGCTCTGGATCGATGTCCAGTAACCGTCCCGCCATGATGAGGTGGCGGCCCACGTCCTCGGCGTTGTCCTTACTGAGGGTACGAAGCCGCGCGCGCGCTGCCTTATCGAGCAAGTCAAACGTGACCTCGTCGGGAATGTCGGGCGCAATGGGCGCCTTTCGGACCAACCCCTCGTTGCGGGGGGCCTGCTCGTCGGTGTCCCTAGGAGAGCCCTTACCAAGGTAACCAGTCCTCCCTTGAGAGCCGCGTTCGTTGCCCGGCTTTCCCTGGTAGCCGGTCTTACGCTCGCCACCGCGTTCATTCGCGGACTCGCCCCGCTCATTGGAGGGTCGCCCTTGATAGCCCCCGGAGGCACGCGGGCTTCCATCTCGGCGCGCCTCTGTGCCACTGCGTGGAGCAGGCTTGCCCTGATAGCCCCCTTGTCCGGCGCGAGAGCCGGTGTTGCGTCCCTGCCCTGCGGAGTCAGATCGGCCCTGGTCACCACGGTTGGGACGGGCGTCCTTATCTCGGCGTGGTGCGGACTTGCCTTGTGCGGACTTGCCCTGATAAGGGCGAGAAGAACTGCCTAGTGGACGCGATGGCGCAGAAGTTCCAGGTTCGGAGCGTTTGCCGCGTGATTCTGATGACCGCGGCGCCTGTGACCGCACTTGTCGAGTATAGGCGGACGACTTTCCAACTTCCGAAGACCGGGCCTCCCCGCTAGGCGGACGTGAACCACGCTTCTCGCGCTCTTCCGCTGAGCGGTCGTGTTCTTCGTTGGCCATCATGCTCCGATCTTGACGCTTCTATAGTGCGGCGGAAGGCCTTCAGGCGCAACCTTGCTACGGGACATTGGTCCGGAAATGACGAAAGGCCGCCCAACATTGGGCGGCCTTTCGTTTAAAGGATGTCCCGCAGCGACCTACTCTCCCACACCGTCACCAGTGCAGTACCATCGGCGCAGGGAGGCTTAGCTTCCGGGTTCGGAATGGAGCCGGGCGTTTCCCTCCCGCTATCGCTGCGGAAACTCTATGGAGATATCAATCTAGTTTCCTAGATCTTCGGTTTCCCGACCGTATCTCGGGAACCGCACAGTGGACGCGTAGCATAATTAAATGAAGTTAAGTTATTGGCCTATTAGTACCGGTCAGCTTCAAGGGTCTTTAGTCCCCTCTTCCACATCCGGCCTATCAACCCAGTGGTCTACTGGGGGCCTTCAGGACCGAAGTCCATGGAAATCTCATCTTGAGATCGGCTTCCCGCTTAGATGCTTTCAGCGGTTATCCGTTCCGAACGTAGCCAACCAGCCGTGCTCCTGGCGGAACAACTGGCACACCAGAGGTTCGTCCATCCCGGTCCTCTCGTACTAGGGACAGATTCTCTCAAATTTCCTGCGCGCGCAGCGGATAGGGACCGAACTGTCTCACGACGTTCTAAACCCAGCTCGCGTACCGCTTTAATGGGCGAACAGCCCAACCCTTGGGACCAACTCCAGCCCCAGGATGCGACGAGCCGACATCGAGGTGCCAAACCATGCCGTCGATATGGACTCTTGGGCAGGATCAGCCTGTTATCCCCGGGGTACCTTTTATCCGTTGAGCGCTGGCGCTTCCACTTGCCACCAGCGGGTCACTAGTTCCGACTTTCGTCCCTGCTCGACCTGTCAGTCTCACAGTCAAGCTCCCTTGTACACTTGCACTCGCCACCTGATTGCCAACCAGGCTGAGGGAACCTTTGAGCGCCTCCGTTACTTTTTGGGAGGCAACCGCCCCAGTTAAACTACCCACCAGGCACTGTCCCTGATCCGGATTACGGACCGAGGTTAGGTATTTAAAGTGATCAGAGTGGTATTTCAACAATGACTCCACCGATACTGGCGTATCAGCTTCAACGTCTCCCACCTATCCTACACAAACCACACCAAATACCAATACCAAGCTATAGTAAAGGTCCCGGGGTCTTTCCGTCCTGCTGCGCGTAACGAGCATCTTTACTCGTAATGCAATTTCGCCGAGTTCGCGGTTGAGACAGCAGAGAAGTCGTTACGCCATTCGTGCAGGTCGGAACTTACCCGACAAGGAATTTCGCTACCTTAGGATGGTTATAGTTACCACCGCCGTTTACTGGGGCTTAAATTCTGAGCTTCGCCTTGCGGCTAACCCTTCCTCTTAACCTTCCAGCACCGGGCAGGCGTCAGTCCGTATACATCGTCTTGCGACTTCGCACGGACCTGTGTTTTTAGTAAACAGTCGCTTCTCTCTGGTCTCTGCGGCCTTCGAACGCTAGGGAAGTAAATTCCTTCACGCCTCAGGCCCCCCTTCTCCCGAAGTTACGGGGGCATTTTGCCGAGTTCCTTAACCACGATTATCTCGATCGCCTTAGTATTCTCTACCTGATCACCTGAGTCGGTTTGGGGTACGGGCGGCTAGAACCTCGCGCCGAGGTTTTTCTTGGCAGCATAGGATCACCGATTTCCTGCTAATGCAGTCATCATCAAGTCTCAGGCTACGTGAGTCGCGGATTTGCCTACGACTCGCCCTACACTCTTAAACGTGGACTACCATCGCCACGCTCGGCTACCTTCCTGCGTCACCCCTGTTAATACGCTTGCTTACTACAGATTCGGGTTACGCGTTCCACAGACATTCCCCCGAAGGGTTCAGCTGCTTCAGGCGCTTAGCATCATCTGCCTCTGCATGGGCGGTTCTTCGCCGGTACGGGAATATCAACCCGTTGTCCATCGACTACGCCTGTCGGCCTCGCCTTAGGTCCCGACTTACCCAGGGCGGATTAACCTGGCCCTGGAACCCTTGATCATTCGGCGGACGGGTTTCTCACCCGTCTTTCGCTACTCATGCCTGCATTCTCACTCGTGTAGCGTCCACCGCTGGGTCACCCCGCGACTTCACTCGCTACACGACGCTCCCCTACCCATCCACACGCTTGGACCCGGAGGTCATGCGATGTGTGAATGACACAACTTCGGTGGTGTACTTGAGCCCCGCTACATTGTCGGCGCGGAATCACTTGACCAGTGAGCTATTACGCACTCTTTCAAGGGTGGCTGCTTCTAAGCCAACCTCCTGGTTGTCTGTGCAACTCCACATCCTTTCCCACTTAGCACACGCTT
>Ga0314772_1001505_pt1 | contig 10183 bp, 9 predicted proteins | sample MetaGCBIW2018_FD_204520 | JGI IMG/M metagenome (GOLD analysis project Ga0314772, IMG submission 204520) | Cryopeg brine microbial communities from Beaufort Sea near Barrow, Alaska, United States - CBIW 2018 | ecosystem: Environmental > Aquatic > Marine > Coastal | place: USA: Alaska | collected... | reverse complement strand
CCGCCAGCTTCCTTCAGATTCGCAGTCGCCCACGACACCCTTGCTATTGGCTAACGATAAGTACTGCAACTCTCGTTTGGGACTTTCACCCTAGAGCGTTATGATCATGCCTGACACACCAAAAAAACCTGAGCATTGCTACTCAGGGTTCAGGTGCGATAACTAGTTGGTTTAGCGATCAAAAAACGATTTTACGGATTCTTCCTTTGGCATCTGTGATATCGAAGTAAACTGCCTCTGGCGATGCTCCATTCAATGTATATGCTTTTTGAAATCCTTCTGGTTGATCTACCATCTCTTCAAAAATAACGTGGTCACCATCCCGAGTTTTGATTTTAACATCTACACCGGCCTCCTCCAAGCCTATTACTGTAAGGTATATGGTATTGAAATCCAACTTTTTGCCATACGCCATCAATGGATAAACTATAGACTCGGTTACAACTTTATCTTTCGTTTCAACAGTGTAAATCACTTCATCTTCTTGGGTAGAAATCTTCACTTGATATTCTCCGCAGGGAAGATTGGTCAAATCGTAAGGCACAAGCAATTCGTTTTTCGCTTTCACACTACGCGTGTTTAAATATTTCCCATTCATATCCATGATAGAAATCTTAGCTCTGCCTACCCCTTCTTTAAGGCTTACTGAGATCTTTTTATTGTTGGCGTTGACGCTGGACATGGCCATCAAATCTTCGTTTTCTGCTGCGAAAGAGCCTGTTGCTAAAAGTCCTGCAAGTGCGATAGTTAATAGAGTTTTCATAATAATGTTGGGTTAGAGATATGTGTTATGTTTTCTCTACTTGCGAAGCTCATACCAACACATCCAACATAAATTTTGCAAGCCACTACTTAAGATTAGAAAAAAGAAAAAATTAACATCTCCACAATATAAAATTTTGCATGATGAGTGGGAAATCACAAAATTCCGTATCAATACCGATCGATCCCCTGTTCGAGTGTATTGCAATCGTACAAAAATAGCGTTGGCCATACGATGCCAACATGATAGTGAAAGAAGGTTATTACGGTAAATTAATTTTTTTAAAATTTGCAATCATTTTCATGGTAGCACCCTACCTAAAAAAACCTGTACGGTACTGTACAGGAGTTGTTCGCCTCACTACACATTGTTGAATTTTCAGAGACTTTTTATAGGTGTAAGCAATTCTTTATTGAATAGGATCAACCAGTACTTTCCACAAATGAAGCAAAACTAGCTATAAACTCTTCCAAACTTAATGGCAAGGCTACTTCGGTCATCTGTGATCGGTGAACTTATCTTTGAAACAAAGAAATTAACCTGATTGCCATCATTGAGCTTTTTTAAATCAACTCATTTTTCAGATCATGCGAAAGGCTTTTGACTCTATCCTTGATTTTCATATTGCTGACATCAAGATCACCTGAGGTTGCCCTGAGGAAATCATTTACCACACCTTGATGCTCAGTGGACTTGCCTTCAGAAAGTGTCACATACCTCATCGTTGACCATAAAACCGTCTTCAATTGCATTTGGCTATCATCGGTCATGTAGTATTCCACAACTATGGTATTGTGATTGTGCCAAATGATCCGGCTAACTATTCTCACCCATTCGCCCATCATGGCTGGTTTGACATAAGAAATCGTGTGGTTATAAATCACCCAAGCAGCCTGGTATTTTTTGATGAAATCCATCGCCTCAACTCCATATAACTTTGGCACCTGATCTTCTCTTGCATTGAAGAAATAATCAAAATACTTCGCATTGTTCAGATGCCTCATTGGATCGCAATCCTGAAACCTGATAAGCACTCTGCTTTCTGTGTCTTTGGGGTAATGCTTCTCTGGATTATATTCAAACATGATCTTTACCGTTATACTTTCAATTAAAGCAATTCTTTACTCTCTATGATTTTTACTCCCGCAGTTTTCAATTCCTGAATTGCTTGGTCACCATCAACGGCGGAAAGATTCACCGGCCGGGTGGCATCGGCTATCAAATAAGTTTCGAACCCAAGATTAACACCATCCAAAGCGGTGAATTTCACACAGTAGTCCTGAGCCAGTCCAGTAATATATAACCTTGAGATTTCTTCTTTTTTGAGGTAATCATTGAGCCCGGTATCCCCCATTTTAGCATTGTCAAAAAATCCTGAATAAGAGTCAACTTCTGCATTCATGCCTTTTTGAAAGATTTTTTCCCACTTACTCTGCTCAAGCTCCTCGCTGAATTTTGTGCCTTCTGTGTTTTGGACGCAGTGATCTGGCCAGAGAATCTGCTGTTGACCTCCCAATTCAATGAATTCCCCAACCTGCTTACCAGCATGATTTGAAGCAAAACTTTTATGATTTGCCGGATGAAAATCCTGAGTAGCTATAATTCTATCAAACTGTTGCTGCAACTTATTGATCACAGATATAATCCGATCACCGTCTTTCACCCCCAACGAGCCACCAGGCAAAAAATCATGTTGAACATCTACTATGAGTAAAGCACTACGTTTCTGATTCATCTTGATTGTCTATTAGTTTTGCTTTTAATACCAAATCCATCCTGAGCTTATGAAGATTCTCTTCCAAACCTACCGGATATAAGTGTGGATTTACCAATCTTTTGTGTGTTTTATCAAAAGACTCCAGCTGATCAAACACCCTATTTCTTATGTGAGAAATTTCAGGAAGTTTATACTTCAACTTACCTTTTCTGAAAATAGGTTTGAGAAGTATTTCTTCCTGATAAAATGAGGGCATAAATCGTTTCCTACGAGTAGCATCGTTTGGGTCTATGATCAACGCTGCTTTTGGGTTGAGCTCTTGATCTTCTAAGTAAATCATATCAGCGACTGCTTTTCCCTTTGAGAAAAATCTCTTCACCGTATGTAAACCGGGAATATTGATTTTCATTGACTGCTGTGAAAGTTTTATTTTTGGTTCCCAGACTCCCTGCTCATTTTTTATGGCAGAGAGTTTATAAACTCCTCCTAAGGCAGGCTGATCAAATGCGGTAACCAATTTTGTTCCCACTCCCCACACATTTATGGAAGCTTCCTGTCCCTTTAAAGAGGTGATGATCTGCTCGTCCAAATCATTTGAAGCTACTATTTTGGCATTTTTAAATCCAGCTTCATCGAGCATTTCCCTGGCCAAATTACTGTAGTAAGCCAAATCTCCAGAATCGATTCTGATTCCCTGCATTTCCTTGCCTTTGCTGCGCAACGCTTTGCCAACTTTGATGGCATTTTTGATTCCATTAATGGTATCGTAGGTATCAACCAAAAAAATGGACTGATCTGGAAAAGCATCTGCGTATGCTTCAAATGCTTCAATTTCAGTCTCAAATGACATGATCCAACTATGTGCATGTGTTCCGGATACAGGAATACCAAATAATTTTCCTGCCATCACATTGCTTGTCGACGCACATCCACCTATATAGGCTGCTCTTGAAGCTGCCAATCCACCATCTATCCCCTGTGCCCTTCTCAAGCCAAATTCAAGTACAGGATCGCCTTTGGCAGCAAGATTGATTCTGGCGGATTTGGTGGCTATCAATGTCTGAAAATTAACCATATTCAATAGTGGCGTTTCCAATAATTGACACTGAATCAAAGGACCTTTTACGCGAATAAGTGGGGTATTTGGGAAAACTACAGTTCCCTCTTCTACAGCTTCGACATCGCAGCTGAATTTCATTTTTCCCAAGTAAACCAAAAACTCTTTTTCAAAAAGTTGATTGTCCTCGCCATTCTTCATATTCCCCAAGAAGGCTAGATCTTCTTTGCTGAAGCTGAAGTTATTGCAATAATCTACTACATATTCAAGACCGGCCGCTACGGTAAATCCTCCCTGGAATGGATGCTTTCTGAAAAACAAATTAAACACCGCTTGCTGATCTGCTTTGCCTGCCTTCCAATAGCCATACGCCATGGTCAATTGATAGAAGTCAGTGAGCAGGGCAAGAGAGCCTTGATATAAATCTTTCGTGATTTTCATTCTGTACCGATTAAACCCTATAAAAATAGGGCGCATTTAATTTTAGTCCAATCTTTTCAAGCTACTTGCTTCACTCGCATATTTAACAATATTCCCAAAAGCACAAGTCCCATTCCCACATAAGCCATCGCATTGAAGGTTTCCCCAAAGAAGAAAAAGCCAAAAATCAAGGCATATATAATCCCAATATATGTCAGGCTAGACACTTTGGATACATTGGCATTTTGATAGGCGATCGTTAAGAAGTATTGTGCGGTCTGAGTGCAAATACTTATAAATAAAAGGATTGCCCAATCCCATCCGTGCGGATTCACCCATCCAAGGGCTGAAGCCAGTCCAGCAAATGGTAAAGTGACCAAGGGAAAATAGAAAATAATAACCAGTGGATGTTCGGTGTTCTTCAACTTACGAATCACATTATAGGCTAGCCCCGAGAAAATCGCAGAAATCATTCCCACTCCGACCCAAAAAGGATCCACTCGGGCATCTACCCCCTGAATAACGATCACACCAATAAATGATAGGGCGAAAAAAAGAAACTGGATAGGCTTCACTTTTTCTTTTACTATATATATTCCAAAAATAGTGGTGAAAATAGGCGACAAATATTGAATAGTGACCGCGCTGGCAAGAGGAATATTTTGAAGGGTGTAGAAGAAGGAAATCAATCCTATTGAACCCACCACTCCTCTTATAATCAACCATTTTTTATTGTTACCAAAGACATTGATCCCTTGCTTTTTCAAAAAAATGTAACTGAAAATCAAAGAAAAAAGAGATCTAAAAACGATGATCTCAATTGCCGGAATATGAGGAATGTATTTGACGGAGACATTCATTAAAGCGAAAAAAATCCCTGACACTAGCATGGCCTTCACACTGCTTATTTTCAAAATTATAGGTTTAAAAGTGATTCATTTCTAAGGTAAACGCATCTATTAAAGTTCACCAAAAACCAAAATTTAAAGTCTTGTCGAACCAATCGTGAAAAGATTGGTTTTAGAAGCTATGGCATTAAAAGAAGGAGACAAAGCACCTAAGTTTATTTTAGAATCTACCGGCAAAAAGTCTATAGATTCTGCAAAAGATTTGAACGGAAAATCGTTCATCATTTACTTTTATCCTAAAGATTTTACCAGTGGCTGCACGGCAGAAGCCTGTGAATTCAGAGATCAATTTGCAGCATTCAGAGAGGTTGACATTCCAGTTTTCGGGATCAGCCGAGACGATATTCCCACGCACGAGCGATTTAAGAAAGCACACAAGCTACCTTTTGACCTATTATCAGATGAGGATGGGAAAGTCTGCAAAGCGTACGATGCCTTGATTCCTTTGGTGAAAATGCCTAAAAGAATTACTTATTTGATCAATCCTGATCATCACATAGAAGCCATATTTTCCGGGATGTTTGATTCCAAAAAGCATATTGAGGCTATGTTGAACAATCTTCAGAAATAAGGAATATTCTAATAATCCACTGTGGAGAAACAATGAATAATAATTTTTAGAGTTCAATTAATAAGGTGCCCCGCCAAGGGGCATGTTAACTCTGGTCCGGTTTACCAATCTACTTTCTCAAATTTCTCACTTCCTAACCTCTAACTTCTAATCTCCCCATTCTCCCTTTGCTGATCTGCTATCTTGGCTCTTGTCTCTACTATGTTGGGTCCAGTCTCTACTTCTTAAAGAATCAACCCATCCTTCATTATTACTTTCCGATCTGCCATTGCTGCCAATTCCTCATTGTGAGTGACGATGACAAATGCCTGACCTAATTCTTTTCGCAGGGTGAAAAACAGCTCGTGAAGTCCCTTTGCATTTTGTGTATCCAAATTTCCGCTAGGTTCATCAGCAAACACAATTGCTGGACTATTAATTAACGCTCTTGCCACGGCAACGCGCTGCTGCTCTCCCCCCGAAAGTGTGGAAGGCTTATGGTCCAATCGGTGAGAGATCCCCAAAAGTTCAGCTAATTCCCCTGCTTTCTGATTCAATTCCTTCTCAGGTTTTTTGCCGATATATCCCGGGATTAGGATATTTTCTTTGGCAGTAAATTCAGGTAAAAGATTGTGAAACTGAAAAATAAAACCAATCTGCTCGTTTCTAAATTTAGCGAGGTCTTCGCCTTTTAGTTTAAGTAGATTTTTCCCATCCATCTGGATAGTTCCCTGATCTGGCTGATCCAGGGTTCCCAAAATGTGGAGCAAGGTACTTTTCCCAGCTCCGGATGAACCTACAATTGAAACAATTTCAGAAGTTAAAATTTCGAGATCTACTCCTTTTAGTACTTGGAGGCTTCCATAGGATTTATGGATTCCATTGGCTTTCAGCATGCTAACTTTTTTATCAGTTCAAAAATAGGACAAATACTTTTCCTTGAAGATATCTAAGGACTTAATTATCGCCAATTTTTATAGAAAAAGGAAAAAGTCAGGTTGATTTATAGGTGGCTAGACCTTAACTTCGCACAAAAATTTCCAAAGGATGAATATTCACGAATATCAGGCTAAAGAAGTATTAAAGAGTTACGGAGTAAAGATTCAGGAAGGGATAGTCGCCGACACACCTGAAGCAGCCCATGCGGCAGCCGTCAAATTGAACGAGCAAACTGGGACTAGCTGGTTTGTGATCAAAGCTCAAATCCACGCAGGTGGTCGTGGAAAAGGCAAGGTCAATGAGACTGGTTCGAATGGTGTGGTACTTGCAAAAAAATTAGAAGATGTAGCTGAGAAGGCTAAAAATATACTCGGTGGCACCTTGGTAACTCACCAAACTGGCCCAGAAGGAAAATTGGTAAATAAGGTTTTGATCGCTCAGGATGTATATTATCCAGGGGCTTCTGAACCAAAAGAATACTATTTGTCCATTCTATTGGACAGAGCTACCGGAAGCAATGTCATCATGGCCTCTACTGAAGGTGGAATGGACATCGAGGAAGTTGCTGAGAATTCTCCAGAAAAAATCATGAAAGAGTGGATCGATCCTAAAGTTGGTCTTCAGCCTTTCCAAGCTAGAAAAGTAGCTTTTGGTCTAGGTCTTTCAGGGAATGCGTTTAAAGAGATGGTAAAATTCATCACTGCTCTTTATAATGCTTACGTGGGAACTGATTCTTCTCAGTTTGAGATCAACCCGGTGTTGAAAACTTCAGATGATAAAATTCTTGCCGTAGATGCAAAAGTAAACATTGACGACAACGCCCTTTACAGACAAAAGAATCTGGCAGCAATGAGAGATGTGGCTGAAGAGGATCCATTAGAAGTTGAAGCTGGTGAATCGGGATTGAACTATGTGAAACTCGACGGAAACGTTGGTTGCATGGTGAATGGCGCGGGTCTCGCGATGGCCACTATGGATATGATCAAACTGGTAGGTGGCGAACCTGCTAACTTCCTAGATGTGGGAGGAGGGGCCAATGCGACTACTGTAGAAGCTGGTTTCAGGATTATCCTTCAGGATCCAAATGTAAAAGCAATCCTGATCAACGTATTCGGTGGTATTGTGAGATGCGACAGAATCGCTAGCGGTGTAGTGGAAGCTTACAGGACCATTGGTGATATCAGAGTGCCTATTATTGTAAGATTGCAAGGTACAAATGCTGCTGAAGGAGCTAAAATTATAGATGAGTCTGGATTAAAAGTTTCTTCTGCCATCACGTTGAAGGAAGCCGCGGATAAAGTACAAGCTGTACTTAGCGCATAATTCACAGATAAAGGAGGCACTCGTAGTTCAACTGGATAGAATATCAGATTTCGGCTCTGAGGGTTGAGGGTTCGAATCCTTCCGAGTGCACAAAAGCCCTAGATTTCGGTCTAGGGCATACTTTAATTAGATCCTTGAAAAGGAACAATTCAAGCGATAATCTTAGAAGAATCAAATACGATATTGATTTAAAAGACTGAAAACCAAAAGATTAACAATCTGATCGTTTAATATCAACAACTTCATAAAAAACCTGTAAAGAAATTCTTTACAGGTTTTTTTTTTGATCAATACCCCCAAAATTTTCATAATTACCTGTAATTCCATTGCGTCAATCGTGTAGTTCACCTACTCAAAAAAAAGACGCACTGGCGAGAACTTAGTCAATTGATTACCAACATGTTCAATAAGTGAACCTCTTGCGATTTAGAGCTTGTATTCCGACATTTATTTCACCTAACTAAACTAATCATGTTAGAAAAAAGCTTCGGGTTGCTCTTCTTCTTGAAACAATCCAAAAAAAATCAAAATGGCGAAAGGTATATCTACCTTCGAATCACTGTCGATAGAATATCCAAAGAACTCTCTACTAAGAGATTATGGAAGACTTCACGGTGGAATGCGGCTGCCGGGAGAGCTGAGGGCAATAATCAGGACAGCAAAACCCTCAACGCTTATCTTGAAACACTTTATTTTAAAGCCTTACAGGCTAAAAAGCACCTTATCGATACAGATAGAGATGTTTCTTCCGAAGCCATTAAAAACTTTTTATTAGGGATCGGCGAAAAGAAGAGGATGATTATTGAAATTTTTCATGATCATAATAGTCAAGTAAAATCCCTTATTGGCAAAGAATATACCCCCGCTACCTTGCAACGTTATCTTACAACTTTGGATCATACACTATGCTTTATCCGCTGGAAATACAATAAGGAAGATATGGATATACAGCTTTTGGATTACGATTTTATTTCCTCTTTCTCTTTCTGGTTAAAGACAGTCAAAAACTGTAACCATAACACTACAATGAAATATCTGACCAATTTCAAGAAGATCGTATTGATTTGCGTAAAAAATGGATGGTTAATTCTACTTTTAGACTCTGAAATATCGTCTTTTAATATCATTTAATTGTTTGATTATCAGATAATTGAATGTATATTTGGACATCATTAACGCTAAGATAGAAATTGACAATGGCTCAAGGACTATCTGATAAAAAAAAATTTGAAAAAATACCATATATAGTTGATAAACAAATAAATAGCTTACTTGGTCACGTAAAATCTTACGGTAATTCTTTTGTTGTTTATACATTCAATAATCAACATATGGCATATCATTATGCTGTAAATTTGTTGCGGTGCCAGAAAGAGCATACGAATATGGAAAGAATGGTTGAGCATGGCAATGAAGAAATTGCTTATCACCAATACCATCAATTTTTGAGTGAGTCCAAGTGGGACTATGTCGAGGTCAACAATAAAACTGCCCTCCACGCCAATAATTTAATGCTGAAATGCAAGGCTAAATCAGGCAGCCCAACCGGCTTAATTATTGACGAAAGCGCTCACCTGAAAAAAGGTAAAATGTTAGTCGGTGTAGGGAGGCAGTACGCTGGCGTTGCTGGAAAAGTGGATACTTGCCAAGTATCAGTTTACGCTTCTTTATGTAATGAAGACATTACAACAATAATTGATTCGGTACTTTTTTTACCCCAAGACTGGATCGATGACAAAAAACGTTGTGAAAAAGCCGGCATCCCAAAAGAACACATATCCTTTAAAACAAAGCCACAATTGGCCTTGGAAATCATTAAAGCAAAAGTTAAGCTGGGCGTAGAGTTTGACTGGATTGGCGGAGATGGATTATATGGCCACAATTCAGACTTAACCAATGGATTAGACGATGAGGGGCTGTTTTATGTCTTAGACTGCCATAAAAGCGAAACAGTCTTTATGAGCGAACCCAGCTTCTCTATTCCTGAAAAAAAAGGCAAAAGAGGAAGAAACCCAACTGCGGTTAAGCCTGATATAGAAGCTGTAAAACTGGAAACGTATTGCCAAAGCTTAGCACTTACTGATTGGGAGGAGGTTACTATAAGAAAAACCGCCAAAGGGTGGAAAAAGGTGAATGTTCATATCGCCCAGGTATGGCACTGGGATGGTGTTGAGACAAAAGCAAGAAAAAGGACATTGGTCATAACAAAAACAAAAGAGCAAAACCCAAAGGTAAAATACAGCTTCAGTAATGGTTCAACAGAAGATTATTCGGCAAAAGAATATGCCTATTTTCAGTGTAACAGGTATTGGGTAGAGAGAAGTTTTGATGATGCAAAAAATGAACTCGGTCTCTCTGGATATCAGGTAAGAAAATGGACTGCCTGGCATCATCATCAAGCCTTGGTATTAATGGCTTGTGTATATTTACAACAGGTAAAATTTGAAAATAAGCAAGAGTACGAGCTGATGAGCGTAAGGGATACCAGAATATTGATTATTGCACA
>Ga0314772_1001504_pt1 | contig 10186 bp, 10 predicted proteins | sample MetaGCBIW2018_FD_204520 | JGI IMG/M metagenome (GOLD analysis project Ga0314772, IMG submission 204520) | Cryopeg brine microbial communities from Beaufort Sea near Barrow, Alaska, United States - CBIW 2018 | ecosystem: Environmental > Aquatic > Marine > Coastal | place: USA: Alaska | collected... | reverse complement strand
TAATAAGACCTTAAACTGCCGACCAGTTCTAACCAAATTCTAACAAGAAATCAGGAGACTTCAAGGTGATTCCCGCTTCTTTCATGATTGCAGGAGGCGCGAGGTCAGGAGACCTCACGCAGCGTGGTTTCATTCTTGCTTATTCCATATTCAGCCATTAAGTAAAGACTTTGATTGTTTTAAAATTTGTTCTTTACTGTCATTGGTAAATCCGCTATTTTCAGCTTTCTCCAATTTTACATGGATCCAATCAATTTGAAGATACCTCTTTTTTGTCATTCTATAATTTCGTAGTCGATACCTAGTTTTCGCAAAGCTCTTAAAGCAGAACCAGAGTTTCTATCTTCCATCTCAATATCTACAGTGTCTCCTTCTAAGAGTATACCTGTAAGTTGGTTCGACAAGGACTCATCAATGTTAGATGAAATCTCTGCAATACATTTGGCTATCGCTCTTCTATCTGGTCTTTGAGCATCACAAGACAATAAGTTTAATTTCATAATAATAACGATAATATCAATTTTATGAGAACTTACAACGGTTAGTATATGAAAAGTAGGCGATTTCGAAGCAAGAAACTTTCGGTTAAACACAAAGTTTGACAAGAGCCAAAAGCCTTTATTTCATTACTGTTTCGCCTATTTTTATACATCTTTGTTGTGCTTTCGTACTTTTTATTTGTCTTTTTTCGACCCACTTACTATTCTTGAAATAATTCCTTTTTGGTCAGTAAATTCTGCTATTAGTACGCCTGTTAAATGGATTCCAATAAAAGCTATCAGGTAGTAAATACCTAACACGTGGATTTCTTCCATTGGTTTTTTAAATTCTTTTGGTCCTAATTCTATAATGAGTCCGGTAACAAGCGAAACAATGACACATAAATAAAATATAATATATGTCCATTTTTGAAATTTTATTTTTGTAGACAGGGTTTTATCAAGAGGATTTTGAATCTTCATATGTCCGAATGCTGGAAGTATCAAACGAATACTAAATAGACCTACCAAAATATAACCAATGTAAATATGCCAATTCCACATTGGTTGCCTTATCTTTTTTGCTAATTCAATGAGTTGTTCTTGAGATAAAATCTGGCCGGTACCACTCAGGTAATCCTGTATGATAGCTGCCACATTATATTTATTCATCCACGTTAATCGCAAAAAAATTGTAATTAATAATAGAAGAAATGAAACAGCAATCGTCCAATGAATTATTCGATATACCTTAGAATACTTTGTATTTTCCATAATATTTATTTTTCCAAAATTATTTTTCTTGTATGAAGCACAACGGTCTGTTAGCGCAAGGTATAAGAGACTTTGCTGAATGGAACCGGTTCAGTCGACTCCTAAGTGTCGGGGAACGATTGGTAATTGTGGTGTCGTTTTATTTTTAGATTTGAAGTTTTAAATTCAATTTTGCTCCCAAAGCATTGAAAATCCGCATAACGGTTTCAAAAGTGACATTTCCAGTACTATTTTCAAGTCTTGATATTTGAGCTTTTTTAACTCCTACCAGTTCGCCCAATTGCTCTTGTGTCAGTTTTCTTTTTTTTCGGGCGGTTTTAATCATATCTCCAATAAGTTCGAGTTCTAGCTCAAATTCATATTCATCTCTTTCTTTTGTCCCTTTTTGTCCAATTAAAAGGTCTTCTGCTTCGTCTATACTATAATTTTTCATTTCTTTTTACTTTTTAGATAATCCATTCTAATCTTATCCGCTTTTTCAATTTCCTTTTTGTCCACTTTACTTGTTTTCTTCATTATTCCGTGTGTTGCGAAAACAAGTATTTCATTTTTGTCCTCCTTGTCCCAAAAAGCCAAAAGGCGGTATTGGATCCCTGAATATAAGGTTCTGAATTCCCAAATTTCATTTGTTAGTTTTTTAAAAAATTTTGGATCAAAGTGTTGTTCGGACCTTCTTATGTTTTGAAAAATCTTATTCCTGGTTTTTTGGTTTTGCTTTTGGATAAATTCAAATGCTTCTTCTAATAATTTAGTTTCAAATCGTTTTATCATTAGTTGGTCAAAATTATCGAATATAATTCAAAGATATAAAAAAGTTTCGTTAATTGTAAACTTTTTTATATCTTTGAATGTTTACAAATGTGTTTGTATAGGAATAATTGCAGTTTTGTGGGCGAGGATTTTCCACAGGATAATCAGACGTAAAAAAACAGTAACGAACTTTGGTGAAGCCTAAAAACAGCAATTATTATACGGTTTTGCCATTAGTGTTTTTCTTCCGTTATTGATATTTATAGACTTTTCCACTATCTTGAATTTCAATTTTCTCGATGTCGCTCAATGGAATTTCCCTTCTCAAATTTTGCATCAGTCTCGACCTAGCTCCTTTTAAAGTATCATTCTCAACAATCACAGTGTCAAATAAGAGTATGTTTTTCTTTCCGTTTTTTCGGGTAATTCTCATTTTCAATTTAGGTGAATTCCCTAATTTGACTTTATCACCTTTTTTATCAACAACAACAATTGATTCTAGGCTATTCGCTTCGTATCTAATATTCTTATAGGTGTAAAGAGCAGGATTATTTATTTCCACTACTCTTAATTTTTCGGAGCCTGGTACTGTCATTTGCTCTCGAAAACTGTCTACAGGGATAGTATAGGTTTTGCAAGAAAACAATAAAAATATGATTCCCATAAGAGTAATTAATTTCGTTTTCATTTCGTTTTTTTTACATTATTGCCAACATAATTATACCGAAGCATCGGGGCGTTCATGTTTGGCCGTACCAGTCACTTAGATTGCCCATATGGCTATCGGGGAACGCTTGGTTATTGGCAACAGTATTTTTGGTTTGAAAGATTAATTAATATTCTTCAAATCCTGTCGTCCTATAATCATCATTATTTCAATAATTCCATCATTTATTTTGTAGTAAATACTATCAGGACCACATACGCGACGTCTATATCCTTTTTTTATAAAATCAACCGATTCAAATGAAAATGGTCGTTGGGCAATAATGTCAAAATAAACAAAAAACGATTCAAAGTATTTATCAGCTTGAGCCATCCCGAATTTTTTGACTCCATACTGATGAATTCTTATTAAGTCTTCTTTAACTTCATTGCTTAATCTATATTTTGCCATTAAGCAAAGACTTAGCTTGTTTTAAAATTTGTTCTTTACTGTCATTGGTAAATCCGCTATTTTCAGCTTTCTCCAATTTGGTATTGATCCAATCAATTTGAACTTGCTGTTTTCTTGCTTGTCTTATTAAATCATTTACAAGTTCACTTTTGCTGGAGTATTCTTTATTGTCCACCTGGTTTTTTAACCATTCATCATTTGGCTTTGTGAATGAGATACTTTGTCGTGCCATAAGTTTTGATTTTGATGTAAATTTACACCAAAAACGAACCAATTACAAGTTTTTCACAGCTTGTTGACAAGATGTTTGTTTATAAATGTAAGTCAGTAAAAAGGCAACTACTTTTTGGATAAACATAAACCAATTTTTTAAATTTTATTGTTGCTTTTTATTTTTTAAAAAAGTCAAATAAAAATTTTTCGATTTCCAAAAAATGTACAAACCATTAGTATTTTCAATACCTATCTATCACTATATTTTATAAACGTTACTAACTATTTTTATTCATTTCTGCTTCTATTTCATTATAGTTTTTATATGTTGAAATGTTTAATACTTTAATATCATAGGTGGTTTTTTCAATTTCGATTTCTGCAGATAATAGTTTGGCAAATTCTCTCGGGATATATCCTAATGGTTTAAGATTATTAAAAACTAATATTGCATATGGGTCAAACTCATTCCCTCCTTCTCTTTTATAATTTAGATTGTCATCAATATTTATGAACTTTGAATTTGCACTCCATTCATCGTTGTGTGATGTTCCTTTTAGCATAAATCTGAAGGATTCAGGAATCTCTCTATAGCTATTTGGCGTCAATTTTAAAGAGACGTTTCTAATATTCTCTTTGTCAAATATGGAGAGCTCAAAACTGTGAATTTCAATATCGGTTAAATTTGACAACCATACGATGAATTTTTTATCTTCCAAATAATCTGATTTCTCAAATAAGAACTTTGAAACTTCTCGACCTTTAATTCCCAATGATCGACATAGACAACTAGTTGAGTCGTTCAAACCAAATTTTACATAGCTAGATAGACTTTTTATATTTTTTGGCAGGTTTCTTATTTCTACATTTATTCTAAATGCTAAAATTGAAAGAAAACAAGAAATGCCCCAAGGATAAAGATAATAAAGGGCTTTAGAAATATAAATATGAAATTGTAAAACATCTTTTTCTTTCTCTTGCCATTTTTTTAATATTTCTTCAACGGGTTTTCCTTGAATCCAATTATTAATAATGGTGTTGAAATCTGAAGGTGTTTCAACAAATTTATCCAATTTGTAATCTTGCATTTCTTCAACTGTATTCTTTGATAATAAATCTAAAAAGGTTTTAATAACTTTTAAGTAATCGTCATTTCTTACGTAATTTTTTAAGTCTTCAATATGACTTTCTACAAATTCATCAATTAATAAATTACTTTTTAGAGACAAACCAGTAGTTTTGTAAATATTTAATTCCGCAAATGAGGCCTGCTTTTCTATAGATTTAAAAATTTTTTTAAATCCTTTTTTGAGAGGTTTTATATCAAATCCTCTTTTGTCAATTTGAACTTTAAATAGACTATTATTAATAATTTTTTCAATTACTTCTTGATAATCTGTTCCTATAATTTCTTCAGTCATTAAGTCTAATAAATAAGTCTCAGAAAGAATAGGTAATAAATTTCTCATATTTTTATTAGTAATTCTATCATCAGCAAGAGCTTCTATTACAGAAAAAAATAAGCTGTTTGCATCTTCGATATTACCTTTATTTGTAAATTCCCTATAAAGCCTTCTATCAGTTGAAGAATTTATAATGAAAATTATTTTACCTTCTGTTTCTTTTCCAGCTCGACCAGCTCTTCCTATAATATTCCAGAAATCTCTCTTTTGAATATAAATATTTGTATTTGTTTCAGTATTTCTACCAATTTGTGTTTCGTAGAAAATTAAATTTTTTATTGGAAAGTTGAGACCTTGACCAATCGTATTTGTCGACAATAAAACTGTAAGTTTTCCGGATCTAAAATCACTCTCAACAGCATTTCTTACTTGTTCAGGCATATCACCATAATGTATTCCAATTCCTGAATGAATCGATTTTGTTATATATGAATCTTTTCCATACCAGATTTGTGCATAATACGATGATTCCTTGTTTCTGTTATCTTTAAATCTGCCAGGTAAATTTTTAATTTTTGACAATAACTCTAAAAATGAAGTTGCTACGGATTTTATTCGAGGTACTTGAGCACAAAAAACAAGTGTATTACCCTCTTCAGAAAGTTTATAGGCCAAAGTGGCTGCTGCTTGTTTTTTATTATTTTTTAATGGGAAGCTATTTCTAAACTCTTTATGAACTAAAAATGAGTATAGTTTTGCACCTTGTCGAACTTTAGTTTCTTCATCTTCAGTTATTACATTTTGAAAAGTAATGTTGCCTTTAGTTCCCTCCCATTCAAAATAACTAATAAGTTTTCTTGTTGGTTCCCATTCTTCATTGACTTCACTATCGATAAACATTAGTGACCTTAAAACATTTTCCTCCTTGCCACTTAGCCATATTGCATACTCATCTGCATTTTCACTAGGCATTACCGCAGAAATAAATAATGTCCTTAATTCTGGTATCTTTATTTTTAAACGAATAATTAAAAATTCTAATAAAGTGGCACGAGAGCTGTAATCACCTATAATATGGCCTTCATCAATGACAATAAATGCGATTTTGTCAAAAAATTCTGGATTTATTCGAATTAATAAATCAATTTTTTCCGGTGTCGCAATAAGAACATCTGTTTCTGATAAGATTAAATCTTGAAATTCATCCACTTCATAACTTCCAGATAAAGCTGAGACAGAATATCCCATTTTGGAAAAATAAGTGGCTAATTCAACTTCTTTTTCACTTGTCAGTGCCCTAAAAGGTGCCACATAGATGCATTTCTTTTTTGGATATTTGATTAAATATTTTAAAATTAATAATTCTGCTATAAAAGTCTTGCCAGCACTTGTTGGCATTTGTATAACAAAATTTTCATCCTTAGCAATTAAACCGCCTTCTATTGCACCAAGTTGAGATGTCCAAAACTCAAAAATTGATTTTCGTTTATCTATTTCTTTTATTTGGTTTTTTGAGTAGTAATCGTGTGCAAGGAGTTTTATATATTTCTTCCAATTACGACTGTCTTTTATAAAATCATATTTGAGAAGTGTGTTTGAAATCGACCTGTTTTGAAATAAAAATACTCTAGTTTTTAGCAAAAAAATAAGGTGTGATAAATATGTGTTTCCTGTGTTTAAATAATATTTGTAAACGTCATTAAATAATTCAATAAAATTATTTCTATCCAATTTCAATATGAAATCGTACCAATTTATTAGTGCTTTTTTAAATAATAGAAAACCTAAGTCATTATTTTCGTAAAGTTGAAGTTTACTCTTAGCGAGTGGTATTTTTTTTAAAAGAATTAAAATTAATTGTTCTAAAATCAAATTATCTACTTCGACATTTATTGATTCAATATTAGTCTCGAGTACTAATTCTTTTAATTGACTTGAAATACAATATGCATTAGCCTGATAACCTGATAAATCATAACACAACGCTGATTTTAATATTAGATATTCCTTATCATACTTTGTCGTTATATCATCTAATTCACTAAGATATTCATAAATTTCCGCACTTTCTTTCAAGCCAGAAATAGCTATTCTATAGTCGCCTCCATTATTTAATAATAAACAAGAATTTGAAGACAAAAATAATGCTCTATTGTATAAAAAACTTTCTTTATAACTTCGATTAAAAGTAGCCTTCAACTTCCAAGCAAAAACTTGATTCTTATAGTTGCTTAATAACGAATCTTTTAAAAGGATTTCAATATCACTTTCTGTTTCAGTAATGTATTCATTTTTATCCATTCAGTAGAAGTTTTACTAATAGACTCTCTATATCTTTCCAAGTATTTTCTACTAATTTTTGTAAATCGTCTATGAATATTAAAGTTACTTTTAAAGGATTTAATTGCGGAGTTAAGTTATTAAGTTCATCAAGAATAGCTGAATCAAAATTCAAATTATCTATAATAAAAAACAATTCAAAATTACGATTGTAATTTTGAGGATTTTTAACAATATCCTTGAATTTTTTTGCTTCATCGAAGTTTTTTCTCTCAAAAAATAATCTTTCTAAGAATTCAGCTATAGATTCTGTTGGTGCCGTCTCATCTTTCATTAAACTATTATGTGCAACGATTGTGATATAGAATCGATTTGGCTTTTTCCCTACCTTAACTTTCGGATTTAGCTTTGTTTTCACCTCATAATAATATAAATCTGTGATTTTCTCTCCCTTATTGTATGCTAACAAATCAGTTCCAAAAACGGCTTTATCTTTATTTAATTTCCATTGTAATTTGTTTATTGGAACTTCTAGATCTTGAAAATATGCAACAATTAAAGCGGAAAGGATTTCTCCCCAATCACCTTGTCTCACATTTTTATCAAACTGAGTTACATCGGCAGGTACAACTTGATTCAACACAAAACTTCTTATTTCTGCTTCTGTAGTGTTTTCAAGATGAAATTTATAGTATTCTATATTTCTATAAGAGATAAGTATTTGTTCTTGTAAATGTTCAATTAATTTGTTATCCGGTTTAGATTGTTCGGTCACATAAATTGATCGAAATAAATAACTTGATTTTTGTTCTTTATATTCTAACCATTTATTTATCATTCGTTTTTTTAATTGTAGCTAACATGTTTATACCAGACATTTCGTTTATTCCACTTCTAAAAACCTTGTCGTTTTATTTCATCTCAAATTTAACCTTATTTAACAAAAAACTCCACATATTTCTAATTTCTCTTTAATTAATTACAATTTATAATCATTATTTAAATCATCAAACTTCCTAACCGCACAAGAAATTTCCCATAAACCTATCCTAAAAACTCACACTTTCACATCCTTAATTTTATGTTTTAAACCTCATAATTTAACCGTAAAAAACTTAAATTTGGCTTTTATCAAACAACCCTAAACAACGTAGAATGATAATTTTCTTCGGAACACATACCACCACGGTTTACGCAGTAGAAACCCACTCGGCATTATCGGCTTTTGACATTACCAAATTAAACTGGCTTTTTGGCAACGCACAGCAACTCAACAAATCTGCACTGGCAGATTTTTTTGTTGGCCCACGTGCCGCCATGGTTTCTCCCTGGAGCACCAATGCCGTGGAAATTACCCAAACCATGGGAATAAAAGGAATCCGGCGTATTGAGGAATTTCTTCAAGTAGACTCGAATTTCACCAAATTTGACCCCATGCTCTCCCAGAAATTCAAAGGCCTGGATCAGGAAATTTTCACCGAAAACACAAAACCGGTTCCTGTTTTGGACATTGAAGATATTTCAACCTACAACCAACAGGAAGGTTTATCCCTAAATTCCGAAGAAATCGAATACCTGGAAAACCTCTCCAAAAAACTGGAACGGCCCTTGACAGATTCGGAAGTATTTGGCTTTTCACAGGTGAATTCAGAGCATTGCCGACATAAAATTTTCAACGGGGTTTTTGTTATTGACGGAAAAGAAAAACCGGCCTCACTTTTTAAACTCATCAGGAAAACTTCAGAAGTAAACCCGAACGAAATAGTTTCGGCATATAAAGATAACGTGGCTTTTGTAAAAGGCCCGAGAGTGGAACAATTCGCGCCAAAATCTGCCGATGTGCCGGATTATTACCAGAATACCGATTTTGATTCGGTGATCTCCATAAAAGCCGAAACCCACAACTTTCCCACCACGGTCGAGCCTTTTAACGGCGCGGCTACCGGAAGCGGCGGGGAAATACGCGACAGGCTCGCCGGAGGAAAAGGTTCGTTGCCGTTGGCAGGAACCGCGGTTTATATGACTTCCTACTCACGCCTTGACAAAAACAGGCCTTGGGAAAACCGACTTGCAGAGCGCAAATGGCTCTACCAAAGTCCGGTGGATATTTTGACAAAAGCCTCCAACGGAGCTTCCGATTTTGGAAACAAATTCGGCCAGCCCCTTATAACCGGTTCTGTATTAACCTTTGAATTTTCAGAAAACAACCGGGTTCTGGGATATGATAAAGTGATTATGCAGGCCGGGGGAATTGGATACGGAAAAGCCGATCAGGCCATTAAGGAAACTCCTAAAAAAGGAGATAAAATAGTGGTTTTGGGCGGCGATAATTATAGAATTGGAATGGGCGGTGCCGCGGTTTCTTCGGCTGATACCGGGGAATTCAGCAGCGGGATCGAGTTAAATGCGGTACAACGGGCCAATCCCGAAATGCAAAAACGCGCTGCCAACGCCATTCGCGGAATGGTGGAAAGCGAACATAACCCAATTGTTTCCATTCACGATCACGGCGCCGGAGGACATTTAAACTGCCTGAGCGAATTGGTGGAAGACACCGGTGGATTTATCGACCTGGACGAACTTCCCGTTGGCGATCCTACCCTTTCTGCCAAGGAAATCATAGGAAACGAATCCCAGGAACGCATGGGGCTTATTATTGCCGAAAAAGATATGGATATCCTGAAACGCGTTTCAGATCGCGAAAGAACTCCAATGTACAGTGTTGGCCATGTAACCGAAGACCGGAAATTTATTTTCCAGCGCAAAGGCAACGGCGAAAAACCTATGGATCTGCCTTTGGAAGATATGTTCGGAAGTTCTCCAAAAACTGTGATGACTGATAAAACTGTCGTCAGGACTTACGAAGAAATTCTTTACACACAAGATAAAATCCAGGACTACCTGAAACAGGTACTTCAACTGGAAGCCGTTGCCTGTAAGGACTGGCTTACCAATAAAGTGGATCGCTGCGTGAGCGGCCGTGTCGCCAAGCAACAAACCGCCGGGCCTTTGCAATTGCCGTTAAACAACTGCGGCGTGATGGCGCTGGATTACAAAGGGAAAAACGGCGTGGCAACTTCGCTTGGTCACTCCCCTATTTCGGCCTTGATAGATCCGGTTGCCGGGTCGCGAAATTCCATTGCAGAAGCTTTGTCCAATATTATCTGGGC
>Ga0314772_1001503_pt1 | contig 10186 bp, 10 predicted proteins | sample MetaGCBIW2018_FD_204520 | JGI IMG/M metagenome (GOLD analysis project Ga0314772, IMG submission 204520) | Cryopeg brine microbial communities from Beaufort Sea near Barrow, Alaska, United States - CBIW 2018 | ecosystem: Environmental > Aquatic > Marine > Coastal | place: USA: Alaska | collected... | reverse complement strand
CGCCGTCAGAATAAGAAGCTCTGCGTCTATGTCTGGCCCAGCCATGCCAAAACACTCGACACCCACTTGGTGGAACTGGCGGTAACGCCCTTTTTGTGGGCGCTCGTAGCGAAACATCTGGCCGGTATACCACATCCGACGGGTTTGGTTGAACAGCAGGCCATGCTCTTCAGCCGCCCGCACGCAACCCGCAGTACCTTCCGGGCGCAGAGTCAGGCTGTCGCCGTTACGGTCTTCAAAGGTGTACATTTCTTTTTCAACAATGTCGGTAACTTCACCGATAGAGCGCTTGAACAGGTCGGTCTGTTCCACAATCGGCATGCGGATTTCTTGATACCCGTATTGCCCCAACACCTTGCGCACCGTTGCTTCGACATATTGCCAGACCGGAGTCTGCTCGGGCAGGATATCGTTCATCCCGCGAATTGCCTGAATCTTAGCCAAGTTAAACCCTTAAACGTCTCTGTGGTTTGAGCAATGGCGCTGCGCCATTGCACTGCCTACCTGTTGTGGCTGTTGTCATCGATAGGTGTTATCGACAGGTGTAACCGTATTCGTCGCCTGTCAGTCAGCGGAACGGACAATAATGGCGTTTTCGGCTTCCTGACGGCGAGCAATTTCTTTGCGAATCAGGCGCTCAAGATCGTCGGTCAAATTTGCGTTGTCCAACTTCTGCTGAGGCTTGCCATTCATATAAAACAGGTTTTTCGGGCTGCCACCGGTCAAACCAATATCGGCCTCTTTGGCTTCGCCTGGGCCGTTCACGATACAACCAATAATGGCCACATCCAGAGCCTGCTGCACGTCTTCCAAACGCACTTCCAAATCATTCATGGTCTGGATAACATCGAAATTCTGCCGCGAACAACTAGGGCAAGCAATAAAATTAATGCCGCGGGAGCGCAAGCGTAAACTTTTGAGTATGTCGTAGCCAACCTTGACTTCCTGCACCGGGTCTGCCGCTAGCGACACGCGGATGGTGTCGCCAATGCCATCCATCAGCAATAAACCAAGGCCGATGGACGACTTCACGGTGCCGGAACGGAAACCACCGGCTTCGGTGATGCCCAGGTGCAAAGGCTGGTCGATCTGCGTGGCAATCTTGCGATAGGCTTCTACCGTCATAAACACTTCGGACGCTTTAAGGCTGACCTTAAAATTCTGGAAATCGTGGCGGTCAAGAATATCGACGTTGCGCATGGCAGATTCCACCAGCGCGTCTGCAGTAGGCTCGCCGTATTTACGCTGCAGGTCCTTACTCAACGAGCCTGCGTTAACGCCGATCCGAATTGGAATATTGCGGTCGCGGCAGGCACTGATGACCGCACTGACGCGGTCTTCCCGACCAATGTTACCCGGGTTGATGCGCAGGCAGTCAACGCCCAGTTCGGCCACCCGTAACGCAATCTTGTAATCAAAATGAATATCGGCAACCAGCGGAACACCCGCGCGGGCGCGAATACGGCCAAACGCTTCTGCGGCTTCCATCGACGGCACAGACACGCGGACAATATCGGCACCAGCGTCTTGAAGGGCCTGTATCTGCCCCAGCGTTGCCTCCACGTCGCAGGTTTCGGTGTTGGTCATACTCTGGACGGCAATCGGCGCGTCGCCACCCACTGGCACATTGCCCACCATGATCTGGCGGGATTTACGTCTCTTAATCGGCGATTCGTGTTTCATTTGCGAGAACCAATCTGTGGAAACCAAAAGTATCGGCGTTTACGTTGAGCTATTAATTCAAAGCCAAAACAAACTCGGCACGATTACCAACGACGCCTTTACTGCCAATATCGACCGGGGCGCCTTCAAAGCGCATGGTCCCTATCGCATTAGCGGCACCAATCACCAGGCGAATATCGGTTTCAGTACGCAAATCAATGCGGTCGCTCTGGCGCTTCAGACCGCTGGCCAAACTTTTGCCGCTAGCATCTCGAATCTGTATCCAGCAGTCATCAATAAAGTCGATTTCCAACCGGCCCCGGTTGTCCGCAACTTGGGGTGACTGCTCCGTGTTTATTGTCGGACGATCATTATCGACGATGACGGCCGAATTTTCTACTGGCTGCGCCGGTGAAGATCCCGAGCTGTCAGCTGGAGCCTCACCGTCAGAAAAAGTTCCTGTGCTTTCCGCTATAAGCGGTTGTGGCTCACCCTCTGCGTTCCCGGATGACACCGACACATCGCCATCAATCGTGTCGTCTGGCAGCACGTTATCTGGCGTAGATTGTGTTGTTGGGTCATCGCCGGCGCCCGTCAAATTAGCCAACTGCGAAGGATTGTAAATAAACGAAAACACCAAAAAGCCCAATACTGCCAACGCGACTAGCCACAACGCGGCTTTGGCTACACGGCGTTTTTTACGCCGCCGGCGCTCTATGCCAACCAGCGGATTCGCAGCTTTCGCCTGCGCCTGTTCCTGGCGCATGGGCTCTAGCTCCAGGTTAAGGTCGGCAATCAGGGCGTTACCATCCATGCCTACTTGGCGCGCGTAAGCGCGTATGTAGCCTTTCAGGAAGAGCTCTGTATCAATCAGTTCGTATTTGCCATTTTCGATAGCTTGGATAATGGCCGGGCGAAGATGCTGGGCTTCGGCTACTTCGACGACACTGAGCCCCTTCGCTTCGCGGGCCTTTTTTAACTGTGGGCCCACCGGCCGATTGCCAGGGTTAGCTCGATTCTCTTCATTGGCCATTAGACATCAATACCTTGTATTGCCGGAGTTCTGCTGATTCGGGGAAATTATTCCGCAACATTAATGCCAAACTGGCCTCTTGGTCGCGCTTGTCCAGCAGGCGGGAAATGCGAACTCCCACCAACAGGCTTTCAGATGAGTGCTGTAGGCGGTCACTGCGCTGCATTATAGTTAACAGCCGACTGTAGTAGAAATCGGATGCTCTCACATCACCGGTTTCCAACAGTACTCGCGACAACGCCAGCAATGTTTTGGGATCGCTGCGCGCCAATTCGGTGGCACGGCGATAGCTGCTAACTGCAGCTGGGAAATCACCCAGCTGCTCCTGGGTCATTCCCAAGTTGAAAAAAACGGAACCTCGATCCCGATAACCGGTGTCGCCAGAGGCCTTGGCAAACTGATCGCGTGCCTGCTCCATTCGGCCTTGGCCATACAAAAACGCGCCATAATAAACGTAGGCGCGGGTATTTTTTGAGTCGGCGGAGATCGCGCGTTTGAAATTGCTTTCAGCCAGTTCGGGCTCACCCTCGTTGGCAAAAATAAGGCCCTTTGCGGCTAACGCCGGCGAATTATCCGAATCAATTTCCAGAGCCCGGTCCAAGTGATGACGGGCTCGCTCAAAGTTTCCCTGGCCGATGTACGCGGATGCCAACTGAACGTAATCTACTAACGCTTTTTGGCGATCGGCTTCGCGGGCAAAGCGGCTGTCGGTGGTCGTCACGCAGCCCGATAACATCGCTGCCGTCAACATCAGCGACATCAGCGACATCATAAAACGGGCACTGACACACTGATTTACCATAGCCGTGAACTCATCCTGAAGCTGCTGTTGAAGAAGACTTGCCGCATCCAAAGCCGGGTATTTACGCTGAAACCTGCTGCACCGCAATGTAGCGGGCGCTGCGGCGGGTTCGGTCTTCTACCTTGCCTACCAGCTGCCCGCAAGCAGCGTCTATGTCATCGCCACGGGGCATACGTACGGTCGCAATGTACCCTTCCTCGTTCAACACCGTCTGGAATCGCCGGGTGGCATTCATGCTTGGGCGTTCATAGCCACTGCCCGGGAACGGATTGAATGGTATCAAGTTGATCTTACACGGCAAACCACGCAAAACCACAGCCAGCTCTCGCGCTTGATCGACATGATCGTTTATACCAGCCATCAAAGTGTATTCAATCGTTGCTTTGCGTTTGTCTGGCAGACGGCTTAAATAACGGCGGGTAGCTGCCAGCAACTCAGCTATCGGGTACTTTTTATTAATAGGTACTAATTGATTACGCAACTCATCATTTGCGGCGTGCAAAGAAATAGCCAATGAAACATCGGTAACCTCACCCAGTTTGTCAATCGCTGGAACCACGCCCGACGTGCTCAGGGTTACCCGGCGCTTGGAAATGCCGTAGGCCAAGTCTTCCATCATCAGGTTCATGGCGTCTACGACGTTGTCGAAGTTCAACAAGGGCTCGCCCATGCCCATCATCACCACGTTGGTAATCGGGCGATCTGGGCCCGGAGCGTAGGGCATGAACGTTTTGCGCGCAGCCCAAACCTGCCCGATAATCTCGGCAGAGGTCAGGTTGCGATTGAAGCCTCTCTTGCCCGTTGAACAAAAACTGCAATCCAGACTGCAACCAATCTGTGACGACACACACAAAGTGCCACGCTCACCGTCAGGTATCAGTACGGTTTCTATGTTGTTGCCGTTGTCCATCCGCATCACCCATTTACGGGTGCCGTCTTTGGCCACTTCGTCGTAGACTACTTCCGGGCCACGTACTTCAGCGATCAGCTTGAGCTTGTCCCGCAGGGGCTTGCTCATATTGGTCATTTCATCGAAGTCACCCACACCACGCTGGTGAACCCATTGCAGCACCTGGGTAGCGCGAAAACGTTTTTCCCCCAGGGACTCAAAATAAGCCTCAAGCTTGGCTTTGGGCATTCCCAGAAGATTCGTTTTTCCAGCGGGTGCTGTCATTGTATAACCTCGATCAAATAACCAATCCGGGGGCCGCAACGCCGCCCCCGGTGTACAAAATCAGCCGCGCGGGCAAATTTCGTTATCATTGAAAAAATAGGCAATTTCGCGCTCGGCGGAAGCAGCCGAGTCGGAGCCGTGAACCGCATTGGCATCAATAGACGATGCAAAGTCGGCGCGGATAGTACCCGCTTCTGCGTCCTTCGGGTTGGTAGCACCCATCAGGTCACGGTTTTTCAGAATGGCGCCGTCGCCTTCCAGAGCTTGAACAATCACCGGGCCAGACGTCATAAACGCAACCAGGTCGTTAAAGAACGGACGCTCTTTGTGCTCGGCGTAAAAGCCTTCGGCCTGTTCTTGGCTCAGGTGCATCATCTTTGCTGCAACAACATGCAGCTCTGCATCTTCAAAACGACTGATGATTTTGCCGATTACATTTTTTGCAACGGCATCAGGCTTGATGATCGACAGCGTGCGTTCATTTGCCATGGTGATTCTCCATTAGAGGTTGGGTAAAAAAACGAGCATTTAATTATACGCAGTCGCGGGGCCGGTGCCTACCGCACAGACCGCAGCCGGCCAACAACATCAATAATGTGTGCCGCCGCAAAATCGACTTCCTCGCCGCTGGTATATCGACCAAATGAAAACCGCAGCGAACGGTGAGCCTGCTTATCGTCTAGCCCGATGCCCCGCAGGACATAAGACGGCTCCAGTGTCGCCGACGTACAGGCAGAACCGGAAGACACCGCCAATTCACGCAGGCCGAGCATCAGGGTTTCTGCATCAACGCCCGCGAATGACAAATTGATAATGCCGGGCACTCGCAAGCTGGTGTCATCACCGGTTTCATCGCCGTTGAGATGGCTATTGAGATTCCCGTTGAGGGAAACTCCTTCAAGCTCAGCCAGCGCCCCCAGAAAACGCCCCCGCAATTGCTCCAGCTTGGCACTATCGGAAGAGAGGCTGTCTGCTGCCAACTCAAACGCTTTGCCCATGCCCACAATTTGGTGCGTCGGCAGAGTGCCGGAGCGCATACCGCGCTCATGACCGCCGCCGTGAATCTGCGCTTGGATACGCACATCCGGAGAGCGTCGCACGTAGAGCGCACCTATCCCTTTGGGGCCATAAACCTTATGCGCCGACAGTGACAGCAGGTCGGCGTTCAAGGCCTTTACATCCACCGGTATTTTCCCGGGGGCCTGGGCCGCATCAACATGAAAAAGCACACCGCGGCCACGCAGCTGGGCACCAATGGCCGCAATGTCACTAATGCTGCCCAATTCGTTGTTTACCAGCATCAGGGTCACCAGCACGGTCTCTGGCGTTAGCGCCTCAACCACTTGTTCGACATGAATACGTCCACAAGCATCAGGCTTCAGCCAGGTAACCTTCACGCCCTGCTCCTCCAGCCAGCCACAGGTATCCAGAACGGCTTTGTGTTCAATCATAGAGGTAATGACGTGAGGAGCATCGTGCCCGGCCACCGCGCCTTTAATCGCCAAATTGTCAGACTCGGTCGCGCCAGATGTCCATACGATCTCGCGGGGATCGGCATTGATCAATGTGGCCACCTGGCGGCGTGCCGTTTCCACTGCCGCTTCGGCCTGCCAACCATAGCCATGGGTACGCGAGGCCGGGTTACCAAAGGCACCATCCAATGTCAGGTGGCGCATCATTTCTTCGGCAACAGCGACATCTGCGGGCGTAGTGGCCGCATAATCGAGGTAAACGGGTTTTTTCATGACGTTAGAAACCAGACTTAAACCGGAGCCTGTTCGCTTAGCAGCCGGGTGTTGATCGTTTCAAAACCTGCATCGCTTTGGCGCAGATTCTGGCGGTCCGCCACTTGACGGATTTCACGTTTTTTCATCAGGTCGCTCAGGCTAATGTTATCCAGAAACTGATGAATCTGCTCGCTGAGATCAGACCACAGGTGGTGAGTCAGGCACTTCTCGCCGCTCTGACAATCACCCTTGTTACCACAGCGAGTGGTATCAAGTGACTCGCTGACAGCTTCCACCACTTCTGATATAAAAATGGCATCAGCGCCGCGGCTCAGGCGATAACCACCGCCCGGACCGCGAATGCTGGCCACCAGGTTCCTGCGTCGCAGCCGTGAAAATAGCTGTTCCAGATACGACAGGGAGATTTCCTGGCGGGCTGATATATCAGCAAGCGTAACCGGCCCGTGATCACCGTGCAGTGCAAGGTCCAGCATAGCGGTTACTGCATACCGGCCTTTTGTTGTCAACTTCATAAACTCCGCCCCGCGATGGAAATTGACCTCTATTCGCAGCCACGAGTATGAATTGACCTACTAATTCAGTCAAGTATTCAGCGGCTATCCTTGCTGGGTTCGCTTGCATTCTTCGTGGCACCTGCTTTAGCGCTCTCTTCCACACCCTCTTCCACGCTATTGTTAGCGCTCTCCTTCGCACTGTCTGTACTGTCCGCTTTGGCGATCGGCTCGACCGCCGCCGCTGCAACCACTTTTGCGTCTTCGCGGTTCTTTTTGCGCGCAGCCTCGCTGTCTGTATCGCGCAGGCAATCAAAATCGTCCTCCGACAACACTGGCAAGTCTCCGTTCGGATAATCAGCGCTTACCTTACGCAAGGCTTTACACATTATTTCCATGCGGTCGTCTACCGCGTGCATGTGGTCGAGCAGCGAACGCATTGCCCGCGCCAGGGGGTCTGGCATTTCTTCGGTAACACCATAGGCGTCAAAGCCCATGCGCTCCTCCATTTCCCGTCGCCGCGAGCTTCGTTCGTCTTTGTCTTTTTCAATCACGCGGCCCGGTATGCCAACAACGGTTGCTCCAGCTGGCACCGCTTTTGTGATCACCGAGTTGGAACCCACTTTGGCACCCGCGCCTACTTCAAAGGGCCCCAATATTTTGGCTCCGGCGCCCACAACCACCCCATCACCAATGGTGGGGTGGCGCTTGCCCTTGCTCCAACTGGTACCGCCCAAGGTAACGCCCTGATACAAAGTAACATCGTCACCGATGATCGTGGTTTCACCAATGACCACGCCCATACCGTGGTCGATAAAAAAGCGTCGACCAATGGTGGCACCGGGATGAATCTCAATACCGGTAAACCAGCGCGTAAGCGTAGAAAGGGTGCGAGCTAGCCATTTCAGACCCATTCCCCATAACCAGTGGGCCACCCGATGCAGTAAAAGTGCGTGCAGGCCAGGATAGTTGGTCAGCACTTCAAAGGTATTACGCGCAGCGGGATCGCGGCGGAACACGCTGCTGATATCTTCTCTTAAATGTCTAAACATGACTTTTGCCCTGGTCCTGCTCCGGCGCTTGTGGCCCGGTACCGGAGGTTGATTGCTCGGTTCCCGAGGGGCCTGCCGTTTTTTGAACGGCCGACAAAACGCCTCTGAGGATATTAACTTCCATCTGGTCCATTTTCGCCCGCTGGAACAACCTGCGCAGACGCGCCATCAGTTGGCGCGGTTTATCCCGGCGGTGAAAATCAATTTCTTCCAGCACCTGCTGCAAATGGCCGAAAAAGCCTTCGACATCGCCAACGCTGGCAGGAGCGACGTCCCATCCGGCATCACCAGGCTGCGCAATCGATTCTAAATAGGGCCGCTGGGCATCTGCCTCAAGGCCCTTCAGATAACTCATGCGCAACTCATAACACATTACCTGAACCGCCATCGCCAGGTTCAATGAGCTGTAATCCGGATTAGACGGAATATGAATATGATAGTGGCAACGTTGCAGTTCGTCGTTGCTCAACCCATGATTCTCTCGGCCAAACACCAGCGCCACTGTGCCTTGGCCGCAATGACTGGCTGCCGCAGTTGCGGCCTGATCCGGCGGCATCACTGGCCAGGGCACCTTGCGCCCGCGAGCGCTGGTGCCCATCACCAACACGCAATCTGCCAGCGCTTCATCAAGGCTTCCCACCACGGTTGCAGTGTCCAGAACATCCGACGCTCCAGCGGCTCGAGCGTACGAAGTCTCATCCGGGAACGATCGCGGGTTCACCATCCACAGATTTCCCAACCCCATATTTTTCATGGCTCGCGCTACCGCACCAATATTGCCAGAGTGGGAGGTTTCCACCAGAACAATACGAATTCGGTCGTTGTAGGTGTCGGGTGAGCCCAGCGGGCGGGACGGTTTGTGCATAGTAACGGCCTGTCAGCAAAATTAGGCGGCAATAATAACAGATAAATCACGGAAGCCGGCGGGCAACCCGTGTGTCAAATAGCCATTATCCGTGCTTGTGCGGAGTCTAAAAACAGACAAAGCGCACACCGACTGCTATGATACGCGGCCTCCATACACCCGGATAATGATTACTCAGATGCAACCAGCGATTAAAATGGCCCTGCGCGTTGCGCGCCAAGGGTCGGACTACCTGAAAGCACATTTCGAGCGCCAGGAACCTAGCGACAAAGACAACAGCGAGCGCGAGCGTCAGCTGGATCGCGTCGAACAGGCCATTTACGATAATTTCGTAGAGCAGCTCGAAAAAGCCTATAAAGATCACAACATTGCTCCCCTGAACGAAGCGGATGCTGGCATCTATGATAAAAGCTGGCACATCTTTCCGGTTCTGGGTCGCGACAATTTCCTGCGAGGTATTCCGGAATTTGTTCTGGCACTGGCCCAGAAAAAGAACAACCGAATTGAGAGCCTGCTGATTGTTAACCCAATCACAGGTGAAGAATACTCAGCCAGCCGTGGCCACGGCGCCGCACTGAACAGCCGCCGGGTGCGGGTATCAGAAGTGCGCCAGCTAACCAGCGCAGCGCTGGCCACTAACGTTCTGGACCAGGCCCGAAAAGACGACAACCCACAACTGTGGGGCGAAATAGCCACCGTTCTGGCGACCAACTCACGTATTTTCCGCACATCCGGATGCGTGGTGCTGGATATCGCACGGGTATCAGCCGGCCATCTGGATGCAGTGATTGCTTTTCGTCCGGAAGGCGCCGACCTGGACCTGGGCGTGGCCCTGGCGATGGAATCGGGCGCCTTGACCGGGGACTTCTCTGGCAACCCATCGGCAAGTAACGCAAAACAGTTAATTGTGGCTAACCCCAAACTGTTTCGTGAATTGCTGAAGGAACTGCATCCGTTCCGTGGCCGCTTGCCCCGCTAAAGGGCACTTACCCTGCTAGCAAGGCATGCACAAAAAAACCGCCAATCCCCAGGGACTGGCGGTTTTTTAATGGTTGCGAAACCGCTGCTGACAAACCGGCAGGGCCTGCCACAGGGTTTTTACAGAAGGGCCTATACACAGCCCTCATTAAACGAACTACATGCGGTTCAACCATTCCGGTGGCTGCTCGTCTTCATCTTGGCCGACCACACCTTCCTTCACCGGCAGGATCAGATCTTCACGAGACACGCCAAGCGCAATCAGCAGGTTCGCCGATACGTAGATAGATGAGTAGGTACCCACCACCACGCCGATAATCAGCGCCAGAGCAAATCCGTTGATCGCCTCACCACCAAATACGTAAAGCGCAATCAACACCA
>Ga0314772_1001499_pt1 | contig 10205 bp, 8 predicted proteins | sample MetaGCBIW2018_FD_204520 | JGI IMG/M metagenome (GOLD analysis project Ga0314772, IMG submission 204520) | Cryopeg brine microbial communities from Beaufort Sea near Barrow, Alaska, United States - CBIW 2018 | ecosystem: Environmental > Aquatic > Marine > Coastal | place: USA: Alaska | collected... | reverse complement strand
CTTTACTTAAGAATCCAGAAAACCTCACAGAGAAACAACGGATTAAGTTTGAAGCAATTGCCGGTGCGAACTATGAGGTTAGCAAGGCCTGGCAGGTAAGAGAAAACTTCAAAGATCTGTTCAGTTGTGGAAAACTTTTCGCTTGGACACTATACAACAAATGGACTGCTGACTCGAAGAAGAGAAAAATAAAAGAAATAGACAAAGTAGTAGAGACATTCAACAACCATATTTCCGGAGTTGTAAATGCATTGATCATGAATCTAAGCAATGCAATGGCTGAACGCCTAAATGGTAAAATTCAAGAACTCAAAACAGTAGGAAAAGGCTATCAACATTTACCAACTTTAGAAGCGCAATACTGTTTTTCCATGGGGGCTTAGACCTATATCCTCACTAACTTAGGGGTAGAACCATGAAATTCAATGAATAAGTTAGGAACTTCAATCTAGTAAGGTCTCCATTAAGTTCGTGGTAGAATCATAATATTTATCTAATCGGAGTTAAGATTGCATACACATGATAAATGACGTAGGAATTAGTCATTTACTTCTTTTAAAGAAGTTTTTAATTCCTGACTTCTCAGGTTTGTCTACGTAACTCTCATAGTTTGAATAATATCCATATCCATATCCATATCCATACCCATAATTATTATATCCAATTCCTGAACGGTGTGTATCATTGATAATTGCAAATAAATTTTTTATCATAAATTTATTTTTAAGGTCATTGGCGATACTGGCTTGATTAATAAAGGAAAAGTTTTGTCTGAACAAAAAGAGATTGATATCCGAGTACCTTGTTAAGTCTAGGGTTTCTGAAACCAAGCCTATTGGTGATGTATCGATAATTACAAAATCGTATTTTCTTCTTAAGTCTAACATTAATCTTTCAAATTTTGGAGTGTTAATTAACTCTGCACTCCGCTCCAAATGCGGTCCTGCACTTATTATATACAAGTTTTCTTGTTCTGTAGACTGCACCAAATCTTCCCATTCCTCACTTTCTTGAAATAAGAAGGTGGTGACTCCGTTATCATTACTTAGGTTCAGCTCTTTATGCAAACGCGGCTTCCTTAAATCCATTCCTAGAATAAGTGTTTTTTTGCCTAATGAAGCATATATACTCGCCACTTTAATACTGATGTATGTTTTACCTTCACCGGGCTTTGTGGAAGTGACAAGGATTACCCCTTTATCTTTAAAATTAAATCGGATCGCTAAATTTGACCGTATGTTTCGAAATGATTCAGTTGTCATTGATTTAACGCTATGGTTGAGAGGATTGGAAATGTTTTTCTCCCGGGGAATTGTCCCAATTATCGGTATCTGCAATACTTCTTCCAATTCTTTTACATCAGTGATTTTATGGTAGAAGATGGACCATAACACTAGAATAAATAGTGGAATTGAAAACCCTAAAGCTAGCCCCAAAGCATAATTCCTTGTTCTATTTGGGGAGATGGGTACAGGGTTTACCATGGCTTCATCGTAAATCTGATGATTGGTGGTGGTGGATGCTTTTTTGATTTCTGTTTCAGCTCTTTTTTCAAGCAATAGTGTGTAAATTGATTCATTTACTTTAAATCTTCGCTCAATCGAAATTAAGTTTCTTTCCACCTCTGGGAGTTGGTTTAAATCTTGATCTACCAATCCTACTAGACTTTTAACTCTTCTAATTTGATTTTCGATATTTGAAATTCCATTCGAAATATTCTCATTCAAATTAGACCTTAGATTTTTTAACTTATTATTCAGTTCTCTCGTATAAGAAAATGAATCTCCAATTAAAACTCCACTTAATCTAGCTCTTTCATTCTGTAGATTTATAAGTTCGGAGACCATCGTGTTAATGATCGGATCTTCGATTCCTGCTATTGAAGGAATCAATAATTCTTGACCGTCTGAATTGTCTAAATAGTTTTGGAGATTTTTATAATAATCCAATGTTGCGCTTTGACGATTTAAATCACTCTCTAGCTTGACTGACTCGCTGAGTATATTCGTACCTTTTGCGGAAATGTTTATGATTTTATTTACTTTTCTAAAGTTCTGAATTTCATTTTCGTAAAGATTAATACTGTCATTTATCGTTAGAATTTGATTTTCAATAAAATCTAAAGTTTGCTGAGTAGCTAAGTTCTTTTGCTCCAAGTCATTCTCTAAAAAGGCTTTCATTAATGCATCGATGTATTCGCTGCCTATTATCCGATCGGGATCATTTAGTTGAATTTTAAGTACCGATGATTCAGAGTTTACCAGGGAAATTTTAACTTTACTCCTGAATTTTTTCGCAAGGGAACTGTCGTCTGAAAAGCGAAAGTAAATTTCTTCAGAGATATCGTTTAGTTTGTAGAGCGTGAATTCAAAGAATTCTGTTTTTAATAGTTCTCCGTATTTTCCTTGATACCTTGTTGGTAAAGTTTTGTTTAATAATGATGTATTTAAAACATCTTCCTTGTTTTCTCTATTGAATACTTCTTTGTTTTCCGTTTCGAGTAATTCAATGATGTATCCTGTGCCTTTTCCCGGTACAATTTTGTAATAAACATTTTTTAATTGGTTATGATTCCAGTTTACTTCTACTAAAATCGGGATTTTCTGATTATAGATTTGTTTATATCCCCAAATGTCCTCCGTAAAATAATTTATGTTTAGATCTAAATCTTTTATGGTCCTTAGCGCAAGGGAATAGGTTTCCAGGTATACAATTTGATTTTCAACCTGCGTATTTTTTAAAGTAGGTGTTGCTGAGGAGAACAATTCTAATCCCATTGTATTTTGTTCTTCGCTAATCAATAGGGTGCCCTCGATTGCATAAATAGCGGTAGTTTTGTTTGTCACATAATGGCTTATGGCTACAGCTAAAATTGTAGTGGCTACAAAATAATACCAGTTTTGAAGGATTTTAGTTAAAATTATTTTTGGGTCAAAAATATCAGAACTATTTCCACCGTTGGTTTTATTGTTTTCAATATTGTTCATTTTCTTATCTGAAAAAACTTAATAATAACAAGATTGTTGTTAAAGTGCTTGTAATTAATAGGATGTTTTGACTTGCACTTTCTGTTCTTGCAAATTCCCGTTGCTTTAAGGGTTGAGCATATATCTGATCATTAGTTTGAACAAAGTAAAATGGAGTTCGAATTATATTTCTGTCCAGTAGGTTGATTCTATGTATTTTTGTTCCTTCCGGGTATTGCCGTATGATCGTAATTTCATCCCGTTTAGCAAAAGTTGTGAAATCTCCGGCATTGGCTAGGGCTTCAAATATGGTTAATCGATCTTGCAGAATAGTGAATTTACCAGGGCCATTTACTTCACCAAATACAGAATACCTTATACCTCCTAATTTTACCCGAACATAAACTTCTTCACTAACCACAGTTTTAAGTTTGTTTTGGATACTTTCTTTTGCCTCTTCTAATGTATTTCCGCTGACTTTTATTTTTCCAAGAATTGGTAATTCTACATTTCCTGATTTGTCTACAGTGTACCCATTCATATAATAAATATCTCCTCCACCTTGGATTCCACCACCTCTCATAGCTGTTGAATTCTCATTTAAAATATTAAAGGCTTCGTTTATAAAATCAACTGTTGTTTTGATGTTAATGCTTATTATATCATTGTATTGTAGTTGATAGTCTTGCATTTCATAGGGGATCATTTTATTGTCAACAAGGTCTGCGTCTCCCTCTAAGTTTTGAAGATAAACCAAAGAACTATTTGATATGCAGGAATTTAAACTCACCAGTAACAATAAACCACACGCAGCAATTGTTTTATTTCTGTTTTGTTTCATTTTGCAAAAATGATATATTTAAAACTAATCTTCATATTAATAATAATTAAATGAAGATTTATGTAAATAAAGTGTTGACAGACATCTTGAATTTAAAAAATCCCTAAACGGTATTTAATTTACAGTTTGATTCAATTCATTTATAATTTCTCAAAGCTAATAGTTTTATCTTTGAGAAAACAAGATATTCGTAAAACGTTTAAAAAGAAATGAAAATAAGATTATTTTATTGTATTGCATTTATTTTTGTATTTAATGGGTGCATACGTGCTGAATTAGATAATATGCAGGCTTTTGAATATACTTTTCCTGAATTAGGAGTTGTTGATCCCCTGCCGGAAATTGTTCTTACTGAGCCGGTTGAGGTTGTCGAGACCGACGGAAAAATTATTGTTACCAAAGAATCTGACGAATTGGTGCAAGATGTAGTTGTTGCCGTTATTGATGACAGTATCACCCAAGAGAATTTGGATGTTATTCAGTCATTTTCCGAACTGGCGCCAAACGTTTCAGATGAGGTAATTATTGATGGTGTCACTGAAGCTTGGATTTTAGGTGTTCTTGATGGTTCAATTCTTCCATCACCTGAATTCTTGCAAATTGAATCTGAATTTGAGGAAATTGAAGAGCTTCTTAAATATTACTCCCAATTGGAATTCCCCACTGTGGACGGTTTTGTCCCTGGGAGAAGGTTGATGTTCAGCAAGGAAAATAGGGGCAACAATGTTGCTAATCTTAGAATTGAATCTCTTGTAACTCCTTGTAAGAAAGCTGCAGAGGCTATCTATTTGAAAAATGTAGGACTTTTGGAGGATCAATCTGATCTTCAAATCAAAGAAATCGAAGATCACTATCAGGTTTTTATTGATCAATATGAACAGGATTATCTCGAAAGACTGATTTCTGGACAGCAAGTTATCGCTGACAACACCACTCAATTGCTTGAATTTGTACTTCTTTTTAATAAATCAATTGATGGGTTAGATTATCCGAATTGGGTTAAAAGAGGTCTCAAGATATATGTCATTGCTTTTGTGTTAAGATACAATGCGCAGATAATACAATTGGAAGAATCTTTTGCCATTGCTGCTAAATTTGCAAGAGATAAGAGAATTGCAACAGCCAACGGATTAAGGGATGAAGCAATTCAAAAAGGGGAAGCTTATTTAAAAGTCGCCATACTAACTCAGACTACTAAATATAATACTGCTACCAATAATTGTCATAATCAAGGAGCGGGAGCTTGATCTATTCACTACCTTTTTTAAAAATTAATATGAAATATATAAAGCTATTATTAGTTGTTTTCTTGTTGCCTCTTTCCTTAGATGCTCAAGTTGTTTTTAGTGAGTTTGGTGGAGGACTAAGTTCTTGGACTAGAGTTTATTCCAGTCCAGATGAGTCCATCTTATTGGTTAATCCTTCTCAAGAGCAGGGAAAGTCGAATACGGTAATTGTTCCGACTATTTATGGAAAGGTGGATCTTGGTCGGACTTTTGGGTTGAGGGGTAGGATAGGGTATGCCCAAAACTCCTTCCAATCCTCGTTGATACTTGGAGACTTAACGAGAAATGAAAAATTAGTTCAAACTATCCTACCTGTTGGATTCGCGCTTGAATTTAAACTTCCTTTCTCAAAAGTAACAGGACAAAGTAGTGAAAGCAATTCGGAAGATTCAGACCAAAAGGATGTTAGTAAGGAAATTAGTGCTAAGTCTCATTTTATTGGAGGTATTGGATTATCTAGGTATTTTATTCAGCACTCCTTTACTCGTGAAATATCTGGCGGTGAAGGATCTTTGGCAGGGTCAAAGTTTTCAGGTAATGATTTTGGGTTGACTGCTATGATAGGGTATTCTAAATTAATCTCCGAACGTATAATCTTTACTCTGTTTTCACAGTTTAATTCAGGCTCTTATGATCATCGGCTTTACTCTGAAGATGTTAGTGGTGCTTATGACGTTAAGAATATTTCTTTACGAGGTTTAGAAGTTGGCATTACAGTAGGTTTCAAGTTAAAGTAATTCTGTTATGAAATTCCGGGATTTTTTTATTTTAATTTTTATTTTTTATTTATTTTCCTATACAAATGGGTATACCCAGGTAAATTTTTTAGGTAAGCCTGGTTTAGTTAGAATACCAAAGCCAAGTTTTATAGATAAAAGGGATAATTTACAGTTTCAACTATCTTACTTACCAAAAGATTATGCTATAAATAATTTCATGAATAGAAAGTCGGATGAATTTTTCTATTCTGTTCAATTGCGACCATTGTCTTGGTTATCTGTGAATTTTGTTCTTACACGACCAACAGATATACCTAGAATAGGAATTGGAGATCGACATTTGGACTTCCAGTTCTTTATTTTAAACCAAAAAAAATATGGCGTAAATCTCTCTGCTATTTTATCACCTGCATTGGCTGCAAGTTTTATAGATCATAATTCTATTTTCATTAGTCGTAGCATTGCCATAAGTAATTCTTGGAGTTTCGAACCGGTTTTTGGCTATGGACTAAAAGATAATTTTCGTAAACCTCCCCAAAAAAGTAAGTATGAAAATATGGGATATCAATGGATTTCAAAATCTGAATTTGGTAATAACTATCTATCAGGATTTTTTGCTGGAGTCCAAATTAAAGTAAAAAATATTTTTTTTCTTTCAGCGGAGTATGATACTCAGTATATAAATCTTGGCACCAGTTTTACAATTCTGAAGAAAATTGGAGTTCATGTAAATTATCTGGATTTGAAAGTTATTACCGGTCAAGTTTCTTACAAGGTTTATCTCGATAAGTCATTAAAAAGAAATATGAATGTATATGAGTAAATCTCTACTAAGTATTTTATTCATGTTTGTTCTTTTCGGTGCAAGTGCCCAGGATATTAATGAACTACAAAGCGTTTTGCATTCTGCTGGCTTTGAACAAGAATTGATCTTTCCAATGAGTTCCAAGGAAGGTGAAATCGTTTATATGATTGGAGTGGAGCATAGAGGGATTAATAATCCTTCTGAAGTGTTAACTCTGGCCAATTCAATTAGTGAAAAGTTAGGTTTTAAGCAGAATAAATTTGTTTTACTTTATAAAGGTCAACCTCTCTATGAATCAACTATTCGGGATAATTTCATTAGCTCAACTAATCTGTCAGATACAAATTCCAGAGATTTATTCAGAAAATTTTCAATAAAGGATTACAGGTTGAATATAGTTATAGATCCAGACATTCAAGTTCGGTTTGGGAGTTTCGAAAATCCCATTCAAAGTAAGCTTTCTTTGTTAATAGGATCTGACATTATGCTATTTAGAGGGTTTTCACTATTCACCGGTATATTGATCCCTGTTCAAAATGATTTGGATAATGAATCCAATAACCCTAAGCTTGGTCCCACATTTTTTGAATTCTTCACCCAGGTTGTTCCTAATCATTACGCCCAACTTTCTTTAGGTTTATTTTATAATAATCGCTACGGTATTGATTTAGAATATAGATTTTTTCCTCATGCGAAAAGGTTTAGTATGGGTTTTCGCTATGCAAAAACTGGTTTTTATTATTTTCCCGAGAGATCAATCTTTTTTGATTCTTTAGATGATAATTTGATGTTAATAAATTTGGAGTATTTATTTGTTAAAGAAAGAATAAGTGCTTCTTTAGATTTTGGTCAATTTTTGCAAAAAGATCAGGGTTTTAAATTTTCTTTATTTAAACAGTATAAAAATATAGAGGTTGGTTTTTTCTCAACAATTACAAAGTTGGGAAATACTTCTGGTTTCAATTTCACAATTCCATTATTTCCAGGTAAGCTTATTAGGTCTAAATCTTTTGAATTGAGGACTAATGATTCCTTTCGTTGGGAATATTCCTACAGCAATGATGGCGTTATAGGACGTGATTTTAATTCTAATCGCTCTATTAAAAATAATCTTCGTAGGTTTAATTCTAATCTTCTAAATAAATACTGATATGGTCGATTTTGACTTTTTGAAATTTAAAATTTGGATTTCTATGTGGATTAAAAAAGTACCCTTTATTCCAGTTCAGCTTATTTTTATTCTAGACCTATTTGTAGTTACAATTAATTTTGTATTTGCATATTTGTTCTTATCAAATATTAACGTGGCTATAATCTCTTTTGACGAAGCAATTATATGGTATTGTATAATGATTTCGCTTATTGTTGCATTAATGTATTCAAAAAGTTCATTTAAATCTTTTGTAAGATTTACTGATATTTATGAAATTATTAATTTTGCAATTTTGTTTTTTTTATCTATTATTATTTCGGTTGTATTTAATTTTGTTATTTCATTATCATCTTATATTAATTCTATATCCTTAGCGTTTATTGTGCTTAGTAATTTTGGTTCTTTTATATCTGTTATTTTATATAGATTAATAATTAAAGAAACATATTCAAGAATTTTTAAATTTGAAAAAGATGTTATCAATACTCTAATATTTGGTGCCGGTAAATCGGGCATTATGGTATTTCAAATTCTTAATAGAGAAACCAATCCAATTAGAAATGTCTGTGCCTTTTTTGATGATGATGTAAAGATTAAAGGAAAAACGCTGTATGGGAAGGAAATTATTTCTGATTATAATAAACTTGAAGAACTAATTCAATATTTCCAAGTTCGGGAGTTGATTATTGCTTCAGAAAATATTTCAATAGATACAAAGGAATTCATTTTGAATATTTGTTTAACTTTTAAAGTCGAGGTCAAATTTTCCCCAAGTTTTAATAAATTGTCCAAAACTGATATAGGAATCAACGATTTAAGAAAAATAAATCTTGAAGATCTCCTTGGAAGAGAGTCAATTTGTATTAATCAAGATCATCTGAGTTCAAGTCTTTCCGACAAAGTTGTGCTTGTCTCTGGTGCTGCTGGGTCGATAGGCAGTGAGATTTGCCGTCAGCTATGTAAAACTAAATTGTCTAAACTTATTATTTTGGATATGGCGGAATCTGCCTTATTTGATATTAATGAAGAATTAAATCGTAGTTTAGTTTCTTTCCCAGTTGTCGCTGTCTTAGCTGATATAAGAAATGGTTCTTCGGTACAAGATATCTTTGAACAATATAAACCTCATTATGTTTTCCATGCTGCTGCATACAAGCATGTCCCTATGATGGAATCTTTTCCAAAGCTTGCTATTGAAACAAATATTCTTGGATCAAGAAATTTAGCTGATAATGCGGAATTCTTTGGTGTGGAAAAATTTATTTTTGTTAGTACTGATAAGGCAGTTAATCCTACAAATGTTATGGGAGCATCTAAAAGATGCGCTGAAATCTATATACAATCAAAATTTTTGTCAAATTTTTCTAGATCAAAAACCCAGTTTATTACTACTAGGTTTGGTAATGTTCTGGGTTCAAATGGTTCTGTTATTCCCACCTTTACCAAACAAATTGAGTCTGGTGGACCTGTTACTGTTACAGATAAAGGAATTGTACGTTATTTCATGACGATTCCCGAAGCATGCAGTTTGGTTCTTGAAGCAGGATCTATGGGGAAAGGCGGTGAAATTTTTGTCTTTGATATGGGGAAGCCTGTAAATATATATGATTTAGCTATTAAAATGATTAAGCTATCAGGACGTATTCCTTTCATAGATATTGATATACAAATTTCTGGTTTACGCTCAGGTGAAAAATTATATGAGGAATTAATTGGTAGTTTTGAAGACTTTAAAGATACCTATCATCCTAAAATTCAGATTGTTCAATCTGCTCCTGTTGATTTTGACCGGATACGTTTATTAATCTCAGAGTTGGAACATGGGTTAAATGAAAAACTTGGTGAAGAATACCTGGTTAGCTTATTGAAATCTATTATTCCGGAATATAAAAGTAATTATTCACGTTTTGCTATTCTAGATAACTAGATATGAAATTTGTGTTTAAGTTTAGATCTATCTTTTTCCAATCACTTTTGAATCCCCGTCTCGTTATTTATTAGTTTATTATTTTTTTAGTTTTCAACGTTTTGTAATTTATGTTTTATGTTGTTGCCTTTTCTAACTCTATCTCCTTCTTAAGAAGCTTAAAATTAAGTATGCTAGTATGGATAGAAAAAGAATAAATTATTTTTTTATATATTAGTCCTGGGAGGGGACATAATCCAGATAACTCTAGCCTAGTTCCATCTCTCATAATTCACATGTTTAGTTATTTGGATTATATTTCTACTTACTTTTATTAATCGCTATTTTAATTATTTTATATTTTCCTTTTAAAAGTTGTAGAGATCTATCATTTAACATAATATTTAATTGGTCTCAAAAATAGTTTAAACTATGCACTTTAGTGCATTTCGCTTTAGCTTCTAAAAACGTTTACTTTGAGGTATGTCAGAACAAAGGAGCAATGGACATACTGTTTCTCGACTTACAG
>Ga0314772_1001493_pt1 | contig 10237 bp, 8 predicted proteins | sample MetaGCBIW2018_FD_204520 | JGI IMG/M metagenome (GOLD analysis project Ga0314772, IMG submission 204520) | Cryopeg brine microbial communities from Beaufort Sea near Barrow, Alaska, United States - CBIW 2018 | ecosystem: Environmental > Aquatic > Marine > Coastal | place: USA: Alaska | collected... | reverse complement strand
TGAAAGAAACAGTTCCGGAAGAAGATCTGGATAAATTTATAGAAGTAGCAGAAACCATAATGGAACTTATTGCGAGCAAAAAAATTTATACAGAAGAAATCAGGATCAAATAATTTACAAAAAACCTAACAGGTTTTTAAAACCTTTTAGGTTAAAAAGGATTTGTTTTTAGAAGAATTTGGAATTTTCAATAGTAGAAACTTTTTAAACCGCAAAGTTCACAAAGAAAAAAAAGACGCAAAGAGCGCAAAGGAAAAAACTACATGACAGAAGTTTTCGAAATATTGAAAATCAAAGCGCACTTTACATAAAATTAACGCCTTGTGATAAAAAAAAAGAAAGATTATAAAATTTTATAAATCAGAATTAAAAACAATAAATAGCTACATATGAAACGAAGAATCAACAAAGTTGCAATAATTGGCTCCGGGATCATGGGAAGCGGGATTGCCTGTCACTTTGCCAATATTGGCGTGGAGGTACTTTTGCTGGACATTGTTCCAAGAGAACTAAATGAGCAGGAAAAGAAAAAAGGATTGACCCTGGAAGATAAACCTGTGCGTAACCGCCTGGTGAATGAGGCACTTCAAACTGCTTTAAAATCGAAACCCTCTCCTATATATCACAAGGATTTCGCCAATAGAATTAAAACCGGAAACCTGGAAGACGATATTTCCAAAGTTTCTGAGGTAGACTGGATTATCGAAGTTGTGGTAGAACGTCTCGATATTAAACAAAAGGTTTTTGACAATCTTGAAAAATACCGTAAAAAGGGAACGCTTATAACTTCAAACACTTCAGGTATCCCGATCCATCTTATGAGTGAAGGACGAAGTGATGATTTTAAAAAACATTTCTGCGGCACACACTTCTTTAATCCGCCAAGATATCTAAGATTATTCGAGATTATTCCCGGTCCTGATACTTCAGATGAAGTGCTGAAATTTTTGAATGAATACGGCGAAAAATTCCTCGGAAAAATATCGGTACTAGCAAAAGATACCCCTGCATTTATTGGAAACCGCGTAGGGATTTTCAGCATAATGAGTCTTTTCCACATGGTTAAAGAGATGGATCTGACCATTGAAGAAGTAGACAAACTTACCGGTCCTGTAATTGGAAGACCCAAATCGGCTACCTTCAGAACTGTGGATGTTGTAGGTTTGGACACCCTTGTTCACGTAGCCAACGGCTTGCACAAAGGAGTTCCGGAAGACGAACAACACGATTTATTTGCCCTGCCAAATTTCATCAATACAATGATGGAAAAGGAATGGTTTGGAAGTAAAACAGGTCAGGGTTTCTATAAAAAAGTCAAAAATAAGGATGGTTCCAGTGAGATCAAATCCCTTGATTTGGATACCATGGAATATCGCAGCCCTAAAAAAGCCTCTTTTGCAAGCCTGGAACTCACAAAAACCATTGACAATGTAGAAGACAGGTTTAAGGTATTAATTAAAGGGAAAGACAAAGCGGGGGAATTTTACCGCAAGAATTTTGGAGCTTTGTTCGCATACGTTTCAAACCGTATTCCAGAAATTACAGATGAACTTTATAAAATTGACGACGCGATGAAAGCCGGTTTTGGCTGGGATCATGGGCCTTTCCAGATCTGGGATGCCGTAGGCGTTGAAAAAGGTATTGAATTGATGAAAGCTGAAGGTCACGAACCTGCTGCCTGGGTCAATGAAATGCTGGAAAAGGGAAACAAGAGTTTTTACACCGTAAAAAACGGAAATACCTTTTATTACGAGCTTTCTAAAAAAGAACAGGTAAAGGTTCCGGGCCAGGATGCCTTTATTATTTTGGACAATATCAGGGAATCTAAGCAAGTATTCAAAAACAGCGGTGTTGTTGTTGAAGATTTGGGTGACGGAATTTTAAACGTCGAATTCCGAAGCAAAATGAACTCTATTGGCGGCGATGTTCTTGACGGCTTGAATAAAGCCCTGGATATAGCCGAAAAAGATTACAGGGGATTGGTTGTTGCCAACAACGGCAAAAACTTCTCTGTAGGTGCCAATATCGGGATGATCTTTATGATGGCCGTTGAACAGGAATACGATGAGCTGAATATGGCCATCAAATACTTCCAGGACACCATGATGCGGATGCGATATTCATCAATTCCAACCGTTTCTGCCCCACACGGAATGACCCTGGGCGGCGGATGCGAACTTTCACTCCACGCCGATAAAGTTGTTGCAGCGGCCGAAACCTATATTGGTTTGGTAGAATTTGGCGTAGGTGTAATTCCCGGCGGAGGTGGTTCGAAAGAATTAACCCTGCGGGCATCAGACAGCTATCAAAAAGACGATCTGGAGATCAACAGGTTGAGGGAAAATTTCCTGACCATTGCAATGGCAAAGGTTTCCACCTCGGCTTATGAAGCTTATGACACAGGAATCCTTCAAAAAGGAAAAGATATTGTGGTAGTAAACCCGGACCGTCAGTTGGCAATAGCTAAACAACACGCCTTATTAATGGCTGAAAACGGCTACACAAAACCGATCCAGCGAACCGATATCAAGGTTCTTGGAAAACAGGCCCTTGGTGCTTTCTACGTTGGGACCGATCAAATGGTTGCCGGAAATTACATCAGCAAACACGACAGGAAAATCGCCGATAAACTGGCTTACGTAATGGCCGGGGGAGATCTTTCGGAACCAACTTTAGTAAGCGAGCAATACTTGCTCGACCTCGAACGGGAAGCATTTTTATCACTCACCGGGGAGCGCAAGACGCTGGAGAGATTGGAGCAAATGATAAAGACGGGAAAACCGTTGAGAAACTAGTAGTGAGTAATTAGTATTGAGTATTGAGTAGTTTAATTTTTAAAATTAGGAAACATGCATAAATTGGAAGATTTAAAAATTTGGAATAAGGCAATGGACATTGCTGTAAATACATATTTACTTTCAGCTGGTTTTCCAAAGGAAGAAAAGTTTGGCTTGACGAGTCAAATTAGACGAAGCGCAGTTTCTGTACCTTCTAATATTGCAGAAGGTGCAGGAAGAAATACCAAAGGGGAATTCAAAAATTTTTTAGGTATTGCAAGCGGATCTTCCTACGAACTTTTTACTCAATTAATATTATCCTATAAATTAAAATTAGTCGAAAAAGATTTGGTTGACCCAATTATCAGAGAAGTGCTTGAAGTACAAAAGATGAATTACGCATTGATAAAATCGTTAGAAAAATAGTATTGAGTAATTAGTATTGAGTATTGAGTAGGTTTCTCTAAAAAATTAGAAATCCTGCACAATATCAATAGCGAGATACTGGTAGTAAAAGAAAAGAAATAAATTATTAATTAATTAATAAGATTGTTAGAAAAGGAGTAAATCTCAATACTCAATACTAACATCTAAATACTTTTTAAATGAAAACAGCCTATATAGTAAAAGCCTTCAGAACCGCCGTGGGGAAAGCGCCACGCGGAGTGTTCAGATTTAAAAGACCTGATGAACTCGCAGCAGAAACAATCCAGTACATGCTGAAACAACTGCCGGAATTCGACAAAAAACGCATCGATGACGTGATAGTCGGAAATGCAATGCCGGAAGCAGAACAGGGTTTAAACATGGGAAGATTGATCTCTTTGATGGGATTAAAAATTGAAGATGTTCCCGGAATGACCGTAAACAGGTATTGTGCATCGGGACTTGAAACCATCGCCATCGCTACGGCGAAAATTCAAAGCGGAATGGCCGAATGTATTATTGCCGGCGGTGCAGAAAGTATGAGTTATATTCCGATAGGTGGTTATAAACCTATGCCGGATTATAAGATTGTAAACGAAGGCCACGCAGATTATTACTGGAATATGGGGCTTACAGCAGAAGCCGTAGCCAAAAAATACAATGTGAGCCGCGAAGATCAGGATGAATTCTCTTTCAGCTCGCATCAAAAGGCATTGAAAGCCCAGAAAGAAAACAGGTTTCAGGACCAAATCGTACCTATCACGATCGAACAAACTTTTGTGGACGAATCTGGTAAGAAACAAACCAAATCCTATACGGTAACCAAAGATGAAGGTCCGCGTGCAGATACTTCCAAAGAAGTATTGGCAAAACTGAGACCTGTATTTGCCGAAGGCGGAAGCGTAACCGCAGGAAATTCCTCACAAATGAGTGACGGCGCATCCTTTGTAATGGTGATGAGCGAAGAAATGGTGAAGGAACTGAATCTTGAACCTATCGCGAGATTGGTGAGTTATGCGCCTGTTGGCGTTGAGCCAAAACTGATGGGGATTGGGCCTTTATTCGCAATTCCAAAAGCTTTAAAACAAGCCGGGTTAAAACAGGATCAGCTTGAACTGATAGAATTAAATGAAGCATTTGCTTCGCAATCATTAGCCGTGATCAGGGAATTGGGCTTAGATCAAAACAAGGTCAACGTAAACGGTGGAGCCATCGCGATGGGTCACCCTCTTGGTTGTACCGGGGCAAAACTTTCGACTCAAATCTTTGATGAAATGCGCAAACGCGACCTAAAAAACAAGTATGCCATGGTCACTATGTGCGTTGGAACGGGACAGGGAGCTGCGGGGGTTTATGAGTTTCTTTCTTGAGAAAATAGAGACAAGAATCAAGAACCAAGACTAAAGAGAAAGACAATGGCTAGGCATAATTTTAAAAAATTAAAAATTTGGCAAGAAAGCATGTCTTTGGTTAAGGAAACATATAAAATAGTTAGAGATTTCCCTAATTATGAACGGGTTCAATTTGGTTTCTCAATTAATAAGGTGTGCGGTTTCTATTCCTTCAAATATTGCAGAAGGAACAAGTAAAAGTACCGATAAACACTTTAAAAATTACTTGGAAAACAGCCTTGGTTCTGCTTTTGAATGGGAAACTCAACTTATAGTAGCTTATAATGAAAAATATATATCAGAAGAAAAATTTAAAGATTTAGAAACCAAAATTCAACAAATTCAAAGAATGATATCAGGATTTTTAGACGGATTAAACAAATAAAGTCTTGAATCCTATGTCTTGATTCTTGACTCTTAAAACAAACAAAATGAACACAGAAACACAAAAAACAGAACTAATCCGCGGCGGTCAATTCCTTGTAAAGGAAACCATGTGTGAAGATGTATTTACTCCCGAGGATTTTAACGAGGAGCAAAAAATGATGAAAGGTTCGGTCAAGGAATTTATAGATCGCGAGGTCTGGCCGAAAAAAGCAGAATTCGAAAAGAAAAATTACGCGCTTACTGAAGAAGTAATGCGCAAAGCAGGGGAACTTGGTTTCTTGAGCGTAGCTGTTCCCGAAGCCTATGAAGGTATGGGAATGGGATTTGTTTCCACTATGCTGGTTTGCGATTATATTTCAGGAGCAACGGGTTCCCTGGCGACTGCTTTTGGGGCACATACCGGGATTGGAATTATGCCAATCGTACTTTACGGAGACGAGGAACAAAAGAAAAAATACGTTCCGAAACTGGCTTCCGGAGAATGGTTTGGAGCTTATTGTTTGACTGAACCTGGCGCAGGAAGTGATGCCAATTCCGGAAAGACAAAAGCTGTACTTTCTGAAGATGGAAAACATTACAGCATCAGCGGACAAAAAATGTGGATCTCCAATGCCGGTTTTGCCACAATTTTTACCGTTTTTGCCCGCATTGAAGACGACAAATACATTACCGCCTTTATTTTGGAATACGATAAAGAGAATCCCAACGGAATTTCTTTTGGGGAAGAAGAAAAAAAACTCGGTATTCACTCCTCCTCCACCCGCCAGGTGTTTTTTAACGAAACCAAAGTGCCGGTAGAAAATATGCTTTCTGAAAGAGGAGACGGGTTTAAAATTGCGATGAATGCCTTGAACATAGGACGCATTAAATTGGCATCAGCCTGTTTGGAAGCCCAGCGCAGGGTAATTGACGGCTCAGTGAAATATGCCAATGAAAGGGTTCAATTCGATACGCCGATTGCAAAATTTGGGGCGATTAAGTTGAAATTAGCTGAAATGGCAAGCAATGCATACGCAGGCGAATCTGCAGTATATCGCGCCGCAAAAAATATTGAAGACAGGATAAACCTGAGACTGGAAAGTGGGAGTTCACACGCTGAAGCTGAATTAAAAGGGGTAGAGGAATATGTTATTGAATGTTCCCTTTTAAAAGTAGCTTGTTCTGAAGATATTCAGAGTTGCAGTGATGAGGGAATACAAATTTTTGGAGGAATGGGCTTCTCAGCCGATGCTCCTATGGAATCTGCCTGGAGAGATGCGCGGATCCCACGTATTTATGAAGGAACAAATGAGATAAATAGGATGCTTGCAGTGGGAATGCTCGTGAAAAAAGCAATGAAAGGTCACGTAGACCTTTTGGGGCCTGCAACAAAAGTAGCCAATGAACTTACCGGAATTCCATCTTTTGACAAACCTGATTATTCTGAATTTTTTGCGGAAGAAAAGGAAATACTCCAAAACATGAAAAAAATATTTTTGATGGTTGCCGGAAGTGCCGTTCAAAAATTCGGAGAAAAACTGGAAGAGGAACAACAATTGTTATTGGCTTCTGCCGATATTTTAATTGCAATTTATATGGCAGAATCTAGCCTCCTGCGCACCGAAAAGAACGCAAAACGATTTGGTGAGGATACCCAAAAAGAACAAATTGCGATGTCTAAACTTTATTTATACCACGCGGTAGATAAAATTAGCGAAAAAGCAAAAGAGGGAATTGTTTCTTTTGCGCAAGGAGATGAACAACGTATGATGTTGATGGGCTTAAAACGCTTTACCAAATATCAAAATCAGCCAAATGTGGTTGAATTGAGAAATACCATCGCAGAAAAACTGACTTCCGAAAACAAATACGTTTTTTAAATAAAACTGTGTTTTAGAATATTGTAGAAACTTTTTTTGTTAAAAAGCTGAGGACAAAAGCCTATTCTAAAAATATATAGGAAGCTCAAAAATGACAGAATGACTTTGTGCTTCTTTGTGCTTTTGTGGCTTTGTGACAATTATGAGTTGGATATAGTACATGAATTTTGCCACGAAGGCTCTAAGACACAAAGTTGCACTAAAAAATTGTTTTACTTTTTACAAATATTAAGTTGAAGCATTCATTAAGGCTGATTGGATTTTGTTTACACAAAATTCTATCAGCCTTTTTTTATTTTGGTAAAATCCTGATCTATTGTCTGAACTTGTTGATTTGTGTTGATCAATTTTATAATTATTTTCAATGTTACCTCTATTTTATTTCCCGCAGATCTCGCAGATTTCCGCAGAAAAATAATCTTTACTATTTTTCGCACACAAACCTGGAGCTTTTCTCTAAAGAAATTTTCACCCCTTAAACTACAAACCATAAACAACAAACAACTTTTATTCCTGCGCCAAAATCCCTTTCGAAAAATTCATAGCAGTTTCTATTAGTGCCAAATGAGAATATGCCTGCGGAAAATTTCCCAGCAATCGTTTGGTCTTAAAATCTATGTCTTCACTAAACAGCCCCAAATGATTGCTGTAAGAAAGGAGTTGATCAAACATCCTCTTTGCTTTTTTCTTCTCCCCAATTTTATACAAACTGTCTATGAGCCAAAATGTACAAATGGTAAACGATGATGAGGGCAGGCCAAAATCGTCCTTATTTTTATACCTGTACATCAACCCATCTACGCAAAGTTCCTTCTCGGTTACATGGACAGTGCTTATAAAACGTGGATCTTTGGCATCTAAAAAACCGTATGCCTCCATCAATAAAGTTGAGGCATCCATTTCTTTGGATCCGTAATATTGAGTATATGCCTGAATTTCTTCATTCCATCCATTTTTGTAGATATCATCATAAATATCAGAGCGCAGTTGTTTCCATTTTTTATCTTTAATCCCCCTTCGCAAGACCTCCCCTATTTTGACCGCGCGGTCTACCGCAACCCAACATAATAATTTTGAGAAAATAAAATGCCTGTCTTCGGTTCTGATTTCCCAAATACCTTTATCCGGTTTTTTCCAGTTCTCTTCAACAATCTTCACAATTCCCCTTGTCACCGTCCATAATTCTTCACTGTTTTCAAGTGAAACCTCAAACTCTAAAAATTGCTGATAAATTACCTGCATCAAAATTCCGTAAATATCGTTTTGTTTCTGAATATATGCAGCATTCCCGATACGCACCGGGGCAGAATTTTTATAACCCTTCAGATGTGTCAAAATGTGCTCGGTGAGTTCTTTCTCTCCATTTATGCCATACATGATCTGGATTTTTTCATTTTTATCGGGGATGATATTGATGATAAACTGAAGGAAATCATTAGCCGATATAGTATGTCCAAGTCCGGCCATTACCTTTATTACCATGGAAGCATCGCGAATCCAGCAAAATCTATAATCCCAGTTACGGGCCTCGCCAATGGTTTCCGGGAGTGAGGTGGTGGCAGCAGCCAGAACTGCCCCGGATCTTTCAAAAGTGAGCGTTTTTAAGGTGATGGCACTTCTCAGTATTTCTTTATTATAATATTTATACTTAGTGGTCTTTTCACTCCAGTTCATCCAATAGGTCTTGGTCCTCTGAAATTTAAGATACGTACGATCCAGGGATTGTTTCATCAGCTTTTCATGGTATCCCAATAGAAAATAAGCGTTCCCTTCAAGGGTAATTTCTTTCTGTTGCAGCACTTTATCCAAATCAAGATTGGAATATAAATAAAGGGAATCATATTTCCCGTTTTGGATATTACTGATTATGTGATCTCCTTTATTTTTGCTGAAGGTTGTCCCCCTGGCAAAATCCAATTTAGGATTGAAATCAATTTTAAAAGAAGGTTTTCCCTTTAACAATCTTATAAACCGGATAATATCCGGTGACGCATAAATAGAACCGTCTTCCCGTTGATAACGGGGCATAAAATCAATAAGTTGAAACGCATTGTTCCCGTCATCAAAAACGCTGCTTAAAATATTAGTGCCCCAAAGATATTCTTGTGTTATCTTATATTCTTCGTTTAGAATAAATCCAAAACTTCCACCAATTTCATCATCCAAAAGTTTGGCAAATACAGCGGCAGAATTGAAATTTGGCAGACAACACCATACTATTTCCCCATGTTTTGAAACCAGGGCAGCACTTTTACAATTTCCTATTATTCCGTAATCTAAATTATCCATATAATCATAAAGTTATTTAAAAAGCATGGTAGAATGAACTCGTTTTCGGAAATTTAAGAAAAATCAAATTTGCAATATTAAAATTCACATTAAATTATGAGTAAAACAATCATTTTATCCAATAGATTGCCATTGCAAATTAGTGTCGAAAATGGCAAATTGGAAATCACGCCCAGTGTTGGCGGCCTTGCCACCGGATTAAAATCCTATCATAAGGATGGAAACAGCATTTGGATAGGATGGATCGGATTGACTGAGGAAGAGATTCCGGAAAACCTAAAAGAACAGGTTATTAAAAAGGCCCGAGAGGAAGCTTGTATCGCCGTAAATTTGACTGCAGATGAGATCGAAGGATTTTATTACGGCTTTAGCAATAGGGGAATCTGGCCATTATTCCACTATTTTATGGAATTTACAGAATGGGATTCCAAGCATTGGGAAACCTACCAAAAGGTAAATAGAAAATATGCCCAGGCAATTATTGAACAATATCAGGAAGGAGATCTTATCTGGGTACATGATTATCAATTGTTGCTCGTTCCCAATATGATCCGGGAACTACAACCTAACGCTACCATAGGCTTTTTTAACCATATCCCTTTTCCCTCATACGAAGTTTTTAGGACAATGCCATGGCGGGAGGAAATTCTGAAAGGAATGTTGGGAGCCGATTTAATTGGCTTTCATACTTACGATTATGAAAGGCATTTTTTGAGCTCGGTAAGGCGAATTTCGAGGCTTCAGGTAGAATTTAATGAAATAAGCCTGCCCGAGAGAGTGGTAAAAGTTGATTCTTTTCCCATGGGCATAGATTATGAAAAATTTGAAAAAGCCGCCTTAAAAAATTCTGTTCTTAAATCGGAAAAAAAATCGGAGTTACAACAAAAATTGGATCAACACCAGGAATCGACTCCCGGCGCGAAACTGATCTTAAGCATTGACAGGCTGGATTATACAAAAGGAATTGCCAGTCGCATTCGAGCTTTTGAATATTTTCTTGAAAAATATCCGCAGTATATAGAAAAAGTGCGACTGTTCATGCTTGCGGTTCCTTCCCGATCCGGGGTTCCGCAGTACCAGCTGTTAAAAAAAGAGATTGACGAACTGG
>Ga0314772_1001492_pt1 | contig 10240 bp, 8 predicted proteins | sample MetaGCBIW2018_FD_204520 | JGI IMG/M metagenome (GOLD analysis project Ga0314772, IMG submission 204520) | Cryopeg brine microbial communities from Beaufort Sea near Barrow, Alaska, United States - CBIW 2018 | ecosystem: Environmental > Aquatic > Marine > Coastal | place: USA: Alaska | collected... | reverse complement strand
CGAAGTCGGTCAGCCCTAAGTCCAGGGCCGCTGCGCGGTCAGGATGGACGGGAGCGGCTACTGCGGGCTCGACCTCAACCACGAAGGAGACGAAGTATCGGCCATCGGGGTCGCGAGTCACGGTCACCGAACTTGGCGCGCTTGACAGCGCGCGGGACAGCGCGAAGCGCACGTCCCCGATCTTCGGGAGCCGCACGAAACCGACGCCATGCGTCGTTTGCCTGACCTTGAAGCCAGCATTGCGCGTGAACCGCGCAGCCTGTCGCGCGTGCTTGTTCTTGAACCTCGGCGGGTTCACCCGCGCACCTTTGCGCCGCCCGGCGGCCGAGTCAAAGAAGGAGCGGAGCGCCTTGTCGGCGTCGCTCACCGCCTGCTGCAGCGGCACACTCGAGACCTCGCCGAGCCACTTACGCTCCGGAGTCTTCTTCGCTGCCGCGAGTTGCACCGACAAAGCAGCCCCCGAAAGGGACTTCCCGGTGCTCTCGTACGCCGCGCGTTGCGCGGCAACAGCGTCGTTAAAGACGACACGAACGCACCCAAAAGTGCGCGCCAAGGCGCGCTCCTGGCCCGGCGTCGGATACGCCCGGTACGAGTAACGTTTCTTCACGCCTACCACTCTATTGTGGGGGTCTGACGTTGATGATGGATAGTGCGGGGCTCGGTGGTGTGACTCTGGGTCTGACTGGCGTCGCTTGACTGCCTTTGAGTTGATCTGTCCGCTGCCGGGCCCGGCTTGTTCCCGCGCTGCCCGGGGCCGGACATGACTTCATAAGAGCTTGACCATAAGCGTCTCTTCAACGTCTTGTCTGGCCGACCCCGGACGGTGTGCCCTCTGCGAGAAAGGCGCGTATCCATCATGTACTCCCTCGAGGTCCCTGGCCAGGTCGTGGCCGGGATCGACACGCATTCCCTGACCCATCACGTCGCGGTTCTCGCGACCACCGGCGCTACCGCGCCGGCGAAACGAACCGCCATTCCTCCCCGCCCTGAAGGACGGGGTCTCCTGGCGGCCTTCGGTGAACGGCCCAGCCGATGGGTAGCGACGTGGTTCCGGCGGCAAAGTACTCATCAGGTTGCACGATAGTTGCGATCATGCGAATAATCGTGTTTGCGGGCATACCCGCATCTGCCAGGTACCACATTTGGAACATGCCAAAGATAACGCCCGCGAAGAGGCCACCGACGGCGCCCCGCAGCATCATACGTAGGTGGGAATCCCACTTGGATGTCGTTGCCTCAGCCATGTTCTTGCCCCTCGAGCTTCAATGCCGCCTGCGTTACGCGATGTCACTACTTCGCGCTGGAGCCCTGGGCGGATTGGTCGAATACTGGATTAGTTTTTCTCTGCACGTGCGCTAACGTCGCATCATGAGCATCCCAACCCCCGTCACGACAATCGAGAACGAGCACTGGCGGGTGGGTCTAGTGCCCTCCACTGGAGGCTCCGTGGCCTTTGGTCAGGTGCGCATCGACGGCTATTGGATCGACGTCTTGCGCCCCACTGCGGGGGCCGACCGGGGCAACCGGTCAATGTGCTCGTCGTTCCCGTTGGTGCCGTGGTCTAATCGCATTCGCGACGGGAAACTGCTCTGGCAGGGACGTGCCTACCAGCTGCGCACCAACCCAGGTGACGGTACCGCCCGACATGGCGCCGGCATCGAATACCCGTGGGCAGTCGTCGAGCAGTCCGCAACCGCGGTCACCCTAGAGTTCACCTCGCGCGATGTGTACGGGGTGAATTTCCCGTGGACGTTCACGGCGCGGTTCGAGTACGTGCTGGACGGCGACCGCTTCACGTGGGGGCTGTCCATCACCAACACCGACCACGAGACGTTCCCTGCTGGCTTGGGTCACCACCCGTACTTTCAGCGCCACCTCTTGATGCCGGACGGCACCACGTCCGCGGCCCCCCAACTACGGATCAACTGCGACCAGAGCTACGAGCTGTTCGATGCTCTGCCAGTCGCCGCGGCTGGCCCCATCTCCCCTCGCGCCGACTTCCAAACCAGCCGGGAGCTGGGCGACGAGGTGGTTGACGACTGCCTCACGGGACGCACCTCTCCCACGGTAGCCGTGATCGAATACCCCGGATCGCTAGCAATCACGATGCGCGCCGGACAACTTCTCTCTCATGTGGTCGCGTACGCGCCCCAGGGCGAGCCGTTCTTTGCGGTTGAGCCGGTCACCAACGTGAACGATGCGTTCACGCTCGACGCGCAGGGAGTGAAAGGCACTGGCTTGTTCGTGGTGCAGCCGGGCGAGACTCGCCACACTGAATTTTCTTTGACAGCGTCCGATTTGTGAGCGCGTCTCCTAAGTGTTGTGCCATGATCGAATAGGCACCATTCCGATGCCACGGCCACAAAGGAGTAGTCATGATTATTCTTGGTGTTGTCCTCTTCGTCATTGGGTTGATTGCAGGAATCCCCCTGCTCCAGACCATCGGCGCGATCCTCTTAGTCGTCGGAGTGATCCTGGCGATCCTCGGTGCAATGGGCCGATCTGTTGGCGGCCGCAAACACTTCTGGTGATCTCACAAACACCATCTGCCAAAATTGATGGCGCGTCGATCCGGGAATCCCGGGTCGACGCGCTTCACCTACGCAAGTACTCATCACGGGGGGGCAACTCCCCACCGAGGGGAACGCCGTGACCACTATTGCTGTCATTGCTCACTCGAAGAAGTCGTTCGGTGAGGGTCTTGGTGAACTGCGCGGCATCCTCCACGACGCCGGTTTCGCCGAGCCGCTTTGGTACGAGGTCGCGAAGAGCCGTCAGGTGCGCAAGTGCGCGAAGCAGGCGCTGGCGGAGGGTGCCGACGTAATTTTCGTGTGGGGCGGAGACGGCACAGTCCAGCGATGCATCGACGCGGTCGCCGGAACTGATGCGGTCATCGCGATCCTGCCTGCGGGTACGGCAAACCTTCTCGCGACGAACCTCGGAATACCCCAAAATATCGCTCAAGCGGTAGAGATCGGTCTGAAGGGAGAGCGTCGCGCTCTGGATACCGCCACCGTGAACGGTGAACACTTCACCGTCATGGCCGGCGCTGGCCTAGACGCGCTGATGATCAAGGACGCCGATGCCGGTCTAAAGGACCGCTTTGGCCGCGCGGCCTACATCTGGACCGGCGCGCGGAACCTGAAGGCGAGTCCCGTGCGGGCAAAGGTCGAGGTTGACGGCCGCCAGTTCCACAAGGGAGAAATCACCTGCGTGCTGGTGGGCAACGTCAAGGACGTCTTTGGTGGAATTGCGGTGTTCGACGGGTCACGCCCCGACGATGGTCTTCTTGAAGTCGGGATCGTCACCGCTAAGAGCTTGGGCGAGTGGATCCGCACCGTCGGTACGGTGGTGTTGGGTCGTACCGAGACTTCCCCGTTTGTGGTCACGGCGCGCGGATCACGCATCAAGGTCGCGTTCGACCAACCCACCACCTACGAGCTAGACGGCGGCGTGCGCAAGAAGACGGAGAAACTCAAAATTAAAGTGCGCCCAAAGTCGATTACGGTGTGCGTTCCGGTGCCCAGCCCCGCCCCAGACGCGGGGTAGAAGTAGCGGCGTTGGCAAGCGCGTAGCTGTCAGCTGTCAACTGTCGTGCTCGTGTCGTGCTCGTGTCGGTGGTCGCAGCGGATCGCGGGCATCACTGCGGGAATACCTCCGATCGGGCCTGGGGGCGCGAGGAGGTAGCCCTGACCATACGAGCATGACGTCGACTGCAACGCTGCAAGTTCCGTGGCGGTTTCGACGCCCTCCGCGATCGTGACCAGTTGCATGGTCTCCGCCAGCTGCATGATCGCCTGCAGGAACGCGAGATCAGCGACCCCTGACCCAAGCGGGCTCACGAATGCCTGATCGATCTTGACCATGTCCACGGGCAACTCGCGCAGATAGCTGAGCGAGGAGTACCCCGTGCCGAAGTCGTCGATGGCAACCCGCACGCCGTGCGCGCGAAGTCCGCGTAACGTCTCGTGGCCGCGTTCCTGCAGCAGCACCCCCTCGGTGACCTCGAGTACAAGGCTCGTGGGTTCGAGTTTCTGTTCGCGCAAGGTTCTCATGACGAAGCCAAGGAACTCATCGTCATCCAGCTGGAGCGGTGACACGTTGACGCTTACGAACGCATCACTGTCATTCTCAGTTCGCCAGCGCGCCACGTCTGCGCACGCGGCCACCAGCACCTGTGCGCCCAGCTCCCCAATAAGCCCTGTGCGCTCGGCCACGGGGATGAAATCGCATGGTGGAACGTCGCCAAGCTCTGAGTCCGACCACCGTGACAAGGCCTCGATCCCGATGACGGTGCCCGTGTGCAGGTCGGCAATTGGCTGGTAGGCGAGCGTGATGGCCAAATCCGTGACGGCTGTCTGGAGCGCCTCTGCGAGCCTGAACTGGGCCACCGCACCCTGGTGCATGCTCGGTTCGTAGACCGCGTACCGGCCGCGCCCGCGCATCTTCGCCTGGTACATCGCGAGATCGGCGTTGCGTAGCAGGGTCTCGGTCGTCTCCCCGGGCCCGCCAGTCGCGATGCCGACGCTGGCTCCGACGTTGACGGTGCGGCCGCTGAACTCTACTGGCGTGTCATACAGCGCGAGAAGAATCCTGTCGGCGAACGCGGCGGCCTGTTCGACCGTCACATTTTCGAGCAACAAACCAAACTCGTCGCCCCCTAGACGCGCGGCGGTGTCACCGGCTCGCGCACACGCTGCTATGCGCCGTGCGGCCGCAACGATCACCTCATCGCCGGAAGCGTGGCCGAAGCTGTCGTTCACCACCTTGAAATTATCGAGGTCAATGAAGATCACGACGGTGGTTGCGCCCGGCCGGATAGGGGCTGCGAGCGCGTGGTCAACCCTGTCTCTAAAAAGCCTACGGTTCGGTAGGTCGGTCAACGGATCGTGGAAGGCCTGATACGCGAGGCGTTCCTCGAGGTCTTTCTCCTGAGTGACATCCACGAGCACCCCGTGCAGAGTCGGGGTTCCGTCCTGGTCGTGCAGCACCATGGCATCATCGCGCACCCACGCCATCGTTCCGTCCGGACGGTGGACCCGGTAGGTGACCGAGTGCGGATCCCCGTCATCACCGGCAAGGAACATGCGGCGCCTTCCCGCGAATACTTCGTCGCGTTGTGAAGGGTCGATTTGGCTCAGCCAGAGGCCCGGATCCACCATCAGTTCCTGGTGTGTGAATCCGAGCATCCGCTCCGCTTGCGGGCTGACGTAACGCCATTTTTGTACGGGCGGAGGTTCATAGACGTAAACAACCGCAGGGACCCGCTCGACGAGCAGCCGAAACTGCTCCTCCGCGGCACGCAGATCGCTTTCGAGCCGTTTCCGGTCGGTGATGTCCAGCGTCATCCCGATTTCGTACTGGGGTTTTCCGTCGGCGTCCCTCACGAGCGACACGGTCAAGGCGGTCCAAAGGTACCCGCCTTGCTTGCGGAGAAACCGCTTCTCCATCGTGAAGTGGTCGATTTCCCCGGCAGCCAGCTGGCGGGAGAACACGACGTTCTGCGCAATGTCGTCGGGGTGCGTGAACTCCGTCCACGACATCGCCGCGAACTCTTCGGGCGAGTAACCGAGCATGCGATGCAGCGTGCTGTTGGTCATGGTGGTGCGACCGTCGAAGTCGACGAGACCAATGCCAACCGGGGCGAGCTCGAGGATGGTCTCAAGCCGCGCCAGGCGTGCGGCCATTGAGTCATCCCCAGGCACGTCGCCGTCGTGCTTGGTATCGCCCACGACCGACCTCCTTGGCTTGCAAATCCTCGGCTTACTACTCACCGGTGACATCGGCCGCTGGGACCCGTACTTGAACCATACTGGCTTCCAGTTCTCCGGGTCTCGCGACACCTGGCAGCCCGGCTACTGAATTGATCCCGTCTTCAGGCCCGAGCGGCCCGGCTGAGGAGTGACGCACACGCGCTAGTATGGTGAATTCGTCGGGGTTGCCCGATGCGCGGGTGTAGTTCAATGGTAGAACTTCAGCTTCCCAAGCTGATAGTGCGGGTTCGATTCCCGTCACCCGCTCCAACCGTCACGTCGCCACTGCTGTTCGCGCCTCTCCGTACGTCAGAGCCCAACGCTTCCGAACGATTGGCTCGGTCCTGGTTCACTCTCCAGGCTGCCGCCCGATGAAGTCAGCCATGCCGGGCACTGTGAACACAATCTTCCCGTGCTCGGGCGCGTAGATCAGCCCGTTTGCGCTCAGATTTGCTCCCGCAGCGCCAAGACTACCGACCTTGCGTCGCATAAGTTCCGCAACCGCACCCGATTGCTGAGGGCCGTTGCCGTCCTCCGCCATCGCGCGCAGACAGTCCCGCTCCGCGGCAGTAGCGCGTTCCCAGCGAGTGCGGAAGAAGCCCGCGTCAGGCCAGATTAGTTTTCTTTGGCATGACATACATCCTTCCAACTCAAAAGAATGCTGCATCAAACCCGGGGCACTTCATTCGGTATAACATTCGTGGTCATGACCGGAGGGATCGACCTATCCGTAGGCGCGGTGGTGGCGCTGTCGATCATCATTACGGCAAGGCTTCTTGGGGTCAACTCACGAAACGGAATATATAACACGCCAAGCCGATTTTTGGGGCCTGGTTGGGTTCTGACCCGTAGCGGAGCAGTGGTTGGCGCTGAGGGCTGGCCGGGCGCTATTCGATGGTGATCGGGGTGCCCAACGGCAGTAGCTTCGCCAGGGTGGTGATGTCTGCGTTGGAAACTCGAATGCATCCGTGGCTCGCGGCTGTGCCGATGCTCGCGGCGTCGTCGGTGCCGTGCAAACCGATCTGGCCTGGGCCTCCGCCAAAGCTGTTGAGTACTTCGGAGAACGCCGAGAGCCCGAATGCGTACGGTCCGTATCCGGTATTCGTGGGCGCGAGCAGTTCCGTCAGGTAGAAGGATCCATGCGGTGTTGGGGTGCCGCCCGTCCCCGTCGCCGCGGTGTATGTCGTCACGAGCGTGGTGCCGTGGTGGAGCGACGCGGTGTTCTTCTCGGTGGATACAGTGAGGCTGTACTCGAGGCGATGCTGCGAGACGGCTGCGGCGCTGATCCAGCCGGTGCTGCCGTTGGGTCTCTGCGGGAGCTGGACCTTGAGCGAGTCTTTCTGGGCACTGACGACAAGGAGCGTGAGCGGTGCGCCGGAGGGCTGCGGGTTGTCGAAGGTCGAAACCACTGCCCCGGTCGGCGTCGCTCGCACGTCGATGCGGGGACCGACTGCCGTCGCTGCGGTGCCCACTGACGGTGCGGGCGTCGTGAATGCCACAGCTGTCGCGGATGCCGCCCCGCGTGTGTGGTCAGCAGCCTTCGGACTGGCTGGCGTGCACCCGGCCAGAAGCAGGAGAACGGCGGCGCCCGCCACGATCAGGGTGGGACGGCTGAAACTCATGTCAAGCGCAGCCATTGGCGGGTGTTGAGGCGATAAACTTCGGTGCGGTGGCAAGCGCAGGTAGCAAGGCCGAGCCTACGCGCGCATCGGGCCAGCACACACAAGATCCTCCGGACGTGCAACCTGAGGCTGACATCCGGCGGACCAATTGCGCACCTGCTTAGCCAGTGTAGGAGGCGTTACCCTTGACGGGTACGGCGGGACTTGCGTCGGGCGTCGCGGCGGGACTTGCGTCGGGCGTCGCGGCGGAACTGTAGGCCACGAAGGTCGTGAAGTGCTTCGTCCAAATCACCATGTCCGCCCCGACCGAGATGTAACAGTCGCCGCCTGCAGCGAGCGCGTCACCCGTGGTCTGGCTGTCGTCCAAACACTCCGTCGTGATCTGGGTTAAGTCGCCGTCGCGTACGAATCCGACGAGTTTGTCGGAGTCGCTTGGTAGCAGAAGCCGGACTCCGTTGTCGAACGTCAGCCCAATGTCGCCAGCTCCGACCTCGATCGCCGTCGCGACGGTGACCGTGGTCCCCGACTCGGCCGGAATGGTAACTGAACTTTTAGGCACGACCGTCGGTGCCTTGATTACGCCGTCCCAGTTCTTATCGGTTGCGGTAACACTTGTCTGTGGGATCTTCACGGTGACGCCGTCGCTCGTCGTGATGGTGGTCTGCGGGATGGTACCCGCACCGCCGGTGAGGAGTGGGCTGTAGTCGACCCCGGCACCCTCCGTGCGGCTCTCCAGCTCGACGACCAGAGGTTGGGTTCGGTCCGTTACCGTCACCGTCGGTGCTGCCGGATTAAGGGCCACATCGATAGGAATTATCGCAGTTGAGGACGGCCAGAAACCGGGTTGGCCAGCTTTGGCAGGATCATCCTCGTAGGCGCTTATCCATCCTCCGCTGTCTACCTGACTTTCTTCTTTTTGGCTGGCTGAAGGGCCCGCTCCGGTCCCCCACCAGTTGCCCCTGGCGTTAATTTTCCCAGTATTTGAGCCGTCAATAATCGTTTCTTCGTAGACACTGACAGGCTTGCACTCCCCTACACGGGCCGTACACGAGCTGTCCGCCGGGGTGGGCTGGGACAATGTGAACCTATTCCCCGAGATAGCGACGTCGGAGTAGTTGAATTCGTTATTGTGCAACCAATCCGCGACACCTCTCAACCACACACCAAACTCAAAGAATTCAATATCGTTGCCAGAAATCTCTAGGCCAGCTATCACGGGGCTAACTCCTGAGGGTGGCGGGCTACTCCCTTGGTCCAGAACTATGCTCGAGAGGGTGTCATAAATCGTGTTCTGAAGGATCACAACATTGTGCAGGCTGTTGTTACTTAGGCCCGATATGCCTGTCCTTGCACCACGAATCCAGTTACTTTCGATTGTGACATCATCGACCGCGCCATTGGTCATCGCCAGTTGAATAGCCCATAGACCCTTCGTTGTGGCCAGGTCGTCACCCCGAGCCCCCATATCGATGTTGTTGCCGGTGAAAGTCACGTTGTTACTGCCGTCCAAGTTCACCCCTCGGCGGCCAACAGCTTCCGGGTTGTCATGCCGGATAAAGTTGTCTTCCACGGTCAAATTAGTGATGTCAACCAAGTACATAGCTGTTTTGTTAGCCCCGGTAACATCATCAATTCTGTTGTGGGAGACAACCCATGAGCTGGCCGAACCATTCTGCCCGTCAATCGGCTGTGACCCGGACGAAAAATCATTATAGGTAATAGCAACGTTATCGCTGGTGGTTGCCTTGACCCCAGCAGACTCTGTTGGCGTAACAATCTTGAACCCGCTGATGGTGATGTCGTCGATACCGGCACCAAAAGTCACCATGCCATTGATCACGGCTTCACCGGTAAGGCGGTCCGGGTTGGGTGTGGGCACGTCCTGTGACATGTCCTGGGGATGAATCCCGTCATTGGGCCCCACAATTTTCACTGGCTTGTTGACTGTGAAACCAGAATAGGCACCCTCTAACACCTGGATAGTGTCGCCAGCTTTGGTGGCATCATTATCAATCGCGTCAGCAATTGTGTTGAACGCTTCACTCTCTGAGGTCCCGTCACCCGGTGGGGTAACGCTTGCGTCGACGTACCAAATTCCTGAACTGTCCCCCACCGCAGGTGTCGCCGACGCGCTCTGAGCGGTTCCGCTCAAACCTGCGATCGCTAGAACTAGCAGGGTGCCCATGGCGAGAGTCTTGTGAAATCCTGTCCGCTGAGCTGAGTTTGGGGCGGAATTAGTAGACAATTAAAGCACTCCTAAAATGGGCCAGTCAAGGCTGTACGTCAGGATTTAGCGAGAATAACTCAGTTATATAAGGCTCGCCCGAACACCGACGATTGCGCGGGCAACGTTGTGCATGAAAAGTATCTTTTTCAAGGGGAAGACTTCACCGGGATATTCCGGCTCAGGTTCGCACTTGGGTGTTGAGGACATCTCAAATTCATTTATCTGACTGACAGGCTACCTCTCCTTCGCTAGCCACGCAAGGTGACGACGGGCCTCAGTTTCTTTGAGCGCGTAGCCCCTCGTTTGGGGGCAGGCTTGCCTGATGGTGGAAGGCAAGATTCCGATGGCCGCGAGGCGACAAGTCACGAACAAGCTCCGGACCGTTGACGCGCGAGCGTCGAAGCGGGACAAGGCCAGGATCCTCGATGAGGTGATATCGGGCTCTTCACGAACGAGGGTGTAGGAGTGGTCTGAATCCGCCGGATTCGAGGAGGCTTCTGACGATGTAGTCGGTCAGGTTTCGGAAGCCGAGTGCGGTGCCGCGGAGGTGTTCGAGTCTGCCGTTGATGGCCTCTGTGGGTCCGTTGCTGGTGCCGGGGTGGTCGAAGTAGCTCAGCACGTCGGCAGCGCGTCGTTTC
>Ga0314772_1001491_pt1 | contig 10245 bp, 9 predicted proteins | sample MetaGCBIW2018_FD_204520 | JGI IMG/M metagenome (GOLD analysis project Ga0314772, IMG submission 204520) | Cryopeg brine microbial communities from Beaufort Sea near Barrow, Alaska, United States - CBIW 2018 | ecosystem: Environmental > Aquatic > Marine > Coastal | place: USA: Alaska | collected... | reverse complement strand
TTTAGAATTGGCTTGAAAACTAGCAGCTTCTTGTTATTTTTACATGTTGTGAGAAGCTAACCTTTATGAGCGATACTATTCTTAAAGCTGAAAATATTTCCAAGCAGTACCGCTTGGGTCTTGTGGGTAGTGGGACATTGCGTGATGATTTTAAACGTCTTATGGCCAGAGTGCGAGGTCAGGAGGATCCATTTCTGAAAGTGGGAGCCGTTAACGACCGCAGCACAAAGTCAAACAGCGATTATGTATGGGCACTGCGCGACATTGATTTTGAAGTAAAGCGAGGTGAGGTTTTGGGTATTATTGGTAAAAACGGGGCTGGCAAATCTACCTTGCTTAAAATTCTATCGCGGGTGACCGCGCCCACCACCGGAACCATAAAAACTAAAGGCCGCATCGCTTCACTGCTGGAAGTTGGTACCGGCTTTAACCCCGAGCTTACCGGCCGGGAGAATATCTACCTTAATGGAGCCATACTGGGCATGACGCGCGCGGAAATCACTTCAAAACTGGAAGAAATCATCGATTTTTCAGGCTGTGAGCGCTATATTGATACACCCACAAAACGCTATTCCTCTGGGATGACCGTTCGTTTGGCTTTTGCCGTTGCAGCACACTTGGAGCCGGAAATCCTGGTTGTGGATGAGGTACTGGCGGTAGGTGATGCCGAATTTCAGAAAAAAGCCATTGGCAAGATGCAGGATATTTCCCAAGGAGAGGGCAGGACTGTGCTTTTTGTGAGTCACAATATGGTCGCGGTAAGAGATTTATGTACACGGGGGATTGTTTTAGAAAATGGAACTTCTGTTTTTGAAGGAGATCAAAACGAATCAGTAGACCAATATCTAATGGCGGGGGAAGACAGCAAATATTTTTACAAAAGCAACAAACAAAATGAAAGCAGCAATTATATTGATGAAGTAACAATACTTACAAGTGACAAAAACGGTGTTCATTGTTTTGGTGAAGATTTGACCATTGAAATCACTTTAATTATAAATTACGCCATTGGAGATCCGGCCGTATCCTATCATATTTTAGATGCTGCGGACAAATCAATAGTTCATGAATTAATACTCAATAAAGAGCAGCAATTTGGTCAAAATATTGGTAAGTATATTCTGAAATCAAAAATAAAAAACCCAAAACTTTATCAAGGGAAATATAAATTGAACGTTCATTTTGCAGATAATTTTGCTAAAGTGAAGTATAGTACACTCTTGGAAGCATGTAATTTTGAAATAATCAATCCAAGTAAACGCGATTATTATTGGGAAACAGGATCTGCGGTTTATAAAGAAGATAAAACATCATGGGAAGTTAAAATGGATACTGATGTCAAATAAGCAAGTAACGGAGTTTTATAATAATTATAATGATAAGCATATTAAAGATTATCTTTTGGAGAATAAGAGGTTATCAAATGCTATTAAAAACTTATCCACCAAAATACCCAAAGCGACACAAACCCTTCTTGATGTGGGGTGTGGTATTGGTTGGAGCAGCCACGAATTTGCAAAACGGTTCAGTAAGACCGAAGTTATAGGAGTAGATTTAAGTCCGAAGTTGATTGGTACCGCTAAAAAATTATTTAATCGAAATAATTTAGAATATCGAGTTCAAGATGTTTCAGAAGAACTACCCAAAACCAATTTTGATGTGATGATTTTGATTGATGTTTATGAGCATATTTCGGTAGAACAAAGAGCCTCATTTCACAATTTTATAAAAGACAATATCGCAGATAACGGTAAACTTTTGCTTGCATGTCCATCTGTACATCATCAATCATGGCTTAGGAAAAATAATCCTAAAGGTTTGCAGCCAATAGATGAAGACATTACCATAGCCGAATTAAATAAACTTGCAGAATATTTACAAGGTGAATTAACATATTTTGATTATCAAAGTATTTGGAGAAACTGCGACTATTTCCATGCAGCCATTCAGACCAAAGTAAATTATAGTACTAAAAAAACTTCATTTTTGAATAACACTATTGAACTTGAAAATAAATATAGTAGGATTAAAAGAGTGAAGCAATGTCTTAAACATGAGTTTGACATACGACCTTTTAAAACCAAAAATAATAAAATTTTGAATAAAATATTCATCAAAATAATTAAGGCAATTCCGAGAAAATGAACGTCGCTATATTCTCACCATCTCAAAACCCATATTCGGAAACCTTTATACAGGCACATAAGAATTTTCTGCCAGGAAATATATTTTATTACTTTGGTCCAAGTTCTAATATTCAATTGGAAAATCATAAACCGATATCCGGTAAATGGAAACGGCTCTTTTTAAAAGGATATCAAAAAGTAGCAAACAAACCATCTACGTTCTCGCAAAATAAAATAGTAATAGATTCCTTGAAACAGAATGAAATAGATGTTATTCTCGTTGAATATGCTACGCATGCACAACATCTTTGGCCACTTTACAATGAATTGAAAATACCTGTTGTAGTTCATTTCCATGGCTATGACGCGAGTATTAAGAAGGTTATAGAGACTCATAATTATTACAAAGAAATATTCGAACTTGCTAGTTACATAGTAGTTGTATCTGTAAAGATGCTAGAAATGGTTATAGAGATGGGTTGCTCGAAAGATAAAGTTGTACTGAACACCTACGGACCACAATCAGGTTTTGTAAAGATTAAACCAGAATTTATCAAAAAGCAATTTATAGGTATCGGTCGCTTTACGGACAAAAAAGCACCATATTATACCATTTTAGCCTTTAAAAAAGTGGTTGTACACTATCCGGATGTCAAGTTGTTATTAGCTGGTGACGGTGTCCTTCTAAACACCTGTAAAAACCTTGTGAATTATTTAGGTTTAGAAAAAAATATATGTTTTTTGGGAGTTATAACACCGGAAGAATATCAAGATATTTTAAAGGAGTCTTTGGCATTTGTCCAGCATTCTATTACAGCAGATAATGGTGATATGGAAGGTACACCGCTGGCCGTTTTAGAAGCTAGTGCGGCAGGTCTTCCGGTCATCTCAACTCTTCATGCCGGCATACCTGATGTGATCAAGCATAGAGAAACGGGGCTTTTATGCGACGAACACGATATTGAAGGAATGGCTGAAAACATGATGAGCTTATTAAAACACATCTCTTTAGCAAAAAGTCTTGGTAATTCGGGTAAAAATTTCATTTCAAAAAACTTTAGTTTGGAGCGGCACATCACAAAGTTGAATGAAATCTTAATGCTGGCGGTTAAAGATAATAAAATCTTACACTAAATTAATGAAGCCAATAGTTTCCATCATCATCCCAACTTATAACCGTGCGCATTTGATCGGGCAAACGCTTGATTCTGTTTTGGCACAAACCTATGTTAAATGGGAATGTATTGTGGTTGATGACGGCTCAACTGATTATACAGATGAATTGCTGAGATTTTATATGGAAAAGGATGCTAGGATTCAATATTATCAGCGTCCAAAAAATCGTTTAAAAGGAGCTAATGCCTGTAGGAACTACGGATTTGAGATGAGTAAAGGGGCATTTATCAATTGGTTTGATAGTGATGATTTGATGCATAAGGATTTTATAAAGGTCAAAGTGAGTGCCTTTTTAGATGATTTTCAAATTATAATTTCAAAGACTTCTATATGTGATAAAAATTCCCAACTAATAAATAAAGAGATGCGCACAGAACTGTCTAAAAATTTATTGGAAGATTTTATAACATTAAAAATCAGTTGGTATATTCACGATCCTATGTATAAAAGGAGTTTTCTTATGGGAAGGGAATTGTTTGATGAAAAATTGCTAAAAGGACAAGATCGTGATTTTCACATTAGAGTCTTACTTCAACATCCTAGGGTTAACATAATTCAGGCGTTTATAGCCAGTTACAAGCAGACCGATCAATCAATTTCGAATGATTTTTCGGAACAGACTTTACAGTCTCTTTATGAAGCAGAGAACAGGAGGATCAATATTCTTTGTGAACTTGATTTAATGGAGGACACGAAATTATTTCTGCTGAAACAACAATTAAAAAAATATACTTATCTCAATAAAACAAATGGGGTTACGCTAGAAAATTTTAAATTATTCAAAAAATTATCAATTTTTAATCGATCAGGAATAAAGTGGTTTGGTAAATATAGTTTGGCAGTCGTAAGCTATACCCTATTTGGTAAGGGATATTTATTTTTAAAGGGAGATTAATGGAACAACCTCTTGTATCTGTTATTATTCCTACTTATAACCGTGCCCATTTAATCGGACAAACGCTTGATTCTGTATTGGCACAAACTTATCAAAACTGGGAATGTATAGTGGTTGATGATAGCAGTACAGACCATACTGAAGAGGTTATAAGCAATTATCTAAAACAAGATCTTCGCTTTCAATATCATTCCCGTCCTCATGATAGGCCTAAAGGTGCCAATGCCTGCAGAAATTATGGGTTTGAACTGAGTAAAGGTGACTATATTCAATATTTGGATTCTGATGATTTATTGTCAAAAAATAAAATTGAATCACAGATACAAAGATTGCAAAAAGAGAATACCTCAGATATTGCTTATTGTAAATGGGAGAAATTTATAGAAATGAATAAATCATATGATATTAATGATAAAGCGTTTTACCGGGATTTTTCTAGTGGTTATGCTTTTTTAGAATCCCTGGGTCTTTATAAAACTTTTATGGCGTCGCATGCTTATCTTTTTCATCGTTCTATTTTAAAATCTACAGGTTTATGGAATGAATATTTAAGTTCTAATCAAGACGGGGAGTTTTTTAGTCGTGTATTAATGAAATGTAAGAAAGTTTGCTTTTGTGAGAGCACTGTTTTTTATAGGGTTAATGCTGTTTCTTCTGTTAGCTCTTATTCTTCCTTGGTGAAAATAGATCAGGTTATAAGTAGCTGGATATTGATAGAAAACAAGATGAAGTTAGAATATGGAGATGTTCCTTTTTTATATGTTCAGAATGCAAAAAAAAGGGTATTTATTGATTTAAATAAATCTAATTTTTTTAATATAAAATATCATTTTGAAGATTTTTTTAAAGACCAATTAGTTGAAGAAAAAAGATACCTCAAATCAAAAAGACTATATTCTAGAATTCTAAAGAAATTGAAACACTTTTTTATATGAGGCCAGTAGTTTCCATTATAATTCCAGTTTTTAATAGGGAGCATCTAATTTTAGAAACGCTAAAAAGCGTACAGAAACAAGATTTTGAAAAATGGGTTTGTTTTGTAATTGATGATGGCTCTACAGACAATACGGAAGAAAAAGTAATACATTTTATAAAAAATGATGCCAGGTTTATTTTTATTAAACGCCCCGAAGATCGGAAAAAAGGAGCATCGACCTGCAGGAATATAGGATTAGAGCAGGTGAATACCAAATATGTTCAGTTTTTGGATTCTGATGATTTAATCTCAAAAAATAAATTAGCACAACAAGTAAGTTTACTAGATAAGGAAAATGATTATACAATCGCAACCTGTAAATGGGGAACTTTCAATAAAAAATTTCAGTTGTTTGAGGGTTTTAGATCATATGCAGAATTTAATAATGTTGTGGAATTTTTAAACGCGTTGACTTTTTCTAAGGGATTCTTCCCGCCACATAGTTATCTTATTAATAAAAAAATAATTGAAATCAGCGGTTATTGGAATGAAAATATCACCTTAAATGACGATGGGGAATTTATGCTTAGAATGCTGTGCCATGTCAATAGAATTGTATTTGCAGATGAGGCGGTCGCATGGTATCGCACATCCACCGGAAGTAATTTAAGTGCTCTGGATAATATTGAAAAAGTAGAAAGGGCAATTCTAAGTTGGAAGTTGATAGCATGTAATTTACATATACGTTTTGGTAAAGAAGGAGATTATTTTCTCAATTGGAGTAAGAATATATTTTTTATCAATGTAAAAAATAATTTTCCAGGTTTAATTGATAAATATGCTAAGTTTTTTTCAATCCAACTCAAGGAAGAAAAACGAAAAAAGAGATATAATGTTAGAGTAATAAGAAAGCTTAATAAGTTAATAAGATGAGGGAATTGATTTCCATTGTCATACCGTGTTTTAATGACGAAGAATATATAGAAAAAGCCGTCGCATCGGCTTTGAAGCAAGAAGCGGTTTATGTAGAAGTCATCGTTATAGATGATGGATCTGATCAAAGAACCAAAAAAGTTTTAAACTCGCTGATTTCAGATGGAATTAAACTGATTACTCAAGAAAATAAAGGACAGGCTGCTGCACGTAACCGAGGGATTGAAGCAGCAACTTCAGCATATATTGTAGTACTAGATAGTGATGATTCTTTTGAAAAAGAATTCTGTATAAAAGCTTTAAAGCAATTTCAGAAAAGTACGATTACTCGCTTAGTGACATGTGGGGCTATTCTACATTATGAAGATGGAACGGAGAAAATCTTTAATCCTAAAGGAGGGCACCTAGATGATTTTTTATTTTCAAATAGTGCTTTGGGAAATTGTAGTATGTTTAGAAAAGAAGATTGGAAACTTGTAGGGGGATACGATGAGTCCATGAGAAGTGGCTGGGAAGATTGGGAATTTTATATCCGGTTGATGCAGTTAGGTGGTCATTGTATTGTAATACCAGAGCCCCTTTTTCATTATAACAAAAGAAAGGGAACTACAACAGCACGGGCCAATAAGTTAAAGTATGAGTTATGGGAATATATTTTAACCAAACATGAAGCGCTTTATAAGCAACATTATAAAGCGCTTGTTGATTTTTTCTTAATGCAGTTGGAACATGAAGAACAAGAAAAGATTAAAAACACAAAACGAATTGATTTTATGATTGGTAAAACTGTTCTAAGTCCTTTACGTGTAATAAAAAAACTGTGGAAGTAAAATTAAAAGTTACAATTCTTCTTGCTACCTATAATCGGGCTCATTTAATTGAAGAAACTTTGAATTCCATTCAAAATCAGACATACCAGAATTTTGAATGTTTGATAATTGATGATGGCAGTATAGATAACACAATTGATATCATTCAACCGTTTTTAGAGGATAGTCACTTCACTTATCGAAGACGTACTTCAAGTTATAAAAAAGGGCTTTCAGGATGTCGTAATCTGGGTTTAGATTTAGCTACAGGAAGTTTTATTATATTTTTTGATGATGATGATATTATTCATCCGCAAAACTTAGAATGCTGCTTAGATGAGCTACAGTCAAATTCTTATGATTTCTGTAGGTATCAGCGCAAGGTTTTTAACGGCGTCTTTACATACGATTTTGATGAACATTCAAATTATACTTCCTTTGAGATCAAGGGGCGACGTTTACCAGATTTAATCACAAATAAACTTCCCTTTAATTCTTGTGCCGTAATGTGGAGAAAAGATTGCTTTGATGAAAACCGCTTTATTGAAAGTTTACAATATGCAGAAGAATGGGAACTCTATTCACGTATTTTAGCAGCAGGGAAAAAAGGGATTTCAATCAATAAAACCTTATACTATGCCCGTAAACATCCCAACTCAAACACAGGAGAGTTTTATTCCGGAAATAAAAATCGAATGCACTCTAAAATCGAAGCTTCAAAGTTGATCATTTCCAATCTGAATCAGAAAAATTTATTATCTCCTGAATTGATTCATTTTTTTTGTTGGGAAAGCTTTCGTTATAAAAATCATGAATTATTTCAGCATTTAATTCAACAATCGTCGCTTAATTCACTTCAAAAAATTGATTTAAAGTTGAGATATCATTTTAGTCCATTTATCAAATACTGGATTCTTTTAAAAAAGAAGTGGATGTAGAAATAATATTAAATCTTGTTTAATATTATTTCTACAATCCTGTCTCCAGTTTTACCATCCCATAAATCTGGAATTTTTCCTTCTTTCCATGTTCCGTTGAAAAGTCTTTTCAGTGCTTCTTTGATTACCTTAGGGTTGGTGCCTAACAATTCATTTGTACCAAGAGAAACGGTTTCTGGCCTTTCAGTAGTATCGCGTAATGTCATACAGGGTATATTCAACAATGTAGCTTCTTCAGTAATACCTCCAGAATCAGTCAAAATCCCCTTGGAATGCTCAAGAAGGTAAACAAATTCCAAATAAGGTAAGGGAGGTGTTAAATTTAAATTGGGAATTCTGATTGACAATGCGTTCAATATTTTTTCTGTTCGGGGATGGACAGGGAAAATAATAGGGTGGTTGTGGCAGTTTTTAGTAATTGTTTCTATTAATTGCAGTAGTTTTTGAGCATCATCTACATTGTTTGGCCTGTGCAAGGTTAATATTAAATAGGAATTATTTTGCAATCCTAATTCTTTGAACAGAGCAGGTTCTATTAGATGATCTTTAAATTTTAGAAGTGTATCTATCATTGTGTTGCCCACAAAAAATATATTTTTTTCATGCTTTCCTTGATTAATTAATAAACTTTTGGCTTCCGCTGTGGTTGTAAAAAAGTAATCACTAATGCTATCAATGATTATCCTATTAATTTCTTCGGGCATATCACGGTCGCCAGAACGAATTCCCGCTTCAACATGCGCTAATTTCACTTTCATTTTTTTTGCGGTAATGGCTGTTGCCATACTAGAATTTACATCACCCACAACAATGCATAGATCTGGCATCTCATCGATGATTGCCATTTCATATTTCATCATAATTTCAGCAGTTTGAAATGCTTGAGAACCACTGCCAACATTAAAATTTATATGAGGTTGCGGGATATTTAACTGTTCGAAAAAGGATGTGTTGAGACTATCGCTGTAATGTTGACCCGTATGCACCAGTCTATATTTTATGCGGTCGTTTCCTTTCTCTACGATGGAATGTATCAAGGCGGCGATTTTTACAAAATTGGGTCGTGTTCCAGCTACTATATCTATTTTTAGAGTGTTCTTCATTTGGTTTTTATATGGAGGAAAATACAATAAGGTTAAAGTGATTAGCATAGAAAGGACAAATCACTTTGAAAATTTACTATTTTTACAAAATACCATTTATTTTAAAAACTTGTCAATAAATAAAATTTTAGTTCTTGCAGAAACAATTTCGCTGTCCGGTAGCAGTGCTGGAAAAGCGCGAAATGCTTTGATTAGATCATTGTCCAAAGCGGGATTTGATATTAGGGTCTATCATTATTCACAAAAAGAGATAAATATATCTCAAATAGAAACCATTCTTATTTCCAAAAAAAAGACCGATATAAACTATATATTGAGTCGAACGCAACGTGTTTTTCAGCGGTTTACAGGCAGAAATTGGTCAAAACCACTTGAAAATAGGTTTGGTTTTTCGTTCACCTTTAAAAATGATGTGAGCAGTATGATCTACGCGTTGCGAAAGGAAGAACCAACCGATTACAATTTAATCATCACATTGAGCAAAGGGGCCAGTTACCGTTCGCATGCAGCGCTTTTAAAATTACCAAAATGGCACCGCAAGTGGTTGGCTTATGTGCATGATCCATATCCGTTTCATTGGTACCCGCCGCCCTATGAATGGTTTGAAGCAGGATTTAAGCAGAAAGAGCGGTTTTTTGTAACCGTAGCAGAAAAAGCAGCGTGGTTGGGTTATCCCTCGCAATTGCTGGCAGAATGGATGGGACAATTTCATGATTCTTTTAAAGAAAAGTCAGTTATTTTACCACATCAAATATTAGATCAGCAGACCGTTTCAGAAAATCTCCCGGATTATTTTGAAGCATCTAAATTTACTGTGCTTCACGCGGGCAATTTGTTAAAGCAGCGAGATCCCTTTCCGTTGCTTGCGGCTTGGCAGCTTTTTTTAAAACGAGATCCACATGCGCTGGAAAATGCACAATTGCTCTTATTGGGACCAGCCTCCCATCATGAACCGCAATTTGGCGATAATTGTAAAACCATTCCCTCGATCCATAAAAGTGATGGCTATGTAAACCATCGGGAAGTAAAAGCTATGGAACAAGCGGCATCGGTGAATATTGTTTTGGAAGCCGTTAGTGAAATTAGTCCGTTTTTACCGGCAAAATTTCCAGGACTGGTATGCGCCAACCGAATGATCTTCCATTTAGGGCCAAAAAACAGCGAATCCAGGAGTTTATTGGGCGAAAATCACCATTTTGCAGCGGAAGCTGATAATGTGAAAAAAATCGCAGAACTTCTTGTGGAACTTTTTAAAATATGGAAGGATAATCCAACGCAGTTAGAACTGAACAGAAGTGATTTGGAAGATTACTTTAGCCCATTACATCTCAAGTGCGAACTAGATAAAT
>Ga0314772_1001489_pt1 | contig 10249 bp, 8 predicted proteins | sample MetaGCBIW2018_FD_204520 | JGI IMG/M metagenome (GOLD analysis project Ga0314772, IMG submission 204520) | Cryopeg brine microbial communities from Beaufort Sea near Barrow, Alaska, United States - CBIW 2018 | ecosystem: Environmental > Aquatic > Marine > Coastal | place: USA: Alaska | collected... | reverse complement strand
CATCTTTGGGTTCACCGACCGATAAACCACCAATGGCATAGCCATCAAAGTCCATTGCCGCAAGCGCCTTCAAGGACTGCTCACGCAGAGCCGGATACATCCCGCCTTGTACGATGCCAAATAACGCCGAAGGATGATCGCCGTGCGCTTCTTTACAACGTAAGGCCCAGCGTAACGAAAGAGTCATTGACGTTTCAGCGTCTTTTTCACTGACAGGATAGGGAGTGCACTCATCAAACTGCATGATGATGTCCGCGCCTAACTCCTGCTGCACTTGAATAGCGGATTCGGGACCAAGGAACACTTGAGCACCGTCCACAGGAGAGCGGAAACGAACCCCCTCCTCGGTAATCTTACGCATGTCGCCTAAGCTAAAGACTTGAAAACCACCCGAGTCGGTCAGGATTGGTTTATCCCAGCCAATAAACTCATGTAGCCCACCGTGCGCTTGCACAATCTTTGTGCCAGGGCGCAACATGAGGTGGAAGGTATTGCCCAACAATATCTCGGCGCCAGTATCTTTCACTTGCGCGGGTGTCATTCCTTTCACTGTGCCGTAGGTCCCTACAGGCATAAATGCAGGAGTTTGCACCTCGCCTCGAGGAAAACTTAAGGTGCCACGTCGCGCGACACCGTCTTTGCTATGTACTTTAAATTGCATGCTAGTTCTCAAAAATCAGGATTAATGCTCACGTGTGGCGTGGAACTCGATGTCCGGCCAACGCTCTTCCATTAAGGACAGGTTGACCCGGCTAGGAGCAAGATAAGTCAGATGCTCACCGCCATCGATGGAGATATTGTCGTAAGCCTTCTTGCGAAACTCTTCTAACTTCGCTGGCTTTTTACTGGTGACCCAACGAGCACTGTAGACACTCACCGGCTCATAAATACAATCGACCTTGTATTCGTCTTTAAGACGGAAAGCGACCACCTCAAACTGCAGCACCCCGACAGCGCCGACAATCAGGTCGTTGTTCTTGAAGGGCATAAATACTTGCACTGACCCCTCTTCGGACAATTGCTTCAGCCCTTTTTGCAGCTGCTTCATTTTCAATGGGTCTTTTAGGCGTATGCGCTTGAATAGTTCGGGAGCAAAATGCGGAATCCCCTTGAACTGCAGGGCTTCGCCTTCAGTAAAGGTATCGCCTATTTGAATGGTGCCATGGTTATGGAAACCTAGGATATCGCCCGAAACGGCTTCGATAGCCTGTTCGCGCTCTCCCGCTAGAAAGGTAACCGCATCACTCACGCGGACTTCTTTGTTCAAACGGGTGTGCAGCACTTTCATGCCTCGGCTATAGCTACCAGAGCACACCCGCAAGAATGCGATGCGGTCGCGGTGCTTAGGGTCCATATTCGCTTGAATCTTAAACACAAAGGCGGTGAACTTTTCCTCTTTGGGCTCTACGGTTCTCGACTGCGTGTCACGGGCTAGTGGTGCAGGTGCCCACTCCACGAATTCGTTGAGCATTTCTCGTACACCAAAATTGCCCAAAGCCGTGCCGAAGTAAACCGGCGTCATCCGCCCCGCTAGATACTCCTCCAGTTCAAACCGATTGCTGGCGCCACGCACAAGCTCGATCTCCATCTGCATATCTTCGGCATAGGCACCCAAGAGAGCTCGCGCCTCAGGGCTGTCGAGCCCTTTGATTTCCCTGTCGTCATGTAAGTGATCACTCTGCCCTTGCTCGTAGACATGGATCGTATCTGTATACAGGTTATAAACGCCTTTGAACTCTTTACCCATGCCCAAAGGCCAGTTAATAGGCGCGCAGCGAATCCCAAGAATTGTTTCGATCTCATCTAACACTTCAATTGGGTCACGAGTATCACGGTCTAGTTTGTTGATAAAAGTGAATATCGGCGTATCGCGCAAGCGACACACTTCCATCAATTTGATCGTACGGGCCTCAACACCTTTAGCACCATCGACCACCATTAAGGCCGAGTCCACAGCCGTCAGTACGCGGTAAGTATCCTCCGAGAAGTCTTCGTGACCTGGGGTGTCGAGTAAATTCACCATGCGATCGCGATACGGAAATTGCATAACAGAGGACGTCACGGATATCCCACGTTGCTGCTCCATCGCCATCCAGTCAGACGTGGCATGCCGATCCGATTTCTTGCCCTTTACCGTGCCTGCTTTTTGAATGAGTTTGCCCAGCAAGAGCAGCTTTTCGGTAATGGTTGTCTTACCCGCATCGGGGTGGGAGATAATAGCGAATGTTCGTCGCTTATTGATTTCATTGAGTAAATTTTGATCTGCCATTAATACATTCTTTTAGTTTGACCGAGGATTTGCACACACTCTGGAAAGGACTTTCTGAGCAAGCAAAATCCGTCATGTCTAGCATAATTGGCCGCCATTTTCGCTGATCAAGACTCTATAAACAATCAAAGATTTCCTAGCCGGCCACCCCGGCTAGGACAAATGGGTGCACAGAGCCCTTGTTTTGACTCATCAACAAAACCATTCACTGCATTATTTTTTGACCCCAATAATCACTAGAAAAATTCCACCACTAATTAAAAGCGTGCCGGCGATCAACGGCAAAGTAAGCAACTCGTTTAAGAATATGCCAGAGAACAAAAGCCCGATAACAGGCACCCCCAGCATTGCTGTTGATATAAAGGTGCTTGGCAATGATTTACTCGCCCCATTAACAGCACAGAAACAAAAAGCTGTGGCTAACGGGCCCAAGTACAAACAAACTTGCCAGAACGCTACGCTGCCATCCCCTGTAAATGGCCCTTCGATCCAATAGGAGATAAACAACAAAGGAACTGTGGCGGTCAGCATTTGCCAAGGCGCTAACTGGTAAGCACTCGCCTCCGACTTTGAATAACGCAAATGCAGAATACAAAGACTCCAACAAAGAGCCGCCAAAAGAAGCAATGCATTAGCAATCAATAGCCCTTGGTCCTGCCAATCAAAACTCAAGGGATTGAAAAGAACTACGACACCGACCAGACCTAGTAGTGCGCCGGACAACTGGCTTTTGGTAAACAACTCGCCAAAGAATAGTACCGACAATGGAATAACCCATAAGGTAGTCGTATAGGCCAAAACAGCGGATCGGCCGGCATCTACTTGCGTCATTGCAACAGCACCCAAAACAGTAAATGTCAGCATTTGTATTAAACCAATACTGAGAATTAACGGCAGGTCTTTTTTACGCGGCCAATAGAGAGTGCGTGTCACTATTTGAAATGCAAACAGCGTCGCACCCCCCAAAGCAAACCGCATCATGGAAAACCAAAATGGAGTGATATGGTTCAAGCCTATTTTCATCACCGGCCAGTTGCCACCCCAGATAACGATGGCAACAAATAATATAGACAATGCTCTTGCTTGCGGGGAGATTCGGGGAATATGCCAAGCTGTTTTCACAGGCTCTTTTGAGGTAATTCGTTGCATGAGTGCGCTCTTAATTCATTGATTAGTCAGAATTTAGAAGAATACTCGCAGCAACGCAGAAAGAGTTTCCGTAATTAATGGCATTTTGCGAAATAACAGCATATATTTTCTTCATAAATAGCATTTTGAGGAATATATGTATGGCCAAGCTAGACAAGAAAGATATAGCCATCCTAAACCAGCTGCAAAACGATGCCAATATAACCAATGCCGAACTCGCCAGCGCAATCAACTTATCGCCAACGCCCTGCTTTAATCGCGTTAAGCGCCTTGAAGAGTTGGGCATATTGAATGGCAAAGTATCTTTAGTTTCAGCTAGTAAACTCGGGCTCCACCTCAACGTCTTTATTCATGTGCGCCTAAAGGAACAAGATCAGGACGCACTAAACCTATTCGAATCAGCGGTTAGCGAATACCCAGAGGTGATGGAATGCTATTTGATGACAGGTAGCGAGGACTATTTATTACGAGCTTTAGTCCCAGACATTCATTCATTAGAAAAACTCATTCTTACACGGCTGACGAAAATATCTGGGGTCGCAAACATTCGCTCAAGTTTCGCTCTCAAACAAGTCAGCTACAAAACCGCTCTGCCTTTGCCAGAACAGGGTTTGAACGTGAATGATTAATACTCACTCCAGCAAACTATCCCCGCAACACACATCCTGCTTTAGGCATTTTAAATATTGACAAACCTTCCAAGAGATGTGAAATATCATATATAGAAACCATGAACCCTTGTAAGTTCTACAAACAACTAGCAGACGATACGCGCTTGCGCTGTGTCCTTTTAATATCGCAAACCAGCCAGGCGTGCGTATGCGACTTAACGGCCGCCTTGAATTTGGACCAGCCAAAGACTTCTCGACATCTTGCGCAGCTGCGAAAAGCCTCAATACTGCAAGACGAACGCCGGGGCAAATGGGTTTATTACAAAATTCATCCGGACCTCCCACGCTGGGCACGGGATGTCATCGACAACACGGCCCACCACAATACTGATTATTTTGACGGCGCATTGACCACCCTCAAATGCTGCCAGCTAACCGACAACTGTAACGCCCCCTCGGAGCGCCTAAGTGAGCACTACACAAACAAACCTTCCCAACATCGATAACGCGCAATTTGAAACCCCTAGCCATGCTCGTTTTGCCAGTTCAGCCTCGGCTCACAAACCTAGAGTCCTCCTACTCTATGGCTCATTGCGCACGCGCTCTTTCAGTCGCCTAGTCACTCAGGAGGCCGCCCGCCTGCTCGAGCAATTTGGCGCCGAAACCCGAATCTTCGACCCCACCGGTTTACCACAAGCAGATACAGCAGATGACACCCATCCCAAAGTAATGGAACTACGTGAATTAATGATATGGTCAGAGGCTCAGGTTTGGTGCTCCCCAGAACGTCACGGATCGATGACTAGTATCTTTAAGAGTCAAATTGATTGGGTGCCTTTAAGTCTAGGTGGTGTCAGGCCCACGCAAGGCAAGGCGCTTGCCATTATGCAGGTCTGTGGTGGCTCGCAATCCTTCAACACTGTGAATCAGTTGCGCATCCTCGGGCGCTGGATGCGCATGGTCACAATCCCCAATCAATCATCTGTCCCCAAAGCTTTTCTAGAGTTTGACGACAAAGATCGAATGCGTGCGTCGCCTTTTTACAACCGCATTGTCGATGTAATGGAAGAGCTCATAAAGTTCACATTATTACTTCGCGACAATAAAGATTACTTAGTCGATCGTTATTCCGAACGAGTGGAGTCTGCAGAACAACTAAGTGCCCGCGTTAATCAAACACTAATCTGAGGCCGGCTGTGGGTTTATTTGAACGTTTCCTTTCGCTATGGGTAGGCATATCGATTCTTGCCGGCATAGTGCTGGGCAGTATTGCGCCAGGAATCTTTGCGCTCATTGCAGGGCTCGAAGTCGCGCACGTCAATTTAGTCATTGCTGTGCTTATCTGGCTTATGATTTATCCGATGATGACGCAGATTGATTTCACCTCAATCAAAGATGTGGGGAAGAACCCCAAGGGGCTGCTTCTTACCATAAGCATCAATTGGCTGATTAAGCCTTTCACAATGGCACTGCTGGGCTGGTTATTTTTCAAAGTGCTGTTTGCGCGCTGGGTAGAAACTGATGCGGCGACAGAATATATCGCAGGAATGATCCTACTGGGTGTGGCTCCCTGCACTGCCATGGTCTTTGTCTGGAGTCAGCTAACAAAGGGGGACGCCAACTACACCCTTGTGCAAGTGTCGATCAATGACATCATTATGGTCTTTGCCTTCGCCCCTATTTCTGGATTTTTACTAGGTATGGCGGACATTTCGGTGCCATGGAGCACCCTTCTACTCTCGGTGGTTTTATACGTGCTAGCCCCTTTGCTTGTAGGGGCTTATAGCCGCCATAAACTCATGCAGAGCGATGACCCATCGCGGTTAGACGCTTTTTTAGCCGCCATAAAACCTTGGTCGATAGTGGGCCTTTTGATCACAGTGATTTTATTATTTGGCTTACAAGCAGAGACCATCATTGCCCAACCCCAGACCATCGTCCTGATCGCCATTCCCTTGATCATTCAAAGTTACGGGATTTTCGCTCTCACCTATGTGCTGGCTAAACGCTTAGCCCTTCCCTATGGGATCGCAGCGCCGGCGTGCATGATCGGTACTTCTAATTTTTTCGAATTGGCAGTAGCCGTGGCAATATCGCTTTTTGGCTTGCACTCGGGGGCCGCATTGGCAACGGTAGTAGGAGTATTAGTCGAAGTCCCCGTCATGCTATCGCTCGTATGGTTTATTAACCGTAATCGCTCTAGTTTCGCGGCTTAGCTTAAGCGAAGATTGATCAACTTAATGGACTGTCGCAGAAACCGGACGGCCAGTGGTAATTGCGAAATCGGGGTGGAGCAAATCCGCGCGCTTAACCAAAAGAAGGTCATGACGATTTAACTTGTCAAACTCGCCAATAGACTCAACATCGATATCTTCTAGCAATACACAGACGACTTCTTCACTGTCTATATCCACCACCACACAGTGTTTGAAGCCGATAGAGGTATTTAAAGAAGCGAAACTGCCTATATCGCAATTATGCGCAGGGTAGAGTCCAGTGGAATGCTGCAATACGGCCGTTGAGCTATAGGCCATCCCAAAACCCGCTGCCGCCACAACATGGATGATGTCGATAATAGCAGGGTCAGTCAGGTCAATACGGACGGTATCGTTAGCGATAACACGATTATCATCTTGTTCATGGGCCACTAACTTCAAAAACAAACTAATGTCGTCTTGATTCCATTCCAACATCTCTTCAGACTCCGCTCGAGTGCTGTCCGAGGCGAAGCTAACGACGCTCGTCTCAATGGTCAGATCTCTGCGATCATCTTCGGATTCATACGGCACTACCATAGATACCGCACAGAGCCCGTCTCCGGATTCTGGGCTTAAACGCCATAAAAAAGGAATATTACCTGTTAGTTCGACCATTGCCTGCTACTGATTGGAGGAGTGATGTAACGTCACTACGATAGCATCAATGCACATACTAGATAAAGTGCAAATCACAAGACCAAACAACTCGAGCAGCCATTTTTCGTAACAAAAAGCCTATTAGCTTGTGACTTTCATACACAGCTCTAATCGTCTTTCTAAAAGCACCGCGAAAATCGCTCTTTTCACCTCTATCGGTAGTTGACGGCTACTTAGAAATATGAATCGAAGTTTGCGAAAATGTTTTCCACAAAATCTGTGGATAAGTCAGTTGATAAGTTGAAAATAAACGCCGCAAACACTGAAATTCTAGCGCTTAGACTTAACTTGTTTATTTTTTAACCACTTAGAATACACTATAAATATCAACAAGATAGTTAACTATCGTGCGTTCCAAGAGCGAAAGACTCTATTTTTATAGGAGAATAGTGACAAAACGGGAATGTATGTGCATAAAAATGGGGCGTAATTAAAAAGCAGGTTAAAAACACCCCGTTTGAGCGCTGTTTTCATTAGCTTTTTTTAATCTATAATCGAGCCAATTGACCACCACCATCACAAGCATTGTTCAGAGGTAGTGCATTTTGAAATCAATCAGAATATCCATCCTAGCGGGGATCGTTTTCGCTTTGTTACTTGTTGCAGGATTAATAGCCTTTGATCGCATGAAGGCTGAGCACGCATTAGAGGCGCTTCAGCACACCTTAAACGAGGTGAGCTTGCCTATTTTACGCCAAGGCGATACGAGGGAGCTTCAAGAACACGAAACAGAAGGGGCAGTGCAAGTTATTCCAAGCTTTGCAGTCTACGACTCCATGCTGCCATTAATTGCCCTTGATCCATGGAAGGGCGAAATAACCCCTCCCTCACTACTCTCTTTTAAACGTGCGGAAGCGAAGGTAAGTGCCCGCGCTAATTTTTCGAGAGGAGTCAGCGATATCTATGCCTCTTTGATCTATCAAGAGGGAGAGTGGAGAATCCAACGTTATGAGATCATTCGAGGCCCACTGGCTCAGTAGGCGCGTTAAGCTCACAAGCACGGAAAGTATGGGAATAAAGAAGTGAAACCCCGTAGCGAGGCTTAGAGCGTGGATAACGGGGCTTATTCTGCCACAACTCGTAAAAGCTGTTTGTAATCGCTTAGCCCCATAAAGATCTTATTGATACCATCTTGTTTAAGCGTTCGCATACCGTCACGCAATGCTTGTTGGCGCATATCATCAAGATCGGCTTTATCGTAGATCAGGCTTCGTATTTCATGCGTCCCTGTGAGTAGTTCATGAATACCCGTACGGCCTTTATAGCCAGTTCCACCACAGTCGTCACACCCTACGGCTCTGCACAACCTGACATTATTGATATCGACTTCTAGTTCTGCAAACTGATCTCGCCCATAACTATCAATCAAATGATCCAAGTCCTGCTTCGAGGGGGAGTACTCTTCCTTACAAGCAGCGCACAAAGTGCGCATCAGACGCTGAGCAAGCACGCCAAGTAGCGCATCGGAGAAGTTCACGGGATCAAGCCCAAGGTCGAGTAATCGAGTGATAGTCTCTGGGGCTGAGTTGGTGTGCAGAGTAGATAAGACCAAGTGCCCCGTCAGTGAGGCCTCGATGCCTATACTAGCCGTCTCGTGATCACGCATCTCGCCAATGAGAATGACATCAGGGTCTGCTCGTAAAAATGCTCGCATCGCAGTGGCGAATGTGAAATTAATTTTGGGCAATACTTGAACTTGCTGCAAACCAGCTTGTGTAATTTCCACAGGGTCTTCAGCGGTCCAAATTTTACGGTCTGGCGTGTTGATATACCCAAGCACCCCATGCAAAGTCGTTGTTTTACCCGACCCCGTTGGCCCCACTACTAGCAACAAGCCATGCGGATGCGCCGAGAGTTCAATAATTTTATTGTAATTACGGCTAGAAAGATTGAGCTTCGCTAGTGGCATCGCACTGCCTGCCGCCAGCAACCGCAGCACCGCACTTTCACCGTTAACGGTTGGGACTGTCGCTACCCGTAGCTCTAGTTTTTTGCCACGGACTTTCAATTTACATTTACCGTCTTGTGGCAATCGCCGCTCAGCAATATTCAATCGTGAAATCACTTTGATACGGGCGATCAATGCCGAGGTGTGCTCTTTGGGCACCTTCAATAATTCACGGCAAATGCCATCGACGCGAATACGCACATTGCCCGACGCCTCGTCTTTGCCAGGCTCAACGTGAATATCCGATGCCCCTAGACGGTCCGCTTCAGTAATGATGCGATTAACCAATTGAATGATCGCCGAGGTCGCTGCGAGGTTTTCCTCTTCGCTCTCCTCTTCAGTTTCAATCTCGACATTACCTTGCTCTTCGAGGCGAGAGAACACGTCGTCAAATCCTGCCTCGAGGTCGCTTCCATCGTCATCGCGTAAATACTGCAGAATGTGTTCTGGCAACCCGACGCGGAACGCATAATTACGAGCATTTAGAACGCCCTGAATCTCCATAATGCGCTGATAATCGCTTGGGTCATCGATAAGAATGACCGCTTCATTTTTATCCCCGGCGATGGGTAACCACAGGTTTTTGCGTAGGTAACTGACACCAATATTCTCAAAAAGCTCTGCCGGCAAGGTGACCCCTTGCTCAAATTTCATATAGGGAACGCGATAATAAAACTCTAAGGAAGCCCCAATCGCATCGGCATCTATACTGAAGTCTTCCATCAAAATGCGCGAAACAGAGCCTCCATAAAGGCCTACTTTGTTCTGCACATCTTCAAGCTCTTGACTGGATATTTTGTTCTTCTGAACTAGGTAGTCGTAGGGACCCTGTGTGCTTTGCAACTCCGATCGGAACTGCTTTGCCAACATTTGCGACACCATCATGGCGTGTTTCAAATCGGTTTTATTGAACTCACGATCGCCTTCAAAATTGATCAACTGCAACACGCCGAGAAGGATGCCATCCTTAATTGGAACGACAATCATCGACTTAACGGCCCATCCTTTCGCATCGCTAAAGCGACGATCAAATTTAAGGCGCGGGTGAATGTCGAGCAACTCTTGTTGGTCGAGGACATTACGAATAACCAGGGCACGCTGGCTAAGAGCAACATAGCCCGCTAGGGAAGTGGGGCTAAAAGGAACACGGATTTCACTTGTACTAGAGTCGTCTGGGTCTCCGCCTTTAAAGCTGGCGAGAACCTCTTTACCGTTCTGTACGCATTGATAAATAGTGAACAGGCGAACGTCTAGCAAATCCAATAGAGATTGCTCGACCTCTTTCATCGCTTTTTTGAGATGCTTACTCTGCTTTAAACGCTGATAAACAAGTGACAAGCCTTTAACGAATTCGTCT
>Ga0314772_1001485_pt1 | contig 10273 bp, 8 predicted proteins | sample MetaGCBIW2018_FD_204520 | JGI IMG/M metagenome (GOLD analysis project Ga0314772, IMG submission 204520) | Cryopeg brine microbial communities from Beaufort Sea near Barrow, Alaska, United States - CBIW 2018 | ecosystem: Environmental > Aquatic > Marine > Coastal | place: USA: Alaska | collected... | reverse complement strand
ACAGAATGATAACAGGCTCGCTATAGTGGGGACACCGTGAACGTGCGGCAACCCGACAAAGAATGGCGAGTCAATGGCGACATCGCAGAACCCGGCACCGACCTATCGAGACCAGAAGGCGCGCAGGGCTGCGCTCGCCGCAGCAATTGTGACGGCGATAACTCTCGCACTCGTTCTGAACGCAAACGTCACGCGGGTTCATGCCGCCGGGGCATTCTCTTCGCTCCGCTCACCAGGTGAGGCCGCGTTCATTGCTGGGCATCGTGGTGACAAGACAGTTGCTCCCGAAAATACGCTCGCCGCGCTCAGCCAGGCGCTAAATAGCGCCGCGGACTACGTGGAAACTGATGTGCAACTGACTGCCGACGGCGTTCCAGTGCTCATGCACGACTGGACCGTTGATCGAACGACTAACGGCACCGGGCCGGTCTGGAATTACACCTACGATGAGCTTGCAGCGCTCGATGCAGGCTCATGGTTTGGCGAAGAATTTGCGGGGGCATCGGTTCCGACCCTTGAACAATTTCTCAACCTGCTGCGCTGGTCGACCAAGAATGCCATTCTCGAGCTCAAGGGTTCGTGGACTGACAGTCAAGTCACGCTCGTCGCCGAGCTCATCGAGCTCAACGGTGTCAGTGATCACGTGATGATTGGCAGTTTTGACATCATGACGCTTCAGGCGCTGCAGCGTGTGAGTCCCGCGTTGCCGGGAATGTTGATCGTTCGGGACATCATTGGCGACCCGAGTGAACTTGCTGCCGCTTCGGGCGCGGTAGCCCTAGTGACGAGTAAAGCAGCCATAACCCGCGACCCCGAGCTCGTTCAGCGAGTTCATGATGCCGGTCTCGGCATACTTATTTACACCCTTAACGACTCAGAAACATGGTCGGATGCCGTCTCGCTTGGGGTGGACGGTATCGTCACGGACCGTCCTGCCCAGTTGGGCCAATGGTTCAACGACGAGTTTCCCGAACCGGTCGATCTTCCCCTCGCAACGGGAGGCTGAGCAACAGGCTAGAGCGATGCGACGAGCGCTCGGTAGAAATCGATGCCGTCGAGGTAGCTGCTGACCAGCATCCGTTCGTTTCGGGCATGAAGGGTGTCGCGCACTTCTCGGGCCATGGCGAACGGGGTGAAACGGTACACCCCTCGACTGATGCGCGTGAAGTGACGGCTGTCTGTTGCGCCGTTTTGTACGTACGGGGTCACGATTGTTCCCGGAAAGCTCTTCTCGATCGTTGAGCGCAGCAGCTCCCAGGCAAGTCCGGTGGTTGGCGACACTGGAGACGGCTCGCCGGGGGACTCGACAGTGACTCTGACGCGCTTGTCTCCGATGGCGCGCGCCACGTGCGAGAGCGTGGCTTCGAGGTTGGAATTGATGGCAATCCGAACGTTGATGATCGCGCTGACCCGTTCGGGCAGCGCATTCGTTGCATGACCGCCCTCGAGGACTGTTACTGCCTGAGTTGTGCGCAGCATCGCGGCAAGTTCATCGCTCTTGCGCACCAATATGGGTACAAGTATTAGGCGAGTCCATGACACGTTGCGCAACAAAAACCCGGTGATCCCGCCCGCGTTGGCGCCGAGAGTGCGAAGGAGGTCGGCGCCAGTCGGCGTCAAGTGTGAGGCGAAGGGGCGAGAGTTGAGTCGAATGATTGCCTGCGCGAGTCGAACTGCAGCGGGCCGCCGTGGAGGTGTGGATGCGTGGCCTCCCGGCTGATCCACGGTCATACGCAACGTTGCTGTGCCTTTTTCGGCCACCCCGACTACTGCCATGGGTGCATCGACCTGATCGAAGACGTCGTCGACGATGGCGCCGCCCTCGTCGAGCACCATGATCGGCTTCACTCCGCGTTTCTCCAGGAGATCGACAATTGCGGAAGCGCCGGTGCCTTGTGTCTCTTCATCGTGCCCAAAGCACAAGTAAATGTCCTGAGCTGGCACGAGTCCGGCTTCTAACTGGGACTCGACTGCTTCAAGAATTGCGACGACGGAGCCTTTGTTGTCGAGAGTACCGCGGCCCCAAATGAGTTGTTCCTCGCCTTTGCCGCTGAGCTCTGCGGCAAAGGGAGGGCGCTTCCAACCCTCGTTGCTGGCGGGGACTACGTCGTAGTGCGCCAAGAGCACTGATGGTTCAGTCGAGGAGCGACCGCGCCAGTGAAAGATCAGCGAGTGCTCGAGCACCGTTTCGCGCTCTAAGCGACTGTGACAGAGCGGGTAAAGTTTGCGCAGCGCAAGGGCAAAGCGCGTGAACTCGGTCCATTCGGTGGTTGCAGCATCGGCGCGGGAGACTGTTGGAATTCGCACTAGCTCTTGCAGGCGTTCGACAGCCAAGGCACTCTTCATACGTCGACTCTATCGAGAGCAGAGCACTGCTCGCCCCCACTCGGACAAGCGCAATTCGTTGAAAGGAATCCTGTGGTTCAACTCTTATCGGCCAGTAGCAATCGAGGTGTGCGGGTCCGCACGGCACTCGTTGGCGCGGTCGTACTGCTCTGCGCTGCGATTGCCCTACCGTCAGCGGCAGCAGCCGCCGAGCATCCGGCTACATCATCAGGCATCGTGCGCGCTGGGGTCGACGACTTTGTGTTCGATAGCTATGACGGTGAATTCCTTCTTGGTCGAGATAGCGACCGCCGGTCGACCCTCCGCACAGTGGAGACATTCGTTGCTGTATTTCCGGCCAATCAGAACCGAGGAATGCGTCGCGCCATCCCTGACAACTACCAGGGTGAGCCTGTCGACGTTAGCAACATCTCTGTTACCGATGAATTCGGTGCTCAACGCCCCTTTGACGTTGAGCATGACGACGGATTCACGCTCGTAACGAGTGCAGCCGATTCGTTTGTCAGCGGGGTCCAGACCTATGTGTTCAGCTACGAGCAGTCGAATGTCACGCGATACTTTTCCGACACGGGAAATGATGAGTGGTATTGGGATACGAATGGCGTCGGGTGGGATCAGCCTTTCGGCGAAGCAGCCGTGACCGTACATTTGGCGAACGGGCTTGCGAACGCGCTCGTCGGAGAACCCCGGTGCTATTGGGGCGATGCAGGTTCCACCGCTCCGTGTGACATTACCTCCGGTGCATCGAGCGAGTTCACTGCCACTCAGAGCGATCTGGCCCCCGTCAAAATGTCACTGTCGCGTTCGGATTCGCGCCAGGCACTTTTGTCGCTCGCGATAGCTCCTATTTCGCATCCGGCGCCGGTTTCGTTCAGCCTTTGGGAGCGTTTGGCACTCTCGCGGCCGCCATTTGGGCGCTCCGCCTGCGGCGAACGAAACTTGCGGATGCTGCGGGACGCCCAACAATCATCGCGGAGTACGCCCCTCCACGTGACGTCCCCCTGTTGAGAGCCGCCCTACTCTTGGGCAAGCGCAACCGTGCGATCGCCGCTCAAATTCTTGACTTCGCTGTGCGGGGAAAGCTGCGCATTCTTGAGTCAGAATCGAAGGGACTTTTCTCGTCAAAGTCCGCATATCGCCTCGAACTGGCTGACCCTACCGGCGTGCGCGGTGCAGAGCTCGACATTCTGCGCGCACTATTCGGCACGTCGCTTCAGCACGGGGCCGAGCGTGACCTTGCGAAGGTTGACCAGAAGCTCAGTAAGAAGCTCTACACGATCGTCGAGCGTGAGAATTCTGGGCTCGTCGCGGCTGGATATCGCCGCAAGCTGTCGGCAAGCCGCTATCTGCCAATTGTCGTTTCTCTGATCGCTGCGATTGTGTCGATCGTGTTCGGCATAGTTTTGATCGATGGTGCTTTCGGATCAGCGACACCATTCATTGCTATCGGTTTCGCCATAATTGCGACAATTGCGACCGCGATCCTACTGTTTCGCGCGCCGGTCACGGCACGGGGTGCCGAAGCGCGTGACCACCTCGCGGGGCTTGAGCTGTACATCCACCTCGCCGAGGCTGATCGATTGCGCATGCTGCAGAGCCCCGAGGGCGCGCTGCGGGAGCGCAATGAGTCCACGGGAGACACCGACGTGCTGAAGGTCTACGAGGCGCTCTTGCCGTATGCGGTGCTCTTCGGGCTTGAAAAGGAGTGGTCGGTTGAGCTCAGCCGGTACTACACGGATCGTTCGCCGGACTGGTACGCAGGATCGGGTGCGTTCAACGGCGCGATCTTTGCTTCGAGTATCGCAAGCATGTCTGACTCCATCGCGAGCTCGTACACCGGCAGCGCGTCGAGTAGTTCAAGCGGCGGTTCCGGTGGTGGCGGCTCTTCGGGCGGTGGCGGAGGAGGAGGCGGGGGAGGAGGCGTTTAGCTTTCGCACTGCGGGGGCACACCAGTTGCGGCGGGTATATTCGATCTAGTGAGTGCAAATTATCCCGACCGACCGCGCCGGGTGGCGTTGCCGGCGGCAATTCTCGCCGCATTGGTTCTTCTCGTCGGCGCCGGGATCATCGACACCGAGATTTTCACGGTAGTTCGCTACGTGGTGAGCATTTTGGCGCTCATCTGCGTCGTGCTTGTCGTGCAGGCACGGCAGTGGTGGTGGGCTATTGGCCTCATTCCCATCGCAATTCTGTGGAATCCTGTGTTCCCGATTGTCATCGATGACACCCAATTGTTTGCAGGATTGCACTACGCAGCGGCGCTCGTTTGCATCGCAATTGGCATTGGTGCTCGCGTAACAGACAGCAAAAGTCGAGGTTAGTTCGCTCCAGTAGCGCACAACCACGCATTTCCGCGTACACTGGGTAACGCATCCCTTGAGACCACCAATCGCATCGCAGTTGGGTCTGGCTCACTCAAGTGGATTTTGTCACTCAATTGAATTCCCATTCGTGGCAACGTCTATGAGCCTTCGAACCCTGTGACTGAGCTGTTTGTCTAGCGCCAGGAGAATAATTGACTACCCCGGGAAAAACAGATTCCTCACAGCGCAACAAGCGACCCAAGAATTCGGGCCAGCGCCAAGCTGGCACACAGCGTCGACGTGCTCGGCCCGGCGATGACACGGGAGTTATCCCAGTTCTTGCTCGCGCCGCACGAGAAGTAGAAACCGCTGTGCAGAAGGGCCCGCTCAAGCCGGCCAACCGCGCACGGTTCCAGGTCGCTGCACTATTGCTGCGCGAAGAGCGCGCCAGGGTCAAGACCGATGAGTCCCTCACTGAATCTGAGCGAGCTAACGAGCAAAAGCGTCTCGATGGTCTCGCAGGCATCCTCGCAAAGACCGCAGCGCGCGACACCAGCCTGCTCTCAATGCTGGGGGAGTCTGCCCCGATCACCGCAGCGGCGAAAGCGCTGCGCCGCGACCTCCTACTGGCCGCCGGCGTTGAGTTGAGCCCGGAAGAGTTGATTATTTCGGCGGAGCCTAAGCCGGTCGACAAGCAGATCGAAAAGCAAGTTGTGCCAGCATCCGTGCGTCAGATGCAGATGGCCAATCCATTCTTAGCGCCAGACTTTAGCGCCGTGAGTGCCAAGCCTGAGCACGGCAACCGACTCGCCAACTGGGAACTCATCGACCCACTGTTCCGGGCATTCGAGCATGGCTCCGGCGGCGGCGCGGCAACAATGGATCTTCCAGAAGCAGCATCGCTGCATACTCGCGGCAAGCTCGAACTCATGCGTCATCAGGCGCGATTCGTCGAGGTCGTCAAGAAGGGGCACCGCACCTTCTTGCTCGCAGACGAGCCAGGTTTGGGCAAGACCGCTCAGGCCCTCATCGCTGCAGAAGCGTCGAATTCCTACCCATTGCTCGTTGTCGTACCCAACGTCGTCAAGACCAACTGGGAGCGCGAAGTTGAACTCTGGACTCCCGGCCGAAGTGCCACGGTTGTGCACGGTGACGGCGACACTGTAGATGCGTTCAGCGATGTCGTTATCGTCAACTATGAAGTGCTTGACAGGCATGTCGGTTGGCTCGGTCGCTTTGGTTTCAAAGGCATGGTCGTTGACGAGGCTCATTTCATTAAGAACCTCAAATCTGAACGCTCCAAGCACGTGTTGAGTCTCTCGCGCAACATCCGTGCGACCTACCCGAAAGCGCTCGTGATGGCGCTCACCGGCACCCCGCTCATTAACTCGATCGAAGACTTCCGAGCGATTTGGCAGTTCCTTGGTTGGATTGATGCCACCAAGCCACTTGCGCCGCTCATGGCGAAACTCGAAGAGTCAGATCTCACACCCGCCGACCCAGGTTTCTTCTCTGAAGCTCGTCGTGCCGTCATCGACATGGGAATTGTGCGCCGCAAGAAGGTCGACGTCGCTGCCGACATCCCCGCACGCCGCATTGCAGACATCCCTGTCGAACTCGACGACGACCTCGGCCGCTCCATTCGCGCCGCCGAGCAAGCGCTCACCGCTCGACTGCTTGATCGCTTCACGCGGGTTCGTAACCTCAAGCCTGATGTCGCGATTGAAGATCTCATCCGCGTTGTCGCACACGCCGAACTCGAAGAGTCCAAGAGCGCGACCACCGGCGAGAACGTCTTCACCATGGTGCGCCGGATCGGCCAGGCAAAGGCGACGCTCGCCGCCGACTACACCGCGCAACTGGCCAGATCTGTCGGCAAGGTTGTCTTCTTTGCCAAGCACATCGATGTGATGGACACGGCAGAAGCTCACTTCGCAAAGGTCGGCCTGAAATCCGTCTCTATTCGTGGTGATCAGAGTGCCAAAGCTCGTCAGAATGCAATCGACTCATTCGCCAACGACCCCGAGGTCGCGGTAGTTGTGGCATCGCTCACGGCTGCCGGAGTTGGGCTCAACCTGCAGGCTGCATCCAACGTCGTTCTCGCAGAGTTGAGCTGGACCAATGCTGAGCAGACTCAGGCGATCGACCGCGTGCACCGCATCGGTCAGGAGCTTCCGGTTACCGCATGGCGCATTATTGCCGCTCACACGATCGATGCTCGGATCGCTGAACTCATTGACAGCAAGGCAGGCCTTGCCGCGCGAGCGCTCGACGGTTCGGATGAAGACGTCATCGCAGAGTCGAATATTCAGTTGCAGGCGCTCTCGGCGCTCCTGCGTGATGCGATCAAGAATTAGCGATCCGTTAAGAATTGGCTTTCTGACATCTCGGCTGCCTCCGTTCCGCTGCAGAGCGAAGCGTAGACTGATGGTGTGAGTGACACGCGGTTTCGTCGTGCCAACCGTCAACGGAGATGAGAACCAACAGTTGAGCAATGCCTCTTCGCACAACACCCCTTCCCGCATCGAATCCGACTCGCTCGGATCTCTTGAGATTCCCGGAGATGCGTACTGGGGGGTTCACACGCTTCGTGCAATGAGAAACTTTCCGATTACCCGGCGCGCGATTTCCGTCTATCCGGACCTAGTACGCGCTTTGGCCCACATCAAGCAGGCTGCTGCGCGTGCCAACGCCGAGCTCGGGGTAATCGAGCCTGCCAAAGCGCACGCCATCGACGTCGCGTGCCAAGAAATTCTCGACGGCGCACTGCACGCGGAATTCTGCGTTGGTGTAATTCAGGGTGGTGCAGGCACATCGACCAACATGAACGCCAACGAAGTAATCGCCAACCGAGCACTCGAAATTTTGGGGCACAACAAGGGGGAGTACTCTTTCCTTCACCCCATTGACGACGTCAACCGCAGCCAGAGCACCAACGATGTTTACCCCACTGCGATCAAACTCGCTATGGTCTTCGGTGTCCATCGTCTGCTGGCAGAGCACGAGCTTCTGTCAGGTTCGTTCGGGGCAAAGGGCCGCGAGTTCGTAAGGATCCTCAAGATCGGCCGCACGCAGATGCAAGACGCGGTGCCGATGACGCTAGGTCAAGAGTTCACTGGTTTCTCCCACACGCTCGAAGAGGATCACGCCAGGCTGACCGAAGTCTTGCCGTTCATGAGCGAGATCAACATGGGCGCCACCGCGATTGGCACAGGGATTACGGCTGATCCTCGGTACGCCGAAGCTGTGCGACGCCACCTCACCGATGCAACAGGCATCGAGATGAAGACTGCATTCGACCTCATCGAGGCCACGAGCGATGTGGGAATTTTCATGAGCCTCAGTGGCGTGCTCAAGCGCTCGGCCGTGAAACTCTCCAAGATCTGCAACGACTTGCGTTTGCTGTCGAGCGGACCTCAGGCAGGTATCGGCGAGATCAACCTGCCTGCAATGCAAGCGGGTTCGTCAATCATGCCAGGCAAGGTGAACCCGGTCATCCCCGAGGTCGTCAATCAGGTTGCGTTCAGCGTGATCGGTGCAGACGCAACGGTGACGGCTGCTGCGGAAGCTGGCCAGTTACAGCTCAACGCCTTCGAGCCTGTCATTGCGCACTCACTTCTGCAGTCTTTGGAGTGGATGACCAATGCGTGCCGAACCTTGCGGGAAAACTGCATCGACGGCATCACAGCGAACGAAGAACGTCTTGCGGCTCAGGTCGAGTCAAGCGTTGGTGTTGTCACGGCGTTGACGCCGTACATCGGCTACGCTGCTGCGGCAACTTTGGCGCACACCGCCCTCACGACCAACGCATCAATCGCGCAGCTTGTGGTCTCTGCCGGGCTCATGAAGGAAGAAGACGTCGCACGCGTGCTAACGCCGGAACGACTCAGCGGTGTGTCGCCCATGACCGCTGCGATCACGCTGCCCGTGTTGCCCCCGGAAAACTAGCGCCAGACCCCGCCGTCAGTAAAGCACGACGTCGAAGTTACTTCGTTGCCGTCTCGTCGTCATCGTCGTCATCGAGCGGCGCGAGGGCTTCGTCGCGTGCTTTGCCAGCAGTGGTGAATGCTCGGTCGATTGCGCTTTCGCCGCGTTCGCGAAGTTCAGCAGCGGTCTTGGTGGCGCTCTGACTTGCATCGGCGGCGGTGTGAGTAACGCGGCCAACAACGTCGCGGGCCGAGGTCGTTGCGCGGTCGGCAAGCTCTCTCGCTGAGCCCTTTGTGGCCTCGGCGAGTTCCTTGGCCGAGTCTCGTGCAGATTCGGCCACTTCGCGCGCAGTTTCGGCGACATCCTTCGCAGTGTCGGTGACGAAACCCGGTGTCGCCTTGGCGACGGCTTCGGCTTTGTCGCGCAAAATCGGGGCCTGAGTTCGGGCGTAATCTTCGACTGACGTGCGCGCCTTCGTTACTCGTGGGTTTTCCCAGAGTTCGGTAGCTTTGCCCTTCATCTGGTCGTAGCGTTCGCGTCCGGCGCGCGCGCCAACAACGTAACCAACGGCGATACCGAATCCGAGAATAAAGAGTCTGGCGTTCATATCTCCAGCCTACGGCGAGAGAACGGTTCGCTCTACCTGCGTTGGGCGAGATCGCCACAAATGCATGCACGCGTAACTGCGCCACGGAGCCCAGCGCGTCGCATAGTTCGTGAGTGCTGACGCGCTGTCAGGAATGCCCAATTCCCCAGCTCCTTGGCGCACGACGAGGTCACTACTCAGCATGATGTCGGGATTACCGAGTACGCGCATGGCCATGTAGCCAGCGGTCCACGGGCCAATTCCGGGCATGGCCACAAGGTTTGCTGTGAATTCCTCGACAGGAGTCGACACGCTGAGTTCGAGATCGCCAGAAGCGATGGCTTCGGCAACACCCAAGATGCTTGCGATTCGACTCTTGGGGCCGCGGAGCACTCCAGCCCCAGAGTCGGCAAGCACAGCGGCGGTAGGGAATAGACCGTCACTGCCAAGTTCGCGCACAACTCTGGCGTGCACAGTGCGTGCGGCGGCAACCGAAATCTGCTGGCCGATGAGAGTGCGGAACAGAGTCTCTTCCGTATCAACGCTTCCCGGCAGACGCATCCCAGGTACGCGGGAGACGGATCCTGCCAGCGCCGGGTCGTTGGCCAATGCGAGGTCGATGGCGTGCGAGTCTGCGTCGAGGTCGAAAAGCCGCCGCACGCGGGCAACGAGTGGTGCAACATCCGAAATTTTGGCAAGCTGCGCAGTGCAGATGATGCCATTTTCGCTCAATTGCACGAGTACCGTTGCTACCCCGCCTGGCAGCCGGATCGCTCGCTCGAGCGCGTTGTTGGTCGCGGTCTCAATGCCCTCAACCGCGTGATTCGCGAAGAAGGACATGAGTCCTGCTCCATCGAATGGAACTCGCGTTGGCAATCTCAGGGTCAGACTCGACGGCCGTTCCTCAGCGTGCTGTGGGTGTGCCGCGCTGCCCCGCCGCGCGAGAGTGCGTAGTTGAGTTGGAGTGGTTTCGTACACAGCCTGGATGGTGTCGTTGAATTGCCGGATGCTGGAGAAGCCGGCAGCGAATGCAACGTCCGAGATGCTGAGCTCTGTAGCGCTGAGAAGAGTTCGGGCAGCTTGTGCACGGTGTGCGCGAGCGAGCGCGAGG
>Ga0314772_1001480_pt1 | contig 10300 bp, 11 predicted proteins | sample MetaGCBIW2018_FD_204520 | JGI IMG/M metagenome (GOLD analysis project Ga0314772, IMG submission 204520) | Cryopeg brine microbial communities from Beaufort Sea near Barrow, Alaska, United States - CBIW 2018 | ecosystem: Environmental > Aquatic > Marine > Coastal | place: USA: Alaska | collected... | reverse complement strand
GAACGGATCGCCCGCGCGTTGAGTTAGAGCGCGCGGTCAACCAGGCGCAAAGCCTCCGGTGGGTACGCACCCTGCTCGTACCGCGAGGGACTCTAGGCGAGGCGACGAATGGCTCGGTCGACCCTCTCCGGCGGCGTCACCAGCAAGGCAAGCGTGGCGCGCTCGCAGGCCGCCCGGTCTGCGTCGTAGATGTCGCGCAAGGTCGGTGGCGTTTCCTCATCGCCGCCGCCCGCATCGGCCGCCGTTTCCCCCAGAATCGCGCCGATGCTGTGGCCGTCCTCCCACAGGTCCACCACGCGTGGGTCTACGTAGGAGGCGCGCGCGACGCTCGGCGTATTGCCCAATAGCCCGGACACATCACGCATAGCCGATGCCACGGCTCGGGAGCGCTTGGAGGGCGACAGGTCTGCGGCCGGGGGTGACAGCGCGAGCGCGGTCGCGGCGAGCACGGTACCGTGCCAGGTGCGGAAGTCCTTGGCCGTCATGTTGGCGCCGACGACCCGCTCGACGTACTCGTTGACGTCGTCGCTCGTCAGGTCGCGCCAGGCAACCGGCGAGACCGTTTCGCGCCACGCCAGCAATTCCGCATTGCAGTCGGTCCTACGTTTGAGGGTGGCAATCGCTTCCGCGCAGCGCTCGTCGCTCAGCACCAGCGACCGCTGCTTTCCCGATTTGGCTATGTAGTCAAAGACAACACCGTCCGCAGTCACCCGCACGTGTTCGCGGCGGAGCGTCGCGAGCCCGTAGGAGCCGTTGTCCTGCGCATACGTCTCCCCTCCCACCCGGAACAGCCCGATGTCGAGCAAACGAAAGGCCACCGCCAGCACGTGATTGCGTGACAAGTCGCCCAAGGCGAGATCCCGCTCGACCTGAGCCCTCGCATCGGGTAACGCACGTGCCACGTCCAGCACCCGCTGGTGCTTCTCGCGATCCTTGCGCACGCGCCACTGCGGGTGATAGAGGTACTGGCGGCGACCCGCGTCGTCGGTACCGAGTGCCTGCAGGTGTCCATGAGCCCACGGGCAGATCCACACCTCGGTCCAGGCAGGCGGGATCACCAGGTCACGGCAGCGCTCGATCACCTTAGGGTCGCTGAGGCGTTCGCCGGCCTCATCGAGGTAAATCCACCCCCGCCCGGCGCGCCGGCGGCCATAGCCCGGTTCAGAGGGGCGGGAACGTCGCAGTCGCGTCATGCTTTATTTGTACCCCGCGTACCCTTCTGGGGTGGGCCATCTTCAGATCAGCGACGTTTCTTTTTCCCTCGACGACGGGAGAATGCTGCTTCGCGACGTCACTCTCAAGGTGGGCGAGGGCGACGTGATCGCGCTTGTCGGCCCCAACGGCACCGGCAAGACCACGCTGACCCGCATAGCCCGGTCGGACCTTACGCCGCACGAGGGCACCGTCGCCGTCACCGGCTCACTGGGTGTGATGACGCAGTTCATCGGCTCCGTGCGCGACGACTCGACCGTGGCCGACCTCCTGCTGTCGGTGGCCCCACCCAAGCTGCGCGCGCTGGCCGAACGCGCCTCCGCGTCGGAAGCCCGCATGTACGAGACGGGCGCCGAGAAAGACCAGATGGCGTACGCCGATGCCGTGATCGCGTGGGGCGACGCGGGCGGCTACGAACTTGAGACCTTGTGGGACGTGTGCACGGTGTCGGCGATGGGCGTCGCATTCGACAAGGCCCGCGACCGCGCCATCTCGACGCTGTCGGGCGGGGAGCAGAAGCGGCTGGTGCTCGAGGCGCTCATGCGTGACGACCACGACGTGCTGATCCTGGACGAGCCGGATAACTATCTTGACGTGCCGGGCAAGCGTTGGCTCGAGGACCAGTTGGTCGCGTCCAAAAAGGCCATCCTGTTGGTCAGCCACGACCGCGAGCTCCTCAATAAGGCCGCAACCAAGGTGGCGACGCTAGAGCGCAATTCGCACGGCAACACCCTGTGGATTCACCCCTCCGGCTGGGGCACATACCGCGAGGGGCGCGAGGCGCGCATCGCTCGCATGGAAGAGGACCTGCGTCGTTGGGACGAGGAGCACGTCCGCATCAAGGATCTGGTCCGCACGATGCAGGCGCGGGCCGCGAGCAGCCCCGACATGGCCAACCGGTATCAGGCCGCTAAGACTAAGCTGCGCAAGTTCGAGGAGGCAGGTAAGCCCGAGCCGATCCCGCTGCCGCAGTCGGTGAACATGAAGCTCAAGGGCGGCCGCACGGCGAAACGGGCCGTGGTGGTCGAGGGACTCGAACTCACGGGGCTGATGAGCGCTTTTAGCACCGAGATTTGGTATGGCGACCGCGTAGCGTTGCTGGGATCCAACGGTTCTGGCAAGTCCCACTTCCTGCGCCTGCTCGCAGCGGGCGGCTCGGACCCAGACCTGGAGCACCAGCCGGTCGGGGATGTGGTGCCCGGCGTGGTCAAGCACACGGGGCACGTATCGCTGGGCTCGCGCGTGCGCCCCGGCTGGTTCGCGCAGACGCACTCGCACCCCGAGTGGCAGGGCCGCACGTTGCTTGAGCTTCTGCACCGGGGCGACGCGCACCGTAAGGGGCTCGACCGGTCGGCGGCGGAAAGCGTACTCGATCGCTACGGCCTGGGTCCGTCCTCCGAGCAGAAGTTCGAGACCCTGTCCGGGGGCCAGCAGGCGCGATTCCAGGTGCTGCTCCTAGAGCTGGCCGGGGCGACCATGCTGCTGCTCGACGAGCCCACGGACAACCTGGACCTCGAGTCTGCGGAGTCCCTCGAGAGCGCGCTCATGTCATTCGACGGCGCGGTCATCGCGGTCACCCACGACCGCTGGTTCGCCGCCAACTTCGACCGGTTCCTGGTGTTCGGCGAGGACGGGAACGTGGTCGAGCACTCCGAGCCCAAGTGGGACGTGGCGCGCGTGGACCGCGAGCGCTAGTCTCCTCCACACCCGCCCTCAGCGCCGATGCCGCGGTCACCGCACCCGCGGCCGCCGCCTGCGAACGGATCGCGGCATACTGGGGTAATGGCATTCTCAACCCTCACCACCAGCCGCCTGACCCTACGTCCAATGGTGCACGCGGACGCGGCTGACCTGGCTGAGCGCCGGTCTGACCCCGCCACCGCTAAGTACCAGGCGTGGGCGGTGCCGTATTCCCTCGAGTTAGCCGAAGCGTTGATCGCCCAAATGGTGGAACGCGCAGACGTCGTGCCAGGGCACTGGTTCCAGCTTGCGGTGGAGCGGTCCTCAGACGGCCGAATCGTAGGCGACTGCGCGATATACCTGTCCGAGGACGGCCATTCCGCCCAGATTGGCTACACACTCCACCCGTGGGCCCGCGGCCACTACTTCTCTACCGAGGCAGCTGCGGCTGTATGCGACTACGTGGTCGACGCGCTTGGCGTGCACCGCATCGAGGCACATACCGACCCACGCAACGTCGCATCGGTGCGCGTGCTGGATAGGCTGGGCTTTGTCCACGAGGGCACTATGCGTGAGTCCTACTGGGTGGGGGACACGGTGACCGACGACGCGTTATACGGCCTGCTGGCGCACGAATGGAAGCAGCGCCGCTTGCCTTAAAAGATGAGTAGGCGGATTGACTACGCGGTCCTACTCCTGACGAGCGATCAGGAATAATCGGCGGCGCTGGGCACGACACCGCCGTACGCGCCCTCGACGAGCACCGTCCGCGCGCTCGTGCACGCGTCGTAGATACTCGCTTGCACGGCCTTCGCGGCCGCGTAGCCAATGAGGTCCACCTGCAGGTGGATGTCCGTCGCGGACTCCTTGAAGTACTGCGCCGTCCCATTGAGCGGGTCCCGCAACTGCGCGGTAGAGAACACGAAGACCGCATCCCCATCCCCCGTCGTGTGCACCGGGTTAATTGCGCGGACCTGGCCGTGAGTCGCGAAGTGCGCGACCTTCTCGTAGTGCTCGAGCGAGCCTAGGTCGACGTTGATGCCCACCACCGTAATTGTCGTGTTGTGCTCGCTACTGCCAGCATCGGCGCGCGTCAGAAACTCGGCGAGGTCCTCGTAGCTGGAGAAGCCGCCCGCCTCGTCGCGGTTGCCCGCGAGGATCTGGCCCGAGGGCAACACCACATTGCCCACTGCGTTGACAACCGACATGGCGCAGACGGTGATGCCGCCTCCCAGATCAACGCGCGCTGACCCCACTCCGCCCTTCATCGCGGGGTTAGACGCTCCCAGGTCGAGCCATCGGTACTTGCCCACGGACGCGCCGGTCCCGGCGCCCACGTTTCCGCTCGTCACCGGGTCCGACGTGGCATTCGCGTATGCCTGACGGCCGTAGTCCTGGCGAAACGGAGCCACCTCCATGCCCAGGTCATAGATTGCCGCCCCCGCGACCGAGGGGTTCACAATGGCACCATCCGGCCCCGACTTCGCGCCTACCCCGTCCGCGCGCATCGCCTCCATGAGTCCCGCGCCCGCCAGCAGCCCCGTGCTTGACCCACCAGCGACAAAGATGCCGCCGATGCCGTAGTTGGTGTGGCCGCCGCGCAAACCCTCGAGGTTGAACCCACCCGCGCCACCGCCGTACGCCTTAACAGCGGCAGACATCGGCTTGTCAAAGACGACAGCAGTGCATCCCGTCAGCAACTCGGCGTGGGTTGCGTGTCCCACGCGGACGCCCGCGAGTGCGGTGAGGGTGTTGTTCAAGAAGATGGCTTGGTCCAGGACAGCGTGTACCTGTACAGGAGGTGGTTTTTAATGTCGCAGCCCGGCATGATCTCCCTGGCGGCAGCGAGCACCTCGTCGAACGTGTGCGGGGGCGGCCAGGCGCTAGGGGTGTCGTGATCCCACCATCCGCGGAACAGCCGTTGGGCCTTGTCGGCGAACGATGCGCCGATCTCACGGGGAACCGTCTTCAAGGTGCTTCTTGAGGCCCCCACCACGATCACCAACCCTCCGGGTGCGACCAGTTCCTTGAGGCGTTCGAGTCCCGCTACTAGGTCCGTGTTGTGCAGCAAGGCGATCGCGCTCACCACGTCATATGCTTCGCGCGGCAGATCGTAGGTGAGAGCGTCGCCTTGGATGTAGTCGATGCCGGTGACGTCCTGCGCGAGCGCGCGGGCGAGCGTCGCGGCGTCGATCTCGATCGCCGTTACAGCGAGGTGCCTCGAGGCAAGTTCGCGCGCGAACATCCCCTCGCCACATCCCACGTCAACGGCGGTGCGCGCCTCCTCCGGGATCAGCTCGACGAGCCTGCGTTGGTAATGGATCGAATAGTTCCAGCGCCGATCATCGTCGACCACTTTCTTGAGGGCGTCGGCCTTTTCAGTCTCGTTGCTCATCCATCCATTGTGGCGCACGTAGGAGATCGAGTCTGCAGTGCCCGTCCACTCTCGCGCATACTATGAGCCTCAGCCCACTAGGAGGTCTTCATGCGTCGTCGCATCGTTCGTTGGATCATCATCGCCATCGCCATCCCAATCGTTGCCAACCTCTTGCGCAAGTCGGGTGAGCATGTGGCGCAGAACCGTGGAGCCGATTCGAAAGTCGCCAAGGGACTCAAAGTTGCAGGCGGCGCTGTCCGGTACGTGAAGTAGCGCGTGGCTTGCAGGCAACGCCACGAGCGCTAGCCTGACACCATGCCCGATGACGAGCTGGCGCGCACAGCTGAACCCCTGTACATCTCCGACGAGTTGCTACGGGTTCTCATCGACGATCAGTTTCCGTACCTCGCCGAACGTGAGCTCGGGAGGCGCTACACGCTTGAGGATCACTTCGCGATCCGCATCGGCGACGACTATGGTGCCCTCTTCCCGCGCTACGGCGACGGCGATGAACTCTACGCGCGTGCCGCAGATCTCATCCGACCGCAAGCGAGCGCTTGGACCTTCCCCGCCAGTTATCCCATTGCCACGGGTAAGCCCGGGCCGGGCGTCCCGTACCACTGGTTCCTGGTTAATTGGCAGTCCGCGTCTACCGCCGGATTCGTTCCCCTGCGCCCGGAGTCCGCCGCCCCTCTGGGCCGCGCACTGCGGGAGATCCACACCAACGCACCAGCCCTTGCCCCGCCCAACCCGCACACCGGGGTGGCGCTTCCGCGACTAGCACCAAGGTTCGAGGAGCTGTTACGTCGGGCGGCGGAGTCCGGGGCACCTGAGCAGCGCGAGATCGACATCGACGCCACGCGTGCCGTCTTCGAACGCGGCGCCGCCGCCCCCATGGACGTGGAGCCCACCTGGACCCACGGACGCCTCGAACCCCGCGCCGTGCTCTCTAACCGTGGCGCCTTTGCGGGAATCCTGGCGTGGCACAACTACGGCGGTGGCGACCCAGCCGCAGACCTGGGCTACGCCTCCAACCTGCTGCCCCGCGAAGACAACCACGCGCTCTTCGACGCATACGGTGAAATCAGCGCCGCAACCTACGCGCGGATCGGCGCCTTCCAGGTCTTCGCGGCGCTCCGGCACGTCGCATTCGAGGACCCTTTCGTGATGCGTATGGCTTGGGAGCGGCTCTTAGAAATGGACCTTGCAGCCGAGGCGTAACCCGCCCAGCGTCAAGGCATGGAACAGTAGTGGCATGGAACTCTTCGAGACACCTCTGCCCGGCGTGGGCGTGCGCTACGAATTCACGGCGGAGGGTGGAGACCACGTAGGCGTGGTGGTCCGCCGCGACGGCAAGCGTGACATCGCGTTGTACGACCGCGAGGACCCGGACTCGTGCCGCGGGACCATCGAGCTGTCGGAGGGGGACGCAAGCAAGGTAGCCGAGCTACTCGGCGGCACCAACATCACCGCGCGACTCGAGGAGCTCAAGCACAACGTCGAGGGGCTAGCCATCGAGTGGGTCACCATGCGTGACGCCGGCGGATTGTCGGGCAAGACCATCGGCGACGGCCGGATTCGTACTGAGACCTCCGCATCGGTCGTCGCAGTTATTCGCGGCGAGGACGCGATCCCCGGACCGGAGCCCACGTTCCTGTTTGCTCCAGGCGACACCGTACTCGTCATGGGCGCCGCCGATGCCGTGCGTCACGCTTCACAGATCTTGACCGGCTAGACACATGAGCGCCTGGGCTTTACCGATGCTGGGGATGCCCCTGCCCATGGCCGCACCCGGCAACACTGGCGACGTGCTCATCGAGCTCGGCGTCATCCTGGTGGTGCTTGCGCTGGTGGGCAGACTCGCCGCGCGCATCGGTATCCCGTCTATTCCGCTGTATCTGCTGGCCGGCCTGCTCATGGGCAATGGTGGCCTGTTACCCATCTCCGCCGGCGAGGAGTTCCTCGAGATCGGCGCACAGATCGGGGTGGTGCTGCTGCTACTGCTGCTGGGGCTCGAGTACTCCCCTCAAGACCTTCGCGACGGCATGAAGTCCAACTGGCGCGCTGGGCTGCTCGACCTGGTCGCTAACGGCGTGCCGGGATTCGCGGTAGGCCTGATCCTGGGGTGGTCAATCACCGCATCGTTGCTGCTCGGCGGCGTGACCTACATCTCTTCGTCCGGCATCATCGCGCGACTCCTCGATGACTTTGACCGCATGGCCAACCGCGAGACGCCTGTCATCCTTAGTCTGCTGGTCATGGAAGACATCGTGATGGCGATCTTCTTACCCCTGATGGCGGTGTTGTTGGTGGGCGCGACGCTCCTCCAGGGTGCGATTGCGGCGGCTATCGCGATCGGGCTAGTGGCCATCGCGTTCCTGGTCTCGCTGAGGTTCTCCAAGCACGTGAACAAGATGGTTCACTCGCACTCGCGCGAGTTGCTATTGCTGGGCGTGCTGGGCCTGACATTCCTGGTTGCTGGCCTAGCGGAGGCCGTGCAGGTCTCCGCGGCCGTGGGAGCGTTCCTCTTGGGGCTGACGCTGTCCGGCCAGGTCGCCGATGACGTGCGCGGGCTGCTCCCCCCGCTGCGAGACGTGTTCGGCGGGCTTTTCTTTGTGTTCTTCGGGATCGGGATCGACCCCCGCGATCTGTTGCCAGTGCTCCTGCCGGCCATCGGCCTGGCGGTCATCACCGCGGTGACCAAGATTTCTACCGGAATCTGGGCGTCTGCCCGTGCGGGCATCGGCCCCAAGGGCCAATGGCGCACCGGCGTGTCCCTGGTGGCTCGCGGGGAGTTCTCCATAGTCATCGCTGGGCTGGGTGTAGCCGCGGGCGCGCAGGTGCAATTGGGGCCACTGGCCGCCGCGTACGTGTTGATCCTGGCCTTTGCCGGCTCCATTCTGATGCGGTTCGCGAACCGAATACCCTCGCCGCTCAAGCCCGCCACAGCGGTGAAGCCCTTGCCGGGTAGGCCCGCGACCTGACGCCCGACCGGCGCCGCTGATCAGACTAGTAGCGGCTCGGGCGGCTCAGCCCGTGCAGTTGGCGCTATAGCTCGCGCTAATAGACGACTGCTCGCCGATGGCCTGTTGGGGTCCACCTGTGACCGCACCGTACGAGGTGAACTCGCCCTCGGGGATAGGTGTGTCATAGGCGAGCAGGTTAGCCGCAGCCGTGTTCACCAAGTCGTAGTAGTCGAGCGCGTCCGCCGGGTCGCCGTACGGATCCACACCGTGGCCGTCGAGGGTACGTAACGCATCCACCGCATCGGCAAACGCTTCGGGGTTAAACGCCATGGTGCCGTCGTTGACGGCGTCGACCGCGCCCTGGTTGTCTAGTTGCGCGAGCGTCTGGACGCCGTAGCCAAAGGTGAGCAGTTGCTGCTGCGAGATCGAGGCGCAGTCCACGTCACCCGCCCGCACACCCGCAGAAGGGGCTTTGGAGCTGCCCTGCTCTGCGAATGGGTCGCCACCCAGACCCGGCCCACGTGTGTCAGGACTCGACGAGCACGCGCCGAGCAGGAGGGGCGCCAACAGCGCGAGCACAAGGATCTTTCGCATGGCTCCACGGTAGCGCGAGCGTAGCGGGCCGAATGCATCTCGGTAGACAATGGAGCCATGATTCGGGACGCCACCGCAGCCGACGCTGCCGCCATCGCTGACCTTTATGAGTATTACGTCCGCGAGACAGTCATCACATTCGAGCTCGACCCGGTGCCGGCCGGGGAGATTGCCCGCCGCATCGGCGCCGTGCAGGAGGCCAGCCTGCCGTGGCTGGTGACCGTCGAGGACGGGGAGGTGGTGGGGTTCGCGTACGCCGCTCCCTACCGCCCGCGTGCGGCCTATTTGCACTCGGTGGAGGTGTCGATCTATCTGCAGCAGGGCGCGCTTGGGCGGGGGGTGGGCGGTGAGCTCTACCGCGAACTCCTTGCCCGCGTACGTGAGCTGCCCGTGCACCTGGCGCTGTCGCTCATCGCGCTGCCCAATGATGCGTCTGTCGCGCTGCACGAGCGACTGGGATTCACGTTCGTGGGGACGTTCACCGAGGTGGGACGCAAGTTCGACCGCTGGATCGACGTGGGGCACTGGCAACTGCCGATGGGCGGCTAGCGTCCCGCCAAATGTGACATTTCGCCGTTGAGCCGCGATTACCTTGCGCTCACCGCGACCCGCCTTCAACAATGGTGCTGTCCGGGGGTCTACTCCCGGGCCGCTTTGGCTATAGAACTACGGAGTTACGCGGAGCGAACCGCTTTGGTCGCCGCGAGCATGTGCTCGAGCGTCTCTGTGGTCTCGGCGTAACCGCGGGTCTTGAGGCCACAGTCGGGGTTGACCCACAGCTGCTTGCCGGGGATCGAGTCCTTGGCCAGCTGCAGCAGCTCGGTGACTTCCTGCGTCGACGGCACGCGAGGAGAGTGGATGTCCCACACGCCCGGCCCAATCTGACGCTCGTAGCCGTGGCGCTTAATGGCCGGGAGCACCTCCATGCGCGAACGCGCGGCCTCGATCGAGGTCACGTCGGCATCCAAGCCGTCAATCGCCTCGATGATCTCGCCGAACTCCGAGTAGCACAGGTGCGTGTGAACCTGGGTGTCATCCTTGGCGCCGGCGGTGGCCAGGCGGAAGGAGTTCACAGACCATTCGAGATAGCTGCGCTGGTCCTCCTTCTTGAGCGGGAGCAACTCGCGCAGCGCGGGCTCGTCGACCTGGATGATGCCAATACCAGCTGCCTCGAGGTCAGTGATTTCCTGCCGCAGCGCGAGGCCGACCTGGTTCGCTGTCACGCCCAGCGGCTGGTCGTCGCGCACGAACGACCACGCCAGAATCGTCACGGGACCCGTGAGCATACCCTTGACCGGCTTGCTCGACAGCGACTGCGCGTACTCGGCCCAGCGCACCGTCATCGCCTGGGGACGAGCGACGTCGCCCCACAGGATCGAGGGCCGCGTGCAACGCGAGCCGTAGGACTGGACCCAGCCGTTCTTGGTGACGTCGAAGCCTTCAAGCAGCTCGGCGAAGTACTGCACCATGT
>Ga0314772_1001479_pt1 | contig 10300 bp, 6 predicted proteins | sample MetaGCBIW2018_FD_204520 | JGI IMG/M metagenome (GOLD analysis project Ga0314772, IMG submission 204520) | Cryopeg brine microbial communities from Beaufort Sea near Barrow, Alaska, United States - CBIW 2018 | ecosystem: Environmental > Aquatic > Marine > Coastal | place: USA: Alaska | collected... | reverse complement strand
CATCTGACGTGGTTACGCTGATGACCCCGCCCGCCGCGTTACCGTAAAGAACCGAGGCGGAGCCCCGAATGACTTCTATGCGTTCGGCGCTGTCCAGGTCAATCGCGTCCAGTTGCGCCTGACCATCCGGTAGCGTGTAAGGAATGCCATCAACCATGATTGTAACGCCGCGCACTCCGAACGGTGCTCGCGCTCCAAAGCCGCGTATGGCGATGCGCTCGCCCTGGGCAAAGTTTTCCTGATTCTGCAGAAAAACGCCCGGAACCTGGCTCAGAGTTTCATTCAACTTCGATCTGGGCTGACCTTGCTGAATGGACTCTCGCCTGACGACCGATATGGCGGCCGGGGTTTTGTAGAGTTCACGCTCCATAACCGGTGCCGTGACGACAATGTCGGCTGAGGATTGGCCATGGGCCGTCATTGTGAACGGTAACGTCAATAGACCGCTTAAAAAGAGACGTTGAGATTTAGAGTTTTTCATCGCTCTTATCTTTGTTAGGTGCCATTCGATACTGAGCCCTCAGCCTCGCAGTCAAGGGCTCGCCTCTTACTTAGTTAAAGCGCCATAAAGACTGATTTGGTCTCGAGGTACGAGTCTAGAGACTGTTTACCCATATCGCGACCAACGCCAGAGAGTTTGTAGCCTCCGAAAGGCACGCCCGCATCCAGCATGTTGTGTCCGTTTACCCATACGGTACCGGCTTTTAATTTAGGAATTAAACGCTGCACCAGGGAAAGGTCATTAGACCAGATGCTGGCCGCTAACCCATAGGGGCTATCATTGGCTCGGCGTACAGCCTCGTCAACATCATCAAAGGGGATAACCACTAACACGGGGCCAAATATCTCCTCACGAGCAATAACCAGACTGTCGTCTTCACTGGTAAAAATTGTGGGTTTGACGTAATACCCTTTACGGTCAACCCGTTCACCTCCGGTTACCAGGCGAGCACCCTCTTTGCGGCCCGACTCGATGTACTGACAGACGCGGTCCAGTTGTACTTGAGAGACAAGCGGCCCCATTTGGGCTGAAGAATCAAGGCCCGGCCCCATAGGAATGGCCTCCGCCAATTCCACCAGGCGGCTAACAACCGTGTCAAATATGCTTCTGTGAACATAGAGGCGAGAGCCTGCACTGCAGACCTGCCCGTGGTTGAAAAAAATCGCCTGGGCTGCGCCTTGGGCGGCTTTTTCCGGGTCACAGTCTTTAAGGACAATCATGGGTGACTTGCCACCTAGCTCCAGGGTAACCCGCGCCATGTTGTCCATTGCTGCACGGCCAATCATCTGGCCCACTTGTGTCGACCCTGTAAAGCTGATTTTGTTGATGCCTGGGTGTTTTGTCAGAGCCGAACCGGTGGTTTGCCCATCACCTGTGATGATGTTCACCACACCGGCAGGAAAGCCGACCTCTTCGATTAGCTGGCCCAGATAGAGTGCCGATAGAGACGTTTGTTCAGCGGGTTTTAGAATCACTGTACAGCCCGCTGCCAAAGCCGGTGCTATTTTCCAGCACGCCATAAGGAACGGAAAGTTCCACGGTATAATCGCCGCTACAACGCCAACGGGCTCCCGCCGGGTATAGGCAAAGAAATCAGCCTCTGGCGGAGCCATAGGCACAGATACATCAAGGGTTGAACCCTCAATCTTGGTTGCCCAGCCTGCCATGTAACGGAAAAACTCCAGCCCCAGCCCAACATCCACCGCCAGAGCGATATCGGCCGACTTGCCGTTATCGACTGCCTCTAGCTCAGCGATTATCCGGGCGTCCCGCTCAATCAGGTCTGCAAGCTTTAACAGCAGATTTTGGCGAGCGGAGGGCCTCATTCGGCCCCAGGCATCCTGTTCCAGTGCATCCTTTGCAAAACTCACAGCCTTGTTAACGTCTTCTGGCTGAGCGCAGGGTATGTTGCCAATGACGGTTTCGTTGGCCGGGTTGATCACCTCTATACGCTTATTGTTTAGTGCATCAACCCACTGCCCGCCAATCAACATGCGGTGGTTCTGGCAATCAACAAATGCCTGGGTTTTCTGCTCCGTGATACCTGTTTTATTGGCCATCATGTTCATTGTTGTTTCCTTGAATCACTGGTTTTTAGGACGAATTGCGTCAGCGGTGCCCTGAATGAAGGCTTTTAATTTCTCGGCATCGGTTTCGCTCAGCTTGCCAGTAAAATCGGGCATGCCTTTGGAGACAAATGGGCCGTTGAATAAAAAGGTGTCCAGGTTTTCAATAACCGCGGTCTTGGAGTAGCCCAGGTTCGGAATATTTCCGCCTTTATCAACTCCGGGTACGCCGTGGCAGAACACACAGTTACTGACATAAAGTCCCGTGCCTTCCTCAACGAATTCCGGGTTGTATTTGACGCCGGATAGCAATGAACCCAGCTGGTATTTTATAAATTCAGGCATTTCGGCGTTGCCGTTCAGCGCAAAGGTATAAACGGTACCAGGTGTTTTCAGGTCGGACCCTCTTTGAGCTTGCCCGTATATCCCGCCCCAACCAGCGGCAATTGTGACGTACTGAACACCGTCAACTTCATAAGTCATCGGTGCCGCAATAACACCGGTCCCCATGGGCGATTCCCAAAGTGGTTTACCGGTTTCTGCATTGAATGCCATCAGCCTGGCATCTGCGGTTCCCTGAAAAACCAGGTTGCCCGCAGTGGCAAGTGTGCCGCCGTTCCAGGGGGATGCGTGCTCATAACGCCAGGCTTCCTGCTGTTTTATCGGGTCCCATGCTGTAAGGCGTCCGAAGGGTTTGCTGGATGGCGCAACTTCGTTGATGCGCATTGCGGTATTCCATCCAATACCACTCATTGGCTGTCCGGGCTCATTGCTCCCCTGTTCGACCCAGGTCGGATCCTCAGTGAGATTTATTGGAATATTCTGGGACGGAAAGTAAGCAAGCCCGGTTTGCGAGCTGTAAGACATCGAGTGCCAGTTGTGGCCACCGAACGGGCCGGGGATTGCATCAAAAGGTTTGTCCTGGGCGCGAGCTGCTGCTATCTCAATAGGGCGTCCGTTATCGTCGTATCCTTCAGCCCAGTTCACGTCAACAAAGTTTTCTGCGGAAATGAATTCTCCATTTGTGCGGTCAACAACGAAAAAGAAGCCGTTTTTCGGTGCATGCATGATTATCTTGCGCATCTTACCGTCGATTTCCAGGTCTGTGAGAATCATGTCCTGAGTCGACGTGTAGTCCCAGTTGTCTCCGGGCGTTTGCTGATAGTGCCAAACGTATTCACCGGTGTCCGGATTAAGGGCAACAATAGACGCCAGGTAAAGGTTGTCGCCGCCTTTGGGGCTGCGCTTCAGGTGAGACCAGGGAGCACCGTTTCCCGTGCCGATGTACATGAGGTTCAGCTCAGGGTCAAAAACCATGGAGTTCCAAACGGTGCCGCCGCCACCGGCTTCCCAGTATTTGCCACTGGGATCCCATGTCTCCGCTGCTTTGGCCATGGCTTCGTTTTCAAAGGGTTTGCCCGGGTCGCCCGGTACGGTAAACCAGCGCCATTTTTGGGCACCGGTTTTCGCGTCGTATGCGGTGATATAGCCTCGTACTCCGCGTTCCGCACCGCCGTTCCCGATGATCACATTACCTTTGAACACGCGTGGCGCGCCGGTAAGTGTGTAACCGATGTCATTGTCGATCAGCGTGTTTTTTTCCCAGACTTTTTTCCCGGTCTTAGCATCAATAGCGACCAGGCGGCCATCAAGCGCTGCGACATAAACGTTGCCTTCGTGCAGTGCAACCCCGCGGTTAACAACATCACAGCAAGCTTCATAGCCTTTTTCACGGGGTACGCCCGGATCGTAAGTCCATAGGTTTTTGCCGGTTTTAGCATCAAGCGCATGCACCACACTCCAAGACGCAGTGACGAACATCACCCCGTCTACAACTAGAGGTGTGGTTTCAATACCGCGGCTTGACTTTAGATCGTAGGACCAAGCCAGCCCGAGCTTATTAACGTTGCTGTCTGAAACCTGTGTAAGGGGGCTAAACCGTGTTTCTGCGTAATCAAAACCGTGGGCGGGCCAGTCTTTGCCCGTTTTAGCATTTTCAGTGATGTAGTCTTGATTCACCTGGCCGGCGGCAATAACGTTACCGGCTGCCAGCCCCAGGCACGAAATCAATGCGACGGGCAGTGCCTGCTGTTTGAACCAATTTCCGGGCTGATTGCTTTTCAAATTCATTTTAATGTCCCTTTCATTGTTATTACTTTTTTAGACAATTTTAAAACGCTTTGAGAACACGAAGGTTGAGACGATTCTGTTCTTTAAACCCATTTTCTACCGAGAGATCTCGCCCGTAATTCGCCAGAAGCTGCAGCGCTGGAGTGATGAACCACGCCGTTCCTATGGTCATTTTTGTGGTTGCCAGTTTGTCGTCCTGATTAACGCCGTTTAGCTCTGTTTCACCGCCGAACGTATGCGAGATACCTGTGCGAAGATCCCATTGTGGGCTCATGTGGTAGCGCAGAAATCCTTGCAACTGATAGGACGGATCTTGTTTCAGAGTAGCCTTGGCCGCGCCAAGTTCATCGTTTTCTCCATAAAAGGTGACATCACCCACCAGGTCCAGCGAGATATTGGGCGTAAGCCCGGTGATATAACCTGCTTGCAGCGCATATCGCCAGCGGTTCTCTCCCAGATTCAGTGAATCCTTTCGGTCATAGCTCCCCACCGGAACATAGACGAAAGGAGTAATACCAAAATAGGTATTACTTTCCGGTTTGTTCACAAGCCACACTGTGGCTGCAAGTGTCAGGTCGCCAATACCGCTGGCATCGCCGAGTGTTGACGTATCGTCTTTGCCTTCGAGCTTGCCGATTGGAAGAAGGAATTGAGGATCGACGGTGTACCCGCCAATGTCAGTGAAGTGGACTCCGCGCAGAATTCCGATCTGCGAGTCTAGCCCGGCATCAATTTGTTGTTTGTCACCGTTGGAGTACAGAGCGTCTCGCGTGGCGAACTGGTAGTAGCCCATCGCCAGATTAGTGCCCGGGGGCAGAGCGGTGTAATCTCCGGCATCGACGTCAATCGCCAGTGCTGAGCCCGAGGACAGTAGAAGGGTAGCAAGCACAGCTGAAGCAACGCTGGTGCTCCGCTGCTTAAAGGGAAATGACATTTTTCTTTCGTAGGTCGATAAAAGCGACATAGTGCAGATTCCTTGTTAGTTTTGTTGGCACCGCGCATAAGAATCTGCAGGGCGCGTGCCAAGTTGCTAATTTTTTAAATATTGTTTAAAAACATATTGTTAAAAATTTTTATAAAGATAAATTCCTGCATCTGGAAAGAAATGGATCGTTTCAATACACTCCGTTCAGCCAGATGAATAATAACAATACAGTTTGATGGAGGCGGCTATGCAGGCACATCGTTTCAATCCAGACATTCGGGTTCAGCAGGCGCGTGAGTTGTTTGATGAAGGCCGTGACGTGCCGCCGCAATGGGTACGGGATGAAGTCTTGCGCTCTTGGTTGCGCTCCAGAGAGCACGGCCTGTCGCCTGTCGATCAGGTTCTTTTGAACGCCATGCCTTGTCGTGAGATACAGCACATCCGCGATCGACATCAGCGGCTTTTGAGTTACGCCGAGCCGGAAATGCAACGATTGTTCCGTGCTTTGGGTTCGGCGGGCTGGGTGTTGGCGTGCCTGGAAGGGGAGGGGCGCAGCATCAAATATTTCGGCAGTGACAGCCCTCACTACAAAGTTCTGAGCTCCGCTTTAAATGCCGGCGTGGACCTTTCCGAATGCGTGGCGGGCACCAATGGCCCTGGGTGCGCATTGATAGAGCACCGGCCGTCTGTTGTCTGTGGCAACGAACATTTCTTGCATGAATTACGGGGCCTTTCGTGCGTTGCCGTACCCATTTTTGATCCGACAGGGAAGCTGATCGGTGCTCTGAATGCGTCCAAACCCTTTGATGGTCGACCGGTTGGGGTTCTTGAGTCGGTTGCACTGACAACCAGGGCTGTCGAAAATCGCATGGTTGACGATCTAGCGGGCGCGTTGGTTTTGGCGATTCACTATCGTCCCGAGTTAACCGACTCGGCAATGCGCGGCTTGATACATTTCTGCGAAGATGGCGAAATGCTGGGTGCAAACCCCTCAGCCCGGCAAATACTTGATCTCGACTTTTTGGAGCAGGGCCAGAAGCGCGTGTCTTTTAGCGATTTATTTTCCTGCCATCCCGACGAAATGCGCCGGTCTAAGAACAGGCCCACGGAGGTGGAGTGCCACAATGGCTCGAAGCTGTATGTGCGAACTGAAAGCTGTCAACCGGCGCCTGTTTTTGTAAGCGTTGTAGCCAAAACCGATTGCCCGTCAGCGCCGCCTCCATTTTTTGCAGATTCATCAATGAAGCCTCTTTTTGAGAGAGCCTGCCGCGCTTTTCAGCATGGTGTTCCTATTGTTATAAACGGTGAAACCGGAACAGGTAAGGAGGTTCTTGCGCGCTGGTTACACGCAACTGGGCCCGCTTCAGTCGGCCCATTTGTTGCGGTCAATTGTTCAGCTATACCAGCGGGTTTGATCGAGTCGGAGTTGTTTGGTTACGTTGATGGTGCTTTCACCGGAGCGCGCCGCGGAGGTGCTAAAGGAAAGTTTGAAGAGGCTAATGGCGGCACGCTGTTTCTTGATGAAATTGGCGACATGCCTCTTGAGTTTCAGGCCCGCTTGTTGCGAGTGTTGCAGGAACGAACAGTAACTCGGCTCGGAGAAGAAAGGCCTCGTTCTGTTGCCTTTTCTTTAGTGAGTGCTACGCACCGGAATCTCGATAAATTGATGGAGAAAGAGGAGTTTCGTGATGACCTTTATTACAGGCTTACTGGTCTGAGGGTAACGTTGCCAGCTCTGAGGGAACGTAAAGATCTAGATGCCATGACGGATCATTTGCTGGCTTTGGCTGCCTTTCCGGATGCTCCTTCAATATTGACGCCGGAAGCGCGGGACCTGCTGAGGAATCATGTCTGGAAAGGTAATGTCAGAGAATTACAGCAGGCTTTAAGCTTGGGCCAGGCGCTTTCAAGTAAGGGTGTTATTGATGTTGATCATTTGCCCGACGATATCAAAGTCGGTCAGCCGTCTGTACAAAGGACCGCTACAAAAATGGGTGTGTTAGCGGATGCAGAACGCGAGGCTGTGATTGAGGCTCTGAAAAAGTACGGAGGCAATGTTAGTACTGCTGCCCGCGAGTTAGGCATAACGCGAGCGACGCTATACCGTAAAATAAAGAAATTTAACCTTTGATCGGGGAGTGTTTTTTGTATTGGATACGGGCGTCCGAACTCTGATTAGCACGCTGCGGCGTTAGGGATTAAAGTTGTAAAATGTCTCAAACTATTCAACACCTGAAAACCACCACCTTCGCCTTCCTGGATCTTGAAACCACCGGCGGCAGTGCGGCAACTGATCGCATCACCGAAATCGGCATCCAGTTCTGGCGAGCGGGTGAATGTGTGGACCAGTGGCAAACCCTGGTGAATCCGCAAACCCGCATCTCACCGTTCATTGAACAGTTGACCGGCATTTCCAATGCTATGGTGGCGAATGCCCCTCTGTTTGCGGATATTGCGGACGAGCTGGAACAACGTCTGGACGGCGTAGTGTTTGTGGCCCACAACGCGCGCTTCGATTACGGTTTTGTGAAAGGCGAATTTCGCCGGCTGGGGCGAATGTTTTTGGCTAAAGTACTGTGTACGGTGAAACTTTCACGCCGGCTATACCCGGAGTTTCGGCGCCATAATATGGACGCGCTGATTGAACGCCATGGTTTACAACAGGTGCAGCGCCATCGGGCTATGGGAGACGTTGCCGCCATGCTCGGGTTTTTTGAGCATGCTTTGGCGCAGCAGGGCGAAGACACGCTGGAAACGGCCATAGTCGAGCTGTTGCAGCGGCCGAGCATTCCCTCCCATCTGCCATTAGATACCTTGCAGGACTTGCCTCGTGGGCCCGGTGTTTATCGGTTTTACGGCGAGAACGATGCGCTGCTGTACGTGGGTAAAAGCACGAACATCGCGCAGCGAGTGGCCTCGCACTTTTCCGGCGACCACAATTCCACCCGTGGCGTGCGAATTTCCGAAAGCCTGCGCCGCGTCGACTGGACCGAAACCGCTGGCGAGTTGGGAGCGTTGTTGCTGGAGCTAAAACAGATCAAAGGTCTGAAGCCGCTGTTCAACCGTCGCTCGCGGGCGGCCAAGAATCTGGTGAGCATAGAGCTGACCACAAACGCCCAAGGCTATCTGCAGGCGCGGCTGATACGGGAAATAGACCCTGGCCGGTTAGGTAACTATTACGGCTTGTTTCGCAGCAAGCGTGACGCCGAACGGACGTTGGCAGGCATTGCGGCGAAAAACGAACTGTGCAATCGCCTGTTAGGCCTGGAACCCGAGCACAGTGGCCCTTGTTTCCAGCGTGCACTTGGCCGCTGCCAGGGTGCTTGCGAAGGCTTTGAGGACCCTATGCGTTATAATTTGCGCATGCAAATTGCGTTTCACAGCCTGCGCCTGCAAACCTGGCCCTGGAAAGGGCCGGTGGCGATTATCGAGCGTAACGAAACCAGCCATAAAACCGACGTGCTGGTGGTGTACAACTGGGTGCATGTTGCTACGGTTCACGATGACCAGGAACTGGGCTCGCTGTCGCTGGGCGGCCAGACGGTCAATTTTGACTTGGATTCCTACAAACTTTTGGCTAAGGCCTTGCTGGGTAAAGACAGCGGGCAATTCCGTATACAACCGCTGCCGGCTTTAGTGCAGCCTGATGTGCTGATGCCGTAACCGGCGTAGTATTATTTCAATCGTATATTCGTGCTAACTTATGTGTTGATTAATTGCGAAATTTATTCCGAACACAGTCGAAAGCGCAATCGAGAACATAATCGAGAGAACCCATGAACAAAGATCCTGTATCCCGCGAGTTGTTTGACGACGTTATGGTGCCTAATTACGCCCCCGGAACGATTGTGCCGGTGCGCGGAAAAGGGTCGCGAATATGGGATCAGGAAGGTCGCGAATTCATCGACCTGCAAGGCGGTATTGCGGTTAACTGCCTGGGCCATTCGCACCCTGGCCTGCTGAGCGCGCTGCAAGAGCAGAGCCAGAAAATCTGGCATCTGTCTAATGTGATGACCAACGAGCCCGCGTTGCGGCTGGCAAAAACCTTGTGCGACCACACCTTCGCCGAACGTGTGTTTTTTGCCAACTCCGGCGCCGAAGCCAACGAAGCCGCCTTCAAGCTGGTGCGGCGTTACGCTTGGGAGCATTCGGGTGCTGAAAAACATGAAATCATTGCGTTCAAAAATGCGTTTCATGGCCGCACCCTGTTTACCGTTAGCGTAGGTGGCCAGCCCAAGTATTTGGAAGGGTTCGAACCCGCGCCTGGCGGGATTCACCACGCCGAATTTAACGATCTGGAATCGGTAAAAAAACTGATATCCAAAGAAAAAACCTGCGCGATTGTGGTTGAGCCTATTCAGGGTGAGGGCGGCGTAATGCCGGCCACAAAAGAGTTTTTGCAAGGCCTGCGGCAATTGTGTGACGAGAACGACGCGCTGCTGGTGTTTGACGAAGTGCAAAGCGGAGTAGGGCGCACCGGTTACGTCTTCGCTTACCAAATGTACGATGTGGTGCCAGACATTCTGACCAGCGCCAAAGGTTTGGGTGGCGGCTTCCCGGTCGCTGCCATGCTGACCACCGCAAAGGTGGCGGCCAGCTTGTCAGTTGGTACACACGGCAGCACCTATGGTGGTAACGCGCTGGCCTGTGCCGTAGCGCAAAAAGTCATGGACACCATTACCCAGCCGGAAATTCTGAAAGGCGTGAAATTACGATCTGATCATCTGCGCAAAGGCATGATGGACATTGGCGAGCGTTATGGTGTGTTCAGTGAAGTGCGCGGCGCCGGCCTGTTGCTGGGGTGCGTGTTAACCGAAAAATGGCAGGGCAGGGCGAAAGACTTTCTTAATGCCGGTCTGGATGAAGGTGTAATGGTATTAATAGCGGGCGCCAACGTGGTGCGCCTGGCGCCGTCTCTGATTATTCCGGAAGCCGATATAGACGAAGCTTTGAAGCGCTTTGAAGCTGCGGTACAGAAACTCACCGCCTAATCAAACAATGCGGAGATCCTATGTGGTTGGTGCGCCCGGTAATAGCGGAAGATATCGAGCCCATACTGATTTTCGCCGAGACGCATACGCGGGCGCTGCCCTCTACGCTGCCCCATGAGCGCGAGGCGCTGGCGGGCCGGATAAAGGAATCTTGCGCAGCGTTTGCGGGTGAACACGGTGGAAAGCA
>Ga0314772_1001467_pt1 | contig 10374 bp, 8 predicted proteins | sample MetaGCBIW2018_FD_204520 | JGI IMG/M metagenome (GOLD analysis project Ga0314772, IMG submission 204520) | Cryopeg brine microbial communities from Beaufort Sea near Barrow, Alaska, United States - CBIW 2018 | ecosystem: Environmental > Aquatic > Marine > Coastal | place: USA: Alaska | collected... | reverse complement strand
ACGCCGCCATCTATCGCACCGTCATCGTCAGGATGCGATTCCACCAACCCACCATCGACTACGTCACCCGGCGCACCGCCGAAGGACTCAGCAAACGCGACATCATCCGCTGCCTCAAACGCTACGTCATCCGCGAGGTCTACCACCTCGTCGTCCCAGCAAAAAACGTGCCCCAAATCACCAGTTGACAACTATAGGAGCATCAACGCGATGGCCGAATCGTTCTTCTCGATCTTCAAGAACGATTTCTATCATCATTACCATTTCGATACTCGGCAGCAAGCCCGTACTTCCACGGTGAGGTTCATCGAGTGGTTCTATAACCGGTATCGGCCCCATGGCCATAACGAGGGTGCGTTGCCGCCGGCTGATGCAATGCGTGCGAAGCTCAATCCCGTTCTCGAGATCGTGCTCCCCGCCGCAGCCTGCGGTAGCCCGTCCCATCAAATGTGTCTCACAAACTTGACACACCTCAAACTGATGCACGGAGAACCGCAGTTGCGGAATTTTCGGAGGGTTCTCACGAGACGCTGAAAAGTCCGGAGAAACAGGGTCTCCGGGGCTTTCAGATGTGCATCCGGAGGGATTCGAAACCACGCAGCCGAGACGGTGATCTTCCGCAGTCCGGGGTCTCAGGAGGGGCGGAGCCATCTTCTTGCAGATTCAGGGTCAGGCTCTGGCGCTGCCGCCAGAAGTTCCCTCGTGTAATCAGACTCTGGCGAGATGAACAATTCCGCCCGCTTCCCGTGCTCGACGACGCGGCCGTCCCGCATCACGTAGACGTAGTCGGCGACCTTCTCAACGACGGGCAGATCATGAGTAATGAAGAGGTATCCGATGTTCAGCTCGAGCCGCAGGCGGTTCAACAGGTTGAGAATGCCAGCCTTCACCGACACGTCCAACGCGGAGACTGCCTCATCGGCGATGATGATCGAGGGGTTGAGTACGACCGCGCGCGCGATCAGGACTCTTTGGCGTTGGCCACCACTCAACTGGTGCGGGTAGCGATCAGCGTATATTTCCGTGGGAACCAGATCCACGATGGAGAGGGCATGGTTCACAGCTGCATCAACGTCTGCCTTCGTCTGCGCAATTCGATGCAGCTTCACGACTTCCGCAATGATTTGGCGAACCGACTTCCGGGGATTCAGAGCCGCCGATGGATCCTGGAGCACGCACTGCACGGACGAGCGGAATCGAAGGAGCTGGTCCCTTTTCATCTCCGAAAGGGCCACGCCGTCGTACGTGACGCTTCCGCCATCCTCGTCGGGCTCAATGAGACCGAGCATCACCCTCGCTAGGGTGCTTTTGCCGCTGCCACTCTCCCCAACGACCGCGATGAAATCACCGGGCGTGACGGTGATGGAGACATCGTCGAGTGCCTTCGCGGGGCCGCCTTGGGCAGCCCTCTTCTTGCGCGAGAAGGTCTTCGAGACGTGTGAAGCGCAAAGCATGGGAGGCGACTTCATTTCTTCCTCAATTTCATCGGCGGTGTATCTGATCAGCTGTATTTGCTGACGTACAACTCCGCGGAGCCGTCAGTGAAGCTCTTAACACTGCGCAGCAGGTCTTTGGTGTAGGCGTGCTGGGGGTCATAGAAGATCTGCTCCGTCGTGCCCGATTCCACGATCTCGCCTCGAAACATGACGTAGACGCGATCGCAGATTCCCGCAACGACGGCCAGGTCGTGCGTTATAAGCAGGAGTGAGGTTCCCAGACGGGAGACGCTGTCATCCAGGGAGCGCAGCACTCGCCGTTGAATAGTTGCGTCCAGAGCGGTCGTTGGCTCATCAGCGACAATGATGTCGGGACATTTCGCGAGTGCGATGGCGATCAGAACCCGCTGCCGCATCCCACCGCTCAACTGGAAAGGGAACTCCTCCATCAGCTTCTGCGGCTCCGCGAGTCCTGCCATCTCCATGTACTTGATGGTCGCGCTGGTCGACTTCTCGGACGACCTGCCCTGATCAAGCGATTCCCGTATTTGGGCGCCGACCTTCATCGTGGGATTGAGGAAGCTCATCGGGTCCTGGAAGATCATGCCGACACGCTTCAACCGCACGTCCTGCCAGGTATTCTTCCCGGCGCCGACGAGCTCTTCCCCCTCCATCCTGATCGAACCGTTGACCTCTACCCTCCGGGATTCAGGAAGCAGGCCCGAAATGGCCCGCACGGTGACCGACTTTCCCGATCCTGACTCACCCACAATGCCGACCCGCTCTCCACGACCGACGTCAAGGTTCACGGATCGCACCGCATGCACCGTTTGACGAGGCCCGGTGGGCAGCTTGACGCTCAAGTCGCGAACGCGGAGCAGCGGTTCATCCAAAGATTCTGGTTTGAGGCCTCGGATGGGCTGATCCCCCTTACTCGGACTTTGGGGGGTGGCTGTGGAGGGTCGTGCGCGTTCGCTCATCACTTCACCTTCGATAGCGAGGGGTTGAGGCTGTCATTCAGTCGGTCGCCGAGCATGTTCGCAGAAAGCACCACGACGAAGATCGCGAACCCTGGGAGGAGTGTGAGCCACCACGCGGTCTGGATGTAGGACTGCGCCGAGTTCAGCAGCGCTCCCCAGCTGGGCCGGTCGGCATCCCCCAGTCCGAGGAACGCGAGACCGGACTCCACCAAAATGGCACGCCCCACTGTCATCGTCGTCGCGACGAGCACGGGGGCGAAAGCGTTCGGGAGAACATCAGACCAGAGGATCCTCACGGGGCTGAATCCGGCGGCCTTCGACGACTCGACATAGCCCAGCTGACTCACCCGCATGCACTCCGCGCGAACAATACGTGCGACCTGGGGCCACATGGTCAGGCTCAGGATGAGGATCACGATCGGCAGATTCGCGCCAAGCATCGACACCGCGACCAACGCGAGGATGATGGCGGGGATCACCTGGAAGAATTCGGAGATCTTCGAGAGCGCCTGATCAAGGAAGCCCCCGAAGAATCCGGCGAGGCCGCCGACCACGACCGCCAACGTGAGACAGATGACTCCTACCGCGAGGCCGACGAAGAGCGAGACCTGGCCGCCCACCATCAGCTGGGCCAGAAAGTCTCGGCCCAGGAAGTCGGTCCCTGCGGGGTGCCCAAGTTGCGGGGGCAACAGAACGGGAAAGTCAGTGTTGATGGGACTCGGCACGAAAAACGGCCCCAGGAAGCTGAAGGCAGCCATCAGTGCGAGGACCGCGAGGTACACCCGAGTAGACGTCAGTCGCAGGAACTGCCCGATCGGCGTCGGTGGACGATCATAGCCCTTCCCGTCGCTTTCCTGCTTGGAAGCCAAGGCTGTCACAGCGCAACACCGTCCCTTGCCGCCTTATTGCGAGCGCGTATTCGCGGGTCGACCATTTCGTAGACGAACTCGGTCAGAATGTTCACGATCACGATGATGAGGGTCGCGATGAGCAGAATGCCCATCACCACCAGATTCTCGCTTCGCTTGATCGAGTCGTAGAGCAGCAGGCCCATGCCGGGCCAGCCGAAGACCTTCTCCACGAGCACCGAACCCGCCAGCATGAAGCCGAGACTGTAGCCAATTACCGAGACCATCGGCAGCATCGAATTGAGAAGGCCATGCTTGCGGAGTATCTGGAAACTGCTCAGCCCTTTCGACCGTGCAGTGTCGATGTAGTCCTGCCCCAGAACCTCGATCATGCTCGACCGCATGATGCGAGTTTTGAAGGCGAGTTCGCCCATCGTGAGCGACAGCACGGGCAGAATCAGGTACTGAAGAGACACGCCGGTCTTGGTGAACGAGTTCATTCCCTGGGAGGGGAGCCAGCCGAGCGTCACCGAGAACAGCATGATGAGCAGCAGCGCCAACCAGAAGCTGGGGATCGAGAAGCCGGCCACGGCCACCGAGGAGATGAAGCCATCCAGGAGGCGCGACCTCGTCCTCGCTGCGATCGCGCCCAGCACGATGCCGCCAACCGAGGAGAGCACGAGGGCGGGGAGCATGAGGATCATGGTGTTGCCGAGACGATCCACGATGAGATCGATCACGGGTTCCTTGTTGGCGAAGGAGACGCCGAGGTTTCCTGTGAGGATGTTCCCGAGGTAGGCGAGGAACCTCTCGGCGAGCGACCGGTCCAGACCGTAAGCCCGTGTCATCTGCTCCCGGAAGGCATCGGTTACCGGCATGTTGCCGACGAGTGCCTGGATCGGGTCGCCCGGCGCGACCTCGAGCAGGACGAACATGATCAGGAGGACTACGAAGACGAGCATGAGTGAAGAGCCGGCGAGCCGTGCAAAGTAGCGGATCCGCGCAAGTTTCACGGGTGTAGTCCTCCCCGGGGTTGTCCATCAGAACCTGATGTGGGCCGACATAACGATCGTTGTTCGCAGCCAGCGGCCTGACCGAGCTGGTGCGTGTTCCGTGGGAAAGGGTGGTGTGCCTTGAGCGTCGATCCTGAGTGCCTCAGCACACCACCCCCTCACTACTTGGCCGAGAGTGCCGACCAGTTCCAGCTGCTGGGCTGCGCGAACTCTTCCAGCCCGCTCCACTTCTCGGCGTTGATCACGCCGACCTGATAGGCGGAGACCAGCGGAGCGGTGCCGAGCGTCTCCGCGATGCGCTCTTCGGCGTCCGCGAAGAAGTCAACGCGAACGTCTCGATCGGAAACCGAGCCCGCCTGCTGCCACGCCTCGTCGATCTCGGCGTCGCAGATGTTGTTCGCGTTTTGGAACGGGCGATCGTCAGCGTTGCATACGTACGCGCGAGCCACCCCGAGGTTGGGGTCGGCGTAGCCTGCGAGTTCGATGATGGCGAGATCGAACGTCGCTTGTGTGAACACCGATTCGATGAACACGTTCACGTCGTCCCCAGAAAGGTTCACGTCTACTCCGATCTCGGCGAGGTCAGACTTGATGAGCTCCGCGATTGCACCGTAGATAGGGTTACCCGCGATGTAGTCGATCGTGACGCTGAAACGATTGCCGCTGGCATCGGCGGGGAACCCAGCTGCGTCCAGCAGCTCGGCTGCCTCTTCAGGGTCATAAGCGAACTGCGAAACGAAGTCAATCGAGTCGTCGGTTGCCCAGGAGAACTGGTTGGGAATGGGACCCCGGGCGGGATCCGCCGTGCCCAGGTACACCTTGGCAGCAATCGCTTCGCGATCGATCGCCCTCAGCAGCGCCTGCCGAACGTTGTACTCGGCAAGGGTGCCCTTCTCAGAGTTGTAGAACATAACGAGCTGCTGCGGCTGCGAGCTCGCCAGGTAGGACTCAAACCGTTCGTCAGCGTCAACGATTTCTTTCTGTGCCAGGGCGAAGAAGCTCGGAGGAACGAAATCGACCTCTCCGCTCTGAAGAGCGAGAGTACGGGCGCTCGTGTCGGGCATGACCTTGAACACAAGTTGGTCGATTTCGCTGGACTCGCCCCAGTAGTCGCTGTATGGGGACAGGAGGACCGAATCGCCGACATTGAACGCGTCGATCTTGAAGGGCCCGGTTCCGATGGGCGTCATGTTCGCCTCGTTCGTGAGGATGTCGGTTCCCGCGTAGATGTGAGCGGGGAGGATGACGATGCTTGTCATCGTCTCGATGGTGGGGCCGTAGGGCGCCGAGAGGTACAGAACAGTCGTCTGCGCATCCGGCGTCTCAACGCGATCCACCAAGTTGCTCAGGGCACCGCCCAGCGGATGCAGCGGGAGCACTTCCTCGAAGGTGAACTTCACATCCTCGGAGGTGAACGGCTCCCCATCGTGCCACGTGGCCCCCTCCCGGAGGTTGAAGGTGAACATGGTGGAATCGTCGTTGGCTTCCCACGATGTCGCGAGTCGGGGAACGATGGTGAAGTCCTCCGTATACGTAACGAGTTCCTCGAACACCGCGTGCCCGATGTACTTGGTCGTGTTGTCGGTCGTAATTCCGGCGTTCAGCTGAGCAGGGTTTGTGCCGACTGCTACGATGAAGGTCTCTTCACCCCCTTCGCTTTCGCCTTCCGCGCTGCACGAGGAAACCAAAAGGACAGCAGCCAACGCTGCGCCTAGTTTCAGTGTCAGACTTCTTGATTTCTTCATCGAATATCTCGCCTCACTTTTCTTTCTTTTCATCGGATGGTGCATAACGCTGACCTTTTGCTTGGTTCAACTCGGCCAAAGCGCCCAACGTCGCGTCGTTGGCTGGTCGACTGCCGACGGAGACGCGTACTCCTTGGCCATCGAAGAGTCGGGCGACGACTCCGTGACGAGCAAAGACTTCATCGACCGTCTCCACCTCCTCTGTCGGAATCCAGAAGAAGTTGGCTTCCGATCGGGGGATCCCCAGGTCGTAGCTGCCGAGGATGCTGTACATGCGTTCTCGTTCCGCAACAGTCGCTTCTATCCGCTCCCGCAGCTCTGCCTCAGCATCGAGCGACGCCAGAGCGGCAGCCTGTGCGAGGCCGGTCACCCCGAAGGGCAGGGCGACCTTGCGCATCGCGGTAGCGAGAGGCTTCGGAGCGACCGCATAGCCAACGCGGAGGCCAGCAAGTCCGTAGGCCTTCGAGAACGTGTGAGCCAGCACAACATTCGGATAGCGACGATAGAGGTCGATCCCGACCGCGCTGCCGGCGTCCTTGTTGTAGTGGAGGTACGCCTCGTCGATCAGGACAACAACGTCGCGAGGTACTCGCGCCAGGAACGCATCGATTTCCTCGTGCTGCACGGTGGTTCCGGTGGGGTTGTTGGGGCTGCAGACGATGACCAGGCGGGTCCTGGAATCGATGCGTGCAAGCATCGCTTCCAGATCGTGCCGAAACCCTCCCAGCAACGGCACCCGCACTGGAGTGGCACCTGCGCCAACCACAAGTAGTGGATAGGCCTCGAAACTCCGCCAAGGGAAAATGACGTTGTCACCAACCGACGCGACGGCACGAATCAGCTGCGAGACGACTTCGACCGAGCCGGCGCCGACAACAACTTCGTCCGCACTGACGCCAACGCCCTCTGCAATCCGCAGCACGAGCTCGGGCGCACCCATATTCGGGTAAAGATTCACCTCCTGCAGCGCCGACGCGATGCGCTCTCGCACCGAGGCGAGCGGTGTGAAAGGGTTCTCGTTCGATGAAAGCTTGAAGCTCGGACGGTCGCTGTTCACCAGTGCGGGCTTGCCGGGCCGATAGCCCGGAATCTGCGCGAGATCCGCTCTAATACGCACGTCGGTCATTTGAGCTGATCCCTGTTTCCGGTGATGTGGCTCGGCGACTTTACGTGCAGCAACTTCATAATCTCCTGATAGTGCGGTGCGATCACGGAGTTCGAGATACGGCAGTCCAACACCAGCGTTCCTTTCTGGCCGCTTTCAACCCAATCGGTGAGTACAGCCAGGTCGTCGAGAGTCCGCACCACGACTCCTCGTGCCCCGGCACCGTTCGCGAGCGTGGCGAAATCGACCTCCGGGATGGTCATTGCAAACAGGTCCTGCCCCTGTGAGCCGTACTGAATCACTTCGGCGCTGTAGGCAGCATCATTGAAAACGATGACAACGGCACGCTGTGCCGCACGAGCGAGACTCTCGATATCGGCCAGGGCCATCAACCCGCTGCCATCCCCGATCGCCAGAACAGTCATGCTCTCCGGCCTGGCAACGCAGGCCCCGACGGCCGCAGCGAAGCCGAGGCCGATTGTCATGTAGTTGGTTCCAACAAGAAGCAGTCGGTCGGTGGAAGGAAGGTCGAAGTAGAGACTCGACCAGCCGCTGAAATGGCCGCCATCTGAGACGACAATCCGTTCCTGAGGAAGCGCTGCGTTGAGCTGGATCGCGAGGCTCCGCGGATCGAGCCGGCCATCCGCTGCAAGAGGTTGTCCCGCGTCCCGCTGGAAATGAAGACCAGAGCGGGCATGAGGCGCAGCGCTCCGCCACGTCTCTCCCGGTTCCTGCCCCGCAGGGATACGACTCAGGATCCCGCGAACCGCATCGGCAGAGTCCGATCTGACAAAGATGTCCACGACCGGATGCGTCGCCTGATCGGCAATGTCCACTTGAATGACATGCCGGGCTCCGCCATAGAACTTCCCGTGGGCGGTTGTGAATTGGTTCAGCCGCGCTCCCACTACGAGAACGACGTCGCTCTCGCTGATCAAAGCGGCCGTCTTCTCTGATGAGAAGCCACCGGCCACTCCGATGTCGAACTCCTCGCCGGCGAACAGTCCGCGTGCAGGAGCTGTCGTTGCCATGAGCGCTCCGAGCCGTTCCCCGAGAGTGATCAAACCGGGTCCGGCCTGGACTGCGCCTCGTCCCGCAAGCACAAGGGGCCGTTGTGCCGCCATCAGTGCCTTGGCCGCCTCGTCGAGAACCTCCGGGGAGGCTGTTCTCGGCCCCGGCATCCCCGCCAGATCGCAGTGAGTTTCTGCGTCAGCTTCCGCCGCTGCTATGTCGTAGGGGATGGTCAGCACAACGGGCGTCAGGTGGGTAAGAGAGTGGTGCAGCGCGCGGAGGGTGGTCTCTCTCGGCGTCTGCGTGTCGAGAACGAAAGACTCGGCACCCACAGCAGTCGCGATCGCGGTTTGGTCGACGTCCACCCCGCGCCTGCCCGAAGCTGGTGCGCCTCCGGTCACAAGCAGGACCGGAGAGTTCGCCATGACAGCTTCGGCCAGGGCCGTGATGGTGTTGGTGAAACCCGGCCCGAAGGTTGTCGTTGCAACCGCGACGCTCCGGGTTGCTCGATAGAAGGCGTCAGCTGCGGCGACGGTTCCGCTCTCGTGTCGCACTGGGGTCAGCCGAAGAGGGGTGCGGCTGATGGCGTCAAGGAAGTAAGCGTTGCCATTACCCATTACGCCGAAGACCTCAGTTGCGTGACCAACGAGGGCTTGTGCCACCACTTCAGATACGTTTGGCATTCTTCACTCCCCCGCGGGCAGCTCTGCCGCTGCTGTGGCGAGCGCCAGGTCGGGAACCTGCGTTTTCGCTCTCGGTACGGCTGCTCCTCTCAGGAGCTCAACAAGTTCGTGCGGCGCCGTGGGAACGGCGTCGCCGCGCCAGGCAACATGTTGGTCGCCACGAACAATGATCAAGGCGTGCCTGTAGCTCTCGGGCGCCAACCCCTGAGGAACGTCCACCACCTTCAGCGGCAGATTCGCGTGCGCTGCGGCTTGGATGAGCGCGTCGACGGGTGCGACCTTCGAGGTGCGAAGCAGCGTGTATCCGCTGCCCAGCTCGTCGTAAATTGAGAGTTCCGGGGAAAGCCAGAAGTGGGGTGCTCGGCAACCGGGAGCCGTGCTGGGAGTGAACTCCCCCAAGGTGTAGCCGGGTGCCGGTTCTCCGTCGTATCCAATGATCGGAGATGCCTCGTATACGTAGCCGAAGTTGACTCCTGCGGCAGCGAACTGCCGCACGTTGAAGGTATAGGCCTCACGTCCAAGGCGCTCCCGTGCTTCTTGTCCGCGTGGAGAATCCTCTTCGATCTCTTCTGGAACAACCGACTTCGCCGTCGCTTGCTGATGAGCCATAGCGAGCTTCGATACCTGATTCGTTATCGGCATTCGCTCGGCTTCGTACGCGCCGAGAATCTCCTCGTCACCCCAGCCTTGCAAGTACGCGCTCAAGACCCAGGTCAGGTTGAGCGCGTCTGCGATACCGGCGTTCATGCCGTAGCCGGCGTAGGGCACCCACAAGTGGGCGGCATCGCCGCAGATGAAAGCCCTCCGGTCCCTGAAACGGGTGGCCACCAGCCTGCGTGCAGTCCAATCCTCCTTTGAAAGAATTTCGAAGGGGAACCCTTCCTGAACACCGAGAATGTGGAGAATCGATTCCTCGCGATTCACCCCGCCTGCAGCCGATTCGTTCTCACTGAGGTGATTGTGAACGAGGAAAAGCTCCTTGCCGTCGATGGCGTAAACGTGCCCGTTGCGACGCGGGTTGTAGGTGTAGTAGCACCAGGCCTTTTCCCCCGGCATCGCCTCATAGAGCCCGGGCGCGGAGATAAGGGTTGACTGCACGTTCTGCAGCACGGGGTCGCCTTCGAAGACCGCGCCGATCTGCTTGCGCACCTTCGAACTGCCACCATCCGCGCCAACAATGAACCGAGCCCTCAGCACCGACCCGGCACCGCTGTTGTTGTCTGTTACGAACGCCGAGACCCCATAGGCGTCTTGCTCGAAGCGCTCAAACGTCGTCTCATTGAGCAACCGAACAAGCGGAAGGGCGGCAACGTGCTCTGCCAAGACGGGCTCGAGAAAGGTCTGGTTGATTCGATGGGCCGGCTCAGGCGTCTCCCACCCAGTGTCTGGTCCCCTCTTGGAGGTGTATCGATCCTGACGGCAGGGGATGTGGATGCGGGCCAGCTCCTCGCCCGCCATGGTCGTACGAAACGCAACGTCATTCGGGTAGTCGGGCGGAAGACCGGCGTCTCGCACCTTCTGCGCAACGCCTAATCTGCGGAAGCTCTCCATCG
>Ga0314772_1001465_pt1 | contig 10395 bp, 15 predicted proteins | sample MetaGCBIW2018_FD_204520 | JGI IMG/M metagenome (GOLD analysis project Ga0314772, IMG submission 204520) | Cryopeg brine microbial communities from Beaufort Sea near Barrow, Alaska, United States - CBIW 2018 | ecosystem: Environmental > Aquatic > Marine > Coastal | place: USA: Alaska | collected... | reverse complement strand
AACGCGTAAAGTTTAATCTCGGGATACGCCTTTCCCACCGCCTGGCAAATATGTTTTAAAATCGTCGATTTTCCAGACCCCGGCGGTGCAACTATTAAGCCGCGCTGCCCCATTCCAATAGGCGTGATCAAATCCATCGCGCGCACCGTGAGTTCTTCTGAACCTGACTCCAAGCGAATTCCCGGCGTTGGATGGATAACCACAGCATTTAAAAAACGTTTTTGTGGATCAGCCTCACCTTCGACCTCAGCCACAGCTTCGGTTTCCTCAGCCACTGGCTTAGCGTCTTTATTTCGTTTTCGGGTTAAACCTAATGTCTTTCTCGTCATGATTGTTTGATAGCTCTTGTTTGATACATATTTTTCGAAATAGGCTGATCACGCCAAAAAAACAGAAGCCCTAACGGATTGCTGAACACATCCGGCTTATAGACCTGCTTCCATTCCTGAAGGTTCGCCAGGTAGTACTCAAAATCACGGCGTTCGACGAACACCGGTTGGCGATTATGACCGCGTTGAACAATATGGTGGGGGAAACCGGGCACAGTCACCCTAGCCTGTCTTGGCATCAGCGTCTCCTTGCTTCTGATACACAGAATCCATTCTGTGCGCTGGCAGCCGATATTAACCGAAGTACAGCGAGGGTTGGGAGTGACTCAAATTAGATCTGAGCCATCAGAGAAGCTGGGGAAATAAACCTGTCCCGCTTTTCCCTAAATGGCGCCGAAGGCGAAATGTAAAAGGCGCCACCGTGCCTGCACTGATTAGGCATCTTTCTGTTTTTCGCTAGAAGTTGCGACATCTCCAATCACAGAACTAACTATTTTGTTAATCTTTGCCGACACTATCTTATCCTGAGCGGCCCAAACCTTTGGTGCAGCGTAACCGGCTAAGACCGATAACGCAGCGATTTTAGCAAAAGTGGCGGGTGTTTCTTGAATTGCTCCAACAAAATATAGACCAATTACGAGTCCCAAGATTGCTCCCAGGATAAGCCTTAGTCCAAGCCAAGCACCACGTAACTCCTGAATCTCAGGAGATACCAAACTCATATCGGACTTATTTCTAGGTGGTCCATTTAAATCGATAGTTTGAACAATTGCGTGAGCAAAACTACCGAGAACAGCACCAATGGGGCAAGCGATCATCAGTGCTACGTCGTAATTGTTAAACCCCAATCCAAATAGATTCATTCAGCTTCCTATTACCTAATGCCCGGCTCACGCGCCGGTCTGGAGCCGCAAAGCGGCGGAAGATCAGTCGCTGTGCAGCCGACTTTTAGTCATCTTTCAGATCCTTCGGAACTTGATACCAGCTTCCCCGCTTCCTTCTAATAGACCTCTGCAGCGATACGCTATCCAGTTCGTCAAAAGGGTCAAACATTGCATCCGGCGGCAGTGTGGGAGCATCTGTGAACTGCTTGACGTGTTCCAGTATCTTGTCGTTGTTTTCCTGTGTAATTGTGATCGTATCAGCTCCATTTTTTCGCCAACTAGTGCCAATAAGGTCCCAAAGCTCAGCCGTCAGGTAACCTCCTTCGATAGGCGGCTTGCTGGCAAATGAGAGTACGCCTTTATCTTTTACTTCCTGCGGAAGTTTCATGTAATTTTCATTTAGCTTACCCAGATCTTCCTTTAAATCGGGCCCCCATACGAATTTTTGATCCGCATTTATAAAGAGCTCTGCAGTGCTACGATGAAGTTTATCTCCCGAAATAAAGACGTTACAGAAAGGAAGATAGTGGAGGTAAGCAATGTCGATTTTGTTTGAAGGTCGATCTGCAGAAATGAAGCCTCTTGAAACACAAATATGGAAAAAAACTTCGACTTTGATCACATGAGCCGCGTAAGGAGCGAAGCGCGCAAGTGGTGGAAACCTCGACATCTGATAGCGTTTCACTAGCTGTTGGTGATACTCTCGGGGTATTCCGACTGAATTTACAATAAATCCTATCAGCTCATATGGCTTATCAGTCTGATTAACTATTTTATGCGCTGCTATTACAGCATGATTCATGTTTTTACATGCAGAAATATCCACTCCAAGCTTACGAGCGTAATCCGCTGAACTTTCGAAGGTCATTGATTTGATTTGAGCCCGCCAAGATTTTGCGAACTCTCTCTCCAATTCTTGATATTCGCCCTCTTGCCATCGGTTAAATGCTTTTGCCTCGGGAGATACGTCGAAATTCACTCCTTTTTTTCCAGCAGATTCAACCTGCCTGCCACCACCAACAACTGGCCTATTCTTCATAGAAACCGGATAACCCATCAAACTCGCCAGCAGCAACTCGAGATGCGACATATTGGGAGTCCCTCTCATCTGCGGTGCTTTTTCGGCAATATTTCCGACTACTTGTTCTGCCGTCCTGCCCCGACTCATTTCTTTATCCAGATCCGCTAGGGTCTCGATGTAAAACAAAGGTGAGATGTTTGCTAGAAAGAAATGGTCAAACCAAACTGACTCATCCACGCTCAGGGACTGTAAAAAAGATTTATCAAAAAGTGCAGATGGTCCCATTTCTTTCCTTACTTACTAACGCCCGCAGCAACCGCGGCTTTGTAGTGGAGCCGCAGGCGGAACGAAAAAACTCTCGGCTTGCCTGCGATTTTTATAAGTCATACTCTCCGATCTCGTTGATTATATCTTCATCACATACACTTTTTAGTTCATGAAAACTTAACCTAAGGTGCTGCTCTCCAGCAGAAAAACAGTCGATTTGGTATTCGGAAAAAGTAAACAAAATACCATACTTCTCAATGTTAAAGATAAAGAAATTCTCAAATTTTGGAGCCGTACCCCTTGCGAGCCAATCAGAATCATATCGCCTTTCCGTTGATAGTCTTTGTCGTATAAAATCTGCAAAGTCTGAGATGCTATTTTTTGAACCTATCAATGTTTCTATAGTGATAGGCCTAAAAGGCCGAATGATAAAGTTCTGCACTTGAGTAGTCCTTCCACCATGTGCAGCTCCTGTGTAATATCGATCAATGTTGTAACGAACACTTATAATTTTGGGGTCACGCCTCAATACATCATAAGTGCCCACTAAAGTACTCTTGGGAGGTCTACCACCTAGTTCAGGGTCGCTTTTATCGCGCGCATAGTCGATATAGTCATTTTGCATCTCCCTAAATTCAGTAAGCAGCTCATAACCCCATGCTTCAATATTTTTCGATATGATTCGCTCAACTGCCTGCTGAAAATCCGGAAAGTCGAATTGAAACGTATAACCCGGAATTTCATCATTATTTTCCGTGAGACGCCTTCTTATCTCCACTATTTCAGCTTCGAAACGAGCTGAACCGTTCTTATTGAATTCGTTCGCCAAGTTCTCTTTATACTTCTGAAGAGACTTCCGGTCAATTTCGCCATTATGTGCACGACGATGGCATATCGGACACAACGCAATCAAATTAAAATACTCATGAGACTGGCAGGTTTCCCAAGGAATGATATGGTGGATATCTAATTCCGTTTGGCCACAACGAGGTATGGCACAACGGTGACCAGCCTCTATCAATACTGCACGCCTAATTTCTGCCGGTATTGCAGGTCTACTCATATCTCTCTCTTGACTTATAACGCTTTCGTTTAGCAGCACCCTGACAAGGGCGTCCGGTGGAGGGCGAAGGCCCGGAACGAACTACAACTACTGGTTATGTGAATCAGAGGCTCTCGTAGTAGCTGATAAACGCATCGAGAGCCGCTTGATTTTCAATGGTTACCTGGTAATTCGCTTTGTGCAGTCCACCGGAGAAAACTCTCCCCAGCGCAGTGGAAACGTCTTTGCCCGAGATTCGCTGAACATCAGATAGCCCCGCGATCTGAGGTGGTTCCCTGTCCACCCTGACGAAAAGCCCTGTGGAAGTTACAGGGTCAAACGCGAACTCTGTTTTTTTGCCGGATTTGAGCTTATAAGACCAAAATTTATCGGTATTGTCCTTAAGGTGGAGAACGATTCTATCTTGGATTGAATTAAGATAGATAACGGCTTCCTTTCCTGTGATTTTCATCGCTACCTCGATAGATTTCACGTGTGGTGACACACATAACGCCTGCAGCATGCGTGCCCTTGGAATGGAGCTGAAGGCGCAATGGAAAGGGCGTCGCCGTGCCTGCACTGGTTATGTTTTTGAATACGGCTTGCCACCGTCCATCTTAGGCTAACCATATACTTTGACATGATTTATAAGCCTGCCTTTTCCGACTGCTGTTCGGATGACAACTCGTTGCCACCCCACTCGTTGGTGAAATAGTGCTCACGGGGAAAATCCCCAGCTTTCGCTTTTCCAGCAATCTCGAGAAGCTGATTTGCAAAATACTCTAGGCCCGCTAGATCTCCATGAACAAAGACCTGCTCACCTTCCTCGTCAGTTTCGAATGTCAGGAGATAATCGACCATACTTCCTCAGAAAACACAACGCTAAGCATGGCGGCGACCTTGGAATGGCGACGAAGGAGCCATGGAAAGGGCGTCCGGCGGCCATCGGCCGCGTACTGATGCGGATTGTTAAATGCTTCATTCTCCAGATCCAGGGTCCGAAAACAGGCATTCATCGTAATATTTCTATTTAGCTTTAACTCTCATCCGGAGAAACCTTTCTTATCGCAGCACCCATAACAGAGCACATTACTGCGAATACGACGGCCTCCTTAGAAATAAATTCAAGGCCTAGGTATCTGTCAATTAGAACTGATATTCCAAGTGAAATAACCATCCCGAGTGCTGCGTACATCAACCAAATTTTTGTCGAATATTTCATAAAGAAAGTCCTGTTATTGACTCTAGAATTGGTGGGCAACCCAGCATTTAACGTTTGCAGCAGGGGCGCGACGTCAGGAGCGTCCCTTGCTTGCACTTGTTATGACTTGCTCTGCCGTGACGAGAAGTAATACCCCGAGACAGAACCCACAATTGCGCTGCCAAAAGCAAGAAGCTCAGAGAAGTGCTGGTTGTTTAGAAAGGCAGCGAGAGCGACTATCACTACCAAGCAGACAGTAAGAACAATCGCCAGCATAGGTGCAATTCGTTTATTCATTCTTTCCGTTAGAGGCTCGGCTTGACCGATACCACCACAAGAACCGCACATTAACCCGACCTGACCTCGCTGCCGCCAAAACGGAAGCTCATTCCTTTTAGCGCAAGCCAAGCAGGACTCTGAATTTTTCCCATTTTTACAGGTCCCCGAACCTGCACAATGTTTACAGTCGTATAGGTTTGATACTACTTCCATGACTGCTCCTTAGTCATAACGCTTGCAGCAGGGGCGCGACGCTAGGAGCGGCCCTGCCTGCACTTGTTAAGCATATTTGCGAAAAACTAAAATGTATTGCGTAAAACTATACCAATTTTTGCCATACTCTCATCGAACGCATAAGAGAGAGCTTTAAGTGCACTTTCACTTTCTTCTGCCCTCTTTGCGACTAATACTGCGCTCATCCTGGCCCGCAAAAGCTTGATATTCTCTCGCAATAAATCATCAGCAATTCGCTCAGATAGAATTGAAAGTTCCCTGTTCGACAGACGTATTTCGTTGTCGAGATTCCCACTAAGCATTGGGGGCTCAGACTCGGATAGCCGATTTCTGTATTGGTGCATGTCTTCCAAGTGAGCTCTGAACACCAGTCGCATTGTGCTGGATAAAACATCCTGAACTTTTAAAAGGTTATTACACTGAAACTCTTGCGCCCTCTCTGCTCGGGCATAGGTAGCATCATCCCTTCTTATGCTTCGACGATTCCTCTCAGCTATCACCGTAGTAAGGATGCTTGCTGAAGCACCAGCAACCGTACCAACGATCGTCCCAATGAAGCCCCATGTTATCGGTTCCAAATAGAATCTCCCGTGGGAATACCTAACGCCTCACTAAAATGCAAATAATGGTTGGCTAAAATAGGCGGCGAAGGAGTAAATAGCCAACTGTTATTAGTCCTTTTTAGCGAATTTTTATGTACATATGCCACTTACTTAATTTCGTATTGTGCCAATCCTTGCCAGCCATCTACATGTGATACAGTACGATGAATTTTATTACCTTTAATTTCATACTGAGCTAAACCCTGCCAGCCATCAACATGCGAAACAGTGCGATGTATTTTATCGCCTTTAATTTCAAATTGAGCCAAACCTTCCCAACCGTCAACATGAGAAACTGTACGATAAATTTTATCGCCTTTAATCTCAAATTGAGCTAAACCTTCCCAACCATCTACGTGACTAACTGTTCTATAAATTTTTGACATTTTTATTTCCTTTTAAAAGCTTAATAAAAACACGGGTATGATTGAGCGCAAATCAACCGATGCACATAACGCCAACAGCATGCGCGGCTGCGGAATGGAGGCGAAGCCGCAATGCAGTAGCCGTCGCCGCGACTGTTATTGTTATGCCTATTTACTGCCCAGTTTAGACATTAAAATACTCTTTAGCGCTGAGGAGGCTCGTTGAACAAACTCATCTTCGGTTTCGGACTCAAGCGGCGTGCCAACCTTCTCGCTAAGTTCTTTGATCACCTTGTCGCTTGTTGATATTTCCATAACTTCTGAGCTGAACTCATTTGCTTGTTTTTTAGTTACCGACATTCCATATGCTAGCATGGTTGATGATATTGCTAGAGATGCTTTTTCTTTTATGTTGGCTGGAAGATTTCCCGACCGGCCGTCGGGAATCCGCTCTTGTTGCTTCTTCAGGAACTGTTTAAGTGATAGCTTATTCATCTTTTTTATCCGCCTTTGATGCTTGATAAAACGCTTTGAAAAGAGCAGTAAAACTAGAAACGATGATATTGACGATTTTCTCTTTGTCTTCATCTGACAAGTTCGTCCAAAGAGATGAAACCCAAGCCCAAAGCCTATTTAACCATCCAAACATTCCTCTCCTCCTAGCTCTATATTAGATTTCCCGGCATAACGCCAACAGCAGGAGCGCCCCTTGCCTGTGATTGTTATGTGTATAAGACTCATGCCTTCATTCGAGCGAATCTCTTTTTAACTGCCGAAATTTGCTTTGCAAACAGTTGTGCGTCAAGGAAGTAGCTAGGATAAGCCTTCTTCAAGGAGGCTATTGATCTAGATGTAACAAGAACGACCTGTAAGTTCTGGCCTTGGTTAACAAGTTCCTCTACTTCAGAATAATCAGCATTTGCTTTGTATGCATCTTTTTTTGCATAAGATTTAACCCTCGCTTTTCGGGTATCGAGATTTAGAGTAATAAGATGATAATATCCATTTACTTCATCGCTCTCAATATGCTTAGCTACAACTCGAAATCCAGATAATTTATTAACAACATCTAATTCCATCTCTTTTTTCAGTAGCATATCAAACACTTCATACTCACTATATATATCATGCTCTGGGACTCGGGGCGTACTCTCGAGTATTGCAAATGCCGAGCTAGCCAAAACGAAAAAATTTAGCCACTCATCAGGGCCTTCACTTGATTTCAAGGAGTAGTTCAGAAATGTCCCCATAGTTTCAACTGCAGTAGCCCATGCATGTTGAATTATTGTTCTAACCTGCAACTCTATCGAGAATCCATTTTTACATCTAAATATCATATGAACGCTGCGATAACCGGATTCCTTTGGGTAGTTTATGTAGTCTTTTCCACCTTTAACAACTAAAAATACCCTAGTTCCTCTTTTATACTCCGACTGAATCTTTCTTAAACTATACATGTCTTTAACTACTGAACGAATGCCTCCAATATCTTGCATTCGCGCCAACTGCATCCCAGAATTTCTTTCTAACTTCGCAAGAATTGACGGCATTCGTTTCAACCGCTGAGAGACGAGCGCATCACTATCTACTTTTGAAAGTTTTTTACGTAAGGATGTTTGAAAACTATTAAGAGGTGCAACATGATAAGCCCGCCAATTATCGAGGACATTCTTAGCGTGTTCATGTTCTTCTTTAATACCGTTAAAAAATGCTACACCTGCTCTATTCACGGCCCCCTTAGAATGCTCAAACTCGATTTTTGCCATTGGTAAATCTATTTCCTTTTTCCCGGTTGGCGCAGAAGCCCGATTTTACACATAACAGTGACTAGGTAGCACGCTTCATTATTACAAAAACCTAACGCTACATAAAATTCAGTTCACACTAAAAATCCATACCTTTTCCTCAGACTAAACAACGAATTATAATAAAACCGCTGTATCCGTTCGCAATCATCTGACTTCTTCGTTATTGCAATAATGAGGATGTCAAATGATTGCAATAACGAAGCACTTACTGTTCTCACACCTTCAAAAACCACCTTCGACGCAAGAACATCATTTCCTGAATGTCTGAATACTGCCTGCTCTGGCGCAGCGATTTTTGTGGCGAAAAGCCAAACAGGACGCAGCACAAACAGCCGCAGAATAAACGGTATGAAAAACCAGGAACTGAGAAGAGGCTGTGGTGGTACTGAAAGGTTCATCGGCTGTCATCCTTAACAAGCGGCGCGTCCATAGCGGTTACCACGTAGACTAAAGCATCTCCGTACTGCTTGTCTGCCCCCTTTGCAAAAATCCATAATTTTGAGCAATAAAAAAAGCTGCGTGATAGGCCCACGCAGCTTTTTGTTTTAACTCTATTTTCTATCTGTTTCTTTTACGCCGCCGCCAGCAACGCTCCAGTTGCAGCAAACACACAACCCAGCGCTCGCCCAAACCGGTTATCCGTTTTCTGCATCAGGGTGCCAAGGGCACGGCCAGCAAACGTAAGCGCCAGTGTGGCAACGGAGAAGCCTGCCAGATAAGCCACCAACGCAGCTCCAGTCGGCATTTCAGACCCATGGGCAAAGCCGTGAAACACCATAAACGCCGCTACCAGTGAACCACCTACAGCGGTTGGCAGCTTCGCCAGTGTGGCTATAAGGATACCGGCCAGTATTACCGACAGGCTGATACCGGTTTCCACGCCCGGCAGGCTAAAGCCGCCCCAGGCAATGCCAGCGCCAACGACCATACCGCCGATCACGAACAGCGGTGTGCTGTTTTTCAGTGTGGCGGACTGGCGCACGCTCCAGAAACCAATGGCGGCCATGGCCAACAGGTGGTCCAGGCCAAGCATGGGGTGTAACAGGCCGCTAGTGAAGCCGGTGCCGGCGTCGTGACCGGCGTGGGCGGAAGCTGCGGTGGCCGTAACCATCAGGCCGGTGGCCATTAGTAATTGGGCAAATGCTTTCATGGTGTGTTCCTTTGTTTTGTCCTTGGTCTTAAGGGTTCAAAGCTGTTGTCCGTTTTCGCTCAGGCTGTCGCAGCCAGCTTTTCAGGGCGCCTTTCTGGCAGCATGCCCCGCTCCAGAATGAAACTGATAATCGTCTCCAGCCCTACTCCGTCATAAAGGTTGGCAAACACAAAGGGCCGTTCGCCGCGCATCATTTTGGAATCACGCTCCATAATGTCCAGCGAGGCGTGCACGTATTCGGCGATGTCGATTTTGTTGATGATCAACAGGTCGGATTTGGTGATGCCGGGGCCGCCTTTGCGGGGGATTTTGTCGCCCGCGGATACGTCAATCACATACAGGGTAAGGTCAGACAGTTCCGGGCTGAAGGTGGCAGACAGGTTGTCGCCGCCGGATTCCACCAGCACCAGTTCCAGGTTCGGGTGTCGGTTTTGCAGGTCGTCGATGGCCGCCAGGTTCATAGAGGCATCTTCGCGAATGGCGGTGTGGGGGCAGCCGCCGGTTTCCACGCCAAGAATGCGGTCGGCCGGCAGGGCGTTGTGCTTCAGCAGGAAGTCGGCGTCTTCTCTTGTGTAGATGTCGTTGGTTACTACGGCGATGTCGTAGTGGTCTTTCAGGGCGCTACACAGCTGGCGCAGCAATGCAGTTTTGCCAGAGCCTACCGGGCCGCCAACGCCTATTCTCAAGCAATGTTTCATGGTTATTTCCTCGTTCGCTATTCGTTTCTGAAGACGTCAGTTTCTGAAAAAGTTAACTTCTAAAAAGTCTTGAATACTGTGTTTCGTGCAACGCACTGCCCAGCGCCAGCCCCGGCAAAATAGGGCCAAGGTCGTGATCTTTCCTTTGCAGTGCAACCTCCACGGCTGTCACCAGCAGTGGACGCATGTGTTCGGTGATGCGCTGGGCGGCGGTGTGGCCAAGGGGCAGCGCTTTGCAGGCAACCGACAGCTGGTTTTCCAGCCAGGCCCAGGCGAAGCCAATGAGTGTTTGCCGCTGCGGTACCTGCCGGTGATGGGCTACCCAAGCGAACATGGTGATGTAACCGGGTTCGCGCGGAATCAGGCTTGCCTCCGGCAGCAGGCCAAGATTGCGCAGCAAGGTGACCAGGGCCGCGCCCAGGCGGGTGTCTTCGTCGCTCAGTTCGGCGGTTTCACGGGTGGCTTGTAGCCAGGTGTTCCACTGGGCAATGGCCTGCGCATCTTCCGTTGCCCAG
>Ga0314772_1001464_pt1 | contig 10395 bp, 1 predicted proteins | sample MetaGCBIW2018_FD_204520 | JGI IMG/M metagenome (GOLD analysis project Ga0314772, IMG submission 204520) | Cryopeg brine microbial communities from Beaufort Sea near Barrow, Alaska, United States - CBIW 2018 | ecosystem: Environmental > Aquatic > Marine > Coastal | place: USA: Alaska | collected... | reverse complement strand
TAAGTCGAATAGATATACGCTGGTAATAATGAGCCTATCCGGATTCAGGATTTGAATTTCCCTTAAATCGTGAGCGTGTTTTATGGATAAAGTTGTGAAATCTGTTTGCGGATCCTCAATTATTGGTACTTCTGGCTGGGGCTCCCCAATAATTGGGCCTTCAATAACGGGTGGCTCTTCTTTGAAGAAAATTATCTCAAACCGGTCGTGGATATATCCAGGCTCTGATGTTGAAACATATGCACCTGCTTTGAGGTCGTGAATGCTATCCTTTAATTTATCATTTAAATAAACATTCATTTCAGACGGAGCATTTTCCAGGGTATCAATTTTGATCTTGAATTCCTTGTTCTCTTTAATTTTAATTCCAAGAGGTAAAATTTGGTCTTTGTCAAAATTGGAAACTCCCTGGATCACAAGATTATTATCCCCTTGCATCCAGTACATATCTTCTACGTTATCGTCAAATAATAATGCGTCATATCCCAGATCAAAACCATTGGTAGCAGATGGAATTGCCCCAACCAAAATTTGCCTGTAATAACCAACCGGGGATTTAAACGAAATTCGGATTTTACTTTTCTCCTGGGTTTTTTCCTTATTAGTCTTGGTATTTACTTCAGGTTTTAAAAATTGTGAATCGTCAACCTGTTCTCGTTGAAAAGATCTCTGGCTATTTTTAAAGTGAACATCCCCTCCGCTAATGATAACACCAGCTGCATTGACATCAGAGGAATTGATCAAAAATGCCTGGGCCACGGGAATATATGGTCCGGGATATTTTGATCCTTGAGCATCATTGGCATTGATCCTATAATCGTCTGAAATAGCCGGGACGCCTCCTATAAAGTTATAGGTAGCATAGCCACCGACATATTCTATTAAAATATGATTTAATTTCTCAAAATGATCCCAGAAATATAAGGCACCGTCAAATACGTTAACAGAATCATCATTATTTCCTCCATTTGTTATATTATTTCGAATAAATTCATCTGCATCCATTGCTGAAGGATATGGATTCCCTATCAGATAATTTTGCCCAGCACCCATTGAAAGATCAAAGTCCCCATTATGAGGTTTTCCCCTAAAGGTATAATTTTGTTCGGCACTTATACTGGCAGTTCCATCGGTTCCTTTCATGGTAAAGCCTTCGCCTGTATTTAAAGGACCATCTTCATGAATCCAATCCCATTCTGCATAAATATCAGCAGTTGCAGGCTTATAACCCCATAGCCAATAGGCGCTTATTGTAATATTAGGAGTTGTTCTAGCCCAATCTGCTTCCCAGTATCCAGGGCGGAAATTTATAGTTGTTGGCGTGGCAGGAATGGTTCCATCCATTAAAACAGATTTTACGGAATATGGTGCGTTATTTGTTTTTCCTCCCTGCGGACTTACGGGCGATGACCAATAATTGTAAACAAAACTATTGCGTTTTCCCTGTTGGTCCCGCTCCAAATATCCGGCACTTGCCTCATCCAGGATACTTCCGGAATCTTGTAAAAGCTGGGATTCACCTTCAAGATCTATAACTCCGTCTAATTTTAAATAATGTGTAACCCGCAAAAACTGCCCTTTATTATATTCATTTGCGGGACTTCCGGGATCCATCATATTTAATTCTCCGGTTTCAGAAATAAGTCCCAAAACGGTAATGTCTTTTGCCTTGGATTTTATATTATGTTTTGTTCTAACGATATTCCATTCTATTGGAGTTGTTCCGTCAATTCCTTTACTGTTTGGATCATCCCAAACAGAAGGGCGTAACCAGGTTGTATTTCCACCAGTCTCCCAATCTCCATTATCTCCGGAAATATAAGGCATAGGTGCGGTATTTTCCTGGTTGGTTGTCATATTATATAATCTTCCCTGAACAGCGTTTAAAGCCAAGTCTGGTGTAAAACCGTTTAAAGGATATAAGGCTGCCGGAAATGTTACTAGATTTAAAGGATCTGGAACCTTTGATATTAACCTGTAATATCCTGCCAGATCTCCATAAACCAATCCGCCCGGTACTGGCATTGGAATTTCTACTCCCATATTACCGGCATTTTCTAAATGCTGGTTCATCATAAATTGAATTTGATCCGGGGTGATAGCTTTCTTCCAGATCCTTACTTCCTCGATCCAACCGGAGAAATAATTTTCAGGTTCCCCAGATGTGGATCTTGCTCCAATAAGAGTGCTAGATCCACCATTTCCAGATCCTGCGCTACCACTTTCTATTCCATCTATGTATAACTTTCCACCGGAAACCGCGATATGATACCAGCGAGTATTAGGTGCTACTGATGAAGGAAGATCTGCCATCTTAATTTCAAAGGTTGGACCGCTTATAATAGTTCCAGTTGAACTTTCAGGTCGTATCCATAACTCTATGCTATATGTTCCTGTATATCCTGTGCCTAAATCCACATAATCATCCTCCCCATCAAAATCCAGGGTGGTACAGTCTTCAATGTCAAAAGTAACAGGGTTGTATACAGGTGGACAACCAGGATTTATAATTAGGTTACCGGCTTCATCTTTTGCATTTGGAGTCATAGTCCAGGTAAGAGTATAATTTCCTGAAAAACCCGGGGTAAAAATTGCATTTGGGTCATTTACTGAAGGAAAAAAATGGGTCGCAGAAGCAGAAGAATTGTATCCTGAGGGGCCAACAACTGTCCAGGATGCTGTGTATCCATCAGGTGTTGGTAAAGTCATCAGCTCTTGACTGGTGGCGCCTGCAATTTCACCGTGTAATTGTACCTCAATTGCACCACAAGTTCCCCCGGTTGACGAAGCAGTAGAAGTGTACTGATCGAAAGCAAAAACTTTAACCTCTTTACTGTTTACCACACTGGAACAAGTATTTCCTGCACTATCCAAAATCAACTCAGTTTTTACCACGAAGGTATTCCATCCAATTTTGGATGGGGTCCAGGTTTCAGTATTTGAGGAGCCTATATAAATAGGATTTTCTGGGTCTGTATAATCTGTCCAGTTTAAAGTTACTCCCCGAGGTCCTTCAGGAACCTTGATGTTGTCTAATGCCCAGATATCGCCATCTTTTGTGCCATCGTATTTAAATCTAATTCTTAAATTACCAAAACCAATATAATCTCCAAGATCAATTTCCATTTGGTTAACGTCAGGTGTTCCATTACCAAAATGATTGTAATTGTCACTACTGGCGGGTCCTGCCTGGTAATATAGTATTGGTTCAGACGTATATGAAGCTCCACCATTTGTAGAGATCTCTACCTGAATAGAAGCTCCGGAAGTAAGATTAAAAGCCTGATCGAAAGTTAGTATAGCTTCATCCAAACCGGATAAGGAAAATACTGCTGTTTCAAGTGTAGAAGGATGATCCCCGGAAACGATGGCAAATCCTTTATTTCCTTCTGAATCTAAGGACGTATCCCACCTCTGATTGGTAATTGCATTGGTGGTTATATTTGCAGTAGCAAAGTCATGTGGATTTGTTCTTAACCATTTATCTGGTCGCCTATTATCTGCGTTAGAACTGAAATTATAGTCGGTATTACCATTTTCATCGGTTATTCTCCAGCCAAAATTGGTAATGGAAGAGTTATCAAAAGCTCCTCCCTCAAATTTTCCAAATGATATGCCATAGCCTGTTTCTGAACTCAATTGAACTTCATCGCCAATACAAATCACTGGTTTATCCACAGTAACAGGGCTTGGTTCCATATTTGATGGAATAACACTTATAATTGCTGTTTCACTAAAAACATTTGGTAAACAGGCGCCACTATTTATTTCTGCTCTAAAGACCGTGGCTTCAGAAATATTTAAAGTCTCTATATCTGCTGCAGCGAGTGATGTACCGGTAAAAATTTGTGAATCAACAATAAGGTCAGACCAAGACGTTGCTGTACTAGTTCTGAATTGCCATTTTACAACTGCACCTATTTTACCAGATAATGTAAGAGGAACTGCATACCCATCTGCAGGTTCTTCACAGATTAAAAATATTCTATCTGTCCCGTTAAATAAAAGTTTTCCTCCAACCGGAACGGGGTCAATGGTTACAACATGCGTGGTAGTTGCTGGACCGTTACATCCTGCTGCACTGGCAGTAATGGTAGTTGTTCCGCTCCATGTTGCCGCATAAGTTACAGCACCTGTAGCTGCAACAATCGTATTTCCACCAGTTAAACTTGCTGCATCCAGACTGTAAGTAATTCCTGTTGAGTTATTAGCAGTCGTTGTGGTTGTTAGTGTTCCTGCACCCTGGCAACGGGTTGAAGTTGCCGGTGAAAACGCGTTAATCGTTACTGTTGGTGTCACCGTTACAACATGCGTGGTAGTTGCTGGACCATTACATCCGGCTGCACTGGCAGTTATGGTAGTAGTTCCGCTCCATCCTGCTGCATAGGTTACAGCACCTGAAGCTGCAACAATCGTATTACCACCAGTTAAACTTGTTGCATCCAGACTATAAGTAATTCCTGTAAAGTTAGTTGCTGTTGTTGTGGTAGTCACTGTTCCCGCTCCCTGGCAACGAGTTGAAGTTGTCGGTGCAAAGGCGTTAATCGTTACTGTTGGCGTGATGGTGACTTCATGTGTAGTAGTTGCCGGTCCGTTACATCCGGCGGCACTTGCGGTAATGGTAGTAGTTCCGCTCCATCCTGCTGCATAGGTTACAGCACCTGAAGCTGCATCAATCGTATTTCCACCAGTTATACTTGCTGCATCCAGACTGTAAGTAATTACTGTTGAGTTAGTTGCTGTTGTTGTGGTAGTGACTATTCCTGCTCCTTGGCAACGGGTTGAAGTTGTCGGTGCAAAGGCTTTAATCGTTACTGTTGGCGTGATGGTGACTTCATGGGTAGTAGTTGCCGGTCCGTTACATCCGGCTGCACTTGCGGTTATGATGGTAGTTCCGCTCCATCCTGCTGCATAGGTTACAGCACCTGAAGCTGCCTCAATCGCATTTCCACCAGTTCTACTTGCTGCATCAAGACTGTAAGTAATTCCTGTTGAGTTAGTTGCTGTTGTTGTGGTTGTAACCGTTTCTGCACCCTGGCAACGGGTTGAAGTTGTCGGTGCAAAGGCGTTAATCGTTACTGTTGGCGTGATGGTGACTTCATGTGTAGTAGTTGCCGGTCCGTTACATCCGGCTGCACTTGCGGTTATGGTAGTAGTTCCGCTCCATCCTGCTGCATAGGTTACAGCACCTGAAGCTGCATCAATCGTATTTCCACCAGTTATACTTGCTGCATCCAGACTGTAAGTAATTCCTGTAAAGTTAGTTGCTGTTGTTGTGGTAGTGACTATTCCTGCACCCTGGCAACGGGTTGAAGTTGTCGGTGCAAAGGCGTTAATCGTTACTGTTGGAGTTATTGTTATTACCGCAGGATTTGAATACCCTGTATCACAGGTATACCCGTCTGGCCCATCAATTATTACATCATAATCCCCGTCATCCAATGAGGTAAGATTACTAATGTTTAGATTTGCTGTAGTAGCGCCGGATATCCTTCCATCATCGCTCAGTGGGCTACCATCTTTTCTCCATTGATATTGAGGATTGCCTCCTGTAGCTGTTGCGGCAATACTTAAATTTAAGGTTCCATCCTCACAAATGTCCTGGCTTTGAGGCTGAGTGGTTATAACAATGTTTTCATCCACATTTAAGGTTACTTCATCAGATTTATCTGTTGTGCAGGAAGATTCACCGCTTACTATTACATAATATACCCCTCCGTCTGCTGTTGTTGCCTGATTTATTGAAAGCACAGCTGAAGTAGCCCCGTTAATTTTGGTGCCCGGTCCAGTTCCTTTATACCATTGATAACTTAAATTATCTCCTGAAGCCTGCACTTCAAGTTGGGCACTATTGGCAGTACATACTGCAACATTAAAGGGCTGAGTAGTAATTTGTGGTGCATTATAAATTTGAATATCTGTAGTCGCTGTAATTTCTCCGCAACCATCCCCGGCCGGAATAGTGTAAGAAACGGTATATGTTCCGGGAGTACTTGTTGAAGGAGTAATATCTCCGGTGTTCTCATCTATAGTTAAACCTGAGGTACTGCTAAAAGCACCACCCTCATAAGCTCCCGCAGTTTCAGTATAAGAAACTGTTTTGGCATTGATATCTGAATTGCAAAAAGGTGAATCAATATAACCTATTGTTGCTTCGGGGGCTTCTGATATTTCAACGGTAGTTGTAACATCTTTGCTGCTACATCCTCCTGAGTCTGGAATTGTATAAGTAACCGTATATGTTCCGGCAGTGCTTGATGAAGGATTAATTTTTCCGTCTGCTGTAATATTTAATCCGGATGGAGATGAAATAAAAGTGCCATTTTCATAAGCTCCTACGGGATTCGAATAAATAACATCTTTTAAAACAGGGTCGGAAGTGCAATAAGGACCGTTATAAGAAATATCTACGGAAGGGTCCTGAGTAATAATAACCTCTGTGGTAGTAGTAATTTCTCCACATCCACCATCGGGCGATAATGTATATGTTACGCTGTAAATTCCGGGAGTACTTGTACTCGGAGTTATAGTTCCTGTTAAAGATATTATAGAAAGTCCTACAGGAGCGGTAAATGTTCCATCACTAATATTTCCACCACCTGTAAGAATTACGTTTTGAGCTGAAGTTTCTGAAGTACAAAATTCGGAAGGCGAATATTCTATCTGTGGAGTAGGAGTCTCAGTAATTACTATATCGCTTGTAGAAGTAGTGGTTCCACAACCATTGGCAGCAGGTGTTGTGTAAGTAATTGTATAGGTTCCCGGTGTACTCGTGCTTGGCGTTATTGCTCCGGTTGATGAATTAATAGTTAACCCGCTGTTAGAAGAAAAACTTCCTCCGGAATAGCCGTCTGTACCCGATAATGTTACTGGTTGCGCTGTTGTAAGCGACTGACAAAACGGAGTTCCGGAATAGTTAATACTGGAAGTTGGTAATTTTGTTATGGTAACCTGTGTTGTTACTTCAACAGTAGAGCATCCTCCTGAAGCAGGAACAGTATATTTTACGGTATAAGTGCCTGGATTACTAGTGCTGGGATTAATGTTACCCGATGCTGAATCTATAGTTAGGCCGGTAGGAGTTACAGAATAAACACCATTTTGATAAGCTCCGGTTCCCGATAAAGTAACACTTTTTGGAGGAGCATCGGAAGTACAAAAAGGAGTGCCGGAATATGAAATCGTAGCGGTTGGTACCGGGGTCACAGTAACTGTGGAAGTTTTATTAAGGCTGGCCTGGCAAGTGGGAGCGCTATTATATACCGAACTCACCAGTTGGAATGTGGTGGTACTGTTTAAATTTCCGGTGTTAATGGGTGCAGAACCACCTGAGCCTAAATCAACTTTTTGATTTGCTCCACTCCCTTCTTTATAGGTCACAGTAGTATTAGCAGTTCCTGTTATGGTTAAATCTGTAGCGCTGCCGGCGCATATTGTAGGTCCGGCAGAAATATTGGCCGTTGGAGCATCTCGGAAATAAATAACCATATCATCAATACCATTCCCACAGGAGGAGTTATTCCCGTTTGGTTTTGGAACAGTAAAAGTGATGGTAACCTGTCCGGCATTCAAATCGGCTTGTATTGGTTGATAAGTAAAAGAAAAATTACCGGAAACGTTATTAGAAGGTGGTCCGGGGAAACTTCCTCCTCCACTAGTTGTATAGGCAGGTTTGAATTTTGCACTTCCAAATGTAACCGTACCGTTAATTGTAACAGGACTTAACGTCTTACATACGGTTTGATCTGGACCAATATCGGTTAAAATATAATTACCTATCTCAATTCCTGAATATGTTCTTGAAATACCAGGACCGCAAAGATTCACGGCCTGAACAGAAACTGAAACAGGACTGTTATAGGTTTGAGACGAATTAACTTTTACTGTAATGGAATTGGAATTAGCTCCCGATGTAACCTGAAATCCAGTAGGTAGTGTCCAGAGATAACTGGTTGCTCCCCCTACTGCAGTAACATTGAAAGTCACTCCCGATAAAGGAGGACAAATATTTGGATTGGAGCCCAAACTAGAAGTTATTGTTCCTGGTTGAGCAGGCACTCCATTAGTAGTGGTTACTGCTAAGGTTTGTGCACTACTTGTACCACAATTGTTTTGGGCTGTTACTGTAATATTTCCTGATGCCGAAGCAGCATTTACTGTAATGTTTCTTGTGCCAGCTCCACTTTGAACTACCCAGGCCAATGGCAAACTCCAATTATACGAAGTAGCATCGGTCACTGCTGCAACTGAATAAGTTAATCCTGTGGCCGAAGCACAAACAGCGACAGTACCTGTAATAGTTCCCGGAGTGGCTGGAGTGCCAGGCTTAACTGTTACGCCAAGAGTTTTATTTGAGCTCGTTCCACAGCTGTTTGAAGCGTTTGCCGAAATATTGCCGTTTTGCCCTGCATTTCCTGCGGTAACAGTGATACTTGTAGAATTTTGCCCGCTGTTAATGGTCCATCCTGAAGGAACGCTCCAGGTATATCCGTTGGGATCGGCATTGGTTACAGAACTAATAGAATAGGTAACAGAACCTCCCGGACAAACATCTGGAGTTCCTGTAATAGTTCCCGGAGTGGCTGGAGTTCCAGGTTTTACGGTTACTCCAAGAGTTTTATCTGAGCTTGTTCCACAGCTGTTTGAAGCGTTTGCCGAAATATTGCCGTTTTGCCCTGCATTTCCTGCGGTAACAGTGATACTTGTAGAATTTTGTCCGCTGTTAATGGTCCATCCTGAAGGAACGCTCCAGGTATATCCGTTGGGATCGGCATTGGTTACAGAACTAATAGAATAGGTAACAGAACCTCCTGGACAAACATCTGGAGTTCCCGTAATTGTGCCAGGAGTACTCGGAGTTCCAGGTTTTACGGTTACTCCAAGAGTTTTATCTGAGCTTGTACCACAGCTATTTGAAGCGTTTACCGAAATATTGCCGTTTTGCCCTGCATTTCCTGCGGTAACAGTGATACTTGTAGAATTTTGCCCGCTGTTAATGGTCCATCCTGAAGGAACACTCCAGATATATCCGTTAGCATCGGCGTTTGTTACCGAATCAATAGAATAGGTAACAGAATCACCGGGACAAACATCTTTCGTTCCTGTTATTGTTCCCGGAGAAGCGGGAGTACCTGGTTTAACAGTAACTCCAAGAGTGTTGTTGGAACTGGTTCCGCAGTCATTCGAAGCGGTAACCGATATATTTCCATTTTGTCCAGCATTACCGGCAGTAACCGTAATATTGGTAGAATTTTGTCCGGTGTTGATTGTCCATCCCGATGGTACACTCCAGGTATAAGTACTTGCATTGGTAACTGAACTGATAGAATAAGTAACTATATCTCCTGGGCAGACTTCTGTATTTCCCGAAATAGCTCCGGGAGTATTGGGCTTTCCCGGTTTTTCTATAATTGTTATCTCATTACTTGTGAATTCAGGTGTACAAGGAACGCTTGACTGCACGGTAAGAGTTACTTTATCATTATTGGAAAGGGTACTGGAAAAATTGGTGGAATTTGTACCTGTTTGTGACCCATTCACTTTCCAAACATAGGTTGCACCGCTTCCCGCGTTGGAAATATTGGAAATTGAAAAATTAATATTATCGCCCGGACAAATATTTGTATTACTGGCCTGTATTGTCACGCTACCAGTTCGCTGAGGATTTACTGTCATTGTAATGCTTCCTGTCGTGCTACAGGCAGCGTTATCAGACGAGGTAACCACAACTTCTATTTTCTGACCATTGGTAGGTTTAACTGGTCCATAAGAAGTTCCTCCTGTTTGCACATCACTACCGTTCGACTTCCATTGGTAGCTTAAAGTACCTGTTCCTCCGGTAAAGTTTGCGTTAAAAGTCACATCGGTTCCGGCACAAATTGTGGTGCCAGTATCAGATGAAATAGAAACACTTGTAGGACACGCCTGGCCAAACCCACTAAATGGATTTAGAAAAAATAAGGAAAACGTAAAGAATACAGAAAGTAATTTTTTTTCCATAGCCGTGTGGTATTAGAACTTTCAATTGACGTGGGAGAGAATTGAAAACGATTAAATTTCTTGTATTAACTTGGGGGCAAGCTATATAACAATCTAAAATACGGCAATTTATTATAAGATTCGAAACTTTTCGGTAAAGGGTAAATATAATCGACGTAAGTATTGTTTTATGGATAGAGATTCTAATTAACTGACAATTAACGAGGTGTAGCCTACAAAAATTTTCATAATATTCAATGGATGAAAGGTGAAGGGTGAAGGGTGAAAAATGAAGGGTGAAAAATGAAGGGTGAAAAGTGTACCTCCCTGATATAGGTTGACCATAAAAGTCAATTTTCATGAAAGCAAATATCAAATTACTCAAGAAAAAACGTTTTTATTCTCAGGATTTTAAAA